>Ga0209471_1000045_pt1 | contig 105099 bp, 105 predicted proteins | sample GraSoiAngelo_128_FD_185885 | JGI IMG/M metagenome (GOLD analysis project Ga0209471, IMG submission 185885) | Grasslands soil microbial communities from the Angelo Coastal Reserve, California, USA - 14_0927_12_20cm (SPAdes) (version 2) | ecosystem: Environmental > Terrestrial > Soil >...
TGGTCAGCGAGGCGCTGACCACGATCGGCCCCAGCGCGTTGGGAATCAGGTGCCGCGTCAGGATCCGGGCCCGCGAGGTGCCCACCGCCCGGGCTGCCTCGATGAACTCCTTCTCGCGGGCGCTGAGGACCACCGAGCGGACGATGCGGGCGGTGTACGGCCAGGAGATGATGCCGATGCCGATCACGATGGTCTGGATGCTCTGGCCGAACGACTTGGCGAACACCACCAGCAGCAGGATGCTGGGGATGGCCAGGATGGCGTTGATGATCGCGGTGGTGGCGCTGTCCACGATGCCGCCGAGAAACCCGGAGAGCGCGCCGAAGAAGGTGGCGATACCGATGGTCAGCAGCATGGCCAGGCCGCCGACGGTGAGGGAGATCCGGCCGCCCGACAGGTTGCGGAAGAGAAGGTCGCGACCGATGTCGTCGGTGCCCAGCAGGTGTCCCTGCTGAAACGGCCCCAGCTGGGCGTTGACGGGGTCGACGGCGCCCCCCAGCGAAGGCTGATGGCGAAGGTCGGCCACCCAGCTCATGATGTACGGGCCGAGGGCGCACGCGAGGGCCAGCACCGTCAGCGCGATGATCCCCGCCACCGCCACCTTGCGTGCGCGGAAACGGCGCCAGACCAGCGAGTAGTAGCCGATCTCCGAGGTCGTCTCGAAGTCGATCGCCGGAGCGGCGGGCGCTCCTCCGGGCTGCAGGATGACTGGGGTGGTGGTCATCAGCGCGAGGTCTCGTAGGAGATGCGCGGATCAGCCCACGTGTACGCGATGTCGGCGATCAGGTTGCCGATCACCACGAAGACGCTGAGCAGCAGCACGATCCCCATCAGCGTCGCGTAATCGTTGGCCTCGGCCGCCTGGTCGAAGAGCAAGCCCATGCCCGACCAGCTGAAGACGACCTCGGTGACGACCGCGCCGACGAAGAGGACGGGGATGTCCAGTCCCATCAGAGTGATCAGCGGTAGCAGGGAGTTGCGCACCGCGTGGCGCCCGATCACCCGTCGCTCGGCCAGTCCCTTGGCCCGGGCGGTGCGGATGTAGTCCTGGTTGAGCACCTCGAGCATGGCGCTGCGCATGTAGCGCGCATAGACCGCGATGCTCTGCACCGCCAGCACCATCACCGGCAGCACCAGGTGCCAGGCCAGGTCGAGAGGATGTTGACCGGATTCCAACCCGGTGGTGTGGATCCCCCCCGCCGGAAAGATGGTGGCGAAGCCGTGGCTGTGGGGAAAGATGGCGAAGACGTAGATGAGGATCGAGCCGAACCAGAAGTTGGGCAGCGAGATCCCGAAGAAGGAGGCGCTGGTGACGAAGTTGTCGAGCTTGCTGTACTGGCGGACCGCGCTGATGATGCCGACGGGGATGGCGATCACCAGGGTGACGACGTAGGCGGTGCCCATCAGCACCGCGGTGTTGGGCAGGCGGAGGCTCATCAGATGGGCGACGGTGTCGTGGAAGGTGACGGAGTCACCGAGGTCTGGCGGTGACGGGCCATGGGGCGGCCAGCCCCACCAGCTCCAGAACGGCTTGAGGAAGTTGGTCAGGAAGATCCAGTACTGATAGAGGAAGGGCTTGTCGGCGCCGAACCGATGGATGATGTTGAGCCGGTCGGCGTCGGTGAGGTTGGGCCGCGCCAACAGCTGCGCGTAGGGCTTCTCGGGTAGCGCCCAGAGCAGCGCGTAGACGACGAAGGTGATGGCGAGGACGGTCAGGGCGCCGAGGAGCAACCGCTTGACGACGTACTTCCACATCGGCGGCGAATCCTTCTCTCACACCTGCCCGTGCTCGCTCGGCTCCCCCCGGGGTCACGGGTCGGGCGCCGAGTATAGCCTGCCTCCGGACGATTGGCCGAATTCCGGCTGAATACGGCCCACAGACGGGCAGGCCCGGGGTCGTAGCCCCGGGCCTGCTGGTTGTTCTGTGGGTGCCCAGCCCGCCTCTCACGGGTGGGGGAACGTGCCTAGCCCTGGCAGACACCTCCGGTGCAGTACCAGTCCTCCGGATGCATCATCCAGATGATGTCGTTGCGCTTGAAGCCCTGCAGCTTGGTCGTGTAGGTGTTGACCGTCTGCTGCTGGTAGAGCGGGAGGTCGGGTAGGTCCTGGGCCAGGATCAGGTCGATCTGGCGGTAAAGGCTGGCCCGCTTGCTCAGGTCGACCACCTTGCGGGCCTGATCGAAGAGGCTGTCCACCTGCGGGTTGTTGTAGCCGGTTCCGTTCTGTCCCTGACCGTGGTTGGCGGCCGAGGGGATCTGGTTCTCGCTCGGGCAGGTGCCTCCACAGTCGGCGTGGTACTCGGTGAAGTAGGTGTCGGCCTCGGCGGGCGTGCTGTCGGTGTTCGTGTACATCGCCATGTCGAAGGTGTGGGTGTAGAGGACGCCACCGTCAGAGAAGGAGCCGAAGAGCTTGCCCGACTTGACGTTCTTGTACGGGGTGTTGACGTGGATCCCGATCGCCGCGAGGTCGGCCTGGACCAGCGGCTCCGCGTTCTCGCGGACCTTGTTGCCGGCGGTGGTGGCCAGGTCAAGGTTGATGCAGGTCCCGTCCTTGAAGGCGCGGGTGGCGCCGCCGTCGCACTTGGGATCCTTCTTGTAGCCGGCGTCGTCGAGTAGCTTGTTGGCAGCCGTCACGTCGTACTTGGTGTGACCGGCCTTGGGATCGCGGGCGTACTCGTTGCCCAGGTAGAACCAACTGTCGTCGGGGACGGTGGTCAGCCCGGCGGCCAGGCTGGAGACAATCTGGTCGCGGTTGATGCCCGTCAGGATCGCCTTTCGGATGCTCTTGTCTTCCAGGTAGGGGTTGATCTTCGCGCCGGGGCCGCAGAGCCCCTTGGCATTGCCGCATATGTTGAGGTCGATGTGCTCGGCGCCCGAGTCGGGGACCACCTGGACCTTGATCTTGCCGTTCTTGGCCTCGGTGTTGAGGTCGTTGATGAATCCGAGCCGGTAGTCGAGGCCCATGTCCAGCTCACCCGCCTTGACCGAGTTGAGCATCGAGCTCACGTCGGCGGGGAACTTGTAGGTGATCTTGTCGAGGTAGGGGCCACTGTGGTGCCAGTAGTTGTTGTTGCGCACCTCGACCATCGACTGGGTCGGCGTGTAGCTCTGGAAGACGAATGGGCCGGTGCCGATGAAGATCTTGTCCAGGGTTGCGGTGCCCTTGAAGGCGTCGGGGTTCTTCGATCCCACTGTCAGGTCCACCGTCACCGGCGTCTTGGCAAGATCGGTGCCGGCGTTGAGGATCTGATCGAGCTCCTTGGCGGGCAACAGCTCGCCGATGACCGTGCCGAGGGTCAGGTAAGGCGCGTACACCTCCTTGAAGGTGACCACCGCCTGGGTCTTGCTGGTCTCGTCGCAAGCGATGACCTTGTCCCAACCGCTCGTGCTCAGAATGGCAGTGGGATTCTTGTCCTTGAACTTGAGCCAGAAGAACTGGAAGGTGCTGCAGACGTCGTGCGAGGTGAAGGTGCTGCCGTCGTGCCAGGTCACGTCACCGCGCAGCTTGTAGGTTACGCACATGGCGCCACCGTGCGGACAGCCCGAGGTCTTGACGTCGCCGTTGCTGGTGGTGGGAACCTCGGTGGCCAACGCCGGCACGTAGTAGTCGGCGATGGTCTTGGCGGCGGTCGTCTCATCATTGGACCTCAGGTCGAAGAGCCCGTCGAACATCGGCGCCTCCTGGGCGCACGCATGCTGCATGCTGTCCAGGGTCTGACAGGCGAGGGTGCTGGTCTGCTCCTGCCACGATCCGATGGTGAGCGTCCCGCCCTTGGCGGCCGCGACGGTCGCCGAGGATGATGACGTGCCCCCGCCTCCGCCGCCGCCGCACGCAGCTGCGATCAGGGTCGCGACGGCGGCGAGGCCGAGGGCGCGATGGCGGATCGACACTGATCTCATGCGCGTCTCCCATGCCCGTCGGCCGTGGGCCGGCCAGTCCTCGGGCGGGGCAATTCTGCTGAGCCGCACCCCCTCCTGCATCCCCCGTCAGGATGATTTTTCCCGGCAGCACTGAGCGCCGGCGGTGGCGCTGGAAGGGCTGCCGTATACTCGGCGGGCCCGGCGACGGGACGAAATGAAGATGGAGCGCCTGCCCCGCCTGCACCGGCTGGACCCCCAGCGGCGCTTCCGAGACCGGGTGCTCGCCGCCCTGCTGGTGCTGGCAATCGCCCCCCTGGCCGCGTTCGTCGTCATCGTCGCCGTCGAGCTCGGCGGCGTCAGCCAGAGCACCGTCGACCAAGCCCACCAGGCGATCCTCCAGGACCAGGCGGTGCGCGAGCAGGCGCAGGTGGCGCGCCCCGCCCTCGACCTGGACGTCCGGCTGGCGGCGATCAGCGGTGCGGTGAGCAAGGTGCGCGATGCCACAGCGGCGGCCATCGCTCGCCAGCCGGTCCAGGCGGCGGCGCTGAGCTGGCCAGCGGCGGGGCACGGCGGGGCCGTCTACTCCTCGTCCGCCGACTCCGCGACCACGGTCATCGTCGGCGCCTCGAGCCGCATGCTGCAACCGGGACCCTCCGACCAGGCCGCCCGCGCCGTCGCCGCCGACGCCTCCCTGGTCCCGGCGATGCACGCGACCCTTTCAGACCCTGCCATCGACGCCGTCTGGGTCGCCAACAGGGCCGATCAGTTCGTCCGCACCGTCCCGGCCATCGATGCGCCGAAGGCGATCGACTCCGGCCGGCTCAGCGCCCAGTTGCCGCTGGGAAAGGGCGGTGATTCCGTCCTGTCCACCTCGCAGCTGTCGCACATGCTGGTCGGTGCCCAGCTGTCACAGGCGTGGAGCAGCCCCGACCGTCCCGGACTGCATCGCGCCGCCAACGCCTTCTGGACCGATTCCTACCTGACGCTGCAGAGCGGCCAGCAGGGGGTCACGGTCTGGATCGCCGCCGACGACGACACCACCGTCGGCGCCGACATCAACATCGACCGGCTGACCCAGGCACTGCTGCCACCGTCGGTCTCCGGCGAGCGCGACTCCTATCCGCTGCTGCTGAGCAGCACCAACCGGATCCTGGCCGCCGATGCCGGCGGACACGCATCGCGCGACTTCCGGCTGCCGCAGCAGTGGGCGGGAATGCCGCTGCCGACCGGACGCGACCAGGCCTTCGCCTCCGCCCTGCGCCAGGTGGAGGCCACCGGGCGCGTCCAGCCGCTGCGCACCACCATCGCCGGCGTCGACCGCGAGCTCTTCACCGCGCCCGTGTACAGCTCGCGGTGGGTGCTGGTGAACTCGGTTCCCGTGGCCGACCTCGAACCCGACGTCGCCGGTTTGTCGCGCGGTATCCAGGCGGGGATCCACGGCATCCTGATCGCGGTGGTGCCGCTGGCGGTGGCGCTCTGCGCGCTCGCGCTGCTGCTGGCGACGCTGTTGTCGCGGCGGCTGGTGGCACCGGTCCGTGCCCTGACCGTCGCCGCCGAGCGGCTCGCCGAGGGTCACACCGACGAGGCGGTCCCGCAACAGGGCGAGGACGAGGTGGGCCAGCTGTCGCAGTCGCTGGAGCGCATGCGGCGGGAGATCAACGCCTCGCGCGATGCCATCCTCGCCGCCGCGCGGCAGCTCGAGCAGCGTGTCGCCGACCGCACCGCCGAGCTGCGCTCACGCAACGAGGAGCTGGTCGCCCTCAACGAGCTGGCGGGATCGCTGACCCGCTCGCTGGACCCGTCCACCCTGCTCGAGGGAGCGGTGCGTGCGGTGCGCGCGGTGCTTCCGGTGGTGGCCGCGGCCGGGTACGTGCTCGACGACGGCATACCCAGTCTCGCCGCCAACGCCGGCGCCACCGACGTCGTCGACCTGGCGGATCAGCTCGCCGGCGCTGCCGCCGCCGCGGTCGGCGCCCACGACCTGCTGGTGCGCGACACCCCGATCGGCACCCTCATCGGCCTCCCGCTGGAGACCAGCGAGGGCGCGCTGGGAGCACTGGCGGCGGTGACGCCGCGGTCGGCCCAGATCGACGATCGCACCCGCGGACTGCTGCGCGCCGTCGCCAACCAGGTCGGGTTGGCGCTGCGCACCGCCCAGCTGTCCGACGAGGGTCGCGAGCTCGCCGTGCTGGCGGAGCGCACCCGCCTGGCACGCGAGATCCACGACACCCTGGCGCAGCAGCTGACGGCCATCGTCATCCAGCTGGAGGCGGCAGAGGCCTTCGTCGAGCGCGACCAGGGACGCGCCGGCAGCGTGGTGGTGGCGGCACGTGACCTGGCTCGGTCGGCGCTGCAGGAGGCGCGGCGGTCGGTGTGGAACCTGCGTCCCGCTCCCCTGGAGGAGACCGGGTTGGTGGCCGCGCTGACTCACGAGGCCCAGCGCTGGCAGGGGCGCACCGGCATCGCCACCACCGTTCGCACCCAGCCGTCGCACAGCCCGCTGGCGCTGCGGCCACAGGCCGAGGTCGCGCTCTTCCGCATCGTCCAGGAGGCCCTCAACAACGTCGCCCACCACAGCGGTGCGCGGCGGGTCGAGGTCAGCATCGAAGAGCGGGACGGCTGGCTCGAGGTCACCGTCAGTGACGACGGACAGGGCTTCGACCTTGCCACCAGCCGGCCCGATCGCTTCGGTCTGGTGGGGATGAGCGAGCGAGCGCGACTGGCGGGCGCCGAGCTCGAGGTGGAGAGCCGTCCCGGAGGCGGCACTCGGGTGACCGCCCGGATGCGTCTGGCGGAACCGGTGGCGGTGGCATGATCCGGGTGCTGGTCGCCGATGACCATCCGGTGGTGCGCCATGGGCTCTGCACCATGCTCGAGATCGAGGACGACATTGTGGTGGTCGGCCGCGCCGGCGACGGCGAGGAGGCGGTGGAGCAGGCGCGGGAGACCCACCCCGACATCATTCTCATGGACGTGCAGATGCCCAACGTCGACGGCATCGAAGCCCTCCGGCGCATCCGCGCCGAGGACCCCGGCGCGCGGGTGATCGTGCTGACCACCTACCGCAACGAGGACTACATCTTTCCCTCGCTGCGCGCCGGCGCCCGCGGTTATCTGCTCAAGGATGCCTCCCGCCAGGAGCTGGCGGATGCCATCCGTGCCGTGGCCCGCGGCGAGTCGCTGCTCGACCCCGCGGTGGCCGAGACGGTCAACAACGCCGACCGCCGGCACGACACGCTGACGGCACGAGAGCTCGAGGTGCTGCGGTTGATGGCCGACCAGCACAGCAATGCCCAGATCGCCGAGAAGCTGTTCGTCAGCGAGAACACCGTCAAGACACACGTCAGCAACATCCTTGCCAAGCTGGGTTGCGCCGACCGGGCCGCCGCGGTGCTGACGGCCTGGAAACGACACCTCATCGCCGAATAACCCGCGGCGGGCGGCGGCGCTGGAACCTGAAGGGTTCCCCTGCCGCGCTGCACTAGACTTGCCAGCACAATGACAGCTGTCCGCGTCGGGCTGCTCGGACTGGGCACGGTGGGGTCGCAGGTGGCGGAGCGACTGAGCCGGGAGGCCTTCGTCACCGAGCGCGCCGGCGTGCCGGTCGAGCTGGCCCGCGTCCTGGTGCGCGACCTGAACAAGCCCCGCGCATACGCACCGCCGCGGGAGCTGCTGACGACGGCTCCCGAAGAGATCCTGGACGACCCATCGATCGCGGTGATCGTCGAGGTGATGGGGGGAATGGAACCCGCGCGCAGCCACATCGAACATGCCATCGAGTCCGGCAAGGCGGTGGTGACCGCCAACAAGGAGGTGATGGCCCATCACGGCCCGACCCTGCTGGAGCTGGCCAAGGCTCGCGGCGTCGATGTCTACTTCGAGGCCGCGGTCGGCGGCGGCATCCCTTTGATCAGCACCTTCAAGATCGACCTGCTCGCCAACGAGATCTCCCGCATCGAGGCGGTGATCAACGGCACCACCAACTTCATCATCGACCGCATGGCCCGCGACGGCGTCGGCTTCGACGCCGCGCTGGCCGAGGCTCAGGCGCTGGGATACGCGGAAGCCGACGCCACCTATGACGTTGAGGGATTCGATGCCGTCTTCAAGCTCTGCATCATGTCGTCGATCGCGTTCCGCACCCGTATCCACCCCGCCGAGGTGTACCGCGAGGGCATCCGTGACCTCGACCCGGTCGACTTCGCCTATGCGGCCGAGCTGGGATATGCCATCAAGCTGCTCGCCCAGGCGCGGGCCGACGGCGACGAGGTGGAGGTGCGTGTGCACCCCACCTGCGTTCCCACCAGCCATCTGCTCGCCGCCGTCCACGGCGCCTACAACGCGGTGCTCATCGAGGGCGACCTGGTGGGGCCGGTGCTCCTCTACGGGCAGGGTGCCGGCGGGCGGCCCACCGCCAGCGCGGTGGTGGGCGACATCATCGACCTGGTGTTCTCGATGCGCAAAGGCATCAGCAACCGCATCGCCGTCGATTTCTCGCGGGCTCCGCGACGGCGGCCGATGGACCAGGTACGCACCGCCGCCTACCTCCGCCTCCACGTCGCCGACCGCGCCGGGGTGCTGGCCGAGGTCACCCGGGTGCTGGGCGAGCTGGGCATCAGCATCTCCTCGATCGTGCAGAAGGCGCTGATCGTCGAGCACGCCGCCGCCGAGCTGGTCATCCTCACCCACCCCGCCCGCGAGTGCGACCTGCTCGCCGCGCGGGAGCGGCTCGCGAGTCTCTCCTCTGTCTATGCCGTCCCCGCCTTCCTGCGGGCGCTGAGCGAGGCGCGATGAGCAGCCTGGTCGAAGGATCGCCCGGCGCCGCCACGCCGGCGCATCCCGGGGTCATCCCCCGGTACGCCGGCCGCCTGCCGGTCACCGATGCCACCCCCCGCATCACCATGAACGAGGGGGGCACCCCCTGCATCGAGTCGCGCGTCATCGCCGGTCAGCTGGGACTGCGCTCGCTGCACTTCAAGTACGAGGGGCTCAACCCCACCGGCTCGTTCAAGGATCGCGGCATGGTGGTGGCGGTGGCGAAGGCGCTGGAGGCGGGCAGCGAGGCGATCGTCTGCGCCTCGACGGGCAACACCAGCGCCTCGGCCGCCGCCTACGCCGCGCGCTTCGGGTTGCGTGCCATCGTCGTCGTCCCCTCGGGCAAGATCGCCCCCGGCAAGCTGGTGCAGGCCCAGGTGTACGGGGCCAAGGTTCTGGCCATCGACGGCAACTTCGATCGCGCTCTCGAAGCGGTGCGACAGCTCTGCGAGCGCTATCCGGTGACCCTGGTCAACAGCGTCAACCCGCACCGCATCGAAGGGCAGAAGACCGCCGCCTTCGAGATCGTCGACGAGCTCGGTGACGCTCCCGAGGTGCTCGCCATCCCCGTCGGCAACGCCGGTAACATCACCGCCTACTGGAAGGGATTTCGCGAGTACTACGCCGACGGCATGTGCAGTCGCCTGCCGCGGATGATCGGCGGCCAGGCGGAGGGCGCCGCCCCGATCGTCCACGGCCAGGTGGTGGAGCGTCCGCGCACAGTGGCGACGGCGATCCGCATCGGCAACCCCGCCTCCTGGGGCGGCGCGGTGGAGGCGCGCGACCAGTCGGAGGGGTTGATCGACGCCGTCAGCGACGGCGAGATCCTCACCGCGCAGCGCTGGCTCGCCTCGTCGGAGGGCATCTTCGCCGAGCCCGCGTCGGCGGCGTCGCTGGCGGTGCTCGCCAAGTCGGTGCGCAGCGGGGCGGTGGCGCCGAGCGTGCGGGCCGTCTGTGTGCTCACCGGCAGCGGCCTCAAGGACCCGGAGGCGGCGCGCAAGGACCTGCCGCCGCCCGTGCGGGTCGACGAGGACGCGGAGAACATCGCCCGCCTGCTGAAGCTCTGAGCTGCTCTCCCCATGCGCGCGCGCATCGCCGTCCCCGCCACCGTCGCCAACCTCGGCCCCGGGTTCGACGTGCTCGCCCTCGCCTTGGAGCTGCAGAACGAGGTCGAGGTCGAGCAGACCGGCGAGCGCGGAACCAGCGTCGACCCCGGGCCCGGAGCGCCGCCGGAGCTCCAGGACCCGGGTCACAACCTGGTGGTCCGCGCCTACCTCCATGCCTGCGCGGCAATCGGAGTGCCGGGCAACGGTGTCTCGTTCCGCTGCGTCAACCGCATCCCGCTCCGCCGCGGCCTGGGCTCGAGTGCCGCCGCGGCGCTGGGCGGCGTGCTGGCAGCGGTCTCGCTCCACCGGCCGCCCTGGGACGAGAGCGCCATCCTGGAGCGCGTGGTCGAGCTCGAGGGGCATCCGGACAACGCTGCCGCGGCGCTGCTCGGTGGGTTGGTGATCGCCGCTCCGGGAGCCCCGCCAGTGACCATGCGGGTGCCCGAGGAGCTGCTCGCGGTGGTGTTCATCCCCGACCTCGAGCTGGCCACCGCCGAGGCGCGACGGGTGGTCGCCGAGAGCTTCAGCCGGGCCGATGCCATCTTCAACGCCGCGCGCTGCGCGCTGCTGATCCGTGCCATCGCCGAGCGCGACTACGGCTCCTTGCGCGATGCGATGCAGGACCGCTGGCACCAGCGGCAGCGGACCGAGCTGCTCCCGGCGCTGCCCGACCTGATCAGCGCCGCCCTCGACGGCGGCGCGAGCGGGGCGGCGCTGGCCGGCGCCGGGCCGTCGGTGATGGCGCTGACCTACCGTGACCCGGAGCGGGTCCAGGAGGCGATGGCGAGCGCCGCCCGCCGGCACCAGCTGCGCGGCCGCAGCATCGTCAGCCGGGTGCGCAACTGGGGCGCACGCGTCGACGTGGGCATGTGATGGCCTACCTTGTCCAGAAGTACGGCGGCAGCAGCGTGGCGACGCCCAGCAAGATTCGCGGTGTCGCCAAGCGGGTGCAGAAGTCGCTCTGCACGTGCGACGGCATCGTGGTGGTGGTCAGCGCCATGGGCGACACCACCGACGAGCTGATCTCGCTCGCCCACCGACTCAACGATGATCCCCCGTCGCGTGAGATGGACATGCTGCTGAGCACCGGTGAGACCATCACCGCGCCGCTGCTGGCCATGTCGCTGGCGGCGATCGGTGTCGACGCGGTGTCGCTCACCGGTCTTCAGGCGGGCATCCGTACCAGCGCCTCTCACCGGAAGGCGAGGATCGTCGACATCATCCCAGAGCGCATCCTGGAGGAGCTTGCCCGCGGCCGCATCGTCGTCGTGGCCGGCTTCCAGGGCGCCAACGAACAGCTCGACATCACCACCCTTGGCCGGGGCGGATCAGACACTACCGCGGTCGCGCTGGCGACGGCGCTGCGCGCGGAGCACTGTGAGATCTACACCGACGTCCGCGGCGTCTTCAGCGCCGATCCGCGCATCGTCCCCGAAGCCGTGCCGATCCCCGAGATCTCCTATGCGGAGATGCTAGAATTCGCCGCCGTCGGCGCCAAGGTGATGCACCCGCGCGCCGTCGAGATCGGCGAGGCCTACGACATGCCGATCTGGGTGCGGTCGTCGTTCGACGACAGCGGCGGCACCATCATCTGCAGGCACCCCAAATTGGAAGATCGGCAGAAGGTGCGCGGCATCGCGCACGAGACCGATGTCGCCAAGATCACCATGCTGCGCGTCCCGGATCGTCCCGGTATCGCCGCCGCCATCTTCGGGCCGCTGGCGGAGCATCACATCAACGTCGACGTCATCCTCCAGAACGTCGGTCACGACGGCACCACCGACCTCTCCTTCACCATCTCCGCCTCCGACCTGCGAGCCGCCGAGAAGCTGGTCGGCGACATCGCCCACTCCATCGGCGCCGACGGCTACGAGGCGACCTCCGACATCGCCAAGGTCTCGGTGGTGGGCACCGGCATGCTCAACACGCCGGGCATCGCCGCCACCATGTTCCGCACCCTCGCCGACGCCGGCATCAACATCACCCTGATCAGCACCAGCGAGATCCGCATCACCTGCATCATCGATCGCGAGCGGGTCCGCGACGCCGTCCAGGCCCTGCACCGGGCCTACGAGCTCGACCAGCTGTGACGACCCGCCGCAGGGGGGAGCCGACCAACAGCGCCGGCTCGGCCGGCGCGGGGAGGCAGGGGGGAGGCCCCCCCCCGAATGACGGGGGTCCCCGCGCGGCCCGCCGCGTGGGGAGCGATGGCCGCCTGCTCTGGACGCCGGTGGCCGGAGACGTCGTGCTGCTCCGCCGCCCCCACGTCTGCGGAACGGCACGGATGGTGGTGACCGTCGCCGGTCTCGACATCCGGCTGTCGTGCAGCGGCTGCGGGGCACGGGTGACGATGCGCCGCGAGCGGGTGCGTTCGCAGGTGGCCGAGCTGGTGAGCACCGCCTCCGGGGGCAATCGCTAGTTGGCGCTCTCGGCGGGCATCGTCGGCCTGCCCAACGCGGGCAAGTCGACCCTGTTCAACGCCCTGACCCGCGCCGGCGCCACGGTGGGCAACTACCCCTTCACCACCATCGAGCCCAATACCGGCATCGTACCGGTGCCCGACGACCGGCTCGAACGGCTGGCGGAGATCTTCCGTCCGCCCAGGGTGATCCCAGCGACGGTGACCTTCACCGACATCGCCGGCCTGGTGCGCGGTGCCAGCCGCGGCGAGGGACTGGGAAACCAGTTCCTCGGCCACATCCGCGAGACCGACGCCGTGGTCATGGTGGTGCGCAGCTTCTCCGACGACGATGTCAGCCACGTCGAAGGTGCGGTCGACCCGGTTCGCGACATCGACCTGCTGGAGCTCGAGCTCGCGCTGGCCGATCTCGAGACGGTGCGCCGCCGGCTGGACCGCACGGAGCGGACGGCGCAGCTCCGCAAGGACAAGGAGCTGCAGACGATGGCCACGCTTCGCCGGGTCCAGGAGCATCTCGACCGGGGCGCCCCGGTGCGCAGTCTGGGGCTGGGCGACGCGGAGCGCGACCTCATCCGCGACCTCTTCCTGCTCACCGCCAAGCCGCTGCTGGTGGTGGCCAACGTCGGCGAGGCCGACGCCGCTCGCGAGGTCCCAGACGCGGTTGTCGAACGCGCCGCGCGCAGCGGCGGCGAGGCGCTGGCGGTGTCGGCTCGCATCGAGTCGGAGCTGGTGGAGCTCGAGCCGGAGGATCAGCGAGCCTTCCTCGCCGAGCTCGGGGTCGAGCAGCCAGGCCTTGCCCGCCTGGCGAGGGCCGCCTATCACCTGCTCGACCTGGTCACCTTCTTCACCGCGGGGGAGAAGGAGGTGCGCGCCTGGACGCTGCCGAGCGGCGGCACCGCGCTCGACGCCGCCGGCAGCATTCACACCGATTTCGCCCGCGGCTTCATCCGGGCGGAGGTGATCGACGCCGCCGCCCTGATCGACGCCGGCTCCTACGCTGCCGCCCGGGAGCGGGGGCGCCTGCGGCTCGAGGGGCGGGACTACCCGGTTGAGGACGGCGACGTCGTCCACATCCGGTTCAACGTCTGAGCAGCGACAGAGATGGGCGAACCGCGGGGCGGCCGAGCCCCTTGTCACGGGGCTCAGGAGTCACCGGACTCATCAATGAGGTGTGCGCCCGCCTCGGGCGACGGGCGCAGGCACACGGACGCCGGGGACGGCGGCCATTGCTGGAAAGATCGGCCGGACCGGTGCAGGGAGCCGGCGTCCGCTGCCTGGCGGGACCCGACGAGCCGGAGGGGTGACCCCTCCCCCACATCTTGTGTCCCGGGCGACATCCTACCCCCGCATGCTGTGGAGGTCAATGGCCTCGGCCGAGGGCGGATGCCGTCCTTCCGCGCCTCGGGGGCTCGCCGACACGCCTGCTACCCTTGCCGCGTCCATGGCCAAGAAGACCAAGCGGTCGCAGGCCCGGCGCCGTCAACAGCTCCAGCCGCGACCGGGCCCGGCCACCGGGCCGCTTTCCACGGCGACGGTGGCGCCGGTGGCCGGTGGCGAGCCCGCCGCTCCCGTCGATCTTCCCGTCGACTCGCCATCGGCAGCGGCGCCTCCCCCGCCGTCGGCGGCGGTCAGGCGCGTCGGGCGCATCGATCCGGCGGCGCAGCGGGCTACCGCGGCGCGGCAGAGCGCGCGTCAATCGGCGGTCACCATCGCTCCGCTCGACAGCGACGACGCTGCGATTCCCTTCGATCGGGTGCCCTATGTGCCGGGGGATCTCCGGCGGGTCGCCATCATCGCGGTGCTGATGGTGGTTCTGATCATCATCGCCGACCTCGTCGTCACTCACGTCACCTGACCGTCGGCGCCGCCACAACGACGAGGAATCAGGGCGCAGCGGAGTTGAGGCGGTAGACTTCAGCGGCTGCGCGGCTGCAGGGGGCAATTCACGCCGATGCGAGTGATTCTCTATACCGGCAAGGGCGGGGTCGGAAAGACCTCGGTCGCCGCTGCCACGGCGGTGCGGTGTGCACGGCTTGGACACCGCACTCTGGTGCTGAGCACCGACGCCGCCCACAGTCTCGCCGACAGTCTCGACGTCGAGGTCGGCGAGCATCCCAACGAGGTCGCCGAGAACCTCTGGGCGCAGGAGGTCAACGCGCTCCACGAGCTGGAGAGTCACTGGGAGAAGATCCACGTCTACCTGAGTGAGCTCTTCGCCTCGCAGGGTGTCGACGACATCGTTGCCGAGGAGCTGGCCTCGCCGCCGGGGATGGAAGAGGTGGCCAGCCTGATGTGGATCAAGCACCACCGGCGCACCGAGCAGTTCGACCTGCTGGTGGTTGACTGCGCTCCCACCGGAGAGACCCTGCAGCTGCTCGCGTTCCCCGACGTGGCCCGCTGGTATCTCAACAAGATCTTCCCCATCGAGCGCCGGGTGATGAAGGTGGCTCGCCCGGTGGTGCAACCGTTTCTCAGCATCCCCCTCCCGGGCGACGAGATCTTCAGCAGTGTCAAGGAGCTCTTGCTCGACCTGGAGGGGATGAAGCAGGTCCTCGGCGATCCCAAGGTGTGCACCACGCGCCTGGTTCTCAACCTCGAGAAGATGGTGATCAAGGAGGCGCAGCGAGCCTTCACCTATCTCAGCCTCTACGACTATCTCACCGACCTGGTGGTGGTGAACCGGGTGCTCCCGCCGGAGGCCGGAGACGGCTACTTCAGCGGCTGGCGCCAGTCACAGGAGCGCTACTCCGAGGTGGTGGACAGCGCCTTCTCACCGATCCCCATCCGCCGCACCCGGCTGTTCGAGCACGAGGTGGTGGGGATCGAGCGGCTCGACGATATGGCACGGTCGCTCTTCGGCGACGAGGATCCGTCCACCATCTACTACCACTCCGTCCCGCAGCAGGTGCGCAGGCTCGGTACCGGCTACGAGCTGGTGCTGCAGCTGCCCTTCGTCAGCAAGGATGAGGTCGTCCTCACCCACCGCGAAGGCGAGCTCTTCGTCACCGTCGGCGCGTACAAGCGGGAGATCAGCCTGCCGCGGGTGCTCGCGGGCAGGCAGACCACCTCGGCCAAGCTCGAAGAGGGCATGCTTCGCATCGGCTTCGGGAGTGCCCGGCGCTGACTGACGAGCGCTGCGGCATCTGCCCGGGGCGCTTCCTCGGTGAGGCCGGACAGCTGCTGGGTCCGGCCGTCGAGGACATCATTCCCCACGAGGCGCAGGTGCACCTCTTCAATGCCCAGCGCGAGCTGCTGCTGGCGGTGAAGCTCACCATCGAGCACCACACCCGCTCGCAGCAGGCGGCGGAGCGTCGCGCCCGGCGCCAGCGGCGCCGCCCGGTCCGCGTCGAGCTGGAATGACCGGCCCGCAGGCCTATATCACCGCGGTCGTCTACGCGCTTCCCGGCCTGATCATCGGCTTCACCCTGCACGAGCTGGCCCACGCGGCCACCGCCGTGCGGCTCGGCGATCCCACCCCGCGACGTCTCGGCCGGCTCACCCTGGATCCGCGCGAGCACGTCGACCCGGTCGGGCTGGGCCTGCTGCTGACAGTCGGCTTCGGCTGGGCCAAGCCGGTGGTCTTCAGCCCCGCCTACATCCGCACCGGGCTGCAGCAGGCGGCGGTGGCGGCGGCGGGACCGCTGACCAACCTGCTGCTCGCGGTGGTCTTCGCGGTGGCGCTGCACGCCGAGCTGGCGACCTCGTCGACCCTGCTGGATCGAGCCGTCCTCAACATGTCACTCGGCCAGGGGGGGCCCGACGTCATCCTCTTCAACCTGCTGGTCGAGGCCTTCTTCGTCAACGTCGTGCTCTTCGTCTTCAACAGCCTTCCCGTCCCGGGCCTCGACGGCTACGCGACGGCGCGCGGGCTGCTCGGCCGGCAGCTCCCCGATGTCTTCCGCTGGATGGAGGCCAACCGGCAGCTCATCTACCTCGGTCTGATCCTGCTGATCTTCGTGCTTCCCCAGTTTCAAGGCGGCGTCAACCCCCTGTACTCCACCATCCTCCACGTCAACGACTTCCTCTATCACCACTTCGTCGACAGCTCGTCGACGGTGGTGGGAAGCCTCCCCAACATTTTCAACCTGTTCCAGCAGCAGTGACCGCCGCGCCGACGCCGCGCGAGCTCCCGTCGGTCGATGCGCTGGCCGCGCATCCGGGGCTGTCGCGATGGCACGAGGCCCCGGCGGTGCGCGCCCGAGCCGCCCGCTCGGTGCTGGAGGAGGAGCGGACCGCGCGCCGGGGCGGGACCACCCGCTATCCCGACGGCGACGCGCTCGCGGCCGCGGTGGCGCTGCGACTGGGCCGCCTGCTGGATCCCGGGCCGCGCCGGGTGATCAACGCGACCGGCACCGTGGTCCACACCAACCTCGGGCGCGCACCCCTCTCCGCGGCGGCACGCGCGGCGGCGGTGCGCGCCGCCGGGTACTGCGACCTCGAGTACGACCTCGGCCCCGGCGTGCGCGGGTCGCGACAGGACCACCTGGCACCGCTGGTGGCGGAGCTGTGCGCTGCCGAGGACGCGCTGGTCGTCACCAACAACGCCGCCGCCGTGCTGCTGACGATGACGGCGCTGTGCCGCGGCGGGGAGGTGCTGGTCTCTCGAGGCGAGGCGGTGGAGATCGGCGGCGGCTTCCGCATCCCCGATGTGATGCGGCAGTCGGGTGCGCGGATGGTCGATGTCGGCACCACCAACCGCACCCGCGCCGCCGATTACGCCACCGCGATCACCCCGCGGACCCGGGCCATCGTCCGCGTTCACGCCTCGAACTTCAGCATCCGCGGTTTCACCGAGCGGCCGACCACCGCGGAGTGCGCCACGATCGCGCGCGAGCACGGGCTGCTGCTGATCGAGGATGCCGGAAGCGGGGCGCTGCTGGACCCGCCGGCCGGGCGACCCGAGCTGGCCGGAGAACCGGTGCTGGCGTCGGTCGTCGCCGCCGGAGCCGACATCGTGCTCGCCAGTGGCGACAAGCTCTGCGGCGGGCCGCAGGCAGGTGTCGTCGCCGGCCGCGCCGACCCGATCGGCCGAATGCGCCGCCACCCGCTGATGCGAGCGCTGCGTCCCGACAAGATGATCGTCGCGGCGCTCGGCGCCACCCTGGCCGCCTACCTGCGGAGCGACGCGGTGGAGAGCATCCCGGTTCAGCGCATGCTCAACCGCAGCGACGCCGACCTGGCCGGCGACGCCCGGGCGTGGACGGCTCGACTTCGCGACGCCGGGGTGGCGGCGGAGGCGGTTGCGGCGGCGAGCACGGTCGGCGGCGGCTCGGCGCCGGAAGCGGCGCTGCCGACCACGTGCGTGGTCCTGCCGGGGCCGACGGGGCGGCTGCTGGCCGCGCTGCGCGCCGCCGATCCTCCGGTGGTGGCCCGCGCCGAGGGCGGCCGCGTCTGGCTCGACCCGCGGACCGTGCTGACCGATGAGGCGGACACCCTGATCGACTGCGTCCGCCAAGCCTGGGAGGCGGTGCATCCCACGCCCGTGGGCCGTCCCCGCTGAAGACGCCGCGGCACCCCTCGGTCACCGTCGAAGGGGTGGGCTATGCGATCTCCGGAGCCCAGGTCGCCATCGTCGACGGCGACCTGGTGCTGCTGCAGCTGCGGCCCTGGCCGCCGGGATGGGAGCTGCCCGGCGGTCATTGCCAGGGCGATGAGGACCCGGCCGGCTGTGCCGCCCGCGAGGCGGAGGAGGAGACGGGGCTGTCGATCACCATCGCCGGCCTGGTCGGCGTCTACAGCTGGGCAGGGCTGCGCCGCAGCGCCGACGCGGTCTACTGGGCCGACGCCACCGGGGCCCGGCCGCGCCGCAGCCTGGAGTCGCTCCGGGCGCGCTTCGTGTCGCCCGCCGAGCTGCCCGCGACCGTCTTCCCCTGGATCCCGCAGCGGGTGCGCGACAGCGTCGCCGCCGCCGCCGGCGCGCCGCCGGTGCACCGCGTCCAGCCCGTCGGGTTGCGCCACGTGCTGTTCTTCGGCGGCCGCTGGGCCGGCTGGCTTCTCGACCGGCTGCGCCGTGGCCGCCGCTGACCGGCATCGGGGAAGGGTGCGGCGCTGATGCGGTGCTACGGTGACCGGCCGTGCGATACGTCATCGGCACCGCGGGGCACGTCGACCATGGCAAGTCCTCGCTGGTGCTGGCGCTGACCGGGACCGATCCCGACCGCCTCGTCGAGGAGAAGCGGCGGGGCATGACCATCGAGCTGGGCTTTGCCTCCTGGACCCTGCCCGGCGGCGAGCCGGTCGGCATCATCGACGTCCCCGGTCACCGGCGCTTCGTCCGCACCATGCTGGCCGGCGCACAGGGCATCGACCTGGTGCTGCTGGTGATCGCCGCCGACGAGGGGGTGATGCCCCAGACGCGCGAGCATCTCGCCATCTGCGAGCTGCTGGGTGCGCAGCGGGCGGTGGTGGCGCTGAGCAAGTCGGACCTCGTCGACGGCGACATGCTGGAGCTGGCCCGGGGCGAGGTGCGCGAGGTGATCGCCGCCTCGTCGATGCGCGGCGCGCCGGTCGTCGCCTGCTCGTCGGTGACGGGCCACGGCCTGGCGGAGCTCGCCACCACCGTTGGGCGGACCCTCGCGTCGGCGACGCCCCGCGCCGATCACGGACGCCCCCGGCTGTACATCGACCGCAGCTTCTCCCTCCCCGGGTTTGGGACGATCGTGACGGGAACGCTCGAGGGCGGGGCCCTGCACCCCGGAGAGGAGGTGAGCGCGCTTCCCGGCGACCACCGGGCCCGCATCCGCGGGTTGCAGCACCACGGCCGCGCCGTCGAGCGGGCCGAGCCGGGGACGCGCACCGCGGTCAATCTGACCGGACTGTCGCATCGCGAGCTCCGCCGCGGCATGGCGCTGGTCCGGCCCGGCGTGCTCGCCGCGACCGCCCGCATCGATGTGCGGGTGCGGCTGCTCGAGGCGGCGCCGGCGGCGCTGCGCCACCGTGGCGGGGTCGTCCTCTACCTCGGCACCGCGGAGATCGCGGCCGGGGTCTGGCTGCTCGATGGCGCGGAGCTGGACCCGGGCGCGAGTGGATACGCCCAGCTCGACCTGGCGACGCCCGTGTGCGCCGCGCCCGGCGATCGCTTCGTCCTCCGTCGCGCCGCTCCCGCCGCGACCCTGGGCGGAGGAGTGGTGCTCGACATCGCCCCCCATCGGCACCGCCGCCGCGACCGCGAGGTCGCCACTGCCCTGGAGCGGCGCGAGCGGGGAGGCCTCGAGGCGCTGGTCGCCGAGGAGCTGCGCAAGGCGCGCCTCGGCGCCGAGCCGGCGGCGCTGGTCAGCGTCTGCGGCGCCGGGCGCAAGGAGATCGAGGCCACCCTCGCGCGGCTTGGCCCGCAGGTTCGGCCGCTCGGCGCCCGCCGGATCGCGGCAGAGCGCTGGACCCAGCTGCGGGAGGCCTCGGCCTCGCTGCTCGAGGCGTTCCACGCCGCCGAGCCGCTGCGCGCCGGCATGTCGCGGGAGGAATGGCGAAGCCGGTTGCGCCTGCCGGCGGCGGTCGCCACCGATGTCGCCCACGCGCTGAGCTCCGAGGGAGCGCTCGCCGAACGCGACGCGCAGCTCGCACTCCCGGGTCGCGGTGGCGATGTCCCCGACGCGGCCCGCGCGGCGGCGAACGCGGTGCTCGCGGTACTGGAGAAGCGCGGCCTCGATCCGCCGCCCATGTCCGAGCTTCGCTCCGCCGGACTGACCCCGCCGCTGCTGCGACTGCTGATCGACGAGCGCCGCGTGGTCCGCATCGCGCCCGACGTCGTCCTCTCCGCCGGCGCCTACGCGCAGGCCCTCGGCGCGGTCGAGGCGGCGCTCGCGCAGATGGGCGAGGCGACGGTGGCCCAACTTCGCGACCGCCTCGGCGCCACGCGCCGGGTCGTCGTGCCTCTGCTGGAGAGCCTGGACAGCGCCCGGGTCACCATCCGCGATGGCGACATACGCCGGCTGCGCCGGCGGCCGTCACCGATGACGTCACCGTCGCGGTGACCACCGCCGGTCTCTTCGTCGCCAGCATCCTGATCATCGTCGGGGGGTCCGAGCTCTTCACCAACGCGGTGGAATGGGCGGGACACCGCCTGGGACTGGCGCGCGGCGCCACCGGCAGCCTGCTCGCTGCGCTGGGGACCGCTCTTCCGGAGACGACGGTGCCCATCGTCGCCGTCGCCGGCCGTCGCCCGTCGGCCGACGGCGTCGCCGTCGGAGCCATCCTCGGCGCCCCGCTTCTCCTGCTGACGCTGGGCCTGGCGGTCACCGGCATCGCGGTTCTGTCGCGACACGACGCGCGTGAGCTGGTGGTGGAGCCCCGTCAGGTGCACCGCGACCTCGGCACCTTCATCGCCGGGTTCAGCATTCTGATGGTCGGCTTCGTCCTTCCTGAGTGGGCTCGGGTTGTGGCGGCGATTGCGGTGCTGGTGCTCTATGCCGGCTATGTCCGAGCCACCCTGCGCGGCGGCGATCCGTCGCTGACCGAACCCGAGCCGCTCCACCTCGTCCGCCGGCGTCCCGGTGCCCCGCCGTCCGCGCTCATCGGCCTGCAGCTGATGGTCGGAGTCGCCGCGCTGATCGGGGGAGCGGAGCTCTTCGTCCGTGCCATCGAGGATCTGGCGCATTCGCTCACCCTTGCTCCGCTTCTGCTGTCGCTGGTGGTGGTGCCGGTCGCCACCGAGCTGCCGGAGACCCTCAACAGCGTCCTCTGGGTGCGCGCCCGCAGCGACTGGCTCGCGCTCGGCAACGTTGCCGGGGCCACCGCCTTTCAGGCCTGCATCCCCGGGGCGTTCGGGCTCGTCTTCACCAGCTGGCGGCCGGGACCCCTGGGACTTGCCAGCGCTCTGCTCAGCCTGGCGATGTCGGGGGCGGTTCTGGCGCTGCTCCGGCGTGGCCGCAGCCGGGGCTGGTGGTTGCTCTGTTGCGGGTTACCCTGGGTGGTGCTGGTGGCGGTGATCGCCACCACCGGCCAGAGGCTGCAGGCGTCGTGATCACGCGTGCCCGCCGCCGCACGGTGCAGCGCCGCGAGCATCGCACTACCGGGCGACGGCGACCTCGATCGGGGTCAGCATGCGGATCGCGTGCCGCCGTACCAGCAGCATCGCCTCACGGCGTTCCATCTCGGTGCCGATGATCTCCGCGTCGGTCACCGGAAGGAACTCGGATCCGCCCATGTTGACGAACCGTTCCACGGTGATGTCCGGGACCATGTGCATGTCGCCGTCGACGATGTAGTCGCCCACCAGCATGCGCATCCGCCGCCGCTGCTTGGCGACGCGAAGCTCGACCAGCGGTGGCCGCTCCTTGTCGGGGATCACGAAGAGCAACTGCGAGGTGGTCACCGCCACCTCGGAGAGATCGGTGCCGAAACCCTCGGCACCCTCGAGGGTGGCATCGCCGAGCACCAGCATCGGGCGACCGCTGCTCTCGTTGAGATGGTCGGAGACGCGCTGCACGCCCGAGCGCAGCAGGCGACCGCGGACGATGAAGTCGGACCCGATCAGGGTGAGGACGGTGGCGTCGTCGGGGGGGGCCATGGCGGGCATGATGCCAGCTGGGAGGCGCTCCTGTGCTGCGGCCTCGCCCGATGCGGCACACTGCCCGGTCGCGCCGGTGCGGCGCTCTGTGCCTCGGTCAGCGTTGGAGTAAGCATTTCATGAACCTGGACGCGAAGGTCGCGGTGGTCACCGGCAGCGGTCGCGGCATCGGACGCGCCTACGCCCAGGCGCTGGCGGCGGCCGGCGCCGCGGTGGTCGTCAACGACGTCGACGGCGACGTCGCCCAGGAGGCCGTCGACTCGATCACCGGCGCCGGCGGCCGAGCCGTGTCGGAGGTCGTCGGGGTGGCCAGCAGCGAGGCCGCCGACCGCCTCGTCAACCGCGCCGTCGAGGCCTTCGGCCGCCTCGACGTGATGTGCACCAACGCCGGCATCCTGCGCGACCGGGTGCTCTGGAAGATGACCGACGAGGACTTCGACGCGGTGATCGAGACCCACCTGCGCGGCACCTTCACCTGCGCCCGTGCCGCCGCGACCCGGATGCGCGAGCAGGGCGACGGCGGCCGCATCGTGGTGGTGTCGTCGATCGCCGGACAGCGCGGCAACTTCGGACAGACCAACTATGCCGCCGCCAAGGCGGGCATCGCGGCGTTCGCGCGCACCTGGGCGATGGAACTCGCCAAGTCCAACATCACCGTCAACGCCATCGTCCCCAATGCCATCACCCGGATGATCGCCACCATCCCCGGCATGGGACCGCTGGTCGAGGCCGCCGAGCGCGGCGAGCCGATCGACGACTCGATCCGCAAGGGCATGGGCATGGGTCGCCCCGAGGATGTGGCACCGCTCATCGTCTTCCTCGCCTCCGACGCCGCCAAGGATGTCACCGGCCAGTGCGTCGGTCTCGGCGGCGACAAGCTGTCGCTGTGGTCGCATCCGCAGGAGATCCGCGTCGCCTATCGCGATGGGGGTTGGTCAGCCGACGACATCGCCGCGGTCTGGAGCACAGCGGTGGGACAGCGGCTGGAGACCTACGGCATCCCGTTCCTGGGCGGCTAGCGGGCGGCGATCCGCGGCGACCTGCGACGACGCTCCCTGCTCGACGCTCGGTGTCACCGGGGTCGAGGGGATGACGCCGCTCGGTGAGGTGCCCAGCGAGGCGAGAAAGAGGATGCCGGCGGCGGCGTAGAGGAGCTGGTCGGCGGTCAAGGAGACCGCCGTCGGCGACCGGTCGCGAACCGATGCGGCTCCGGCGGCCCCCGGCCGGGCGAGCAGAGAGCTAGCGATGGCGACGGCGAAGCCTCCGATCAGGACGGCGACCAGGGTCCCGCTGGCGCCGGCGCCGCCGCCGCTGGTGGCCCGGCTGAGCACCTCCGCCTCCAGTGCCGCGAGCACCGCGAAGGCGGTGAGGGCGAAGGGGAGGCTGCGACGGCGACCGGCGGTGACCAGCAGGCCCAAGCCGGTAATGCCGGCGGCTGCCTCCGCCACCGCGGCGCCGGTGACCACCAGGGCGATCGCCGACAGCGCGGCCAGAACCGCCCCGCTGCCCATCAGCCATCGCAAGCCGGCGGGGTGCGGACGGACCGCCCGCAGGCGGGGCGCCAGCAGCAGGATCAGCAGCGCGACCACGCCGGCGGCGACGCTGCTGTCGACGCTGGTCGCGCGCGGCGTCCCGGCGACCGCCGAGCCGACCCCGACCACCAGAGCAAACGCCGCCAGCGAGCCCGCCACCGCCGACGGCATCAACACCGCCGACACCAGGCCGGCGATTGCGGTGAGGCCGAAGGCCAGCGCGGCGACCCGGCTGCTCTCGGCGCTGCTCGGGGTGTCCGGGGACAGCCCGTAGAACACCATCGCCGGCACGCAGAGGAGGGCGACGACGGCGAGAGCGCTGCGGAGCTCGCCGCCCAGGGGTGCGGCGCGCAGCAGGAAGGCGAGCGAGAACAGGGCGACGAAGGCGGCGGCGAAGATGATGGCCCGCAGCGAACGGTCGCTCCCGTTGACCTGGAGGAGCCCGTGCAACCCCCCGTACACGGTGAGCGCGCTGAGGGTCAGCAGCACCTGCGACGCCAGCCGGGTTCCGAACGGCGTCTCCGGCTCGGCCGCCGGCGCCGCCGGAGCTCGCGCCCGCGGCGGGAGCGGCGGTTCCACCTCGGCCGGCGGCGGGAGCGGCGGTTCCACCTCGGCCGACGGGGGTACCGGCTCGCGGGCGGCGCCGATCGGCGCCACCGGGGGCGGCGCCTCGGGCTCCGTAGGCGCCTCGGTCACCGGCCAGTCGGGCGGCGCCGGCGCCGGCGGCGGCGGGGTCACCGGAACCGTGTCGACTCCCCAGCCCTCGGGGGTGGTCTCCCCACCCTCGCCACCACCGGCCGCTTGATCGGATGACCGCCGGTGTCCTTCCTCGCCCTCGTCTGGAGGCGGCGGACCGCTCGACTCGTCCACGACCACTTCTCCCCAGGGCGCCCGGCCGCGCCCACGCACAGCCGTTCGGCGGCAGTGTACCCGCCGCGGCCTGAGGAGGCCGGCAGCGCTGCGACAATCTCGCCGTGCTCCTCGGCGGTCACGTCTCCACCAAGGGCGGCATCGACAAGGCGGTCGACTTCGCCCTCGCCATCGGCGCCGAGGTCATCCAGACCCACCCCTCACCGCCGCAGCAGTGGCAGCCGCTGCGCATCGATGACAGCGTGGTCGACGGCTACCGCGCGAAGGCGGCCGCCGCCGGCCTGCGCGGCCACTGGTTCCACGCCGTCTACCTGATCAACCTGGCGACCCGTGACTCGACGCTGCTCAAGCGGTCGACCGGATCGCTGGTGTCGTATATGAACCTGGCGGCGCGCCTCGGCGCCGACGGCGTCGTGCTCCATCCCGGCTCGCACAAGGGCTTGGGATTCGAGCCGATGCTGCCGCAGGTTGCCGGTGCGCTGCGCGAGGTTCTCGACCGCACCGACTCACCGGCCCGGTTGATCGTCGAGAACAGCGCTGGCCAGGGAGGCTGCGTCGGCTGCACCTTCGAGGAGGTGGGACGCATTGTCGACGCCGTCGACTCCGATCGCGTCGGCGTCTGCCTCGACACCTGCCACAGCTTCGCCAACGGCTACGACCTGCGCACCGCCGACGGAGTCGACGCCGCGCTGCGCGCCTTCGACGATGCCGTCGGCTTCTCGCAACTGGTGCTGGTGCATGCGAACGACAGCAAGATCGAGCTGGGTGCCAACCGCGACCGGCACGCCAACATCGGTGACGGTTTCATCGGTCGCGAGGGTTTCGCCTACATGCTCGCCCACCCGCGACTGCACGACCTGCCCTGGATCCTCGAGGTTCCCGGCGAGGGCAACGGCCCCGACCTGATCCAGGTCAACCTGCTGCGCGAGCTCGCCGGGCTGGCTCCGGCGACGCCGAGCAGCCTCGACGGAGTGGCGCGCTAGCCGATCCGGTCGCCGAGACGGCACTCCCGATCGGGCCGCAGCATCACCACCCGGCTGGTCCCGCACTCATAGGCGCCGAGGACCAGCACCTCGCTGCGCACCGGGCCGATCTGCCGCGGTGGGAAGTTCACCACCGCCACCACCTGCGTCCCCACCAGGTCGGCGGGACGGTAGTGATCGACCAGCCGGGCCGCGCAGCGCCGGGTCCCCAGGGTTCCGAAGTCGATCTCGAGCCGGTACGCGGGCGTGCGCGCCTGGGGAAACTCGTCGCAGCGCAGCACCCGTCCCACGCGCATGTCAACGGCGAAGAACTGCTCGGGATCGACCTCGGTGAGGGCGGGGGCGACCGGCGCCGGCACACCATCCCCGGGCGTCTCGGTCAAGGAAGGTCCCAGCCGCCGGCCTCGACGTAGGTGCCCGCGATCACGCCGTGGCCGCGGGCGGTGGGGTGGATGTCGCCGCTGCACACCCAGGTCAGCTCGGCGGCGCGGCCGCGGAAAGCACCGGCGACATCGGCGAGACGGACACCACTGCGGACGGCGAGAGCACGAATCACCCGGTTGAAGCCGCCGCGGGCGGCGCGGCGCGGCGCCAGCTCGTCGGCGGTCGGGCCACGTCCATGCCGCAGTGCTTCGAATGGGTTGTAGACGGTCTGGACGCAGGCCACCTCCGCCAGGTCGACCCCAGCGGCGTCGAGGGCCGTGCCGAGTCGGTCGAGGACGACGGTGAGGTTGACGTCGAGGCGGCGCAACGCCACCTCGTCCCCGTGCAGCGCCGCCTCCAGGATGTCGTTGCCGCCGACGCTCAAGGTGACCGGCCCGATCCGCTCCCCCGCGGCGGCGGCGGCCGAGATCACCGCCTCGGCACGGTCGAGCTGACCACCCTCGCCGATCAGGCTGTCGCTGCTCTCCCCCGGCATCGCCAGGTTGAGCAGCCGCAGGGCCGGCTCGAGGGCGCGAAGGCGAGCCGCCAGCAGCGCCATGCAGCCCTCCGAAGCATGGGGAGCGCCGATGCCGGCGGCGATGCTGTCCCCCAGAGCCAGCATGATGTCGCCGATGGCGAGCGGGGTTGGCGCCGCTTCGCCGCGAAGCATGGCCGACACGGCGGCTAATCGAAGCACATCCGGGCGGCGGCGTCACATCCGCCACCTATACTCGGACCGCCCGTCCCGACGGGCCGGCAACGACGGAGGGCACGTCTCATCGCCGCACCTCGCATCGCCGCCGCCCTGCTCGGCGCCGCGATGCTCCTCCCCGCCTGCGGCGGGGTCACCCAACGGGAAGCCGACCCTCGGACGATCCTGAGCCAGGCGAAGGCCACCATCGATGCCACCTCGGCGCTCCATTTCCGGCTCACCAGCGAGAACGCCCACGGCAGCGGGACCCTGATCACCGGCGCCGAGGGCGACGCCAAGCGCCCCGCTCAGTTCGGCGGCCATCTCGACGTCCTGCAGAGCGGCTTCGCCGTTCCGGTCGAGATCGTCTCGATCGGCGGCACCTTCTCCGTCAAGCTGCCGTTCACCTCCAAGTTCGTGCGCGCCGACCCGGCCGCCTACGGCTTCGGCGATCCCGCTCAGCTGCTCGACCGCGATCACGGGCTGTCGAGCCTGCTCACCACCGCCAGGACAGCCAGCCTCGCCGGACGTGACCGGATCAATGGCGAGGAGGTCGACGAGATCGACGTCAGCCTTCCCGGCGATGAGGTGGCGGCCCTGCTCACCAGCGCGGACAAGACCAAGGACGTCAAGGGCCGGATCGCCATCGATGTCGACAGCCACCAGACCCGACGGGTGGTGCTCACCGGCCCGTTCTTCGACGCCCACGCCTTCAGCACCTACACCGCTGTTCTAGACAGGTATGGCGAGAACGCTGCGATCACCCCGCCGCCGTGAGGGGTTGACCGGCGCGACCACGCCTGACGTGACAGCGGCCAGACGCGGGCGCTGGGTGCTGGCACTGGCCGCGACGGCGGTGTTGCTCGCCGCCGCCGACACCTACGTGGTGGTGCTGGCGCTGCCGAGCATCATGAACGACGTCGGGATCCCCATCTCGCAGCTGCAGCAGGCCACCCCGATCATCAGCGGCTTCCTGCTGGGCTACGTGGTGGTTCTGCCTCTGCTCGGCCGTCTCTCCGACCTCTACGGTCGGCGGCCCGTCTTCCTGGGCTGCCTTCTCGCCTTCGCCGCCGGTTCGGTGATCACCGCCTCGGCGGCGGGGCTGCCGCTGGTGGTTGCCGGCCGCACCATCCAGGGGCTCGGAGGCGGTGGCCTGGTGCCGGTGACCCTGGCCCTGGTCGCCGATCTGTGGCCGCCCGGACGGCGCGGGCTGCCGCTGGGAGCGGTCGGCGCCGTCCAGGAACTGGGCAGCGTCCTCGGTCCGCTCTATGGCGCGGCGGTGGTCAGCTGGTCGGGCTGGAGGGCCATCTTCTGGATCAACGTCGCTCTCGCCCTGGCGCTGGGAGGGTGCTTCGCGCTCGCCTCGCGCGCGTCGGACGGCACCACCGATGACGATGCCCGGCGCCCCGACGCCGTCGGTGTGCTGCTGCTCCTCGGCGCCTGCGGGTCAGGAGTGCTGGCCCTGGTGCAGCCGTCGGCGCTCGCCGACAACGACACCACCGGCCAGCTCTACGGCCGGCTGCTCGGTGGGCGTCTGGGCGCGCTGACCATGCCCATGGCGCTGATCAGCCTCACCCTGTTCGCGGTCTTCGCCGGGTGGGAGGCGGGCGCGGCACGGCTGGTGCGGCCGGTGGTGGCGTTGCGACGCCTGCCGGCGGTGCTCGGCCGGCTCGACTGGCCCGGCGCCGTCCTGCTCGCCTCCGTGCTCGCCTGCATCATCGTCACCTTCACCGCCGCCGATCCCTCGCGCCAGGTGATCGCCGACGGAGCGGTGATCACCATCCCCCTCGCCGCCGGCCTCGCCGCTCTCTTCGCCTGGCGCGAACGTCGCGCGGCGGAGCCGCTGGTCGACTTCCGCGACTTCCGGGCCGGCCCCGCGGCCGGAGCGCTGCTGGTCAACCTCGCCATCGGCGCGGCGCTGATGGCGGCACTGGTGGACATCCCCATCTTCGCCCGCGCCACCCGCTTTCACGATTCCCAGGTGCAGGCCTCGCTGGTGCTCGTCCGCTTCCTCCTCGCGGTGCCGGTCGGTGCCATCCTCGGCGGGCTGGTGTGCGAGCGGCTCAGCTACCGCCTCACCGCGGCGGTGGGCATGGCCCTCAGCGCGGCGATGTTCGCGGTGATGTCGGGATGGGGCGAACCGGCACTGGCGGCCCGCTTCGACGTCGGAGGACGGGAGCTCGTCTTCGGCACCGCCGACCTGGTCCTCTTCGCCTGCGGCCTCGGCTTCGGCCTGGCCATCGCGCCGGTCAACGCGGCGCTGCTGGCGGCGGTGCGCGGCGCCATCCACGGGCTGGCCTCCAGCCTGGTGGTGGTCGCGCGCATGATCGGGATGCTGACCGGCCTCTCACTGCTCACCGCCATCGGCCTGCAGCGTTTCTACACCGCCCAGGCCGGCATCCCGTCGCCGCTGCAGCTCTGCCCCACCCACCCGGCCTCCTGCCCCGGTTACGACAGCCTGGTCACCGCGGCGGTGCTCGACGAGCTGCACGCCATCTTCATCGGCGCGGCCGCGTGCGCCGCGATGGCCGCGGCCCTGGCGATCTGGCTGCTTCGCCGGCTCCCCGGACGAGCGCGGCGGACTCTCGCCGACCCCCTGGCGGCAGCCGCCGGCGCCGGTGGCTGAGCCCGTCGCGGTGGTGCCGCGCACGCGCGACCTCGACGACCTGCTCGAGGCGCTGCGCCAGACTGTCGCCGAGCTCGGTCTCGAGGCCTATCTCGTCGGCGGTTTCGTGCGCGACCGCCTGCGTGGTCTTGACCTCGCCGAGGTCAAGGACATCGACCTGCTGGTGGTCGGCGCCGACGGCACCGAGGTGCTGCGCCGCCTGGCCAAGCAGTTCCGCTGGGCGCCGCCACAGCAGTTCGAGCGGTTCGGCACCGCCCAGGTGCGTGGCGACGGCTTCGTGGTCGAGGTGGTGCAGGCCCGGGCCGAACGCTACGACCCTGCATCGCGCAGACCCGAGGTGCGGCCGGGCACGCTCGACGAGGACATCTGGCGGCGAGACTTCACCGTCAACGCCCTCTGCCAGACCCTCGAGGGGCTGCTGCTCGACCGCACCGGCAGGGGGCTCGACGACCTGCGCGAGGGCGTGCTGCGCACCCCGCTGGAGCCGCGTGAGACCTTCGGCGAGGACCCCCTGCGGATGTACCGAGCCGCCCGCTTCGCCGCGCAGCTGGGCTTCGCTCTGGCCCCCGGCCTGCTCGAGGCGATGCGCGGCGAGGCTCATCGCGCCGACATCCTGGGGTCGAAGCGGGTGCTCAGCGTCGAGCGGGTCGGCGAGGAGCTGCGTCGCCTGCTGGTCTCGCCCCACCCGCGCAAGGGGATGGAGGTCCTCCGCGACAGCGGCCTGCTCGGGGTGTCGATCCCCGAGCTGCAGGCGATGGTGGGCGTGGAGCAGAGCGGCTATCACCGCTACGACGTCTTCGACCACACCACCCACGCACTGGATGCGTCCCCTCCCGACCTGCTGACCCGGCTGGGGGTGCTGTTTCATGACGTCGGCAAGCCCCCCTGCCACGCCATCGCCGAGGACGGCCGGCACACCTTCCACGATCATCCCGCCGTCGGGGCGGCGATGGTCGCCGCCATCCTCGAGCGGCTTCGTTTCAGCGGTGACGAGATCCGCGACACCGCCGCCCTGGTCCGTCTCCATCTCCGTCCCATCCAGTACCGCGCCGAGGACTTCAGCGACAGCGCGGTGCGACGCTTGATCCGCGATGCCGGTCCACTGCGCGCCCGTCTGCTCGACGTCGCCCGGGCCGACACCATCGCGTCCGCGTTTCCCGACGTCGCCGCCCTCGACGAGTTGGAGGAGCGCATGGCCCGCCTCGACAAGGGCGAGACCCTGTCGCGCCGGCATCCGCCGCTCGACGGCCACACCCTGATGGCGCTCGCCGGCCGTCCCCCGGGCCCATGGGTCGGCAGGGCGCAGCGTGCCCTCGAGGAGGCGGTGATCGACGGCGCCATCGAACCCGGCGACGCCGAGGGCGCCCGCCGCTGGCTCGAGAGCCACCGCGAGCTGCTCCACAGCGACTGAGCCCGCTCGAGCCGCCGACTGCAGCCCTTCGGGAGCCGGACGCCACCGCCAGTACAATGCCCCGGCGATGCTGAACCGGATCAAGCTGGTGCGACGGCTTCTGATCGACCTTCCCCGCTACGTGAAACTGACGTACTGCCTGCTCCGTGATCCGCGGGTTCCGGCGACGCACAAGGCGGCGATGGGGGCGGCGCTGGCGATGATCGTCACCCCGTTCATCGACATCCCGATGTGGGTCCCGGTGGTCGGCGAGATGGATGTGCTGGCGCTGACGCTGCTGGCGGCACGGCTGTTCGTGGCCACCGCGCCTGCGCCCGTCGTCGCCGAGCACGACGAGGCGATCCGTCAGCACCGCAGCCGCTTCGACGGCGACGTTGCCCGCGGTCAGCGCCTGGCGGTGGCACTGGCGGCACGGCTGCACGGCGGGGACACGACACCGCCGCCGGATGTGCCGTCGCGGCAACCGCGGCCTGCGGTGCAGGCGGTCAAGCCCAGTCGATCCTCGATCCCGGTGGAGTGAACTCGTGAGAGTCCTGTTCTTGCAAGAGGTGACGGGAACGGCCAAGGCCGGCGACGTCAAGGAGGTCGCGCCCGGCTACGCTCGCAACTACCTCTTTCCCAAGCACCTTGCGGTTGCCGCCGACGACCGGACCATCGAACAGGTCCGTCAGCGCGAGGAGGCGGCTCGGCGACGCGCCGAGAAGGCGTTGACGGAGGCCCGTGACATCGAGCGCCGGCTGCGCCGCATCACCGTGACCCTCTACGCCAAGACCGGGGAGGGGGGACGCCTCTTCGGCTCGATCACCAACGCCGACATCGCCCAGCAGCTCAAGCGGGAGGCCGGCATCGACCTCGACAAGCGCAAGGTCGAGGTGGAGCCGCCGATCCGCTCCCTCGGCCCGCACGAGGTGACGGTGCAGCTGCACAGCGACATCACCGCGACGCTGCGCGTGGTCGTCGCGGCGCAGTGATCACCCCGCCGCCCCACACCGCACTCGGGGCGGCCGAGGCCGCCATCAGTGCCCCGGGCATGCGGCTTCAACCGCATGACGTCGAGGCCGAGAAGTCGGTCCTGGGGGCGATCATGCTCGACCAGAACGCGGTGGCGACCGTCCGCGACATGCTCGAACCGGCCGATTTCTACGTCGAGCGGCACGTGCTCATCTACCGGGCGGCGGTGGAGCTCTCCGACCGCGGTGAGCCGATCGACGTGCTCACCCTGCGTGGCCAGCTCGAGCGTGCGGGATCGCTGCCACGTTCGGGAGGCACCGAGTACCTTGCCGCGCTCAGTGTCGCGGTCCCGACCGCCGCCAACGTCAAGCACTACGCCGACATCGTTGTCGAGCACGCGCTGCGGCGCCGCCTCATCCAGGCAGGCGGCGAGGTGGCGTCACTCGGCTTCGACCTCGGCCTCTCCGCCCGCGAGGCGGCCGACCGAGCCGAGCAGCGCATCTTCGCCGCCAGCGATCAGCGTCACACCACCGAGGCGACGCACATCATGCCGATCCTCAAGGAGACCTGGTCGCAGCTGGAGACGATGCTCGGCCGCAAGCGTTTCATCACCGGTGTGCCCACCAACTACGGTGAGCTCGACAATGTGACCCAGGGGCTGCAACCGAGCGAGCTGATCATCCTGGCGGCACGACCAGCGGTCGGCAAGACCTCCTTCGCCCTCAACATCGCTCGCAACGCGGCGGTGCTGGCCAAGCAACCGGTGGCGATCTTCTCCCTGGAGATGTCGAAGGAGTCACTGGTTCAGCGCCTGCTGTGCAGCGAGGCGGCCGTCGACTCCTTCCTGCTCAAGACCGGGCAGGCGGACGCCACCGTCTTCGCCCGCATCGCCCAGGCGATGGACCGGCTCACCAACGCCGAGCTCTGGATCGACGACACCCCCGGTCTCAGTATCGCCAACCTGCGCTCTAGGGTGCGCCGGATGAAGGCCCAGCACAACATCGCGCTGGTGGTCGTCGATTACCTGCAGTTGATGCACGGCGGTCGCCAGGAATCACGGGTGCAGGAGGTCTCCGACATCTCTGCCGGCCTGAAGTCGATCGCCAAGGAATTGCGGATGCCGGTGCTGGCGCTCTCACAAATGTCCCGCGAGTCGGAGCGGCGCACCGACCGGCGACCACAACTCAGCGACCTGAGAGAGAGCGGGAGTATCGAGCAGGACTCGGATATCGTCCTGTTTCTCTACCGCGAGGGCATGCACAATCCCGAGATCGATCGCTCGGACACCAAGCTGATCGTGGCCAAGAACCGCAACGGGCCGATCAAGGAGATCGACCTGGTGTTCATCGCCGAGCAGACCGCCTTCCGCGAGCCGTACCGGGTCCGCGGCGAGGGCTGAGACGTGTCGTCGCGGGGCGAGCCACGGGCGACGCCGCTGCCGACCGCCGACGCCACCCGCGAGGCGCTGGGCATGACCGTGCACGAACTGCGCCGCCCGCTCACCGTGATCACCAGCTACGCCCAGCTGCTCTCCGGCGGCATGCTCGGCGAGGTTCCGGCGGCGGCGATGACGGCGGTGGAGTCGATGGTGGAAGCTGCCGATGCCATGCTGGCTCTCATCGAGGGACTGGCGGAGGTGGTCCGGCTCGGTGACCCCGCCGATCAGCCGGTCATCACCGAGGTCGCGGCGGACGAGCTGCTGGAGCCGGTCCTCGCCGAGGTGGCACCGATGGCGATGCTTCGCGGGGTGCGGCTCGAGATCGACGCGGCGGAGGGCCTGCGGGTCCGCGGCGATGCCCGCCGGCTGGGACTGGCGCTCGGCAATCTCTGCACCAACGCCGTCACCTACTCGGCCGAGAACACCACGGTGCAGGTCACCGCCCGGGGTCACCGCGGCGAGGTGGTGATCGCGGTGCGTGACCGGGGGCCAGGCGTCCCGCCCGAGGAGGAGCCCAGGATCTTCGACAAGTACTACCGCGGCCGGCTGGGCCGGCGCGAGCATCCCACCGGTTCCGGGCTCGGGCTGTTCCTGGCACGCGCCGTGGCCGAGGGAGCCGGCGGCTCGCTGACAGCCAACGCCGCCGAGGGCGGCGGCATGGAGTTCGTGCTGCGGCTGCCGGTGGCAGAGCGGGGCTAGTGGCGAAGGACACCGCGACAACGCGGACGGAGCGCGATTCCATGGGCGAGTTCGAGGTTCCCGCCGACGCCTACTACGGCGCCACCACCATGCGTGCCCGGGGCAACTTCCCGATCAGCGAGCTGCGCCTGCAGCGAGGATTCATCCGCGCGCTGGGACTGATCAAGCAGCAGGCGGCGCAGGTCAATCGCGACCTGGGTCTGCTCGATCCCACGCTCAGCGATGCCATCGTCCGGGCGGCTCAGGACGTCGTCGAGGGGGAGCTCGACCGATGGTTCGTGGTCGACGTCTTCCAGACCGGAAGCGGCACCTCGACCAACATGAACGCCAACGAGGTGATCGGCAACCGCGCCATCGAGCTGCTGGGCGGAGGCAAGGGTTCGCGCGACCCCATCCACCCCAATGACCATGTCAACCTCGGCCAGTCGAGCAACGACGTGATCCCCACGGCGATCCACGTGGCTGCGGCCGAGGGCATCGCCCATCGTCTGCTGCCCGCGCTCGGGATGCTGGAGGCGTCGCTGCGCGCCAAGAGCGCGCAGTTCTGGCCGGTGATCAAGACCGGCAGAACCCATCTCCAGGACGCCACTCCGATCCGTCTCGGCCAGGAGTTCCTCGGTTTCGCCGGCCAGGTCGAGCGTGGCCGCCGCCGCGCTCAGGTCGCCGTCGACGAGCTGCTCGAGCTGGCCCTCGGTGGCACCGCGGTCGGCACCGGGGTCAACACCCATCCCGAGTTCGCGCGCCGGGTCATCGCCGCCCTCGCCGAGGTGACCGGCCTTCCCTTCCGCGAGACCGGCAACCACTTCCAGGCGCAGTCGACCCTCGACAGCGTGGCGGCCGCCAGCGGCCAGGTGCGGACCGTCGCGCTCTCGCTCTACGAGATCGCCAACAACATCCGCCTTCTCGGCTGCGGTCCGCGAGCCGGACTCGCCGAGATCGCTCTGCCTGCGGTGCAACCGGGATCGTCGATCATGCCCGGCAAGGTCAATCCGGTCATCTGCGAGTCGGTGACCATGGTGGCGGCCAGAGTCCTCGGCAACGACGCCACGGTGGCCTTCGCCGATGCCACCGGATCGCTGTTCGAGCTCAATGTGATGATGCCGGTCGCCGCCTACTGCCTGCTGGAGTCGATCGAGCTGCTGGCCGCGAGCGCAGGCAACCTGGCCGAGCAGTGCGTCGACGGCATCGAGGCCACCGGCAACGGTCCCGCGTCGGTGGAGCGCGGCCTGATGACCAGCACAGCGCTGGCGCCACGCATCGGCTACGACGCCGCCGCGGCCATCGCCAAGGAGGCCTACGCCAGCGGGCGCACCATCCGCGAGGTGGCGCGCGAACGCACCGATCTCACTGAGGCCGAGCTGACCGAGCTGCTCGATCCGGAGACGATGACCGAGCCGGGGCTCGGTCGCGCCGGCGGCGAGTAGCCGGATCGTCGCGCGTGGCGGCGCGACCACGACCCGCGCGGGTTCACGCCACGGCGCGCTCGAGACGGCGGCGGCGGATGCGGCGCCGCCAGCTGTACGCGAGCACCGCTCCGGTCACCACCAGTGCCGCCCCGATGACGCGATCGACCCATGGCAGCACCGGCGTCACCGAGTCGCCGAGGGTAAAGCCGAGCAGGGTGAACCCACCGAGCCAGACCACCGTCGAGGGCACCACCCCGGCGATGAAGACGCGCGGGGGGAGGCGCAGGCAGCCGGCGGCAAACGAGGCGTTGATGCGGGTGCCCGGGAGGATGCGGGCGATCACAATGCCACGGGCGCCGGCGCGCGCCAACCAGCGCTCGGCTCGCTCCAGCCGGCTCGCGGTCAACCCCAGTCGCCACCCCAGCCGCAGCACCAGCGGCCGGCCCGCGTACCGGCTGATCGCGTAGCAGCAGAGGGCGCCGGCAACGGCGCTGGAGTAGCCGAGGGGGAGGAACACCAGCAGCCGGGTGGAGTGGATCGCGGCCAGGTATCCGGCGGCGATGAGGATCAGATCGCCGGGCAGGAAGGGCAGCGGCAACCCCGCCTCCTCCACGAAGACCAGCAAGCAGATCAGCGCGTACGCCTGAAATCCGTCCAGCGCGTGCAACCACTCCATGGCCGTCGCGAGGATATCCCAGGAACGGACAGAGCGCCCGCACCGCTAGACTCGCCGGCCGTGACCGCTGACGAGATTCGCACCATCGCCGTGGTCGGAGCCGGGACCATGGGCAGCCAGATCGCGTACCAGGTTGCCCTGAGCGGCTACCCCGTCCACCTCTACAGCCGCTCCAACGAGCGGCTGACCAGCGCGGTGGGCCACTGCGGCAAGCTGCTGCTCAAGCGGGTCGAGAAGGGCAAGCTGGAGCAGACCGACTGCGATGCGGCGATGGAGCGGGTCAGCACCACCACCGACCTTGCGGAGGCCTGCGGCAGCGCCGACCTGGTGATCAAGTCGGTTGCCGAGGATCGCCGCCTGAAGCGCGACATGTTCTCCGCCATCTCCGAGGTGGCGCCCGAGCACGCCATCCTGGCAACCAACTCCTCGACCATGGCCTCGTCGTTCTTCGCCGACTGCGTTCGCAATCCTGCGCGCCTGCTCAACCTCCACTTCTTCAACCCGGCCATGGTGATGCAGCTGGTGGAGGTGGTGCGCGGACCCCACACCGCCGAGGACACGGTGACCACGGCGATGGAGTTCGCCCGCCGCATCGGCAAGACGCCGGTGCTGGTCAACAAGGAGGCCTACGGCTTCGTCGCCAACCGCATCGCGTTCATCGCCATGCAGGAGGCGTTCAAGCTGGTCGAGGAGGGCGTGGTCTCGATGGAGGACGCCGACCTCGCGGTGCGCAACGGTCTCGGTTGGCCGATGGGCATGTTCGAACTCGCCGACCTGGTCGGCCTCGATGTGACCGAGAACATCCTGTCTCAGGGTCACTACCAGACCGGCGAGGAGCGCTGGCGGCCGACACCGATCCTCACCGACCACGTCGCCCGCGGCGAGCTCGGGCGCAAGACCGGTCGGGGGTTCTACCCGAGCAGGTAGCCCAGCACCCCGGGCAGCTCGGCTACGGTGCCTGGAGCACCAGGATGTTCTGGTGCACGATGTTGGGGACGAAACCATAGGGATAGCCGTATGGTCGGACCCGGCTACCGGTGCCATACCAGACCTTGATTCCCTTGAGCACGAAGCCGGCCGCTTCGAACCGGCGAGCGACCTCGGCAGAGGCGAACACGTAGCGTCCCTGCTGATAGGAGTCGCGCATGATCACCGCGCAGTACCCACGGGGGCGCACCACCGGCAGCAACAGTCGGGCCACCTCCTCCATGGCCTGGTAGTAGTGGTCGAAGCTGTCCAGGTTACGGAGGTCTCCGTCGTCGTCACTGAAGCGGTCGAAGTCGGTGTGCCGCGCCTGCACCTGGTAGCGACCGTCGCACATGGTCTTGTCGAGAGCGATCGAGTAGGGCGGATCGGTCGCGATGCAGTCGAAGACCCGACCGTTTGCCGCCAGCTCGGCGAGCACCCTCCGGCAATCGCCGAGAACGACCTCCTGCTCGGGCAGTCCTTCACGTCGCGTCACCTCACGGTAGACCTCGAGCCACTCCGGGTTGATCTCGATCCCGGTCGCGACCCGGTCACAGAGAGAGGCGCCGAGCAGGGTCCCGCCGACGCCGCAGAAGGGGTCGAGCACCGAACCTCGGGGCCGGGTGAAGAACTCGATGAGATGGCGCATCAGCAGTGGAGGCTTGTTGGCCCCGTGGCGGCGGCGCAGCTCCTGGCCGGCGTGCGCCGGATAGGAGGTGCGCAGCACCGTCTTGGTGAAGTACAGCCACTCGTTGCCGCTCAGGGTATTGAGGCGGTTCTGAGGATGGACGTCACCCCGGGTCCAGCGCACGACGCCGTCGTCGCCGTCGTCCCCCTCGTCTCCGTCAGCACGGATGTCGTCTGGAAGTGGGTCCAACCGTCTCATGGGGCGAGCATACGAGGCGCACCCCGCTTGCGCCGCATCTCAGCCCGAGTCGGCGTCGCCCACTGACGCGGCGGGAGCGCGACCCCTACACTCCGCCAGATGGCCATGTTCGAGTCGCTTCAGAAGCTGTTCGCCGCCACCCGGGTGCGCCGCGAGGAGGTGCCCTACGTCGTCTGCCGGCTGCAGCCCGGCACGCCGCTCGAGCGGGTGGTGCAGCTCCAACCGCCCCCGCTGTGTGTTGCGGTCGAACCGGATGGCGCCACCGTCTTCCTACCGGAGGCTGAGCTGCCGACGCTGCAGTCGGTGGTGCCGGTGGCGGAGCACGACGGTCCCTGGGCGGTCTTCGGCCTGTACGCGCCATTCGACTTCGGCGTCACCGGATACCTCGCCCGCGTCTGCGAAGCCCTGGCGGCGCGCGAGATCCCGGTGCTCTCGCTGGCAACCTACCGCCGCGATTTCATCCTCGTGCCCGGCAGCCGCGCCGAGGATGCCCAGGCCGCGCTCGACAGCCTGATCCTCACCAGCGGACGCGGAGCCTGATGGCGCCGCCGGCAACCGCGGTGCACCCCTAGGCAAGGTCCAGGGCTTCGAGGACGTCGGCCACCCCGCCCTCCTCGGGTGCGCCACAGAGCGCGTCGGCGGACCGCTTGACCGCCGTCGGAGCGGTGTGCACCGCCACCGCGAAGCCACAGAGCTCGAGCATGTCGAGGTCGTTGGGGGCGTCGCCGACGGCCACCGCGTCAGCCGGGTCGACGCCGTGGCGACGGCACAGCCGCCGCAGCGCCGGCCCCTTTCCCGCTCGTGGGTTGACGACCTCGACGAAGGGCGGGAGCGAACGGGTCACCCGGGCAGCCGGACCCAGCGCGGCAGCAATCTCCGACTCACACCGGTCCGCTTCCGCGGGATCGGTGACCACGCACACCAACTTGGTGCTGCCCTGGGAGACGGCGTGCTCGAGGTCGTTGACGAAGTGGATGGGCACCCGGGCGATGCCCGCGTACAGGTGGGCCTCGGGGCGGTCCTCTTCGCACACCAGCCGCTCACCGATGTAGGCCTGGCGGTGCCATCCGCCGGTACGCGCCCTGCGCACCGCGGACGCCGCCGTCGCCGCATCCACGCCCTCCTCGCTCAGCAGCCTGCCCAGCGGAACGCCATCCAGCTCCGGGTCGCCCGCCTCCGGAAGCTCGCGCATCACCGCACCCTGATAGCAGATCAGCGGCTCCCGCACCCGCAGCTCCTGCGCCCAGGGCAGGGTGGAGCGATACATGCGGCCGCTGGCGATCACCACCGGGGTGCCGCCGGCGACGGTGGCGCGCACGGCGTCGCGGATGCGCGGGTGCAGCCGCAGCTGCGCGTCGATGCAGGTTCCGTCGAGGTCGAGGGCCACCAGCCGCACACGCCGCCCCGGACGGGGCGCGCTGCTGATCGGAGGCGGATCGATCGCCGTCACCGACCGCCGATGAGCGGTGGTGGTGGCGACGCCCAGGCCTCGGGATTGACAGCATGCCTGGGCCTCCGGCCGGCGAGGGCGGCGACGGCGTTGTCGGCGCAGAGCTCCGCCATCGCGGCGCGGGTCCGCACCGTGGCGCTGCCCAGGTGGGGCGAGAGCACCGCGGTGTCGCAGTCGACCAGTCCCGGCGCGAGCCGAGGCTCGTCCTCGTAGACGTCGAGGCCGGCGCCGGCGATCCAGCCTTCGCGCAGCGCCACCGTCAGCGCCGCCTCGTCCACGACAGCGCCTCGTGCGGTGTTGATCAGCACCGCGGTGGGTTTCATGCGGCGCAGCGCGGTGGCGTCGATGAGGTGGTGGGTTGCGGCCGTGAGCGGCAGGTGCAGCGAGATCACGTCCGCCTCGCTCAGCAGGTCGGGCAACGGCATCACCCGCACCCGCTCGCCCAGCTCGTCGGCGACCGGCCGCGGGGACGAGTGCTCGGCGGCGGCGACCCGCATCGAGAACCCCAGCGCTCGTCTGGCGACCGCCTGACCGATGCGACCGAAGCCGACGACCCCGAGCAGCGCGTCCTGCAGGTCGAGGCCGAGAAGGAACTCCGGCTCCCAGCCGGAGAAGCGGCCCTGGCGGACCCGGCGATCGCCCTCGCACAGCCGGCGCGCCGCGGCCAGGATCAGGCCCATGGCGCAGTCCGCGGTCGCGTCGGTCAGCACCCCTGGGGTGTTGGCGACGATCACGCCTCGAGCCGTCGCCGCGGACACGTCGACGTTGTCGTAGCCCACGGCGTAGGTGCACACCGCGCGCAGACGCGGTCGCCCGGCGTCCAGCACGTCGACGTCGATGCGGTCCCGGAGCTGCGGACAGAGCACGTCAACGCCCTCGCGGAGCGCCGCCTGCAGCTCGGTGACGGTGGGGATCCGGCCCATGACCCGCAGCTCGGCGACCGCCGCCAGGCGCGCCGGCCCCGGCTCTGGGAGCGCCAGCGTACAGAGGACGGTGCCGGCCACGGCCGTCATCGTAACCACGGCGTGATCAGGGCGCGTGGTACACTGCAATTCGATTTGCGACGACGTTCCTCACTGCGGCCGGTACGGCCGCGCGTCGCTGGATCGCATTCCGCTCCGACGGCGGTTGATGCGATCGCGACGGCTGATCCCGACCCGGTCTTCGTGTTCCGCGAGCTCGGACTGAGCGACCACGTGCTCGCGGCGATCGCCGCGATGGGCTTCGAGGTGCCAACCCCGATCCAGGGACGGTCGATCCCGGTTGCGCTGGAAGGACGAGACCTCCTCGGCCAGGCCCACACCGGAAGCGGCAAGACGGCCGCCTTCGGCATCCCCATGGTGGAACGCCTCGATCCGGCCGGGCCCGCCGTGCAGGGACTGGTGCTCTGTCCCACCCGTGAGCTGGCGGTGCAGGTGGAGCAGGAGGTCTCCCGCATCGGCGCGGTGCGCGGGATCCGTTCTGTCGCCCTCTATGGCGGGGAGTCGATCCGCCGGCAGCTCGAGGCGTTGCGCTCCGGACCGCACATCGTGGTGGCCACCCCGGGCCGTCTGCTGGACCACTGTCACCGCCATTCCATCTCGCTGGCCACGGTGCGCATCGCCGTCCTCGACGAAGCCGACCGCATGCTCGACATGGGTTTCGCACCCGACGTCGAGCGGATCCTCAGCAAGTGCCCGGCGCAGCGTCAGACGCTGCTCTTCAGCGCCACCATCGCCGACTGGGTGACGCGGCTGGCCCATCGCTACATGCACGAGCCCGTCTCCGTCTCGGTGAGCGTGCGCCCGGAGATCCCCTCGACGGTGCGCCAGCTCTACCTGCAGACCAGTTGGGCCGACAAGGTGGACGCGCTCTGCCGCATCGTCGACCAGCCCCACGTGCGGATGGCGCTGATCTTCGCCGAGACCAAGCGCAACGCCGACCTGCTGCAGGCCCAGCTGGTGCGCCGTGGCTACGCGGTCGGGTTGCTCCACGGCGATCTCTCCCAGCGGGAACGCGACCAGGCGATGGCCGGCTTCCGCGACAGTAGCCTGCGGCTGCTGATCGCCACCAACGTGGCGGCCCGCGGACTGGACATCGAGGACATCACCCACGTGATCAACTTCGACGTGCCGCTGACGCCGGAGGAGTATCTGCACCGCGTCGGTCGCACCGCCCGTGCCGGCCGTGAGGGCGTGGCCATCACCCTGATCACGCCGAGCGAGATCCTCAAGCTGAGAAGCGTGGAGCGCACCGCTCGGACCCACATCGAGCCGGCCTCACTCGACGACTTCCCCGCCATCGCCCGCGCCGCCACGGCGTAATCTTCGGCGGATGCCGGCGCCGCCCTTCCTGCACGACACCGGTGAGGGACGAGCGATCCTCCTGCTTCATGCCTTCCCCGTCGACGCCTCGCAGTGGGATGCGCAGGTGGCGGCGTTCAGTGACCGCTACCGATGCCTGCGCCCCGACGCCTTCGGCTGCGGCTCCTCGCCACCGCCGCCGCCACAGCTGACCCTCGACGCGGTGGCCGCCTCGGTGATGGCTGCGCTCGACTCCATGGGGGTCGACGAGCTGGCGGTGGTGGGACTGTCGATGGGCGGCTACACCGCCTTCGCGCTGCTGCGACAGCACTCGTCGCGCATCCGTGCCCTGGTCCTCGCCGACACCCGCGCCGGAGCCGACAGCGATGCCGCGCGCGCCGACCGCAGATCGGTGGCCGAGCGGGTGCGCGCCGAGGGCGTGGAGTGGCTCGTCGAGCCGATGTGCGAGCGCCTGCTCGCCCCGGCATCGCTGGCCGAAGCCCACGTCGTCGATCCGGTGCGCGCGCGCATCCTCCGATGCCGCCCGGAGGGAGTGGCGGCCTGTCAGGAGGCGATGGCGGCGCGTCCCGACAGCACCGGCATGCTGGCCGGCATCGCGGTGCCCACCCTGGTGATCGCCGGCGAGCTCGACATCGTCACCCCGCCTGCCGAGGCCAGTCAGATGGCGCAGGCGATCCCCGGAGCCGGCGTCGAGATCATCGGCGGGGCCGGCCACCTCAGCAACCTCGAGCGGCCCGACGACTTCACCACAGCGGTGAGCTCGTTCCTCGACGAGGCGTACCCGGCCGGCTAGCGGGCGCCGTCAGCGAGCCGCGGCGGCGGCGGCGACCTCGGTCGGCACCGCGTTCGGGCTCATGCAGAACCCCTCGTAGTCGATGGGCTCGGTGATGGTGGGGTTCTCGCCGCACACCGGGCAGTGCGGATCGCGCGGCACCCGGAACTCGCGGAACCTCATGTCGAGCGCGTCGACGGTCAGCAGGCGCCCGCTGAGCGGCTCGCCGCTGCCGATGATCAGCTTGATCACCTCGGTGGCCTGCAGGATGCCGACGATCCCCGGCAGCACCCCGAGCACTCCCGCCTCGGCGCACGAGGGCGCCTCCTCCGGCGGCGGTGGCGCCGGGTAGCGGCAGCGGTAGCACGGCGAGGCGAAGGGCAGCACCGTGGTCACCTGGCCGTCGAAGCGGAAGATGCCGCCGTCGACCAGCGGCTTGCGGGCGAACAGCGCCGCGTCGTTGGCGAGGTAGCGGGTGGGGAAGTTGTCGCACCCGTTGACGATGACGTCGTACCGGGAGAAGAGATCGACGGCATTCTCGGAGCTGAGCATCTCGCGATGCTCCACCACACGGACGTCAGGATTGAGCGCGTTGATGGCAATCCTGGCCGATTCCGTCTTGGGCATGCCGACCCGGTCGACGGTGTGGATCACCTGCCGCTGCAGATTGCTGACGTCGACGAGGTCGAAGTCGACCAGCCCGATGGTGCCGACCCCGGCGGCGGCCAGGTAGAGGGCGGCGGGGGAGCCGAGGCCACCGGCGCCGATGAGGAGCACGCTGGCGTCGAGGAGCTTGCGCTGTCCCTCCTCGCCGACCTCGGGGACCAGCAGATGGCGGCTGTACCGCTGCTTCTGCTCCGGGCTCAGGGCGCGGGGGATGACGAAGGGATGGTTGTGCGACTTCCAGGCGCCGAAGCCCCCCGCCATCGACTCGACGTCGGTGTACCCCATGCGGCTGATCGACTCGGCCGCGAGCAGCGACCGGGCTCCACCCGCGCAGTAGAGGGTGATCGGGGTGTCGCGATCGGGCACCCGGTCCTCGATCTGGGTCTCGATGAAGCCCTTGCTGAGGTGCATGGCGCCGGGGAGGTGACCCTCCTCGAACTCATGGCGCTCGCGCACGTCGATGAGCAGCCGGCCCGCACCGTCCGCGCCGCGGCGGGCAACCTCCTCGGGGCTGACCTCGGGAACGACCGCCCGAGCGGCCGCCAGCAGGTCGCGGGAGGTCTGGGGCATCGTGGTGGGCCTCGTCGTGTCCGGCTCCGGGCTCTCACTCCCCGCCGCCGGCCGGTGCGGTGGCGGATTTAGTCGATCCACATTATCAACAATCCTCGCGCCCGCCAAACCCAGCCGGAGCCGGGCGAATCGGCCCCGGCTACCGCGGTCGGGTGGAGAGGAAGGTCGCGGTGATGTCGCTGGTGTACGCCCCCAGGGCGGTGGCGAAGCTGCTGGTGGAGTGGGTGAACACCGCCAGGTGGAGCGCGGGCGACCAGTCGGCCTCCTGAAAGACCAGCGATCCCCGGTAGGCGACGCCCATGGCGGTTCCGGCGAAGTCGAAGCGCCCGCTCAGCTGCCAGGTGCTGACCGGCTGCCCGCCGATCGACACCGTCTTGGGCGCCACCACCTGGCCGGAGTACGTCCCGCTGCCGCCCTGGTAGGTGAACGACCCCTGGAAGGTGGAGCCGGGACGCAGCTGACCCGGGATCAGCACCGCCGGCGGTGAGGGGTTCAGCACGAACTGGCCGCTGGGACCGTTGCGTCGCAGCGAGAGCAGCTCGACGGTGCCATCGGCGGTGGTGAGGTTGCTGAAGTCGGCCGAACCGCCGCTCGACTGGGGGATGTGGTCGACCTGCTCGGTCCCGCCCGCCGCCGCCGCCGGCGCGTCGTAGGTGATGGCCGTCCGCCCCGGCGGCGGGCTCGAACCCTTCGGCCCGGTCTCGCTGCCCTCGATGTCCACCGGGTAGACGCCGGACGCGGCGGCGGTGGCGGCGGAAGCCGCCCCGCCGGCGGCCGCCCCGCGGTTTCCCGGGACGCCACCATCCGCCGCCCGGGCAGAGGGAGTTGCGGCCCGGCCCGGGGCCTGCCCCGGAGCGGAAGCGGAGGCGGCGCCGGGGAGGGTCGCCGAGGAGGTGGCCCCCGTCCCCGAGCGGGCACCGCCCTGGGGCGCCACCGCCGCTCCACCGCCGCAGGCGGCAAGAAGCAGGGCGGTCGCGAGCGCGGCGGGAACCCTTCCCCCGAGATGCACGCCTCCATGGTGCCTCGCCCGCCCTACAGTCGGCTGCGATGCCCGACCTGCGATTCGACGACCCGCTTCCCGAACGGCTGCCGGTGCCGCGCCCGCGCGGGTGGTTCGAGCTCTTCTGCTGCACCACCGTGCTGCTGGTCTTCGCCGGCGTCCTGATCGCCATCGCCCTGCTGTCGTCCCGCTGATGGACCGCGCTGAAGAGAATCGCTCCATGCCGAGGTCGCTGGGCCGGCTGCTTGCCGCCGCGGGGCTGACCGTGCCGCGCGATGCCGACGAGGTCGAGGTGGCGCGGGTGGTCTACGACTCGCGCCGCGCCGCGCCGGGGTCGCTCTTCGTCGCCATCCCCGGCACTCACGTCGACGGTCACGCGTTCGCACGCGAGGCGGTGCTCGGGGGTGCGGTCGCGGTGGTGGCGGAGCACACTCCCCAGCCCGAGCTGCCACCGGGGGTGCCCCTGATCCTGGCCGCCGACAGCCGGGCGGCGCTGGCTCCGCTGGCGGCCGCCGCCTGCGACCACCCCTCGCGCTCGCTCTGCGTCGCCGGCGTCACCGGCACCGACGGCAAGACCACCACCACCACCATGCTCCACGCCGCGTGGCGCGGCGCCGGCATCGCCGCCGGCAGCCTGAGCACCATCGATTTCCGCGACCTCGACGAGGTGGTGCCGAACCCGACCCGGCAGACCACCCTCGAAGCCTCCGATCTGCAGGAGCGCATGCGAGGGCTGCTCGCTCGCGGGCGCACCCATGTGGCCCTCGAGACCTCGAGTCACGCGCTCTCGCTGCATCGCGTCGACGCGATCGACTTCCGGGCGGCGGTGTACACCCGCATCACCTCGGAGCACCTCGACTTCCACCACACCCGGGAGGAGTACCTCGCCAGCAAGCGGTCGCTGCTCGAACGCGTCGCCAGCGGCGCCGGCGGCATCGTCGTGCTCGATCGCGACGACGACTTCGCGTTTCCCCAGCTGGCGGCGCTGCCGGTGCCGACGCGCCTCACCTACAGCCTGGCGGGCGTCGCCGACGCCGACCTGGTGGCGGAGTCGGTGCAGGTGGACGTCGGTGGCATCCACCTGGTGGCCCGCACGCCCTGGGGGACGGTGCCACTGAGGCTCCGCCTGTCCGGTCGATTCAACGCCGGCAATGCGCTCGCCGCGCTCGCCGCGGCCTGTGCGACGGGTGCTGCGCTCGAGGGCGCTGCCGCCGGACTGGCAGGGCTGGAGCGCGTCAGCGGCCGCATGGAGGCCGTCGCGCTGGGGCAGGAGTTCGGCGTGGTCATCGATTACGCCCACACTGCCGAGGCATTGCGGTCGGTCCTCGCCGAGCTTCGGGCGGCGACGGCGGGCCGGCTGTGGGCGGTCTTCGGCTCGGCGGGAGAACGCGATCGGGAGAAGCGCCCCGCCATGGGCGCAGTGGCGGCGCGGCTGTGCGACCGGATCGTGCTCTGCGACGAGGATCCTCGCGAGGAGGACCGGACGGCGATCATCGCCGACATCGCCGAGGGTGCTCGCGCGGCGGGCGCCCGGGACGGCGAGACGCTCTTCCTCATCCCCGACCGTGACGCCGCCATCGCGTTCGCCATCGACGGCTGTGGCGCGGGCGACACCGTGCTGCTCGCCGGCAAGGGACACGAGAGGTCGATTCTCAGCGGCGCGCGAACCGTTCCCTGGGACGAGCGCGGCGCCGCCGAGGCGGCGCTTCGACGGCGGCTGGCGCGGGCGGGCACGCCGTCGTAGCATCGCCAGGGCAGGTGCCTCGGTACGGAGGGCGCGCGTCGATGACGGCCTGGGACAAACGCGTACGCACCCTGACCCTGCACGGGGTCGAGCAGAACATGGCGCTGGGGGCGAGGTACTTCCGTTTCGAGGTGCTGGGATTAGACTCCTCCGTCGATCCCGCCCCGCACCGGCTGCCCGCCGCCGTCCAGGTGCTCGAGGAGGTCGGCAGCCACGGCCGCTGCGTCATCGTTCTCCCCGACGAGCGGCGCGTCGCGCTGTACGCGGTGCATCCCGAGAGCGGGGCCCCCGAGGTCGTCTGGTACGAGCGCACCGAGCGGATCCAGGCCAGCCGCCGCTGATTCAGCCCAGCGGCCGCCGCGCCGGGACGCCGGAGCGGCGCGGAAACCGGTCGGGCGTCGGCCGCTCCTTGGTCACCACCAGGATGCCGTCCCTCGCCGCCCTCGGAACCCCCCCGCCACATTGCCGGGCGGCGACCTCCGCCTGGAGCACGGCTGCCTCGGCGTCTCCGACGAGGGCGGTGAGCAGTCCGCCGACTCTCAGCAGCGGCAGCGCCAGCTCGCAGAGCGTCCCGGGGGCGGCGGTGGCCCGCGAGGTGGCCAGGTCGAATCGCTCCCGCAGCTCTGGGTCGCGCCCGACATCCTCTGCTCGCCGCCGCGCCACGGCGACCGCGCCCAGCCGCAGCATCCCGGCCACGTGGACCAGGAAGGCCGCCTTGCGGGCATCGGCTTCGATCAGCAGCAGGCGGAGATCGGGTCGCAGGACGGAGATGGGGATCGCCGGTGCTCCGCCACCGGAACCGACGTCGACCAGGCGCGACCGGGGCGCCGGGGCCGCCGCCTCGAGCAGTCCCATGCTCTCCTCGACGTGCCTGCCCCAGGCCAGCTCGCGGGGAACCGCGGTCAGGTTGACGCGAGGGTTCCAGAGGTAGAGCTCATCCAGCCAGCGCTCGAGGAGGGCTCGCTCCGCCGGCGAGAGAGACGCGCTCAGCTGGATGCCTTGCCCGGGGCCAACGCCCGCCCCGGCGGAGGGACGGCCGGCATGCCGCCGACGCTACACCGGAGTCGCGCGCCGGCGCCGGGCCCGAGACCGGGGCGGCGGCGCGCGCGGCCTCGCCGGCACCGGGTCCCCGCAACGCAGGCGCCCGTGCCATCATTCCGACGACGGTCGAGGGGAATCGGCAGCTGGAGAGAAGGATGGCGACACCGGTGCCGTGCCCGCGTTGCAGCTCGCCGCGTCTGGCGGTGATCTACTACGACGCCGACGGCAAGCCTCTCGGTGGTCATCACGAGTGCGCTGAGTGCGGGCCTCGTCACGCCGTCAAACTGGTGCCTCTGCCGCGACCGGCGGTGCGCCGGCAGCTGCTCGAGCGCAAGGCGTCCTGAGACCGGCTCACACCGCTGCGAGTCCACGCTGACGTCGGCGTGGCAAAGGGGGTACAGTCGCCCGGCGTTCGTGCATCGGGAGGATGAGACCGCCAATGGGTCAGGTTCGCGACGACGTCGTCACCACCGTCGAACGCTCACCCCTGTTCGCCGGATTCCCACGCAAGCAGCTCCAGGAGATGGTGCAGCGCTTCGATGACCAGACCTTTCTCGCTGAGCACGGAGTGGTCAGCGAAGGCATGCACGGCATGGAGTTCTTCCTCATCCTCGAGGGCTCGGCCGAGGTGGTGGTCGACGGGACCGTCCTCGCCACACTCCAGCCCGGCGATTTCTTCGGCGAGGTCGCCGCTCTCGACGACGGGCCACGCACAGCCTCGGTGCGCACCGCCACCAAACTGCGCTGCCTCGGGCTTCCCAACCGAACCTTCAAGCAGTTCCTGCTCGACTATCCACTCTTCGCAGTCAACATGCTTCCCACGGTGGTGCGCCGGTTCCGCGCGGTGATGACATCCGCCAAGAGCCAGCGCCTGCCGTAGCGATGCACTCCTTCGCGGGCCAGATCTGTCGGCGGCGGCCAGGCCGGCGCGTCCCTCGCCGCGCTCGTCCACCAGCCCGTTAGTGGGCCGCTGGGCAGGTTGGCGGTGACCGAGCCCGCGGCCAGAACGCCGGCGATGACGCGCTGGCTGGCGCCCACCACCAGCAGCCGCGTCGACCACGTGGAGCTGAGCGCGATCGACCCCGGCTGGGAGCCGGAACGAACCGGCGAGAGCCCGATCGAACCAGCGCTGGCCGCGATCCGCGCCGTCGGCGTGCTCGAGCCGGTGCTCCTGCGGCCGCGCGGCGACCGGTACGAGCTGGTCACCGGCCACCGCACGCTCCGGGCGGCCCGCGCCGCGGGGCTGGGGCGGCTTCCCGCGGTGGTCCGGGAGATGGGTGACGCGGCCGCGCTGATGGCCCTGGCACTCGACGGCAGCGCCAGCGGATCGATCAGCGACGGCGGGCGGGTCGAGTTCGCGCGGCGGCTGCACGGCAGCGGGGTTCCCGCCGACGAGGTGGAGGACCTGCTGGCCGCGCTGCAGGCGGCGCCGGTGACGGCTCCCCGCCAGAGGCGGCCGGCGGCGCCCGGCCCCGCCCCGGTCGTGGCCGAGACCCCGCCGGCTCCGGCCGGGTCGGGGCATCGCTGGACGCCGCTGCCGGGCGGGCCCCCACTGCTCTCTGGCGTCAGCTCCGCCTTCGTCGACGTGCCGCGGCTGCTCGCCGTTCTCGCCGCCGAGGGGTTCACCGGGACGGTGGAGCTGCGCGGCCCCGACCGCCGGGACGACGTCGTCATCTTCATCGCCGGTCGCTGCTACGCGACGGTGGTGGAGGAGAACGGGTCGCGGGTCGAGCGCGAGCTGCGGCTTCCCGCTCCAGGCCGGCGGCCCGAGTTGGAGGTGACCACCCGGCCGCAGCCGCCGCCGGTGGCCGCCGGCCTGGTGATGGCGCTGCGCATGCCGGCGCGGCTGCAGGGCCTGCACGCCTCGTTCTTCCACCTCGACCGGCTGCTGGCGGTGCTGGGCGGCGACCGAGCCGACGGCGCCTGCGTGGTGACCGCGCCGCGTGGATCCGGGGTGATCCTCCTCGCCGCCGGTGCCCCGGTGGCCGCCTATGCGCGCCGCCCGGGAGAGCGGCCGGGCTCCGAGCCGGAGGGGCTCGAGGTGGAGCCGGTCGCCGAGCTGCTCGCTCTGGGGGCGGGCGAGGTGGACGTGCACGACGGTCCGTTGCCACCGCCGCTTCCGCTCGAGGGTCTCATCGAGGACGCGACCGGGCGCTGACGCCTATTGGTCAAAGGCGTCTACATCACGACAGTGTTGTGGACATGAACGGGGCAAACGTCTGGACCGGATTGACTCCGGACGGAAACGAACCGATGAAGGTTGTGACGTGACCGGAAGGGGGATGCCAGACTGCGCCTCCCATGCCCGACGGTCGCTTCGCCGGCCGCGGGCGCCTCGTCGCCTTCGTCGCACCGATCGTCCTGCTCGGGCTCGTGGCGCTTCCCGCCGCCGCCGACTCCATCACCGATCCCGCCACCGCGGTGGCTCGCGCGCAGGCGCAGCTGCATGCAGCGCGCGCCCAAGCGACGGCGCAGGACAACGCGCTGGCGTCGGCGCAGCAGGACCTCGCAGCTTCCCAGCAGCGGTTGGCCGCGTTGCAGGCCGAGGTGGCGCAACTGGACGCGCAGCTGCAGAGCGACGCTGCCGCCGTCGACCGTCTGCAGGCGCAACTGGCAACCGATCGCGGCACCCTCGCGCACTTCCTGCGGACGGCGTACCAGCGCGGCCTCGACGCCCCCTTCCTCTACCTGCTGTCGGCCGACAACTTCTCGACGATGATGCAGCGTCAGGTGCAGGTGAGCAAGACGGCGGACGCCGCCCGCAGCCTGGTGGCGCGGATCGCTGCCGAGCAGGCGCAGGCGCAGCGCATGCTCGAGGCGACGCGCAGCCGGCGGGCCGCCTTGGAGACGGCGCGGCGGCAGGCGGTGACCACGGCGGCGCTGATCTCGGTGGAGGAGGCGCGGCTGGCGGCCCTCGCCGCCGCCGCCCACAACGCCGTGGCCGGCTCGCAGCAGGCCCTGAGCCAGGCGCTGAACGACAAGGCCAAGGCGGACGCCGCGGCGGCGGCGGCGGCGGCGGCGCGAGCCGCGGCGGCGCGCCCCAAGCCGGGCTCCGGGGTGGTCTTCGGCCCCGTCGCCGGGCCCGGCTTCAGCGTCGACACCAACCTCACCACGCCGTCGGGTGAGACCGCCGACCGTCTCAACCAGTTCCTCGCCGGCACCGCGCTGGCCGGCCTGGGGCCCGCCTTCATGGCCGCCGAGCGCACCCACCACGTCAGCGCCCGCTACCTGGTGGCGCACGCGATCGAGGAGTCGGCCTGGGGCACCAGCCAGATCGCCCAGGTCAAGCACAACCTCTTCGGATTCGGCGCCGACGACGCCCATCCCTTCCAGGACGCGGTCAGCTACCCCTCGTTTGCGGCCTGCATCGACACGGTTTCTGCCTACATCGGCGCAAACTATCTGTCACCGTCGGGGCGCTACTATCACGGTCCGACGCTGCGGGGGATGAACGTCAACTACGCCAGCGACCCCAGCTGGGCCGCCAACATCGCCGCCATCGCCGCCACCATCCCGTGACCAGGGCATCCGGCAAGGAGCCGTGTACGCCGTCCGGTGGCGCCGACGATCACACCGGAAGCAGGCGGGAGGCCACCTCCGAGGCGATCTCCAGCGGCAGCTCCAGGTCGTCGAGGTCGAGGATCCGCAGGTACAGCCGCTCACAGCCGGCATCGACGTAGGCCTGCATCCGCTCGGCGGCGGTGGCGTAGGTGCCGACGATGCCCCGCCCCGCCAGCGCCTCGACGATCGCCGCGCCGTCGCCGCTCATGAACTGCAGCTCGCCGTACGCGGCGGCGCGGCGGCGCAGCGCCTGCTCATCCTCCGCGACCAGGCAGGTGCCCATCCAGGAGAGGCGGAGCGTCGCCGGGTCGCGTCCCTGCTGGTCACAGGCGGCGCGGACCGCGGCGAAGACCGTGGCGGCGCCGTCGGGGTCGACGGAGGTGGTGTTGTACTCGTCGGCGTGGCGGGCCGCCAGCTGCGCGCTGCGCGCCTTGCCCGCTCCTCCGATGATCACCGGCAGCCGCGCCTGCCGCGGCGCCGGGAGCGCGACCGCCTCGTCAAGCTGGTAGTGCCGCCCGGAGAAGGTCGCCGGTCCGCCCTCGAACAGCGCCCTGACCACCGGCACCGCCTCCTCCAACCGCTCCATCCGCTGGGAGGGCGGCGGGAGCTCGAGGCCGAGGCTGTGGTGCTCGGGCTCGAACCAGCCCGCGCCCATGCCCAGCTCCACCCGCCCGGCGCTCAGCCAGTCGACGGTGACCGCGGCGCGGGCCAGGACCGCCGGGTGGCGAAAGGTGATCGGCGACACCAGGGTGCCGAGCCGCGCCCGGTTGGTGTCGCGTGCGAGGGCGGCGAGGGTGGTCCACGCCTCCAGGGCGGTCCGCGGCGATCCGCCGATGGTGAGAAGGTGATCGCTGCGGAAGATCCCCTCGAAGCCGGCCGCCTCGGCGGCAAGGCCCATGGCCAGCATCTGCTCGTAGCTGGCGCCCTGCTGAGGCTCGAGCATCAAGCGCAGGGCGACAGCTGGCATGGGCACGGCACCCTAGCAGCCGCGGCGGGCCGTTCGACCGAGCCGGTAGCCGGCGGCCGCCCCGTGGACGGCCGCCGCCCCCCAGTCGGTGTCGGCGCAGGTCACTGCTGGAGCGACGCGCCATCCTCCGGACCCCCCAGCCCTGAGGCGGCGGCTACGCCCTACACCGAGCGAGAAGTGTGGGGGCACCGGGTTAAGTGCTGCCCAGCGGACTGTTAGGAGCGGTTAATTGCCTGTAACGCCGCGGTCACAAGCGCGGCGGAGGCGTCCCCAGTCCACGCCCGACCGTGCCGGCGGAGGTGCGCGGACCCCCGCCTAGACTGCTCCGGTGCAGCACGACATCGGTGACCACGCCCTGCTCGCCGGTGGCGGCACCGCCGCCCTGGTCGATCCCGAGGGCGGCGTCACCTGGCTGCCCTGGCCGCGGATCGACGCCATGCCGGTGCTGCGCGGCATCGTCGACGAGGTGGCCGGCGGCGGCTTCTCGGTGGGCCCGGCCCGCGGTGGCGCCCGCACCCGCCGCTACCGGCCGGGCACCCTGCTGCTCGAGACCGACTGGGAATGCGCCGGTGCCCACCTGGAGGTGGCGGAGGCGCTGGTCGCCGAGGGTCCGCCCCGGCTGGCACGGCTGGCCCGCGCCCGTGGCGGGCCGGTCGAGGTGGTGGTGCGCTACCGGCCGGCGGGCGCGGACGGGCTGACCGTCGCCGGCACCACGGTGCACCCCCGAAGCGGAGGGGAGCCGGTGCTGCTCACGCCATCCCTCGAGTGGCGGCCGGCCGCCGGCGGGATCGAGGCCCGCCTCGAGGTCGGCGACGGCGAGGCGCTGGGCCTGGTGCTCGCCCCATCCGCCGGCCACGGTGGCGGCGGCGGGGTGGGCGCGGCGGCAGCGCAGCTGCTCGAGGCCACCACCGTCTCCTGGCGACGGCGGACCGCGCCGATGCGCTGGCACCGATCGGCCCTCGCCGAGCGGGTGCTGGGCGCGCCGTTGAGCGACCGCCTGCTCAAGCTGTCCGGCGGTCTGCTGCTCGGCCTGACCCACGGCAGCGGGGGGATCGTCGCCGCGCCGACCACCTCGCTGCCGCAGTGGCCCGGCTCCTCGCGGACCTGGGACTACCGCTTCGCCTGGCTGCGCGACACCTCCCTCGCGGCCCTGGCCATGCTCCGCCTCGGCCTGCCCGACGCCGCCGCCGCGCTCGGCGACTTCTGCGGCCGCGCCTGCCAGACCGGAGCCGCGCCCCCGGTGCTCCGGGTCGACGGCAGCCGTCCGCCTCCCGAGATCGAGGTGCCCGAATGGAGCGGCTACCGCGGCGCTCGCCCGGTGCGCCTCGGCAACGCCGCCGCCACCCAGGCCCAGGTCGACGTGCTCGGCGAGGTGCTCGACCTGGCCGATGCGCTCGACCGCGCCGGGGTGCTCCCCGACAGCCTGCAACGCGCGGTCCCCGGGCTCGCCGCGGCCACGCTTGCGCGCTGGGCCGAGCCGGACCACGGCATCTGGGAGGTGCGGGGACCGCCGCGCATCTACACCCACTCCCGCCTGATGGCCTGGACCGGCCTCCGCCGTGCCGCCGCCCTGGCGCGACGCGGGGCGGTCGCCGGGAGCCCCGAGGCCTGGGAGGCCGGAGCCGCCACCGTCGCCGAGGCCATCGTGTCGGGCGGGGACGACGGCGGCGCTCTGCTGCTCCACCCCGGCGGCGGTGGCCCCGACGCCGCCCTCGCCCTGGCTCCCCTGGTTGGGCTGCTCGCGCCCGACGACCCCCGGGCCGCGGCCACCCTGGGCGCCATCGCCACCGGGCTCGGTCGCGGCGGCCTGCTCGATCGCTACCAGGGCACGCTCGACGAGGTCGACGAACCCTGCGCCCCCTTCCTCTTCCCGACCTTCTGGCTGGCGGCGGCGCTGGAGCGCTGCGGTGGCGACGGCGCCCCCTGGCTGGCGAGCGCCGCGTCCGCCCGCGGACCGCTGGGGCTGATGGGAGAGGTCGCGGATCCCGAGCGCGGCACGCCGCTGGGCAACTACCCCCAGGTCCAGAGCCACGCCGCCCTGGTGCTGGCGCTCACCGAGCGCTGAGGGCGCCGCGGCCGTCAGACGTGCTCGGGAGCCTCCATGCCGAGGGCGGTCAGGGCGTCGCCGAGGGTGCTCTTGGCGGCGGCCACCAGGGCCCGGCGAAACCGGCGGACCGCCGGGTCGGTCTCGCGGACGATCACCGGGGTGTGCTCGTAGAAGTCGCTGAGCGCCGACGCCAGGTCGAAGGCGTAGGCGGCGAGCACCGCCGGCGAGAGCCCCGCCCCCGCCTCGGCCAGGGCGGAGCGGTAGCCGTCGATGCGGAAGAGCAGGGCCCGCTCCTGCGGCACCAGGCGGGCCGGCGGGGGGGCCGGTGTCCCGGCGCCGCCGGGCACCTTGCGCAGGATGCCGGCGGCGCGGGCGTGGGCGTACTGGAGGTAGACGCCGGTGTCACCGGTGACCCGCAGCGCCTCGCGGAAGTCGAAGGCGATGATCTGGGTCAACGAGAACTTCTGCAGGTAGTAGCGGATGGCGCCGGCCGCCAGCGCCCGCGCCGCCCGCTCGTCACGCGCCTTGTCGCGGAGCTGGGCCACCGCCACGTCGAGGAGGTCGTCGGCGCGCACCTCGATGCCGCGCCGTCCACTGAAGGCGTACAGGGTGCGCCCCTCGTCGACCTCCATCCCCAGCTGGCTCGCCGCCGTCGCCGAGAGCGCCACCACCTCGTAGGCGAGATGAACCGAGCGTTCCGCCTGCTCGGTGTATCCCAGCCGCGCCAGCGCCTGCTGCACCACCCGCTGCAGCGATGCCTGGCGGGCGTCGATGACGTTGACCACCCGCTGGGCGCGGCCGAAGCGGCTGCCGTCGATGTCCTCCTCGCCGCCTGCGGCGGTGGTGGTCACCGGCCGGTCGCCCTCATCCCACCGCCGGTACTTGAAGTCGAGCCCGAGCAGGCCGAACTTCCAGAGCTGGTAGGCGATGTCCTTGGCGGTGTAGGTGGCCACCCCGTCGGACTTGACCAGCACCTTGGCGTCCTCCTCCTCGGCGGCCGCCTCGTTCCCCGACGTCTCGGGCATCACCCAGCACCCTGCGTTCCTGCCATCCTGGGCCAGAACGACCGCGCCCGCGCCGCGGAGCAGCTGGAAGGCCCGCTCCCAGAATCCCAGCTCGAGGATGTCGGACTCCCAGGTGAGCAGGTCGTAACCGATGTCGAACCGCCGCATGGTGGCGAGTTGCGCGCGGACCACGCGACCGGCCATCTCCTTGGCGAAGCGGGCGGTGTCGTTGTCGCGGGCCTCGATGTCGTGCAGCACCCCCGCCCGCAGCTCGACCAGGGCCGGGTCGGACTCGTAGCGACGGGACACCTCGACGTAGACGCGCGAGCAGAACTGGTCGAAGGGCTCGTTCTCGCGTGGGGTCAGGCCCAGGTGCTGCAGCCCGACGACGACGTCAGCCACCTGCACGCCGGTGTCGTCGATATAGTTGTTGACCTCGACCTCGTGGCCGGTGCGACGCAGGATGCGGGCGACGGTGTCTCCCAGGCAGGCGTTGCGCAGGTGGCCCACGTGCGCCGCCTTGTTGGTGTTGATGTTGGTGTGCTCGATCAGCGTGCGCCCGGCCACCGTGAGCCCGCCGTCAGGGATCAGCGGCCGGCTCGGATCGAGAGCCAAGGCCGTGTCGATCACGGCCGGCGCCCAGCTGGCGTGGTCGAGACGGGCGTTGACATAGCCAGGGGCGGTCACCGACCAGCCGGCGACATGCTGGACCCTCGCCTCGTCGAGAAGCGTGCGCAGGTCCTCGGCGATCGCCATGGGAGACCTGCGCAGCACCCTGGCCGCCCCGAGCGGTGCCGGCGTCGACCAGTCACCGAACTCCGGTCGCGCCGAGGGCTCGACGACCACCTCCACCGCGCCGCCGGCGCCGATGCGGTCGAGCGCGGAGCCGACGGCGCGGCGCAGCGCGGCCTCGACCTGTGACATGGCGGTCGAGGATAGCGATTGCTACCGTCAGCGGCGGTGATCGCCTACCAGGCCCTGGTCGACCGCGTTGTCGCCTGCCGTGCCTGCCCGCGCATGGAAGGGCGCCGCCGCGTCCTCGGTGAGGGCAACGGTCCGCTGCGGGCGTCGGCGCTGCTGGTGGGTCTCGCACCGGGACGTCACGGCGCCGATCGCACCGGCATCCCCTTTGTCGGCGACCGCAGCGGGGCCGTGCTCGACGGCCTGTTGCAGCGCTGCGGGCTGCGGCGGGAGGATGTCTTCGTCACCAACGCGGTGCTCTGCAACCCTCGCGACGCGGAGGGACGCAACGCCGAACCGACGGCGGCGGAGCTCACGAGCTGCCGCGGCCACCTCGCCGCCACCCTGCAGCTGGTCGAGGCGCCGCTGGTGGTGGCACTCGGTCGCACCGCCTTTCGCGCCGTCCTCGCCACCGCTCCCGCGAGCCTGCGCTTCGAGGACTGCCTGGGAATGGCGCGCCGCTGGACCGGTGGGTGGCTGCTGGCCGCGACCTACCACCCGGGCCCGCGGGTGACCAATCACCCCGTCCGGCGCCGCCACCTGGAGGAGCAGTGGACCGCGCTCTTCGGCGCGACCGCGCCGGGCCGTCAGGCGGACAGTGCCGGCGCCGGGGTGCCGGCGGTGGTGAAGCTCCAGACGCGGGCGTAGGTGCGGCCTCCGACCGTCCCGCGCAGCTGGACGGTGTAGCGGGTGCCCGGCCGCAGCGATGTACGCGGCAGCAGCGATGCCGAGTTCTCGGTGTCGACCGAGGGAGCCAGCCGGAAGGCGTCGAGCGCAGCCCCGTTGGGACCGCTGAGGGTGAAGGAGGAGACGCGCACCACCGCGCCGCTCGGGAAGGTCACGGTCACCGGGTAGCCGGTGACGCGAGGCCCGCCGGCGGGCACCGGGTCGGGCAGCTCGTTGTCGACGAAGCTGGTGGGGACGCGATCGGCACCGTCCGGTGGGTAGGCCACCGGCGCGGCGCCGGGCGACCCGCCCGCGGCGAAGCCGAACTCCATGTCCTCCATCGGCAGCGGGCCGAGGACGGCGTCCGCATAGCCGATGGCGCGCAGGTCGGGACGCAGGATGGGGATGCGGTGGTAGACGCTGTCGACCCAATCACCCACCGCCGCGTCCGCCGAGCCGCGGTGGGTGATGTCCTCGCCGACCGGGCCGGCGGAGTAGTCGAAGGCCAGGGCCCGGTCGGGGGCGCGGACGCCGGTGAACCCGGGCGTGCCTACCGTCTCGCGGTGGATTCCCAGCTTGGCCACCGCCGGCGAAGCGTTGTTGAACAACCAGTAATAGGTGTGGGAGAGGGCGGCGGCGGAGAGGCGGCTGTCGAGCACCACCGGCGCCAGGCCGGCGGCGGCGCGAACCCGGTTGACCGCCTCCAGGCCGCGCTGCGCATGGGCGGCGACGGTCGCGTCCGGATCGGGAACGGTGCGCGCCGGTCGCGGGACGAGCTCGTCCCCGCCGGCGACCGCGCTGGCGATCTCCCGCCGGCCGCGGGTCTGGTCATGCTCCACGTCACGCGCCAGGTTGAGCAGGTAGGCGGCCGCCTGGGCGTCGTCGGGGCGGGCGTCGAGAGACCGCTGCAGCAGCGCATCGGCGGTGGCGGAGTCGTGGTCGAGGGCCATCGCCACCTGGGCGTTGAGGTCGAGCAGCCCGCTGTCGCGCGGTTGCAGCGGCAGGGCGCGCCGGAGGGCCCGTGCCGCGGTCAGGTAGTCGCTCTGCAGCAGCGCCGCCCCCGCCAGTCCCTGCAACAGCTCGACATCATCGGGTGCGAGGGCCAGGGCGCGGTCGAAGGCCTGGCGCGCCTGGCCGACGTCACCGGCGTTGAAGGCCGCGCCGGCCAGCTCGGAGGCGCGTTCCACCCAGTCCGGCTGGACCGCGAGGGCGGCACGAAGGTGGGTCAGCTGGGAAGCGGTGTCACCCTGGTCGAAGGCGAGGTTGGCCTGCTCGCGCTCGACCTCTGCGCGCTGGTAGACGGAGGCGCTCGGGGCCAGCAGCGCGGCCGCGCTCAGCTCGGCCGCGGCGCCGGCGCTGTCGCCCCGGTCGGACAGCGCCTCACCGAGGAACAGACGCGCCAGCGGCTCGCGCTCGGACAGCGACACGGCTCGGCGGCCGGCCGCGACGGCGGCATCGATCTGGTCGGTCCAGTCCAGAACTCGGCAGAGGATCGCCTGGGCGCGGGCGCTGTCCGGGGCGAGGGCGACGGCGCGCTTCGCCTCGGAGAGCGCCATCGGGTGGTGCCGGTAGTTGAGAAAGAGCGCGTAGGCGGCATGGACCAGCGCATCGCGGGGATGGTCGCGCCCGGCGGTGGCATAGGCACGCTCGGCCGGCGCGTAGCGGTTGCTGAAGAAGAGGGCGTCGGCGGCGGCGACCGCCGCCGCCGCCGACGTGCTCGGGGCGCCGGTGGGCGGGGTGGTCGACCGGCGGGAGCCGGCCGGCCTGGTCAGCTCCGCGATCGCGGTGCCCCCCAGCGCTCCGGCGACCAGCAGCGCGACCAGCGGCATCCAGCGCGCCCGCAGGTGACGAGCCGCTCCCCCCGCACCCCCCGTCGACGGCGTCACGCGGGCGGGCTGCTCGGGATCACGCCGCTGGTGCGCGTCACCGCGACACCATCCGCCTCCAGCGCGTCGATCACGCGGTTGATGCCGATGCTGTCGGTTGCCATGTGCCCGGTGACGATCAGGGCCTTGCCCCCCGACGTCTCCGCGGCCAGGCGACCGAGGTCGTCCTCGGCGATGTGCATCGCCAGGATGGTGTCGACGCCGGCGCGCCAGTACTCGCGAAAGACGTCGTAACCGCCGTTGGTCCCCCCCGCCATCGCCACCGTCCAGCGTCCCAGTGGCTGGTCGACATCCCCGATCCAGGCCTCGGGCCTAGTCAGGGCCGCCTCCATCTCGGGAAACTCGCCCAGCCAGGCGATCGCGTCCGCTACGGTGGCACCGTCGCCGTCGCGCTTGCGCAGTAGCTCGACGATGGCGTCGCGGCCGAGGATGTCGCAGGCGAGATGGATGTTGCCCAGCGGCACGCCGATCAGCCTGGCCACGTCGACCACGCGGTTGTAATTGCTCATGTGGGTGGCACGGTGCGGCCGCTGCAGCCGGCGTTGCACCGCCGCGGTGGCGACCTCGCGGGCGACGCCCTCCGCCGTCATCTGCTCGACCTGGCGCATCACCACCTTGGGAAAGTCCATGCGCGCGTGCTCGCCGAGCGGATGGTGGGCGACGACCGCGTCGTATCCCGCGTCACGGGCATAGAGCAGCTCGCCGACATCGATGTCGACGCCAAACAGCACGTGGCGCAGGTCGCCGGGCGCTTCGACGTAGACCTGGGAGTCGGCCGGAACCTCATCGCAGCCTGCCAGCCGTGCCGTCACGACCAGCATCTGCGCCAGGTTCATGACGGCCGATTATGCCAGCGGTCAGCCGCCTCCACCCGCCGACGAGACCACCGGCACCGACACGTCGGCGGGACGCCTCCAGCGGCTGTCGGCGCCCACCGCACCCATCCGCGCTGCCGCATCGGCGGCGAAGAAGCAGGCGATGCCGAAAGCGAGACCGATCACCGTGTCGGCGACGTAGTGCTCACCCAGGTAGAGGACCCCGAAGGACAGGGTGAGCGGATAGAGCATCCACAACCAGGCGGCACGATTGCGCAGGCCCTTGACGGCGACGATGGTGCAGGCGATCACCATCGGCACCGCGACGTGCAGCGACGGCATGGCGGCGTTGGGCTCGGGGTCGGCACCGGAGTAGAAGCTGCCGAAGCCACCGAACTGCTGCAGCGTCTCGACGACGTAGCGGTGCACCGGGGGCAGCCATCCCTGCTTGGCGGCGAGCCAGGGCGGCATCTCGGGAAAGACCAGGTAGGCGAGAAAGCCGGCCGCCATCACCAGGAAGTAGGCCGACACGAAGGTGCCGAAGCGCTCGCGGTGGCGCGTCCACAACCAGAGACCGGCGACCAGCGGGGCCGCGAAGTGGAAGAGGTACTCGACCACCAGGAGCACCGCCATCCCCTGGGCCAGCAGGCCGGTGCCGATGTGTTGCTGCAGCCAGGTGGTGGAGACGGCGCCTCCCAGCAGGGTCCGCTCGAAGACGATGGGGCCGACGGTGTGGACGGTGCCGGCGACGCGGGCGCCGACCGAGGTGAGGTCCTCGAACATCACCGCGACGAACAGGAACGGCAGCCAGTCCCAGACGAAGGGACGGGCACGGCCGACGATGGCGAAGAGCACCAGCCCGAGCAGGAGCGCGTGCTCCGAGGTCAGTCCCACCGCCCGGGTGGCCATCAGGGCGATGGAGAGCACGGCGTACGCCGCCATCGCGGTGTAGACGAGGGGGCGCTGGCGGAAGGCGTGGACGCTGCGGCGCGCCGGGGGCGATGCGATAGCGGCGTTGACCGTGCGCGCAGCGCGTTCCATCGCCTCGGCGGTGGCCTGCAGCCGCTGGCGGGCGGCCGCAGCATCGTCGGCCAGGCGCTGGCGGGTGGCGGGCATCAACGCCGGCGGCCGCGGGCTCATCCGGGGTCGGCGGGACTCCCCGCTGGCGATGGGCCAGGGCCAGGCCATGACTGCGTGATCCCTCCAGGCCGCTGCCGCGGCATCAGCGGATGGAGGGCACGACACCATGACCGCGCGCACCCCCCTTGGCCGCCAGCTTAGGGCATCGCCGCCGCTTTGTGAGCCCCCACGCCGACCGCAACCGAGCTGCAACGCGGCGCGTATCACCTGATGAGATGGCAACCCTGCACCGCACCAGCGACGAGATCCGCGAGGCCCTGCTGCGCCAGCAGCGGCAGCGGCGTGAGCGCCGGCGGGCGCTGCGCCCGATCCGGCTGATCGACGCCCTCCTCGAGGACCTCGAGGAGCTCCACCTGGCCGGGCGTCAGCGCGTGCCGGTCACCGTCCAGCCCCGCCTGGCCGAGCTCGAGACGGCCCTTCCTGCCGAGCTCACCCGTGAGCTGCCCACCCGGGTCACCATCGTCCACCTGATGGACCTCCTCTACGAGGTCCAGGACGCGCTGCTCAGCCGCAAGACGCCCGGCCGCGGCCCCGGCGACGGAGAGGAGATGGGGGCCCGGCTACCCGAGGCGTCCTGAGCCGGACCTGCCGGCGGCAGCCCTACCCTGGATGGGTGCGAGAGAGATCGGCGCCGGTCCGGGCGGCGGTGGTGACGGTCAGCGACGCCGGTGCGCGGGGGGAGCGCCGTGACGAGAGCGGCGATCTGATCGTCGCCCGCCTCGGCGGGTTGCCGGCCCAGGTGGTGTTCCGCACCATGGTCCCCGACGAGCCGGCGCAGATCCGGTCCGCCGTGCTCGACGGCATCGCCGCCGCCGCCCTGGTGGTGGTCAACGGCGGCACCGGGCTCGGACCGCGCGACGTCACCCCCCAGAGCGTGCGCGAGCTGCTCGATTACGAGGTGCCGGGAATGGTGGAGGCGATGCGCGCCTCCGGGATGCGCTCGACGCCGCACGCCATGCTGTCGCGCCAGCTGGTCGGCGTCAGGGCCGGTTGCCTGGTCCTGGTTCTTCCCGGCAGCCCGCGGGCGGTGGCCGAGTGCCTCGAGGCGGTTTGGCCGGCGCTTCCGCACGCGCTGGGACTGCTCGCCGGCGAGGCGCATCCCCACTCCGCCGCCCCCGATAGCCGTCCCTCCGAGGCGGCACCGCGTCCCGGCGCCTAGAGCGGACGGTCGTCCGGCCGGCGGGTCTCGCCGCTGCGCCCACCGCTCTTGTCCACCAGCCCGATCCCATCGATCACCGCCCAGCGGTCCGACGACTTGATCATGTCGACGACGGTCAGCGCCGCCACCGCCACCGCGGTGAGCGCCTCCATCTCCACCCCGGTCCTCCCCACGCATCGGGCCGCGGACGTGATGCGCACCCCGGGAAGGTCGGTGTCGACGGCGAGGTCCAGTTCGAGATGGGTGAGCGGCAGGGGATGGCAGAGGGGAAGCAGCTCCGCGGTGCGCTTCGCGGCCATGATGCCGGCGACCCGGGCGACGGCGATCACGTCCCCCTTGGCCGCCCCGCCGGCGGCGATTCGGGCAGCGGTAACGGCGTCGCAGCGCACCCGGCCCTGGGCACGTGCCACGCGCTCGGATTCCGGCTTGGCGGAGACGTCGACCATCCGCGCCCGCCCCCGAGGGTCGAGGTGCGACAGCTGTCCGGCCTCGGCCGACGCGTCCACGGCCGCATGGTACGGCCGCGAGCGCTGTCCGCTATGCGGGGACGGACGAACCCTCGGTGAGGAACGACCGGATCACCGCGCCCAGTCCGATCAGGCTGAAGGGCTTGTTGATGAAGCGGTCGGCGCCGGCGACCCGGCCGCGCTCGACGTCGTCGTCGCGGGAGAGCGCGGTGAACATCAGCACTGGGATGGTGCGGGTCGCCTCGTCACTCTTCAGCCGCCGGCAGCATTCGAGCCCGTCGAGCCCGGGCATCATCACGTCGAGGATGATCAAATCGGGACGCTGCGCCGCCACCTCCGCCAATCCCTGCTCGCCGTTGTCGGCGGTGACGACCTCGTAGCCCTCGATGCCCAGGTACATCGAGACCACGTGGAGAAGGCGCGGGTCATCGTCGACGACGAGAATGCGGCGGCGGGACATGATGGGGAGGTGCAGTCCTGCTGAGGTGGGCGTACGGCGAGTATAGGGGCGCCATTCCGGTCCACACGGCGGCCGACACGGGAGCGGCAAGGCTGTGACGCGGCCGTTGCGCCGCCAAGGTCAGAGGCACCCGTCGGCATTCGCCCGAGTGTCAGGACGGTGGAAGCCGAACGTCATCCCCGTCTGTCCCACCCTGACGCACTCGAGATAGATGCTGAGCCCGGCGAGGATGGGGTTGGCGCTGAGGACGTCCTGGAGGTTGACAGAGCCGGCGGCCAGGCGCCGGGCGATGGCGTCGCGGGCGAAGCTCGGCAGGGCCACCTCGCCGACATCGACCGAGCGCACCTCGACGCTGAGCCGCGGCGGCCCCCCCGGGTCGGTGGTGAGACGGACCGCCATACGGCCGATCGCCACCACCGTGAAGGGGCCGGCGGTGGTGCGCCCGTCGACCACCAGCAGACCGGCGCGGACCCGCGCCTCGGGGTCGCGCAGCCGCTGCCGGTCGGGGTTCTCGGCTCGGAGCACCACTGTCATGTCGTGCTCCGACAGGGTGATCGCGGCGTGGGGCGCCGCCGCCAGCCCGGCCGCCAACCGGGGGCCGAGCGCGGCGGCGACGGCCATCTCGGTGTCGCCGTCGTCGGGTCCCCGGGGCGGGCCACCGAGATCGGGAGTGACCAGGGCTCGCACCCCGTAGACGGCGACCGCGGTGATGGCGGCGGCGAGGAGGATCAGTACCACCAGCCAGCCGCGGCCGTGCTCCGCCGATGGCCCCGCCGGCGGGGTCCTGCCATGGCCCCTCAGCGTACGCGCCGGGCGATCAGCAGGGCCGAGGCGGCGGCGGCGACCAGGCCGAGCACGGCGGCCAACGCCAGCCCCCCGGCGCCCGCGCCGCCGCCGGTCGCCTCGGCGGCGGCGGACGGCGACCCGGGGCTGCTGCTCGACCGATCGCTGGAGGTGGAGCTCGACGCGTCACCGCCGGAGGGTGACGGCGAGGCGGTCGACGTCGCCGGGGTGGGGGTGGGCGACGGCGGCGGGGTCGCCGGAGGAGCGGCCCCGGGGGGCCCCGGGCTGAGGCTGAGCGCGGTCGCGCTCGGCGACGCCGGCGGGCTCGACGGGTGCAGAGAGGGCGAGAGGGAGGGGCAGAGCAGGCAGATCGGCGTCTCGCGGGCAGAACTCGCCGCCCGGCCGTTCGCCGCCGCCTGTGCCGGCGCGGGCGCAGAGCGCAGCGCCGGGACAAGCACCAGGCCGACGACACCGACCGCGGTTGCCAGCAGGACGCCGGCAGCGGCCCGGCGTCGGGTGCCAGCAGCCACGCGGGACGATCCCGAGCTCAGCTCGGAGACGCCTCCTGGGCGTGATAGTGATCGGAGACCTGCTGCCAGGCGGAGCTGTTGGCGGTCCCGGGCAGGGGGGTGTTGCCGTCGAAGTAGCGGACCTCGCCGGTGGTGACGTTGCGGTACTCGCCGGGACTGACCATGGTGCCCGGCGCGAAGCGCACCCCGTGACCCGGCTCGTCGGGGATGCGGCGGTGCTCGGCGGCGGCGCTCGCCGACGGGTGGTAGTGGTCCGAGACCTGCTGCCACGAGGAGCTGTTGACGCTGCCGGGCAGAGGTGTGTTGCCGTCGAAGTAGCGGATCTCACCAGTGGTGACGTTGCGGTACTCACCGGGACTGACCATCGTGCCCGGTGCGAAGCGCACCTTGTGCTCGGTCATGGCACCTCCTTGATGTCACCCAGGTCATCGCGTCCCTGTCGGCAAGGGTGCTCCGCCGGCGCCCGCCGCGGCAACTGGCGGGGTTTGGGGGACCAGCGCAGCAGCACCCCGACGTAGACTTCCGCGAGCCATGGCCAGGCACACGCCGCTCTATGAACGGCACCGCGCCATGGGGGCGCGGATGGTCGAGTTCGGTGGCTTCGACATGCCGCTGCAGTACTCGGGCATCCGCGAGGAGCACCTCGCTGTCCGCCAGCGCGCCGGCCTGTTCGACATCTCCCACATGGGACGGGTGCGATTCGGCGGAGACCACACCGGCGCCGCGGTGCAGCGGCTGGTGACCAACGACCTGGAGCGCATCGAGCCCGGGCGTGCGATGTACTCGATGATGTGCAACGACCAGGGTGGCATCATCGATGACGTCGTCGTCTATCGAGGACTGGGCACCGCTCTGGTGGTGATCAACGCCGCGTGTCGCGACAAGGACGTCGCCTGGATGCGCGATCACACCGACGGTGGCACGGTGGTCGACGACATCTCCGACCAGACCGCCCTGCTGGCACTGCAGGGACCGGGCGCGGAGCGCATCCTTGGGCCGCTCACCGATGCCGACCTCGAGAAGCTCCGGCCCTTCTCCACCGTCGACGGCACCGTCGCCGGTGTCGACGTCGCCGTGTCGCGCACCGGCTACACCGGCGAGGACGGCTTCGAGCTCTACGTGTGGACCGCCTCGCAGAGTGAACGGCTCTGGGACGCGCTGCTCGAAGCCGGGACGCCGGCGGGATTGCTCCCCGCCGGTCTGGGGGCGCGGGACACGCTCCGCCTGGAGGCGGGTCTCCGTCTCTATGGCCAGGACATGGACGAGGAGACCGACCCCTTCAGCGCCGGGCTGGGCTGGACCGTGAAGCTCGACAAGGGCGACTTCATCGGGGCGGGAGCGCTCCGCGACATCAAGAAGAGGGGACCGGAGCGCCGCTTCGCCGGCCTCGGTCTGGAGGGGCGGGCCATCGCCCGGCACGGCCACCGCGTCTGCGTCGACGGACGGCAGGCGGGGGCCGTCACCAGCGGCACCTACAGCTTCACCCTCGGCCACGGGATCGCCACCGCGTACGTGTCGCCGGAGCTGGCGGAACCGGGAACGCGGCTGACCGTCGACATCCGCGGAACCACCGCCGCTGCGGAGGTCGTCCCGCTCCCCTTCTATCGGCGCAGCACCTGAGGAGTCTTCTGTGCCCGATCTCTCCAAGTACCGCTTCACCTCGACCCATGAATGGGTGGCGCCCACCGACGGCGGCGTGCGGGTCGGTATCTCCGACTACGCGCAGGCGCAGCTCGGCGACGTGATCTTCCTCGAGCTGCCCGAGGTGGGACGCACGCTGAGCGCCGGCGAGCGCTTCGGCGTCATCGAATCGGTGAAGGCCGCCAGCGATCTCTACCTTCCGGTCGGCGGACGCGTCGCCGCGGTCAACGCTGCGCTCACCGAAAGCCCGGAGAAGATCAACAACGATCCCTACGGTGAGGGTTGGATGCTCGAGCTCGCGGACGTCGACGAGAGCGCCGCCCAGCTGCTGGACGAAGCCGCGTACAAGGCGCTCACCGAGACCTGACCCCGCGCGGCGAGGAGGGGCCGAACGCCCCGCCTCTGGACTCATCACGTACCATGTCGCGACCCTCGCCGCGTGGGCAAGCCGGTCCAAGTCCGGCGCAGTCGCGCTACTGTGACCGCCCCCTCGGGCGGAAGCCAGAAAACCACCGGTGCAGGGCCAACTCGCGGCACCTCCGCGTCACGAGGGAGAGTTGGACATGGGGACGCTCGCGCTGTCCTGGCCGGTGCTGGTGGTGGCGGGTACCGGATTCCTGCTGGGATGCCGGCACGGGCTCGACTGGGACCACATCACCGCCATCGGTGATCTCTCCACCCAGGGGTCGGCGGCCGCCGGGCCGCGGCGACGCGGTCTCGGTCTGGCCGTCTGGTACTGCCTCGGACACGGGCTGGTCATCGCCCTGCTCGGGGCCGCCGTGGGGGTGATGGGGGTCGGACTTCCCGGCGGGCTCGACCGCATCTTCGAAAGCATCGTCGGCGGCACCCTGGTCGCGCTGGGGATGGCGGTGCTCTGGCAGCTCGGACGCGATCGGGAGGACTACCACTTCACCGGCCGGTGGCGGCTGCTGATCGCGGTGGTGCGCCGGGCATGGGCACGGGCACGGCGGCGCGGGGCGGCGGGGCAGGGGGCGCTCGACGACCTCGGACCGCGCACCGCCTTCGCCATCGGCGTCCTCCACGGAACCGGCGCCGAGACCCCGACCCAGGTGGTTCTCTTCGCCTCCGCGGGCGCGGCCGGGAACGGCGGTGGTGCGGCCGTCATCCTGCTGGCCTTCGTCGCCGGCCTGATCGTCAGTGACGTCGGCATCGCCGCCCTCTGGCTCCGGGGCCTGGTCGGGGTGGCGCGGCTGCCGCGGCTGCAGCTGACCCTCGGAGCGCTCACCGGGATGTCGTCACTTGCCGTCGGCGGGCTGTTCGTGGCCGGTCGCGCCGCGACCCTGCCCGCCCTGTTCGGAGGTTGAGCCGGCGATGGACCCGGCGCTCAAGCAGAACCGCCGCGGCATCACCCTGGTGTTCACCGGCAACGGCAAGGGCAAGTCGACCGCCGCCATGGGACTGGCGCTGCGCGCCGCCGGCAACCGCATGCCGGTGCGAGTGATCCAGTTCATCAAGGGCTCCTGGAAGACCGGCGAGCGCACCGCGTTCACCGAGTTGGTGCCGCAGGTGGAGATCGCGGCGGAGGGTCGCGGCTTCACCATCGAAGCGCTTCGCGACCCCCGCATCAGCGACGACGCGCACGCCCAGGCGGGTCGCAACGCCTGGCAGCTCGCCCACCAGGCGGTGCACTCGGGCAGGTACCGGGTGGTGGTGCTCGACGAGATCCTCGGCTCCATCAGCGCCGGACTGGTGCCGCTGACGGAGGTGGTCGAGCTGATCAACAGCAAGCCCCGCGAGCTGCACCTGGTGCTCACCGGGCGCAACGCACCGCCGGAGGTGATCGACGCCGCCGACTGCGTCACCGAGATGCGTGAGGTCAAGCACCACTACCGCAACGGCGTCCCCGCGCAGCGGGGCATCGAGTTCTGACCGGCGGCGCATCGGTGATCGTCGTCCTCACCACCGCCGACACCGAGCTGCTCGCGCTGGCGTCGGCGCGGCGCCGCCTCCCGCCGGGGTTTCCGGCCATCCATGGCGAGAACCCGGCGGCCTGGGACGCGACCACCGCCGAGCAGCGCCTCCGCCCCCTGTTCGCGGCCGGGGCGCGGTGCGTGGCGCTGCGACTCCTCGGCGGCCGTCGCGCCCTCCCCGAGGCGACCGACCGCATCGCCCTCCTCTGCCGCGAGCACGGTGTCCCGCTGGTCGCCTGGCCCGGTGACCGCAGTCCCGACCCCGAGCTGAGCGCGATCTCGACGCTCGACCCGGGGCGCGCCGGTGAGGGTTTCGCCTATCTCCTCCACGGCGGGGCCGCCAACCTGGCCCAGCTGCTCCGCCTGCTCGCCGACGCCACCTGCGGAACCGCCTTCGGATGGGCGGCGCCGCAGCCGCTGCCGTGGGACGGGCGCTACCACCCGCAAGCGCCGGAGGAGCCGGCGGCGGCGGCGGGGTGGTGGCGCGCCTACCTTGGCGACGACCGGCCGGTGATCGGCGTGCTCTTCTACCGGGCCCACTGGATGAGCGGCAACCTCGCCGTCGTCGACGCCCTGGTCGGCGCGCTCGAGGAGGCGGGGTGCGGAGCGCTGCCGGTCTTCTGCTATTCGCTGCGCGGCGACGGGGACGACCCGCCCGCCTTCGCCCACCTCCGTGGCGCTGATGGTCGCGCCGCCTGCGACGCGGTGATCAGCACGCTGTCCTTCGCCATGGGCGAGCTGCCCACCAGCGGACCGCAGGTGGCCGCCGAGTGGTCGGTGGAGTCGCTGCAGCGGCTCGGCGTTCCCATTCTCCAGGCGATCGCCGTCACCTCGACGCGGGGGCGCTGGGAGAACAGCAGCGCCGGCCTCGCCCCCGTCGACGCGGTGATGAACGTCGCCCTGCCGGAGTTCGACGGGCGGGTCGTCACCGTGCCGGTCTCCTTCAAGGAGACGGTGGACGGCGGCGTCCGCTATCAACCGGACGCCGAGCGCATCGGCGTCTGCGCCCGGCTGGCGGCGCGGTTCGCGCGGCTGCGCCGGGCCGGCAACGCCGAGAAGCGCCTGGCGATCGTCCTCAGCAGCTATCCGAGCCGCAACGCCCGCGTCGGCAACGCCGTCGGTCTCGACACTCCCGCCTCGGCGGTGCGGCTCCTGCAAGCGCTCCGCACCGACGGCTACGACCTCGGCGGCGGCGGGCTGCCCACCGACGGGGACGCGCTGATGCACGCGCTGATCGACCAGGGCGCGTACGACCGCGAGTACCTGACGGCGGCCCAGCTCGACGCCGCCGCGGGCCGGTTGGAGGTGGCGCCGTATGCGGCCTTCGTCGACGCCATTCCCGCAGCGGCGCAGGCGCAGCTGCGACGCTGCTGGGGGGAGCCGCCGGGTCACCTCTACGTGCGCCATGACGCGCTGGTCTTCCCGGGACTGCGCTTCGGCAAGGTGCTGGTCGTCATCCAGCCGCCGCGCGGCTTCAGCGAGGATCCCGCCGCCATCTACCACTCTCCCGACCTGGCACCGCCGCATCACTACCTCGGCTTCTACCGGTTCCTGCGCGAGGTCGAGAGGGTCGACGCGGTGGTGCATCTCGGCAAGCACGGGACAGCGGAGTGGCTGCCGGGAAAGGCGCTGGGACTGTCGGCGGGCTGCTTCCCCGACCTCTGCATCGCCGACCTGCCACTCTTCTATCCGTTCGTGGTCAACGACCCGGGCGAGGGCACCCAGGCGAAGCGGCGCGCCCACGCGGTCATCGTCGATCACCTGATCCCGCCGGTGAGCGCGGCCGAGGCCTACGGCCCGATCGTCGTCGTCGAGCAGCTGATGGACGAGTACACCCAGGCGCAGTCGCTGGATCCCGCCAAGCTGCCGCTCATCCAGGAGCGCATCTGGGAGGCGGTGCGCAGCGCCCACCTCGACCGCGACCTCGGCGTTCTTGACATACCTGACGATTTCAACCATTTCCTGCTGCGCATGGACGGGTACCTCTGTGAGATCAAGGACGCCCAGATCCGCAGCGGGCTGCACGTGCTCGGCACCCCGCCGGCGGGGGAGGCGCTGGTCGACATGCTGCTGGCGTTCACCCGCGGCGCCGCCGCCGGCCTCGAGCAGGCCCTGGCCGGCGCGGCGGGGCTCGACTGGGAGGCGCTGCTCCAGGACCGCGGCGCGGCCTTCACCGGGGCGCTGCCGGGGTGGCTCGCGGTCCACGCGCCGGCGCGGCTACGGGTCGCCGGCGACGCGGTCGAGGCGGTGCGCTCGCTGGCCCGCAGCCTGGTGGCGCAGATGCACGCCGCCGGCTTCGATGCGGCCGCCGCCGAGCCGCTGCTCCTCGCCGCCACCGGCATCGCCGTCGCGGACGCGGTGTCCGCCCTGCAGCACCTCGCGTCGGTGCTCTGGCCGGCCCTGCGCCGCACCTCGGACGAGCTCGACAACCTGCTGGCCGGGCTGCGCGGCGGCTATGTGCCCGCCGGCCCCAGCGGAGCGCCGACGCGGGGGATGACCCACGTCCTCCCCACCGGGCGCAACTTCTATTCGGTCGACCCCAAGTCGCTGCCGACGGAGACGTCATGGCGGGTCGGGCAGCGGCTGGCCGAGGCGGTGGTGCGCCGCCACCTCGAGGACACCGGAGCGCCGCCGCAGACGGTCGGCATCGTCGTCTGGGGAACCGCGGCGATGCGCACCGGCGGCGACGACATCGCCGAGGCGCTGGCGCTCTTGGGAGTGCGCCCGCGCTGGGCTCCGGAGAACCGGCGGGTCGCCGGACTGGAGGTGATCCCGCTCGCCGATCTGGGACGGCGGCGGGTCGACGTCGTGCTCCGCATCAGCGGCTTCTTCCGCGACGCCTTCCCCAACCTCGTCCACCTGTTCGACGAGGCTGTGCGCATGGTGGCGGCGCTCGACGAGGACGCGGCCGACAACCCGCTCGCCGCCCGCGCCCGCCACGACCGCCAACGGCTGGCGGCGTCGGGGCTGGCCTCGGCGGCGGCCGAGGAGCGGTCGCGGTGGCGCGTCTTCGGCAGCCGGCCCGGCTCCTACGGTGCGGGCGTCCTCCCGCTGCTCGACTCCGGCGCCTGGCGGGACGTCGCCGACATCGCCGCCGTCTACACCGCCTGGGGCGCCTACGCCTACAGCCGCGAGCGCTACGGCGCCGCCGCGGAGGACGAGTTCCGGACGAACTTTTCCGAAATCGCCGTGGCCATCAAGAACCAGGACAACCGCGAGCACGACATCTTCGACAGCGACGACTATCTCCAGTACCACGGTGGCATGATTGCCTGCGTCCGCGCCCTCACCGGTACCGCCCCCCGCGCCTACTTCGGGGACAGCGCGGAGCCCGAGCGGGCGAGGGTGCGCTCGCTCCAGGAGGAGGCGCACCGGGTCTTCCGAGCCCGAGTGATCAATCCCAAGTGGCTGGCGGCGATGCGCCGCCACGGCTACAAGGGCGCCTTCGAGATGGCCGCCACCGTCGACTACCTCTTTGGCTACGACGCCACCGCGGGCGTGGTCGATGGGTGGATGTACGCGCGTCTGGCCGACGACTACCTCTTCGATCCGGTGTCGGAGGAGTTCCTGCGGTCCAGCAATCCCTGGGCCCTGCGGGCGATGGCCGAACGGCTGCTGGAGGCAGCGGCGCGGGGGCTGTGGCAGGGCGCCGACGGCGAACGTCTCCGCCGTCTCCGGCATCTCGCCACCGATGTCGACGCCGAGCTCGAGGCGCGGATGGGCAGGACTGCGGAACCGCGGCTGCCAGAGAAGGCCCGGTGACCGCTCCGAACGCGGTGGTACCGGTGCTGCTGCTGGCGCACGGAACTCGCGACGACGCGGGACGGGCGGAACTGCGCGCGTTGCGGCTGGCGGTGCAGCGGCACCGCCCCGGCGGGGTGCGCGTGGGGGTGATCGAGTACCCCGACGTCGAGCTGCGTCCGGCCTTCGCCGCCCTCGCCGATGCCGCCGGCGAGGCGCGCGACCACGGCGTGGACGAGGTGCGCGTCGTGCCGCTGCTGCTCTTCCCCGCCGGCCACGCCCAGGAGGACCTGCGCATCGTCATCCGCGGCGGGAGGCTGCTCCATCCCGACCTGCGACTGCGCTGCGTCCCACTCCTCCGGCCCTCGCCGGCACTGCTCGAGGCCGCCATGACACGGCTGCGCGATGCCGAGACCGAGGCAGGCTGCGCCGGCGACGCGGTCCTGGTGGTGGGACGCGGGTCCACCTGCGCGCACGCCAACGCGCGCCTGGCCCGGCTGGTCGGTACCGCCCTGCAGCAGCGCACCGGGCTGCCGGTGACATCCGCCTTTGCCTCGCTCGCACCGCCCACCGTCGCCGATGGCATCCGCGCTCTGGCGGCTGCGGGCGCAGCGCACATCGTGGTGCTGCCCTATCTGCTCAACGACGGGCGCATCGCGCGCCGCATCGGCACCGCGGCGCGCGATGCCGGCCGCGAACGTGGGACACGGGTCACCGTCGCGTCGCATCTCGGCCTGCACCCGGCGGTGGTCGCCTACGTGCGCGCCCGCGCCGACGGGATCCGCGGGATCGAGCTGCCGGCAGTGCCATCGAACGGCGCGACACAACCTGCCGGCAGGCCAGGGGTGGCCTTCACCCGCCGCACCCACCGCCGTCCCATCGTGGTCGCCGGCACCGCCAGTGGCTGCGGCAAGACCACGGTGACCCTGGGGCTGCTGGCCGCCCTGCGGGCCCGCGGACTGCGCGTCCAGCCGTTCAAGGCCGGCCCCGACTACATCGACCCCCTGCATCACACCGCTGTGGCGGGACGGATCTCGCGCAACCTCGACGGCGTCCTCTGCGATCCGCGAGCGCTGCCGGCGCTATCGGGGCGGGCGATGGCCGGCGCCGACGTCGCCGTGGTCGAGGGCGTGCTCGGCCTGTTCGACGGGCGCCTGGCGGGCGCCGGCGGACCGCGGTGTTCGCAGGGCGGCGACGCGGGGAGCACCGCGGAGGTCGCGCGCCTGCTCGACGCCGCGGTGCTGCTGGTGGTCGACGCCGCCCGCTCAGCGCGCTCGACCGCGGCGGTGACGCTGGGATTCGCCCGCTTCGACCCGCGGGTCCGCGTCGCCGGCGTCATCCTCAACCGGGTCGGCTCCGACCGGCACCTCGCCGCCGCCCGGGGGGCGATCGAGGAGACGACAGGGATCCCGGTGCTCGGCGCGCTGCCACTCGACCCGGGGTTGACCCTGCCCGACCGCTACCTCGGCCTGGTGCCACCCCAGGAACGTCCCCATCCGCCGCGGTGGGCCGCCAGCCTGGCGGACGCGGTCTCGCGCCACATCGACCTCGACGCGGTGCTGCGGCTCGCCGGCGGCGACGGTCCCCAGGCGCTTCCCGGGCACGATCCCTTCGCAATCGCGCCGCGACCACCGCGGGGACGGATCGCGGTGGCGCGCGACGCCGCCTTCAGCTTCCAGTACCAGGACGCCCTCGACCTGCTGGCGGCGTGGGGCGCCGAGCTGGTGCCGTTCAGCCCGCTCGGCGACACCTCGCCGCCGGCCGGCTGCGGCGCCATCCTTCTCGGCGGCGGCTTCCCCGAGCGCTTCGCCGCCCGTCTCGCCGCCAACACCGCGATGCGCGCGGCGATCGCCGCTGCGGCGCGACGCGGGGTCGCGGTGATCGGGGAATGCGGCGGTGCGATGTACCTGTCGCGCTCGCTCACCACCGAGGACGGGGAGCGCCACCCAATGTGCGGACTGCTGCCGTGGGGGGTCACGATGGACCGCACCCGCCGCGCCCTCGGCTACCGCACGCTGACCGCACTGCGCGACTCGCCCCTGCTCGCCGCCGGCGCCACGGTGATGGGTCACGAGTTCCACTGGTCGGCAGCGGATGCTCCCCCCGACCCCGGCCATGCTGCGTACCGGGTGGCCGAGATGGCGAACACCCCCGAGGGTCACGCGAGTCGCAGCCTGCTGGCCTCCTACGTGCACCTCCACCTCTGCGGCCTCCCGGACGCCGCCCGGCGGCTGGTCGAGACCGCCGCGAAGGTCGCCGCACCGTCCGCGGCGGTGCTCTCGGTATGAGCGCGCCGCCGGCGGCCATCCGCCCGGGCGCGGGACAGGCGCTCCGCGCCCTGGCGCTGCCAACCGCGGAGATCGAGCAGGTCGGCATCCGACGGCTCCGAGAGCAGACCACCGACGCGCTGCCGCCGCCGCCCGCGGATGAGGTCGCGCTCCGCATGGCATACGCCGCCGGCGATCCCTCGCTCCTCGCCGAGGTGGTCGCTTCCCGGGAGGCGGTGAGCGCGTGCGTGGCGGCGCTGGGCACCGGCGCGCCGCTGATCTGCGACGTCGGCATGGTGCGGTCTGGCATGCGTGGCGCCGCCGCTCGGCTCGGCAGCCCGATCCTGGTGGCCGTCGATTCCGCTGATCGCTTCGCGGCAAGCGGCACGCTGCTCAGCGATGCGACCAGGGCCGCCATCGCCGAATCGACGCGCAGCGCGCGCGCGATCGCCGCCCTCGCCGACCGCATCGGCGGGTCGGTCGCCGTCATCGGCAACGCTCCGACAGCACTCCTCGCCCTGCTCGACATGCTCGGCGACGGTGTGCCCGCCCCCGAGGCGGTGATCGCGACCTGCTGCGGGCTGGTGTCGGCCGCCGAGGCCAAGGAGCTGTTGCTGCGCACCTCTCCCTGCCCGGTGATCGCCGTGCGCGGAAGCCGCGGTGGCTCGGCCGTCGCTGCGGCGGCGGTCAACGCCTGCTGCCGCATCGCCGCCGGTGATCCGCGGTGAGCGCGCGCGGCCTCCCCGAGGATGTCCACGGTCGCTCCCGCGCCGACGAGGAGGGCTACACCGCCGCGCCCCGCCGCCGCGGCCTGCGAAGCGGCTTCACCACCGGCGCCTGCGCCGCCGCCGCCACCCGGGCGGCGTCGCTCGAGCTGGTGGAGGGACGGCCGCGCGCGGAGGTGACCATCCCACTTCCGGCCGGTTTCGACCACAACTTCGCGGTCCACTCGCGGGAGTCCGGCGACGGTTGGGCCCGAGCGGTGGTGGTCAAGGACGCCGGTGACGACCCCGACGTCACCCACGGCGCCCACCTGACCGCGACGGTGCGCTGGAGCGACCGGCCCGGGCTGGAGCTGCGTGCGGGAGAGGGCGTGGGCACGGTCACCCTGCCGGGGCTCGGCCTCGAGGTCGGAGCTCCGGCGATCAACCCGGTCCCGCGGCGGATGCTCACCGAGGCCGCCCAGCCGGCGATCGCCGTCGCTCCCGCGGGCCGCGGTGTCGAGGTGACCATCGGCGTGCCCGGGGGGCAGCGGATGGCGGAGCGCACCCTCAACGGCCGGCTGGGGATCGTCGGCGGCATCAGCATCCTCGGCACCACCGGGGTCGTCCACGCCTACTCGACCGCCTCGTGGCGGGCGAGCGTGGTGCAGGCCGTCGACGTCTGCGCCGCCAGCGGAGTCGAGCACGTCGTCCTCAGCACCGGCGGCCGCAGCGAGCGATTCGCCCGGCGGAGGCTTCCCGACCTGCCCGACGTCGCCTTCGTCGAGATGGGCGAGTTCGCCGGTACCGCCCTGGACCGCTGCCGCCGCCACCACATCGCCCGGGCGACGGTGGCGGGAATGGTGGGCAAGCTGACCAAGCTGGCTCAGGGCCAGTTCCAGCTCCACGTCGCCGGGGGCGGGGTCGACCCCGAGATGCTCGCCCGCGTCGCCGCCGAGGCGGGCGCGGAGCCGGACCTGGCGGAGCGGATCCGCCACGCCACAACCGCGCGCCACGCCCAGGAGATGGCGCTGGAGGCCGGACTGCGCGGCTTCTTCGACGCTCTGTGCGCGGCGGCGGCGCGGCGCTGCCGGGAGCGGACCGGCGGCCGGGTCGCCGTCGAGGCCTGGTGCTTCGACCCGGACTCGGGCGAGCTGCTCGGCGAGGCGGCGGCATGACCGCGCCGGTGGTGGTCGTCGGCATCCCCCCCGCCGGGCTCGACGCCCTCGACGCCCGCGGCCGGGCCGCCATCGGCGAGGCGACCCTGCTCTGCGGGGCCACCCGCCATCTGGAGGCGGTACCGCAACACGGCGAGGAGCGCGTCGCGATCGGTGACGTCGAGGCGGCGGTCGAGCGGCTGCGGCGGCGCGCCCCCGGCGAGCGGGTGGTGGTGCTGGCCAGCGGCGACCCGCTCCTCTTCGGCATCGGCGCCACCCTGATCCGCAGCCTGGGGCGCGACGCGGTGACGGTGATCCCGGCGGTCTCGTCGGTGCAGGAGGCGTTCGCCCGCGCCGGACTGGCGTGGGAGTCGGCCCGGGTGCTGAGCGCCCATGGCCGCGAGCTCGAGCCGGTGGTGGCGCAGACCCTGGCGACCACCACCGCGGCCATCCTCTGCGGCCCCGGCAACCCACCCGAGCGCGTCGCCCGGGCGCTGCTCGACGCCGGGATCGAGGACTGCCGGGCGGTGGTCGCCGAATGGCTGGGCGGTGCGGTGGAGAGAGTGGTCGACAGCCGGCTGAGCGCGGTGGCGGAGGGCAGTTTCGACCCCCTGAGCGTGGTGGTCGTCGACCGGGAGACGGCGGCGGTGCCGGTCGCCGAGTTCGGCCGGCACGAGGCGCGCTTCGCCCACGCCGGCGGGATGATCACCGGTGGCGAGGCCCGCGCCGTGGTGCTGGCGCGGCTGCGACCGGCCGGGGCGTCGGTGATCTGGGATGTCGGCGCCGGGTCGGGGTCGATCGGCATCGAGGCCGCCGGCCTGGCTCCCGGGGCCCGGGTGTTCGCGGTCGAGCGCGACCCGGCCCAGCTGGAACACCTCCGGAGCAACGCCGCGACCCTCGGCGGCGGCGCCGTCAGCGTGGTGGCCGGAGCGGCGCCCGTCGCGCTGGAGGCGCTGCCGGACCCCGACCGGGTCGTCGTCGGCGGCCACGGCGGACGGCTGGGGGAGATCCTCGGCGTGGTCCACTCGCGGCTCCGGCCCGGGGGGACGGTGGTCTGCTCCTTCGCCACCCTCGACGGCGTGCTGGTCGCCCGCGTGTCCCTGGGTGACTGGAATCCCGAGGTGGTGCAGCTGAGCGTGGCCCGCGGGGCTGCTGCCGGACGCTCGTTGCGGCTGGCCGCGGAGGACCCCGTGTTCATCGTCAGCGCGGGTCCCGCGGCATGAGCGAGCCGCGGTCGGGGGTGCTGTACGGCGTCGGCCTCGGCCCTGGCGATCCCGACCTGCTCACCCTGCGCGCCGCCGGGCTCCTCCGTTCCCTCGAGGTGGTGGCGGTGCCCCGCTCCGAGCGCGGCACCGACATCTCCGGTGCGGTGGTCGCCACTTTTGTCGACGAGGCCAGGGTGGTGACCCTGACCACGCCGATGCCGGTCGATGCGACCGCCGTCGGCCGGGGATGGCGGGGGCGGGTGGCCCCACTGATCGCGGCGCTGGACGCCGGGCGAACCGTCGGCATGGTCACCGACGGCGACCCCTCTCTCTTCAGCACCTTCGCCCACGCCGCCAGCGCGGTGCGTGAGCTGCGACCGCAGACCGAGGTGGTGATCATCCCCGGCGTGCCGTCGTTCTGCGCCGCGGCCGCCGTCGAGGCCCGCCCGCTGCTCGTCGGCGCCGACCGGCTCGCCCTTCTTCCCGCATCGCGCGTCGACAACGACGTGATGCTCGCCGCGATGGCGAATGCCGACACCGTGGTGCTGCTCAAGGCGGGCGCGGCGATCGACCGCATCCGCAGCGTGCTCGACGGGCCGGCGAGAGGATGGTCGGTGCGCTACGCGCGCCGCATCGGCCTGCCCGGCGAGGAGCACCGCGACAGCCTCGACGGGGCGGGCGACGACTACATGTCGCTGGTGATCCTGCGCCGCCCGCGGGAGGCGACGCGGTGAGCTGGAGGGTGCGTCCGGGAACGGTGTACGTCGTCGGTGCCGGGCCCGGCGACCCGGACCTGCTGACGGTGCGCGCCCGGCGCGTCCTCAGGGCGGCCGACGTGGTGCTCTATGCCGACTCGCTGGTCGATCCGCGGCTGCTGGGCGCGGTGCGGGCCGGTGCGGAGGTGCGGGGGACGAGTGGCATGACGCTCGCGCCGGTGGTGGCGCGCATGGTCGACGCCGCCCGCCGCGGTGCCGTGGTCGCCCGTGTGCACAGCGGTGACCCCGGTGTCTACGGCGCCGTCGCCGAACAGCTGGCGCTGCTCGACCGGGCGCAGATCGGCTGGGAGATCGTTCCCGGGGTGCCGTCGCCGATGGCGGCGGCGGCGGCGCTGGGGGTGGAGCTCACCGTCCCCGGAGTGTCCCAGGCGATCATCTTCTGCCGGGTTGCCGGGCGCACCCCGATGCCACCCGGCCAGGACCTCCGCGCCCTCGCCCGCCCCGGCGTCTCCCTCTGCGTGTTCCTCAGCACTGCCTATGCCACCGAGCTGGTCGCCGCGCTGCGCGACGGCGGGGTCGACGACGCCACCCCGGCGGTGATCGCCGAGAAGGTCGGCTGGCCGGACGAGCGCCTCAGCCGGGGCACCGTCGGGGACCTCGAACCGCGGCTGCGCGACCTCGGCACACGCCGTCATGCGCTGGTGCTCGCCGGCCCCGCCTTCGCGCCGGTGGCGACTAGGCGGCGCTCGGCGCTCTACAGCCCCGAGCACGCCCACGTGTTCCGTCCTGCCCAGGCCGCGACCGGCACCCACCGCGACCGCGGGGCGGTGGCGGTGTATGCCCTCACCGCCGACGGGGCGCGCGTGGCAGCACGGATCCGCGAGGCGGTCGACGGCACGCGGCTGCACCTTCCCGCGCGGCTGGCCCGAACCGTGACCGGGGCCGTGGTCGCGGAGGCGGCGCCGGCACGGGCGACGGTGGCACGCCTGATGGGCGAGTGCGGCGCGCTGGTGCTGGTGATGGCGACCGGCGCGGCGGTGCGGCTGGCCGCGCCCCATCTCGAGGACAAGCTGCGCGATCCATCGGTGGTCGCCGTCGACGACGGCGGCAGATACGTGGTGCCGCTGGCCGGGGCTCACGCCGGCGGAGGGAATGCCCTGGCGGAACGGATCGCCTCCGTTCTCGGCGCGACCGCGGTGGTCACCACCGCCGGCGAGCGACGCCCGTGGCCGGCGCTTGACGAGGTCGCCCGCTCGCGCGGCTGGCAGGTCGAGAACCCCACCGCCCTGCCCCGGGTGATGACCGCGCTTCTCGACGGTGCTCCGGTGGGCCTGGTGCAGGACTGCGGCGACCCGCTCGAGACGGCGGGCGTCTGGCCGGCCGCCCTGCGACGGCTGAGCGGGCTGGCCGAGCTCCGCGCCACCGGTCATCGCGCCGCGGTGGTGGTCAGCGACCTGACCACTCCGCTCGAGCGGGACTGGGTCGTCCTCCGACCCGCGACCCTGGCGGTGGGCGTCGGCTGTGAGGCGGGGGTGGCCGAGGCAGAGGTCGCCGGGGCCGTCGACGCCACCATCGCCGCGGCCGGTGTCAGCTCGCTCTGCCTCCGGGTTGTGGCCACTCTCGACCGCAAGTTGGAGGAGCCGGGACTGGTCGCCTTCTGCGCATCCCGCGGCTGGCAGCTGCAGGGTTTCACCGCCGAGCAGCTGCGGGCGGTCCCCACCCCGACACCGTCGGCGGTGGTCGCGGCGGCGGTGGGAACGCCGTCAGTCTGTGAGGCGGCGGCGCTGCTCGGAGCCCGCGCCGGCGGCCGGCTGCTGGTCAGCAAGCGGGTGCTGGGACGCGTCACCGTCGCCGTTGCTCACGTTGCAGACGGAGATGGCCACAACTTGGAGATGGCGGCGGTGCGCTCAGGGGAGCCGGCCGGTGGCTGAGGGACACCTGGCCGTGGTCGGCATCGGTCCCGGCGACCCGGAGCTGCTCTGCCCGCGGGCGCTGTCGGCGCTGCGGCAGGTGTCGGCGGTGATCGGTTACGCGCCGTACTGCGACCAGGTGGAGGCGCTCGGCCTCGGGATTGCGCTGGAGCGGTGGCCGATCGGCACCGAGACCGAGCGCGCCCGCGGCGCCGCGCGGCGCGCCCGCGCCGGCGAGCGGATCGCGGTGGTGAGCAGCGGCGACGCGGGCGTGTACGGGATGGCGTCACTGGTGCTCGACGCCCTGTATGACACGGGCTGGGACGGCGAGTGGAATCCGGCGGTGGAGGTGGTGCCGGGGATCACCGCGGCGCTCGCCGCCGCGGCGCGGCTGGGCGCGCCGCTCGGCGTGGACTTCGCCTGCCTCAGCCTCTCCGACCTCCTCGTCCCCTGGGAGCTGATCGAGCGGCGGCTGGAGGCGGCTGCCCTCGCCGACCTCTGCATCGCGCTCTACAACCCCCGCAGCCGCGGCCGCCGCGACGGGCTGGACCGCGCTCTCGCCGTTCTCCGCCGCCATCGCGAGCCGGGCACGCCGGTTGCCGCGGTGCACCACGTCTGCCGCCCGGGAGAACGCATCGAGCTCGCCGAGCTGGCAACGCTCGACACCGCGACGGTCGACATGACCACGCTGGTGGTGATCGGCTGCTCGATGACCCGCCGCCGCGGACGCCACCTGATCACGGCTCGGCACAAGGCCGAACCATCGCGAGCATGTGTGGAGGCAGCCGATGTCGCGTCTCGATGAGGTGGTGGCGGCGATCTCGCCGCTGGACGAGGAGGCGATGGCCCGGGCGCGCGCCCACCAGGCCGACCTGACCAAACCACCGGGGAGCCTGGGCCGGCTGGAGGAGCTGGCGATCAGATTGGCCGGCATCCGTGGTCGGGACGGCGTGCCGCTGGGACCGGCGGCGGTGGTGGTGTGCGCCGCCGACCATGGGGTCACCGCCGAGGGGGTGAGCGCCTATCCCGCCGAGGTCACCCCGCAGATGGTGCTCAACTTCCTTGCCGGGGGCGCCGCCATCAACGTGCTGGCGCGACAGGCCGGCGCCCGCGTGGTGGTGGTCGACGTCGGTGTCGCCGGCGATCTCCCGCCGCACCCCGATCTGGTCTCGGCGCGGGTCCGCCACGGCAGCGGCAACATCGCCCGCGAGCCGGCGATGAGCCGGGAGGAGGCGGCGCTGGCCATCTCCGCCGGGATCGAGGTCGCCTCGCGCCTTGCGAGCGAGGGGATCGAGGCCATCGCCGTCGGGGACATGGGCATCGGCAACACCACCGCCGCGAGCGCGGTGGTGGCGGCCGCCTGCGAGGCGGAGCCGGCGGAGGTGGTGGGCAGGGGCACGGGGGTCGACGACGCCGGCCTCGCCCGCAAGCTGGCCGCGGTCGCCGCGGCGCTCCGCCGGGCGGCGGTCGACCCCGCCGACGGTGTCGCGGTCCTCGCCGAACTGGGTGGCCTCGAGATCGGGGCCATCGCCGGGGTGGTGCTGGGCGCCGCCGCGCACCGGCGCGTCTGCATCCTCGACGGGCACCCGGCGACCGCCGGGGCGCTGATCGCCGCGCTGCTCGCACCCCGGACCACCGCCTATCTCGTCGCGGGACACCGCTCGGCGGAGCGCGGCCACCGGCTCGCGCTGGCCCGGCTCGGGCTGCTCCCCCTGCTCGACCTCGACCTGCGCCTCGGAGAGGGGACGGGAGCGGCGCTCGCCCTCCACCTGGTCAGGGCGGCCGCGCTTCTCCCGGCGGAGATGGCGACCTTCTCGTCGGCCGGCGTCAGCGGCGCCGCCACCGCCGACCTCGACGGCGCCGCTGCCGCCGGGGCGGCGGGCTGAGGCCGGCGATGGCGGGAGGGCCGGCCGCCCGCCGGACCGCGGCGTGGCGCGTGCCGATGCCGCTGCGGCGGTTGCTCGACCCGGTGGCCGCGGTCGGCCTGCTCACCGTGGTCCCCCTTCCCCGCCGGATCGATCGCCGCCCCGCCGCCGCCACCATCGCGGGGTTCGCCCCGGTGGGCCTGGCCCTGGGCGGCGTGCTGGCGGGAGTCGACGCCGGGCTGCGCCCGGTGCTCGCCACCGCTCCGCGGGCGGCGCTGCTGCTCACCGTCCTCGCGGTGCTGAGCGGCGGGATGCACCTCGATGGGCTGATGGACGCCGCCGACGGCCTCTTCGCCGGCGGGACCGCGGCCCGGCGCCTCGAGATCATGCGTGACAGCCGGGTCGGGGCCTTCGGCGTCGCCGCCGCGGCGCTGGTGCTGTTGACGCAGTTCACCGCGCTGGCCTCGCTGGAGCACGGCCGGATGCAGGCGATCCTGGTCGCGGTCGCCGCCTCCCGGGTGGCCGGTGCGCTCACCCTGGCGATGGCGGTGCCGGCGCGGAGCGACGGTCTCGGCAGCGACTTCGCGGTGTCCGGCCGCCGCACCGGCGCGGCGCTGGCGCTGGTGGCGGTGACGCTGGTGGCCACCGTCCTCGTCGGGGTGCGCGGCGTCGCCTGTGCCGCCGCCGTCGCCCTGGCCGCGGTGATGGTCACCATCGTCTTCAACCGCCGCGTCGGGGGCATCACCGGCGACGGCCACGGTGGTGTCGTCGAGCTGAGCCTGGCCGTCGCCCTGCTGGCGCTGGCGGCTCGTCCGTGAGCCCGCTCAGGCTCCCCGGCGGCCTCACCGCCGCCCCCCTGGGCCTGTCCCTGGTGGTCGACGCCGCCCTGGGCGAACCTCCCGAGGCGGCGCATCCGGTGGTCTGGATGGGCCGGTACTGCGAGCGGGTGATCGGCGCCGACCCCGCCGGCGCCGGGACCGGCCGCGCCCTCCGCGGCGCCACCGCCACCGCCGGGGGGGTTGCGGTGAGCGCCCTGGTTGCCGCGGCCACCGACGCCGCGGTCGCGCGTCTGCCGGCGCGGATCCGCCCTGCCCTGCGGGCTGCCGGCCTGTGGCCGCTGCTCGCCCTGCGGGGCCTGTGCGACGCCGCCGTCCGGGTGGCGGACGCGCTCGACGACGACGACCTCGACCGAGCCCGCTCCGGGCTCCGGTGGCTGGTCGGCCGCGACCTGACGGGTCTGGGCCCACCCCTGCTGGCCGGGGCCGCGGTGGAATCGGTGGCCGAGAACCTGTCCGACGCGGTGGTGGCGCCGCTGCTCTACGGACGGCTCGCCGGGCTGCCCGGGGCGGCCGTCCACCGCTTCGCCAACACCGCCGACGCCACCGTCGGCGACCGCGGACGGCACCGCCTTGGCGGGCGCGCCGCCGCCCGTCTCGACGACCTGCTGGGAATCGTGCCGGCGCGGATGGCGGCGGTCTTGATCGCCCTGGCCGCTCCCGCCGGGGGAGGCAGCTCCGTCGGCGCCCTCCGGCGGTGGCGCCGCGACGGCGGCAACACCGCCAGCCCCAACGCGGGGCGGCCGATGGCGGCGATGGCCGGGGCGCTCGGCGTCCGCCTGGAGAAGGTCGGCCACCACGTCCTCAACTCCGGCGGCCGCGATCCGGGCTCGGCCGATGTGCTGCGGGCGGTCCGCATCGCCCGAGCCGCTACCGGCATGTGCGTGCTCGGCTGTGCCGCGCTCCCGAGGCCGATCCGTGCCTGAGCCCCATCCCTGGCTGGGCCGGATCGCCGACCTGCCCCACGGTGGGGACGGCGGGGCGGACCTCGACCTCTCCGCCTCCCTGGCACCGCTCGGGCCCTCGCCGGCGGCGGTGGCGGCGGCCCACCGGGCGCCGATCGACGCCTATCCGGAGCGCGCCTGTGGGTCGCTCGTCGCTGCCGCGGCCGGCGACATGGGGGTGGACGAGAGCCGGGTGGTGGCCGGTGCCGGCGCCTCCGACCTGCTGCTCCGCGTCTGTCTCGCCCACCTTCGGCCCGGCGATGTCGCCCTGCTGGTCGCGCCGTGCTTCGGGGAATACGGCCGCGCCGCCGCCGCCGCCGGCGCCCGGGTGGTGCGCTGCTGGTGCCGGGAGGCGGACGGCTTCCGCCTCGACCCGGCGACCGTGGCCGAGGCGGCGTGCCGGCACGACGCGGTGCTCGGGATGATCGCCCGGCCGGCCAGCCCCACCGGCGTCGACGTCCCGGCGGCGGTGATCGCCGAGCTGCGGGCGGCCGCACCCGGCATCCTCTGGGTGGTCGACGAGGCCTTCCTGGGACTGGCCGACGGCGGCGCGTCGGTCGCCGGCGGCGATGCCGTGGTGGTGCGGTCGCTGACCAAGGAGCTGGCCCTCGCCGGACTGCGGGTCGCCGTCGCCGATGCGACCCCGGCGCGGGCCCGGGCCCTTCGCGCCCTGGCGCCGCCCTGGTGCGTGTCGGCACCGGCGATCGCCGCCGCCCGCGCCGGCCTCGCCGACCGGGCGCACCGTCAGGCCGCTCGCGAGGCGGCGCGCCGCGAACGGGAGGCGTTGACCGGCCGGCTGACCGCGCTCGGCATCGCCACCACCGATGCGGTCGCCAACTTCGTCTGCGCGCGGGTCGGCGACTCGGCCGGCTTCGCCTCGGCCATGCGTCAGCGGAGCATCGCGGTGCGCCGCTGTGAGGACTTCGGGATGCCGGGCTGGGTGCGGATCGCGGTCCCACCGCCCGCCCGCCGCGCCGAGGTTCTCGGCGCCCTCGCCGGCGCTCTTGCCGCCCCGGCGCCGGCGCGGGTCGGATGACCAGCAGCGGGCGCGCCCTGATGCTCCAGGGCACCGCCTCGGGGGTGGGCAAGAGCGTGCTCGCCGCGGCCCTCTGCCGCGTGCTCCGCCGCCGCGGCCTGCGGGTCCTGCCCTTTAAGGCCCAGAACATGGCGCTCAACGCCGCCGTCACCGCGGATGGGGGCGAGATCGGCCGCGCCCAGGCGCTTCAGGCCCTGGCCTGTGGGGTTGATGCCGATCGTGACATGAACCCGATCCTCCTCAAGCCGGAGGGAGACCGCACCAGCCAGGTGGTCCTGGGCGGCGAGGTGTGGGGACGCATGGACGCGTCCGAGTACCAGGCGCGCAAAGCGGAGCTGTGGCCGGTGGTGACGGCGGCGCTCGACCGGCTGCGGTCGCGCTGCGACGTGGTGGTCATCGAGGGCGCCGGCAGCCCCGCCGAGGTGAACCTCCGCCGCCAGGACATCGTCAACATGCGTGTCGCCCGGTACGCCGGCGCACCGGTGCTGCTGGTCGCCGACATCGACCGCGGAGGGGTGTTCGCGTCGCTGCTCGGCACCCTCTCGCTGCTGCCGCCCCGGGAACGCCGTCGTGTTGCGGGCATGATTGTCAACAACTTTCGGGGCGATGCCGGCCTGTTCGCCGGCGGGGTGCGCTTTCTGGAGCAGCGCGGGCGGGTGCCGGTGCTGGCGGTCGTGCCCCATCTTGACGCTCTCCGGCTGCCGGATGAGGACTCCCTCGACCTTGCCGGCTTCGATGGCGGTGGCAACGGTGCCGCGGCCGTCATCGACGTCGCGGTGCTGCGGCTTCCCCGGATCAGCAACGTCGACGACTGCCTGCCGCTGCTGCGCGAGCCGGGGGTACGGGTCCGACTGGTGGAGCACGGCGACCGTCTGGGTGACCCCGACCTGGTGCTGCTCCCGGGCAGCAAGGCCACCCGCGCCGACCTGGCGGTGCTCCGGGCCCGCGGTCTCGACCGGGCGGTGCGCGCCGCCCACGCCCGCGGCACCGCCGCGCTCGGCATCTGCGGAGGCTTTCAGCTCCTCGGCCGTCGCCTGGTCGATCCGCTGGGCAGTGACGGGAGCCGTCCGGGCATCAGCAACGGCCTGGGTCTGCTCGCCACCTCCACCCGGATGAGCACGACCAAGGTGGTCCGCCGGGTGCGGGGCACCGTGCTCGCCGGTCCCGGGCTGCTCACCGCCGCCGCCGGGGCGGCGGTGGCGGGCTACGAGATCCACACCGGCCGCACTCCACCGCTGGCACCGCCACTTCGTCTCGATGCCGGGAACAGCGCCACCCGGGAGGACGGGGCCCGCGATCCGGAGGGTTGGGTGGTGGGCACCCACGTGCATGGGCTGCTGGAGAGCGACCAGCTGCGCCGCGGCATGCTGCGGGCGATCGCCGTCCGGCGAGGGCGGCGGTGGCGCCCGGGTCCGCTTCGGCCCGGACCCGAGGCGGAGCTCGACCGTCTCGCCGACGCCGTCGAGGCGGCGACCGATGTTCCCCGGCTGCTGGCCCTGGTCGAGCAGGGAGGTGCTGGATGAGCCGGCTGCTGCTGGTGCTGGGCGGAGCCCGCAGCGGCAAGAGCGAGTACGCCGAGCGGAGGGCGGACGCCGTCGCCGGCGGCGACGTCCTCTACCTCGCCACCCTGTGCCCCGGCGGACCCGATGTCGATCGACGCATCGCCGAGCACCGGCGGCGCCGGCCGGGCGGCTGGGCGGTGCGCGAGCTGCACGGCGTGGACGCGCTCGAGGGTTTGACCGCGGACCCGGTGCGCCGTGCCGTCCTCCTCGACGGCGTCGAACTCTGGCTGGCGGCGCTCGATCCCCCGGGGGAGGCCGAGGCGAGCCGGCTGGCGCGGATGGCCGCCGAGGCCTGCGCCGCGATCGCGTCGGAGCTGGTCTGCGTGGTCAGCAGCGAGGTGGGCATGGGGGTCGTCCCCGCCACCGACGCGGGGGTGCGATTCCGCGACAACGTCGGCGCCGCCAACGCCACGCTCGCCGCCATGGCCGACGAGGTGACCCTGGTGGTGGCGGGCCTGGCGCTCGCGGTCCGGCCGTGACCCGAGAGGGCGCCGCCCGCGGAGCGGTCGCGTGGGTTCCCGCCACCGGCGGCGAGCTTCTCCAGGGCGTCGACGAGCAGGGTCCGGTGCTGGTGTCGTTGCCGCTGCGCCGAGGCGGAACGGTGACGGTGAGGCTGCTGGACGGCGGCGAGGTGGCGTGCGTGCCGGAACGCCCCCACGCGCTGGCCGCGCTCGGCCTCGCTCTCGAGCACTGCGGGTGGACGGGCGGGGCCGAGGTCCTGCTCGGTGGCGAGGTGCCGATCGGGCTCGGCCTGGGCTCGAGCACCATCGACGTCTGCGGCGCGATCGCCGCCACCTTCGCCGCCCTGCGCCGGCCGCTGCGCCCAAAGCTGCTGATGCGGCTGGCGACCGCGGTGGAGCCCAGCGATTCCAGCGCCCTGCCGGGGCTGTGGGCGATCGATCACTGCGCCGCCCGCCGGCTGCGCCCGCTGGGGCCCGCTCCCCGGCTGCAGCTGGTGATGGTCGACGGCGGCGGTCCGCTCGACACCGCGGCGGTCCATCGCCGCTGGGGACCCGGCGAACCGCTGCCGCCCGGAGAGCTCCAACGGCTCGCCTCGGCCCTTGCCCACGGCGATCTCGGCACCGTCGGCGCGGTGGCCACCGCCTCGGCGCGGCGCAACCAGCATCGGTTCACCAACCCGCTCCTCGAGTCGCTCCTCGACGCCGTCCACCACGAGGGCGCAGCCGGCGTGTGCGTCGCCCACAGCGGCTGCGTGGCCGCGGCCCTGTGCCCTACTCCGATCGTCGCCGCCCGCGTCCGCGCGCGGCTGTCGGCACGGCGCATATCGTCCTGGCGGGAACAGGTGCGCGCTGCCGGCGCAGCGGTGCACGTCGAGGGAATCGAATCAGTGGTGGTCAGCGGGGGACTCGAACCCTCGACCTCGCGGATGTGAACCGCGCGCTCTAACCAGCTGAGCTAGCTGACCGCCGGAGAAGCGCGAGTCTACATGGGCCTGCGGCGTACTCTGAGCCGCCGCTCGGAGCGTCCCCGCGCAGCGGAGGAGCAGCCACGATGGAGATCAACGGCAGCGTCGCCCTGGTCACGGGAGGCGCCTCCGGGTTGGGGGCGGCGACGGTGCGCCGGTTGGTGGCCGGTGGCGCCCGAGCCGTCATCCTCGACCTCGCCGGCAGTCCCGGGGACACGCTGGTTGCCGAGCTGGGTGACGCGGTTCGCTTCGCCGCCGCCGACATCGTCAACGAGAGTGCGGTGGCGGCGGCGGTCGACGCCACCCGCTCGCTGGGCGGGCTGCGCGTCCTGGTCAACTGTGCCGGCATCGGCACCGCGGCCAAGGTGGTCGGCCGCGACGGCGCCCCTCACCCGCTCGACGGTTTCACCCGGGTGGTGAACGTCAACCTGATCGGGACCTTCAACGTCATCCGGTTGGCGGCGGCGCGGATGGTCACCAACCCGCCCGGTGCCGGCGGCGAGCGTGGGGTCATCGTCAACACCGCATCCATCGCCGCCTTCGACGGGCAGATCGGTCAGGCCGCCTACTCGGCGAGCAAGGGCGCCATCGTCGGCATGACCCTGCCGTTGGCCCGCGACCTGGCCGGTCAGGGCGTCCGGGTGGTGACCATCGCTCCCGGCACCTTCGACACCCCGCTGCTGGCCTCGGCGCCGCAGAACGTGCGCGACGCCCTGGGCCAGGCGGTCCCGTTCCCCTCGCGGCTGGGACGGCCCGAGGAGTTCGCCGCGCTGGTTCAGCACATCGTCGAGAACCCGATGCTCAACGGCGAGGTGATCCGCCTTGACGGCGCCATGCGGATGCCGCCTCGTTGAGCTGCGGGTTGGGTTGCGAGGCCGCTGGTAGGCTGTGACCGTGCCCGACAACCCGCCCGTGCTCCTCTTCGGGGAGACCTATCACCACCCGAACATCTTCTATCGCAGCGGTTTTCTCGCGCCCGACCCGGTGGTGCTGGTCGACCACGGCGGTGACGACACCGTGCTGTGGACCAGCCCGATGGAGGCCGGACGGGCGCGCAAGGAGGCGCGCGTCGGCGCGGTGCGGTCCACCGAGGAGCTCGATTTCGCCGGCGTGATGCAGCGGGTCGGCAGCGAGCAGGATGCCTGGTCGACGCTGCTGGAGCTGGTGTGCCGCGAGGCAGGCCTCCACAGCGTGCGGGTCGACTTCGACTTTCCGGCGATCTGCGCCGATCATCTGCGACGGCAGGACGTCGCGGTGCATCCGCACGCCGATCTCTATCGCGAGGAGAGGCGCATCAAGACGCCGGATGAGGTGGCCTGGATCACCACCACCGAGGATGCCGGCATGGACGCGCTGCAGCGTGCCATCGACGTCATCGCCGCCGCCGACATCAAGGACGGCATCCTCTGGCGTGACGGCCGGCCGCTCTCCGGCCAGGACCTGGTGCTCACCGTCGAGTCGCGGCTTCTCGAGCTCGGCTGCACCACCATCGACTCCATCTGCTGCGGCGGGCCCGAGTCCGCCGATCCCCATCGCGCCACCAGCGAGGTGCTGCGGGTCGGCCTGCCGATCGTTCTCGACATCTTTCCCTTCCACAAGGCAACCCGCTACTGGGGGGACATGACCAGGACGGTGGTGCGGGGCACGCCGCCCCCGGAGGTTACCGCGATGTGGGACGCGGTGCTGGAGGCGCAGCAGGCCGGTCTCGACGCGGTGCGCGCCGGCGCCAACGGACGCGACGTCCATTACGCCTGCTGCGAGGTCTTCAAGCAACGCGGCTACGGCTCGCTGGCCAAGCCCTATCGCGACATCAAGTCCGAGGCGCGCTTCATCCACGGGACCGGCCACGGCCTCGGCCTGGAGATTCACGAGTACCCGCGGGTCGGCGACGTCGACGTCACCCTCGAGGTCGGCGATGTCGTCACCGTGGAACCGGGGCTCTACGACCCGCGCTTCGGCGGGGTCCGCATCGAGGACCTGGTGGTGGTGACCGAGGACGGCTGCCGCAACCTGACGCCGATCGCCAAGGTGTTCCGGCTCGACTGACCCGGCGCGGGTCCTGACGTCACGCTTGCGCCCCCTAGTACGGCGCGACTCCGCCCCGGCGCGGGCGTTGCCCGCGCTGGGTGCTATCCTCGGGAACTTCGCTGGTACGGCAGCGGCTTTCCTGCGTCCGCTGGTCGGGCGCCGCAGGCCATGGGAAAGGAGGTGCGCGCGTGATGCGCGACTACGAGTTGATGTACATCGTCCGTCCGGACCTCGACGACGAGGGGCTGCGAGGGGCGATGGAGGCGGTCGAGAGCCTGGTCGAGGGGCAGGGGGGCGAGGTGGTCAAGACCACCTCGTGGGGCAAGCGCCGGCTGGCCTACGAGATCCAGAACCTGCGCGACGGCCACTACGTCATCCTCCAGCTCCGGCTCGACGGCGGGCGCGTCGGTGAGGTCGACCGCAGCCTGCGGATCTCCGACGCGGTCTTCCGCCACCTGATCGTCCAGGCCGCGCCGCGCGGCGCGGAAGAGGAGCCGGAGGTGGAGCTGACGGCAGCACCGGCGATGGCAGAGGCGACCAACGGCGCGGCCGGCGCCGCGGAGGTCGAGGACGAGCGCGGCGAGGATCTCGGCGAGTTCGAGGGCGCCGGCGGCGAGGAGGAGGAGGAGGTCTGATGGCGGGATCGCTCAATCGGGTGATGCTCATCGGCCGGCTGACGCGCGACCCGGAGCTGCGCTACACGCCGTCCGGCACCGCGGTCTGCCAGCTGGCGCTGGCCACCAACCGGTACGGCCAGGACGCCAGCGGCGAGCGCCGCGAGTACACCGACTACCACGACATCGTGGTCTGGAACCAGGGCAACCGCAAGCTCGCCGAGCTCTGTGGCCAATACCTTCAGAAGGGCCGTCTCGTCTACGTCGAGGGGCGGCTGCAGACCCGCTCCTGGGACGACCAGAACACCGGTCAGAAGCGCTACCGGACCGAGGTCAACGCCAACGACGTGCAGTTCCTCGACAGCCGTCAGGATGGCGGTGGCCTGGCCACGGCAACGGTGGGCGAGGAACCCGCCGGTGCCGCCGTCCGCGGGGCGGCGCCGCCCGCCGACGGCGGCGACATCGATCCCGACGACATCCCCTTCTGAGGACTGAACCAGGATGGCCTACGACGACCGTCGTCGCCACCGCAAGGTGTGCAGCTTCTGCCTCGAGAAGGTCGAGCACATCGACTACAAGGAGGTCTCCCGGCTGCGCCGCTACCTCTCCGACCGCGCCAAGATCCTGCCGCGGCGGATGACCGGCACCTGCGCGGTCCACCAGCGGGCGCTGACCGTCGCCCTCAAGCGGGCGCGTCACATGGCGCTGCTTCCCTTCACCGCCGAGGTTCGCTGACCCCTCTTTCGAGTTGACGGCGGCGCATGAGTTGCGGTCGTTCAGGCCGTATACTCGGGTTCGGCCATGCGCCGCCGGGCCACACGTCTTCCCTACGTCCTCGCCTGCGCCCCGGTCGCCGCCATCACGGCGGCCACCCTTGCGCCGCCGATGCACGCCACCGCGGCCTCGCAACGCCCGCCCGCCTACGTGATCGCCATCGACCCCGGGCATGGCGGGCGCCCCGACGACGCCCATCCCGACCAGCCCTTCGACCCCGGTGTCATCGCTGCCAGCGGGCTGGCGGAGAAGGACGTCACCCTCGACGTCGCCCAGCGGCTGCAGAAGCTGCTCACCGCCCAGTCCGTCAGGGTGGTGATGACCCGCAACGACGACCGCTACGTCGGCATCCAGACTCGCATGCAGATCGCCACCGACGCGAGCGCCACGCTCTTCGTCAGCATTCACTTCAACTCGTTCACCGATCCCGGCGCCACCGGAGCGCTCGTCCTCTATCCGGGCGACAGCAGCCTGCCCTTCGCCCAGACGATGAGCGACACCCTGCAGCGCGACCTGGGCGGCTGGGGAATCGCCAGCGACGGCGTCCAGGCCAAGCCCGATCTCTGGCAGCACGCGACCATGCCGGCGATCACGGTCGAGGCCGCCTACCTGACCAATCCAGCGGAGGCCGAGCTCTGCTCGCGACCGGCCTTCCGGAAGGCGGTGGCAGGCGCCATCGACGGCGGCATCCTCGCTCAGCAGCCCGCCATCGCCACGCGCAAGGCGGAGATCGCGGCCTGGGACGCGGCGCATCCAGGGCATGCGGGGGCGACAGCGGCGGCCAACCGACCCTTGCCGTCGGCGCCCGGGGAACGCAGCGTGCTTCCGGTGCTGGTGGTGATGGCGATCGTGGGCCTGCTGCTGATGCACCAGCGGCGCCGCCTGGTCGCCGCGGCGCTGGCGTTGGCCAACCTGTCGGAGCGAGTGACCGAGCGGAGACCGCGGGTCCGCTGGCAGACGCGACGGCGCCGCGCCGCCCGGCGGCGGGCCCTGCTGGAGCGCGCCCGGCACACGCCGCGGCGGCGCACGGTGTACGACGAGCTCTGGTTCTGACCCGACACGCCCGGAACGGCGTGAGCGCGTCCGGGCGCTTGCTAGACTGAAGGGGTCCCAGCCCGCCCTCGCACCCGTGAGATGCAGCATGGTCCTCGAGCAGCAACTCCGCGTACCCGGTCCGACCCCTCTGCCCGCGCGCGTGCTTCGCTCGGCCAGCCGTCCGATGATCAACCACCGCGGGCCCGAGTTCGCGGCGCTGCTCAGCGACTGCGTCGAAGGATTGCGCTGGGCGATGCAGACCGACAACGACGTGCTGCTCTTTCCCGCCAGCGGCACCGGCGGTCTCGAAGCCACCGCTGCCAACCTGCTCAGCCCGGGTGAGAAGGTGCTCCTCTGCTCGGTGGGCTCATTCGGTGAGCGCTGGGCGGACATCGCCGCCGCCTACGGCGCCGACGTCGTGCGCCTGGCGATGCCCTGGGGCGAAGCCCTCGACCCCGAGGACATCGAGCGGCTGCTCGCCGAGAACCCGTCCATTGAGAAGGTCTTCGTCACCCACAACGAGACCAGCACCGGTGTGGTCAACGACATGCGCGCGATCGCGGCGGTGGTCAAGAGTCGCGGCAAGCTCATCGCCGTCGACTCCGTCAGTGGAGTCGGCAGCCTGCCGCTCCCCGTCGACGAGCTCGGCCTCGACGTCGTCGTCACCGGTTCCCAGAAGGGATGGATGGCTCCCCCCGGACTGGCGATGGTGGCCGCCGGCAAGGCGGCGCTCGCCGCCGCGGAGTCGGCTCGCTGCCCGCGCTGGTATTTCGACTTCGCGCGCCAGAAGAAGTTCCAGGACAAGCAGCAAACCTACACCACCCCGCCGGTGTCGGTGATGTTCGCCCTTCAGGAAGGGCTGGCCATCATGCGCGAAGAGGGATTGGAGAACGTCTGGGCACGTCATCGACGCGTCGCCGACATGATCCGCGCCGGCCTGGGTGCGATCGGCCTGCGCCTGTTCGCTCCCGAGGGCCATCGCAGCGACACCGTCACCGCGGTGCACTCGCCGGCAACGTCACCCGACGACACCAAGGCGTGGCTGACGGCGCTGCGCACCCGCTACGGCCTGGTCCTCGCCGGTGGGCAGGGCCAGCTGCAGGGAAAGATCTTCCGCGTCGGTCATCTGGGTATGGTCGACGAGCGGGACGCCTACAGCATTCTGGCCACCATCGAGCAGGGGCTCTACGACCAGGGCCTGCTCAGCCGAGTCGGGTTCGCGGTGGCGGCGGCGCAGGCGGTGCTGCGCCAGGAGGCGACCACACCCGAGCCCGCCGCCGTCGGGTGATCGCCGGGGAGAAGGGGGCGACCCAGCTCACCCTCGATGCGCCGGGACCGGCGCGCATCCTGGTCGCCGACCCGATCGCGGAGGACGGGATCGCACGGCTGCGTGACGCCGGCCGGGTCGACGTCGCCACCGGGCTCCCGGCGGAGGAGCTGATCGCGCGCATCGCCGAGTACGACGCGCTGGTGGTGCGCAGTGAGACCAAGGTGACCGCCGACCTGCTGGCGGCCGCGCCCCGGCTGCGGGTGGTGGGACGCGCCGGGGTGGGGGTCGACAACATCGATCTCGATGCTGCCACCCGCCACGGCGTGCTGGTGCTCAACGCCCCCGCCGGCAACACCATCGCCGCCGCCGAGCACGCGATCGCCATGCTCCTGGCGCTGGCGCGCAACGTCCCCGCCGCCGACGCGTCGATGCACGCGGGCCGCTGGGAGCGCGCGCGTTTCATGGGGACCGAGCTGCGCGAGAAGACCCTGGGACTGTTGGGCCTGGGCAAGATCGGGTTCGAGGTGGCGCGGATCGCCAGTCAGGGCCTGCAGATGCGGGTGATCGCCCACGACCCGCTGGTCACTCCGGAGCGGGCCGAGCAGGCGGGGGCCGAGTTGGTCGGCCTCGACGACCTGCTGGCGCGGGCCGAGGTGCTCAGCGTGCACGTCCCGCTCAACGACACCACCCGTGGCATCATCGGCGCCGAGCAGCTGCGGGCGCTGCCGCAAGGGGCGCGGCTGATCAACGTGGCGCGTGGCGGGATCATCGACGAGGCCGCGCTCGCCGCGGCGATCGGTGACGGCCACATCGCCGGCGCCGCCGTGGACGTCTTCGAACAGGAGCCGCCGCCCACCGACCATCCACTGCTGCAGCTGCCCCAGGTGGTGGTCACCCCCCACCTCGGCGCCAGCACCCGCGAGGCTCAGGTCAGCGTCGCCTACGACGTTGCCGACCAGATCGCCACCGTGCTCGCCGGCGGCGCGGCTCGGTACGCGGTGAACGCCCCGACCATCCTCCCCGAGGAGCTGGCGCTGCTCCGCCCCTACCTGCAGCTCGCCTACACCATGGGCTCGATGGCCTCGCAGCTGGCGGGGGAGAAGCTGCGCCGGGTGCGCTGCACCTACGCCGGCGAGCTGGCCGATTTGGACACCATCATGGTCACCGGCGAGGCGCTCCGCGGCCTGCTCTCACGCTTCACCGAGACGCGGATCAACCCCATCAATGCCAAGACCGTCGCCCGCACCCATGGACTCGACGTCGAGGAGCGACGCACCACCCGCAGCTTCGAGTTCGCCAACTCGATGGCGCTGGAGGTGATGGGCTCGGAGCGTCTGCTGCTGGTCGGGACGCAGTTCGAAGGCGAGGCACGGATCACCCGGATCAACGACTACCGGGTCAACATGCAGCCGATCGGCCGCTACCTGATCGGCACCAACCAGGACCGCCCCGGCGTCATCGCCGCGGTCTCGCGTGTTCTGGCCGATCACGACATCAACATCGCGGGCATCGAGCTCGGACGCGACGCCCCGCGGGGACGCGCCCTGATGCTGGTCCAGGTGGACGAGCCGGTCTCGGCGGAGCTGGTGCGAGCCATCCGCGAGGCCGGTCAGCTGGAATCGCTGCGCGCCATCGTTCTGTAGTGCCCGGTCGCTGACGCAGAGATCGGCGAGGATAGGTGGATGAAGCGGCAAGGTTCTTCCGTCACGGGGCACTAGCCGGCAGCGTGGCCCGCGTTCTTCCCCTGCGCGCCGTCCGCTTCGATCCCGAGAACGTCGACCTCGGCCGGGTGCTGGCGCCGCCCTACGACGTGATCGGCGCCGACGACCAGGCACGGCTGTACGCCGATGACCTGCGCAACATCGTGCGCATCGACTACGGCCAGGTGCTGCCGGACGACCGGCCGGGGAGCGACGACCGCTACACCCGCGCCGCCGGACACCTGCGGTCCTGGATGGACCTCGGCATCCTGGTCCGTGACCCTCGCCCGGCTTACTACGTCAGCAGCCACCGCGTTCCCGGCGTCGACGATGGCGAGCGCACCCGGGTGGGGATCTTCGCCCGCATCCCCGCCCGTCCCTGGGACGAGGCGGAGATCCGCCCCCATGAGCGAACCCTGCGCGCTCCCAAGGCGGACCGCCTGGCGCTGATGCGAGCGACCGGCATGCAGACCAGCCCGGTCTTCGCGCTGTGGGACCGGGCCCCTGGTCTCGACCGGGTTCTCGAGGCGGTCACCGCCGCTCCGCCGGCGGCCACCGGTCGCAGCCGGGGCGAACTGGGACGCGAGCACCATCAGCTCTGGGTCGCCGACGATCCCGACGAGGTGACGGCGATCAGCGCCGCCCTGTCCGCGGCCCACCTCTACGTCGCCGACGGTCATCACCGCTACGAGACCGCCGCCGCCTTCGCCGAGGAGCGTCGCGCCGTCGAGCCCGAGGCTCCCCCCGACGCCGACTTCGCCCTGGCCCTGGTCTATCTCTGCGCCGCCGCCGACCCCGCCGCCGAGGTGCTTCCCACCCATCGCCTGGTGCGGCCCGGCGACGGCGTCCCCAGCACGGTCGCGGAGCTCGGTTCGCGACTCGACGGCGGGCTGCGACTGGAGGCGCGCCCGGACCTGGCCGCCGCCGCCGCCGACATGCGTGCGCTGCGCCCCACCCATCACGCCTTCGCCATCCTGGGTCACGACGGCGCCGCGCTGCTGAGCACCGAGCGCCGCCCCACCGCGTCTCCACGGGACTCGCTCGATGTGGTGGTGCTGCAGGACCAGGTGCTGATTCCCGCCTGCGGCCTCGACCCCGAGCGCATCGACGGCGGCGCCCTCGGCTACACCCGCGACCCCAACGAGGCGGAGCAGGCCATCGCCTCCGGCGCCGCCGCGATCGCCCTGCTCTGCAACAGCGCCAGTACCGCCGAGATCATCGCCGTCGCCGACGCCCACGAGGTGATGCCGCAGAAGTCGACCTACTTCTACCCCAAGGTGCCGACGGGATTGGTCCTGTCACCCCTGTGAGCCGTTCAGGTCCATGCGCGCCCAGGCCTCGTATCCGCCGACCAGGTCGGACACGTCGCTGAAACCGTGGGCCCGCAGCAGGCTGGCGCCGATCGACGAGCGGTAGCCGCCGGCACAGTGGACGACGGTGGGACGCGAGGGGTCGAGTGTGTCGAGCCGTGACGCGAGCACGGCCAGCGGGATGTGGCGCGAGCCGGGGATCACGCCGCGCTCCAGCTCACCGGGGTTGCGCACGTCGACGATGATCAGGTCCGGGATCTGCTCCATGCGGTGGACGAGATCGAGCGCGGTGAGCCGCGATCCCACCTGCGCCAACTCGGGGTGCTCGAGCAGCGCTCGCATGGGCTGATCGAGGTAGCCGGCGAGATTGTCGAACCCGATGCGGGCGAGGCGGACCTTGCCCTCGAGCTCGGTGGCGGTGTCGCCGACCAGCACGATCGGCTGATCCGGCGTGATCACGTCGCCGGCGTACTCGGCGAAGCGTCCCTCGAGCCCGACGTTCAGCGATCCGCGAAGGTGGCCGGCGGCGAAGTCGGCGGGCGACCGGGTGTCGAGAAGCACGCCGCCGTCCCGGTTCAGGGCGAGGGCGCGCTCGAGTGAGAGGGCCTCGGGCGGACGGTGCTCTCCCAGCAGCGAGTGCTGCTGCCGGTTGCGGCGCGCGCTGAAGGAGAAGTAGGGAGGCTGCGCCGGTTGGTCGCGGGTGACCAGGGCGACGAACTCGGCCTCGTCCGCAGCGCGCAGCGCGTAGTTCCGGCGCCGCTGCTCACCGATCGTCGACGTGGTCTCGGTGGAGAGGTTCTTGCCGCACGCCGAGCCGGCGCCGTGCGCGGGATAGACGCGGGTCGCATCGGGAAGCGTCAGCAGCTTCTCCTGCAGCGAATGGTACAGCTGGCGCGCCAGCACCTCCGGGGATGCACCCTCCGACGACGCCAGGTCGGGCCGGCCGACATCGCCGATGAACAGGGTGTCGCCGCTGAGGACGGCGTAGGGCACCGGGTCGCCGGCGCGCTCGTACACCACCAGGCTGATCGATTCCGGCGTGTGCCCGGGGGTGGCGCGCACCTCGATCTCCACCTCGCCCAGGGCTATGCGCTCGCCGTCGCGCAGGCGCTCGATCGCGAACTCGGCGTCGGCAGCCTCCCCATAACAGATCGGCGCGCCGGTCTGGTCGGCGAGCTCGAGGTGGCCGGAGACGAAATCGGCGTGGAAGTGAGTCTCGATGATGCGCTCGATCGTCAACTGTTCATGAGCCGCGTCGGCGAGGTATCCGGAGACGTCGCGTTGCGGATCGACGACGACGGCGCGACCGGTGGACTGGTCGCCGATCAGGTACGAGGCCTGTGACAGGCAACCCAGGTAGTACTGCCGGAAGATCACCTCAGTTCGCGATCACCAGTGCCAGACCAGCCGGTACTCCTCGAACAGGCTGGGCAGGTCCCGACGGGAGATCGGCTGGACTCCCTCGACGAGGTTGGCTTCCTGAATGCCGCGTTCGGCAACGTCTTCGCGCACGTAGTAGACGGGCGCTCCCTTGGCCATCAGCGCCCGCAGATCCTCATCGATCTGCGGGGGATGACTCATCTCGAGGTCGCCGAAGCTCAGGCCCGAGGCGTCCTGACCCTTGACGGCATAGTTGCCCGCGCTCCCTCGCAGCAGGATGCCGACGTCCAGCCCATTGTTCTTGAGCATGTGGTTGAGCCAGAGGATGGTGTCGTCCTGCTCCTCCACGGTGGCGCGATAGGCGGTCTCGACGATGCTCAGCACCTTCATGCTCAGACCCTCAGTTGGTGGGAATGACCAGAGTGGCATCCGAGGACTTCACCCACTCGGCAAACTCCTTGGGGCTGCCCCGCACCGGACCCTCGATCCACTTCCCGGCGCCGCGCTCGTCGACGCACAGTCCGCAGTTGACCCAGCTCAACCGGCCCTGGGCGCTTCGGAAGAGGGCGGCGATCCAGTCCTTGGTGGTCGGGTGCGCCTCCTCCTCGACCGAGGTGCCCTTGACCGGGTTGGCATGCGGCGCCTGCTCGGCCATGGTGAGATTCACCGCCCCCTCGTAGGCGAAGACGTTGACGCTGTGACCCTTGCGCAGCGCCGAGTCGACGATGCGCAGAGCGGTGGTCGTGGTCTCGGTCTCGTACGGGGGATCCATCAGCGCGATCGTCAGTGTCCCCATGCCATCACCCCCTAGTGCCAGATGGCCTTGCGGCCGTCGCGGACAACCAGGTCGACGAGCTCGTCGATGCTCGCCCGGCGCACGCCCTCAGCGAGCTCGTCATCCCGGATGCCGCGCTCGCGCAGGGAAAACTCGTCGGCGAGCAGCGTGGCGCGCCCGCGCAGCGGCGTGAGCGCGGCTGCGGCGGAGGACGCCTTGCGGGTGGCGAGCACGGCGTTCTGGAGCATGAAGATCACCACGTCATGCTCCTCGGCCAGCCGCCGGCCCAGCCCGAAGGTGCCGCCGCCATCGGCAGCGGTGAACGGATCGTGGGTCTCGATCAGCAGGTACTGCCCCATGGGCCTACCCCCTCAACTGGCGGCACGACTCCGGCGCCGGATCCCCGAGTATCCGCGCTATGGCGCCACGAACGCTGTGATTATTTCGCCGCAGGCGCCGCCGGACAAGGGGCCCAACCGCGACGGCTCTCCCCGACCGCGTGCCTGGGGAGCGAGGATTCCACCGGGGAGGCCGTACCATGGGGGCAGGCATGGCCCGGAAGATCTCCGTCTACCTCGATGAGGACGTGCTCGAGGCGCTCAACGCCCACACCCAGGCGTCACCGTTGAGCCGGAGCGAGCTGATCGCGGTGGCGGTGCGCCGGTTCCTCCGCGACGAGCGGCGGCGGGCGCGGGTGCCCGGGCCCGAGGTGCAGCTGGCACGGCGCATCGCCGCCGGCGATCTGCCGTCGCGGACGGTGAGCGCGTCGGCGCTGCCCGCCGGCGCCCCATGGAGCAACTGACGGGCTTTTCGGTTTGACCCGCCCCGCCGCCGGGTAACCACAGAGTCGAGGACGGTGCGGTGCCAGACCCGCGAGACCGTCCCACCACCAGGAGTACCAGCCGCCGCGTGCCAACCTACGGATATCGATGCGAGGAGTGCGGCCAGGAGTTCGATGTCTGGCAGCGCATGACGGACGAGGCGCGGGCCGAGTGCCCGCGATGCGGTGGACCGGGACGGCGGCTGTTCTTCCCCGCCGGCATCGTCTTCAAGGGAGCCGGCTTCTACAAGACCGATTCCCGAACCGGATCGGGTGACGGCGCTGCGACCACGCCGGCCAGGGAGTCGCCGGCCAAGGAGACCCCCGCCAAGGAGACCAAGAAGACCACCAGCAGCGGCACCGCCAGCAGCCCGAAGACGGCCGACTGAGCGGCCGATGGAGCGGGATCACCCCGCTGATAGCATCACCCCGAAGCCGGACCCGACCGGCCCCCAGTCAGGAGACTCATCCCGATGGCCCAGCCAACCACCGTCACCGATGCAACCTTCAAGGACGAGGTTCTCGACGCCTCTGTCCCGGTCCTGGTCGACTTCTGGGCGGCGTGGTGTGCTCCCTGCAAGATGATCGCCCCCATCGTCGAGGAACTCGCCGGGGAGTACGAGGGCCGGATCAAGGTTGCCAAGATCGACATCGATGCCAATCCCCTGAGCCCGGGCCAGTTCGGGGTGATGAGCATCCCGACCCTGCTGCTGTTTCGCGGTGGCAAGCCGGAGCAGCGGATCGTCGGCTACCAGCCCAAGGCCAGCCTGAGGTCGAAGCTCGAGTCGGTGCTCGCCGCCTGACGGGTCCGGCGGCCGCGGGGGGGCGCATGGGTCCAGGTGGGCTCCTCCGTCTTCAAAACGGCTGGGGGGCGCGCTCGCCGCGTCCCCGGAGGGATCGTTCCCCTCGCGCCCCCGCCCAGTTCAACAGGAGGGCAGTTCCGCCCTCCCCGGCCAGAGCCTTCGGAGTGCGCCTGGGAGGCCGGGCCCCGCAAGACGGGAGGGCCCCGATCGTTGACTCTCCTGGGGAAGTGCGGCCCGGGGACCCCGCACCCCCGTGTGCTACGGTCCCTTCCAGGATGGGGATGGAGGCGCCGATCAGGACCATCGACGAGTCCCTGGTCACCAGGTCCCAGGCCGGCGATGAGATTGCCACCACCGAGCTGGTCACCCAGCTCCGGCCGGTGGTGCAGCGCTACGCGAGGCGCTTCTTCGATGACCCGAGCCGGGCGGAGGACCTCGCCCAGACCGCGCTGATGAAGGCCTTCTCGCGGGTCGGCGACCTGCGGGCGCCGGAGGCGATCCACACCTGGGTCCTGCGCATCACCCGCAACGAGTGTCTCAACGAGCTCGCCCGGCACCGGGTGCCGGCAGTGCCGCTGTCGACCCTGGAGGACCAGGGTGACTGCCTCGAGGCGCCGCCGGGCGGCAGTCACGACCCCGAGGAGATGCTCGCCCGGGCGCAGATGGTGGCCCTGGTGCGCCGTGCCGCCGCCTCACTCCCCGAGCACTATCGCCTCACCCTGACCATGCGGGCCCTCGAGGACCGCTCCTACGAGGAGGTCAGCGAGGCCCTCGACGTGCCGGTCACCGTCGCCCGCCTCTGGTATTGCCGGGCGCGCAAGCGCTTCCGGCGCGCCTTCATCGAGCTGATGACCTGCCGGCGCGGCGTTCCCCTCCTCTGCCAGGAGATGGGGCTGTCCATCGCCGACATGATCGAGGGAACCCTTCCTCGAGCCGATCGCGACCGGGTCCAGGGGCACCTGGTCGACTGCGCCGCCTGCCGCCAGACCGAGGATGAGCTGCGCAACACGGCCTTCCAGACCCCGACCCGGCTGGTGGTGTTCGGCCTGCTCGCCTGGCGGGCCACCCGTCAGGGCGCGCGCCAGGTGGTGAACGTGGCGGGTCGGGCGCCGCAGATGGCCGGGCGGCTGGCCGTGGCCGGCTCCGGCGGTCTCGCCGTCGCCGCCGGCACGGTCGCTGTCCCCGCCTCCGTGCCCGCCCCGCCGCTTGCCCCCCTCCCGGTGCTCGCCGCCACCCAGCTGAGAGCGCCGGACGCCGCCCTGGGCCCAGCCCGCGTCCCGAGCCGGGCCGAGGCCGGCACCGAGCCTGCCGTCGCCGCCACCCCGGCCGCGCCGCCCCAGGACCTGGTCCTCGTCACCGCCTCGGTGCTCGGCTCGACCGGCACCGTTCCTGGCGCCCTCGCCGATCTGACCGCGACACCCCTGACGCCGCTGCCTCGGGCTGCGGTGCGGATCGCGGTCACCGCCGGACGCCTGACGGCGGGTACCACCGGGACCGCGGTCGGACTGGTGACCACCCTGGCCGCGGTCGCCGTCCGCGACGTCTCAGCGACGCGCTGAGCCTGCCACCGCCTCCCCGAGGCGGTCGCGCCCCAGCACCTGGAGGACGTCTCCCACCAGGTAGATCGACCCACAGACCAGCACCACGCCCTCACGTCCGGCCAGCAGCCGGGCGGCGAGCACGGCGTCCGGGAGGTCGGCCACGGCCCGGGCTCCCGGGCCCCACAGGCGGGCGAGCTCGGTGGCCGGCAGGGCACGGGGGGTCCCCGCCTGCGTGAAGACCGGCGGCGCTCCCAGCGCCCGGAGGTGATGGAGCATGCCGGCGGCGTCCTTGTCGCGCATCGCCCCGAAGAGGATGCAGAGCGGGCGTTCACCGCAGAGCTCGCGCGCCGCAGGCACCATCTGCGCCACCGCGGCCGGGTTGTGCGCACCGTCGAGAAGCAGGGCCGGCCGACCGGCGAGCCATTCCAGCCGGCCCGGCCAGCTGACCGCGGCGAAGCCGCGCCGGATGGCGTCGTCGCTCAGCGGCAGGCCACGCTCGCGCAGGGCGACGCAGGCGCCGGCGGCGACCGCGGCATTGGGCGCCTGGAAGAGGCCCGGCAGAGGAACCCGCAGCGACAGCGCCCCACCCGGATAGGAGACCTCGGCGGCGATGCCGTCGTGGCCGCGGCTCTCCGCCGTCACCTCCAGCTCGACCCCCAGCCGCAGCATCCGGCGCGGATGGACGGCGGCGGCGCGGGCCTCGATCACCGCCAACGCCGGCGATCCCGCTCCGGTGACGACGTCGTCGCCGGGCTTGATGATCCCCGCCTTCTCCTGCGCCACCTGCTCCACCGTGTCGCCGAGCATGTCCTGATGGTCGAGGGCAACATTGGTGATCACGGCGACACCCAGGTCGAGGACGTTGGTGCTGTCGAGCCTGCCCCCGAGTCCGACCTCGCAGACGACGACGTCGGGATTGCGCTGGCGCGCGACGAGCACCCCGAGAGCGGTGAGGACCTCGAACTGGGTCGGCGCGCCGGCCCGCGGTTCCACCGCCTTCATCACCGGCAGCAGTCGATCCATCATCCTGGCGAAGGTCGCCTCGTCGATGGCCCGCCCGTCGATGATGAAGCGTTCGCGATAGCTCACCAGGTGGGGCTTGACGAGCAGCACCGTGCCCAGGCCGGCGGCACGGCAGGCCGAGTCGATCATCGCCGCCACCGACCCCTTGCCATTGGTGCCCGCGACCAGCACCCCGCGCAGGCCCCGGTGGGGATCACCCACCTCGGCCAGCAGGGCGCTGATCCGATCGAGTCCCGCCTTGATCCCCTGCGAGCCGGTGCCGACGAGGACGTCGAGGGCCTGGCGATAGCTGAGCGGCACGATGGCTCAGTCGCTGACTGCGCCGTCGTCGCGCACCACCATCACGCTGGTGGCCTTGATCAGCGCGCTGACGCGATCACCTTCCTGCAGCTTCATCTCCTCGGCGGCCTCGGCGCTGATCAGCGAGACCACATGGTTGTCGCCGACCTGGATGTCGACGCGAGCCATCAGCCCGTCGATGCGCACCGCCCGCACGACGCCGGGAAGACGGTTGCGAGCGCTGGCCCGAAGCGTCACGGCGTCACCTCCGACATGTTGTGGCCCTCGAGCGCGCCCGCGTGTCGATGAACGCGGTGGACGGCGACGGCGAGCTCGAGCAGGAGGCGTTGCTCGGGCGCGTCGAGGGCGCGACCGCAGATCTCCTCGATCCGGCCTCGGCGGTAGAGCACCGAGTTGCGCAGCAGGAACAGGCGCCGAGCCGCGCGGGAGGGGCTCCAGCCACAGGCGGCGAGCGTCTCGACGGTGCGGACGAGGTCGCCGTGATGGCGGGCGTCGTAGTCGAGCAGAGGCCCCAGCACCACCCGCACGAAGGCGCGGGACTGGGGGGCCGCCGCCAGCTCCTGGACCGCCCAGTCGCGCCACCGCCACTCCGCCACCGGCCACCTCATCCGAAGACACGAGCCGCCGTCGCCTTGAAGCTTGCCCAGAGGATACGGCCGGAATGCACCCCCAGCTGGGTGGCACTGCCGGGGGTGATCTCGGCGGTGAGCGGAGGCGTGGTGCCCAGGGTGACGCGGACGTGGCCGCCAGCCTCGGACAGGAGTGACACCCGGGCGCGAACCGTGTTCTGAGCGCTGCCCTCGGGGAGGGTGGCATGGAGGGTGATGTCGCGTGGGTCGATCAGCAGGTACGCCGGACGCCCCGCCTGCGGTGGCTCACCCGGATCCGCCACCCCCACCAGGCGAAGCTCGCCGGCGGCCACCGTCCAGAGGTCGCCGGCACCGGGCTCGGGATCGCCACTCAGCCAGTTCTGGCCAATCAGAGCAGCAACGAGAGAGCTCCGCGGATGCTGCAGCATGTCGGTGGCGGTCCCCTCCTGCAGCACCCGGCCACCGTCGAGGACCACCAGCCGGCCGGCGATGTCGACGGCATCGCGCACGTCGTGGGTCACCAGCACGGTGCAGCGATCGCCGCGCTCGCGCACCACCTCGCGCAGGATGGCGCGAGCCTCGATGCGCGACAGCGGGTCGAGCGCGGCAAGCGGCTCGTCGAGGAGCAGCAGCGGCGGATCGAGGGCGCAGGCGCGGGCGAGGGCAACGCGCTGCCGTTCGCCACCGCTGAGCGACCCGGTCCGCCGGCGCGCGAGGGGGATCAGCGAGAAACGCTCCAGGGAAACGGCGACCGCCCGACGCACCGCGGTGCGAGAGAGGCCGGAGGCACGCGGTCCGTAGGCGACGTTGCCCGTCACATCGAGGTGCGGGAAGAGTATCCCGTGCTGCGGCACCAGACCCACTGGGCGGCGGTGCGCCGCCACATCGATCCCGCGCCCGCGGTCGAACCACACCTCGCCGCCGACGCTGACGCGCCCGCGTTCCGGGCGGTGAAGCCCGGCGATGCACCGCAGGAGCGTGGTCTTGCCGGCGCCGTTGCCGCCCACCAGGCCGAGGGGAACCCCGGCCTCGGCGCCGATCGAAGCGTCGAGCTCGAAGCGGCCGGCGCAGGCCACCAGGTCGGCGCGCAGCATCACAGCGGGCGGGCGATGCGCAGGCCGCGCACGGCGAGCAGCAGCGCGAAGCTGACGATGGCCAGCACCACCGCCAGGGCGACCGCGCCGTGCGGATCGCGCTCGAAGGCGAGAAAGATCGCCGTCGGCATCGTCTGGGTGCGGCCCTGCACGTTGCCAGCGACGGTGATGGTGGCGCCGAACTCGCCGAGGGCGCGGGCCGTGCTCAGCACCGCTCCATAGACCATCGCAGGACGGGCCAGGGGAATGGTGACGGTCCACAGCACCCGCCAGGGCGTCGCTCCCAGGGTGCGCGCCACCTCCTCGACGCCGGTGTCCACCTGAGCCAACCCTCCGGCCACGGCGTAGACGAAGAAGGGACCGGCGACAAAGCTCTGCGCCAGGACCACCGCGGTGGTGCTCAGCGGGATGTCGATGCCGAGGGCGCCGAGCGCGCCCCCGACGGGGCCGGTGCGACCGAAGGCGACGAGCAGGGCCAGGCCGGCCACCACCGGGGGCAGGACCAGGGGGAGCCCCACCAGGGCGTCGAGGAGCGCCCGTCCCGGGAATCGCCCCCGCGCCAGCACCAGGGCCAGGGGAGTGCCGAAGAGAAGGATCAGCAGCAGGCTGATGGCGGTGGTCTCGCCGCTGACACGCATCGCGTCGAGCACCACCGGGTCGCGCGCCGCCGACAGCAGGTCGGCGACCGACGTGCGGGTGAGCAGCGCCGCCAACGGGAAGGCGATGAAGAGCGCGGCGATGACGGCGAGGATGCCGCTCATCACCCAGTGTGCCGGAATCGCCGAGGCGGCCCGCACCCCGGCATGGGTTTGCCCGACATGGTTCACGGCGGGAGGAAGCCGGCGCGCCGCAGGATGTCCTGGCCGGCGGACGACCGGAGGAAGGCGAGGAAGTCGGCCGCGACCCGCGCGTGTCTCGCCTGCCGGGTCACCGCAGCCGGATAGCTGGTGAGGGGATCGTCACCCTCCGGCACCGGCACCGCGGCGACGTCCGACGTCGCCATGGCGTCGGTGGCGTACGCGACCCCCGCGTCGACCTCGCCCGAGGCGACCTTGGTCACCACCCCCTCGACGTTGTCCTCGCGGGATACGGTGTTGCGAGCGACGCCGGCATCGAACCCTGCCGCGACGTCTCCGCGCGCGACCGCGTTGGTGAACAGGCGAACGGTGAAGGCACCGGCGGGAACGGCGGGATCCGCCACGACCAGACGGGTGCCGGAACGGGCGAGGTCGGCGAGGGCGGTGACCCGACCGGGATTGCCGCGCGGGACGATGATCACCATGCGGTTGTGCGCCAGCACCACCGGGGTGCCGACCAGGTCCTGGCGGCGCGCCTCGTCCATGCGGGCGGTGTCGGCGGAGATGAAGAGGTCGGCGACGCCGGGATCGGCCCGCAGCTTGGCCAGCAGCTGCTGGCTGCCCTCGTAGTCGCCGTCGACCGATTCACCGGGGTGCGCTCGCGCGAAGGCGCCGGCTTCGCCGCCCATCACCCGAGCCAGGCTGGCGGCGGCGAAGAGGGTGGCAGTGCCTGACGCCCGGCCGGGCGCCTCACCCGAGACAGCGCCGCAGGCGGCGGCGATCACCGGCGTCGCCAACCCGGCGAGCAGGAACGCCGCCCGATGTCGGTGCTGCCACACACACCCACACTGCCGCCGCTCGCCGGCGCGCCGCCATGGGCGAACCGCCAAGAAAGCGCCGGTTGGTGGGCGCGGTGTCGGGCTAGGTGTAGTTCCCACCCACCTTGTTGACAGGCTGAGGGCCCTGCCCGACGGTCTGGGACTGCTTGACGGTTCCGGACCAGGGAGGGCCCTCGGATGCATGGTAGGCGGCTGAGCGAATTCGGTCGAGCGC
>Ga0209471_1000046_pt1 | contig 104112 bp, 86 predicted proteins | sample GraSoiAngelo_128_FD_185885 | JGI IMG/M metagenome (GOLD analysis project Ga0209471, IMG submission 185885) | Grasslands soil microbial communities from the Angelo Coastal Reserve, California, USA - 14_0927_12_20cm (SPAdes) (version 2) | ecosystem: Environmental > Terrestrial > Soil > Grasslands...
CGCTAGGGGAGGTCCTGTAATGTTGGTAAGGCTCGCTAGGCGCGCTTGCACCAGGGCCCCATATTCCTCCGGCCGCATCCGCAGGTTAACGATCCACTTGTAGAACCAGGCGGCTTTCAGCGCTCGAGTGGCCACTTCCGCGAGCAGGCTCGCGGCGTCCGGCCCGCCGAGGGTGGCGAAAGCTTTTTCCGTCCTCGAGCCAATATAGGGATTACCCGGGTTCAGCGGTGTGCCCATTTGCGCGAGCAAGAGGAAGGCGACGAAATACGCCTGGTAGAGCACGTCCGCGTGGGTATACGCGGCGAGGTCTCGACCGTCACGGATGTACCGAAATTGGTTGTCAAAGGCCAATCGGCGACCCGAGTCGCCGCCGTTTTGGACCAGCTGGTACTCACTGACCGAGGTCATGAAGTCGCTCCCGCCGCCACCTACGGGAAGGAACGTCTGGTACTGCTGGCTGAGGGGCTGTACGCCGAGGAACGTGGGCTGGATCATGAACTGGGAGACGTACGGTCCTTGAACGTTGCCGTCGCCCACGAAGACCTGCCCGCGGAACAGATTCTGCGGTGTGACCGGTAACGGGTACTCGTTATTCGCCCCGCTTAGGAGGAATGACCGGCTGTTTATGTCCGCCACGGCCTCAAAAACTGTCGTGTTGTTCGGGTAGTCGCTGAAGGGCACGTCGCGCAGCAGAGCCGCCCAGTAGTGCTCGACCTGCTCGGCCGCTGTCTGCGCGCTGGCTACGCTCGGCGATGGTGGTTCGACAGTGGCATGTGAGTCGCGGCCTTCCAAGTCGAATGCAAGTGAAATCTGTGGGCCATTCTGCCTCGAGTTGGGCCCTCCGCCGGGGGTCCCAACAATGATGCTTTCGAAGTCTATGAACTTCCCGCTCGTAAGAGCATTTGTTAGGCTGAGCCAGGAGGTACGGTTCGGTACGCCGAGGGCGTCGTGTACCAGGGCTTTACTGTAGTTGCCACTGAAATCCGCGAACTTCATCGCATCGCCATTGTCCGGTCGAACCCCAACACTGATGTCCTCGGCTTGGGCCGTGCTCGTGCGGTAATTTAAGTTGGCAGCCTGGCGAGCCGTAGACTCATAGTTCACCACCGACGCCTCAGCGACCGAGTGCCTTCCGCCGACCAGGGGTTCAAGTGGAATGGAGCCGGCTGCTATAGCCACAGCGGCCACGCCGCCGACTTTGCCCAGGAAGGAGCGTCGGCTGGGATCCTCGGGATGCCTTGGTTGATCAGCGTTAGCTGTTGGCCGACGGCCCTTCTTGCTCGTAATGGACAACTCTTCACGCTCCGTTTTGTCGGTTGGCTTTCTCTTCATGGCAGTCTACCTCCAGGACACGGTTAGTAATATTCCTCCAGTTTGGATCGCAGCCGGTGTGCTTTTACGCGCGCAATCAGATCGGTTCGCTCAGCAAGCGCCAAAGGGTGACGCGACTATCCGCACGACGGTGCCCTCGGCCAACACTGCCCGGAAGGTCTACGCCAGGAAGAACCGCGACGGGAGGAGGCCTTGACGAGCTCACAGAGAAGACACACATAGACCCTCAGGTTTCATGAACACCTTCCTTCTACAGGCAGATTGACTGCCATTGACCTTCAGTGCTGAACTAACCTGGACTTAACGACGGGACAAATCGTTGATACTCCAACGTTTGACCGAGGGTGAGCCGCGCCGCCACGACCACTGACAAACTGCCACGTTCGGCCCATCTCAACTCCTAGAATGCCGGTCTCGGACCAACACCCCAATATGACTTTTGATTCTCCTGGGATTGGTTGCGGGGGACTTCGTAGCGAGAACCGGGGAGTTTGGCAATCAGGTCCTTACCGGGATTTCGAGTCGGGTGTAGACCTGGCCTTGATCGTAAGTAGCTGACAGAAAAGCGTTTACTGTTCCATTGTGTCAAGTTTTTCGATCGTAAAACTTGACATTTTTCGGGGTAACGCGTATTGTATGAGACATGAGGACGAGATCAGAAAATTCTGTTGCTGGTATGGTTCGTAAAGGCATCGAAGAAGCCGGCCCAGGGGAGCTCTGGACTTACGCGGATTTCAAAACTTTGCCTCCGATGGCTGTGGCTGCTGCGCTAAGCCGAATGACGGCAGAAGGCGCAATTCGCCGCATGCGCAAGGGTGTGTACTATTCGCCCCGAAAGACTCGCTTCGGAGAGATTTCTCCCGATCCAACAAGTGTCGCTGCTACCCTTCTGAGGAACAAGGGCATCAAGTGGAAGCCGAGTGGGCTGCCCGCCTATAACGGTCTGGGTCTAACAACTCAAGTTTCTCCGGTCCTCACACTCGACATGCCTGAAAAAATCTATTCCCTGAGGACTGGATCGGATGCGAAGCTGCGTTTGAGACCGGGTGTGAACGTGAGTGGGCTGTCGGATAATGAACGGGCTGTCTTGGACGCTATGCGTGATCTTCGGCGCATCCCAACTTCCCCCGTCGAAGCCGTAAGGAAGATTAGAGATATGTTTGCAGCTAAGCGATTTTCTTTCAGCCGACTTGCTCGACGTGCCCTCAATGAACCGCCAAGGGTGAGAGCGCTTTTAGGAGCGATCGGGTGCGAACTGGGAGCAGATCGTAAGGCACTTACTGCCCTCAGGAAGTCACTGAATCCCATGACAACCTTCCGGCTCGGCGTGGCCGAGGCACTGCCGCATGCCAGCGAGTGGCAGATTCAATGAAAACATACGCGAGCGAGCTGCAGGATTTCTCTGACCTCCTGCAAGCAGCCGCACAATCGAGAGCAACACGCGCCGCAATCGTCGAAAAAGACTATTACTTGACTAGGGCATTGCGGGCGCTCGTCGGAAGTCATAGCGGCCAGTTTGTGCTCAAGGGTGGTACGAGTCTGTCCAAAGGATGGCAATTGCTCCAACGTTTCTCTGAGGATATCGACTTACTACTGAGAGACGAAGCCAATTCGGGAAAAGCAGCAAAGCACACCCGACTCAAAAAATGTTCAGGAACTATCGAGCAGACTGAGGGATTCAAGTCGTCGGAAGTTCGCGATTCTGAGACCGGGATACACAGGGCAGTTGCTTTCACCTATTCCAGCATAGCAACCGATCTGCCGGGGTTGAGCAAAACCGTAATATTGGAAGCGGGGTACCGAGGGAACACAGCGCAGGCAGAGAGGCGTCCAATCCGATCTATGGTTGCTGAATATGCTACAGCACACGGACAAACGGGTCTTGCAGCTGATCTCAATCCATTTGATATTGAGGTGCAAGACCTTCGTAGGACTTTCGTCGAGAAGTTATTTGCGGCACACGCGGCCTACACAAAGGACTTCGCGGCCGCTGGGAAAGCCCGTCACTATTACGATCTCAGCGAGCTGTGCAAGCGACCAGAAGTCAGCAAATTTGTTGGCACCGACCAGTATCGCGAACGCGTGACAGAAGTGCGCGAGTTTTCTCGGGAGACCTTTCGAGGGCAAGCACTGCCGGAAGCGAACTCATTTGCAGCGAGTCCAGCTTTCCAACCTAATGCTGAGGGCCTAAGAGCACTGGAACGGAACTACCGAGCTGACGCAGACTTCTTCTTCGCCGCACAGCCGCCGATAAGCAACGTATTGCAGATCATCGCTAAGCTGCTACCCAAACTCTGAAATAACCCCCGCACTGGACTAGGCAGCCTGTTGCGACCAACGGGATACAGCCGAACGGCAGTACTTTTACTACGCGGCAGATGGTTCCGAGAGCTTAAAATCGGGCATTTTCGTTGACCTCCAATCCTGGTTTTTCGAGCCGGGTTGTCCCTATCGAAAATGCTTTCTGGCGTGAACGTCTTTGAAATCAGCGACATTCAAGAAGATGAATCAGGCCGCTCCGAATGTAACGATGTTACATTCTGTAGAAAACAGCTGAATGGACTTTTTGCGTACCACTTTTGTCTCTCTCGCTTTGTCCCGCAATGCGGAATACCATTCCGAAAAATCTCTTGACAGCTTTTCGCTGGGAGTAGTACCTACTCCACCACAATTTCATTTGGTGGCCGTTCCGGTGCAAACGGGCCGTGAGGCGAAACTTTTACGTTGGAGGTCTGCAAATGAACCCTCGAAGCAAGTGGATTGCTGCACTCGTCCTGCTCTTCGCTTTTCTTCTTGTTGCGCAAGCGTCTCCGGTGTGCGCGCAAACCGCCGCTACCGGGCAGATCGTTGGGACGGTCACCGATCCTTCTAAGGCTGCCATTCCTCAGGCCACCGTTGCCGCGACGAACATCGCTACCACCTTGGTTCGCACCGCGAAGACCAATGCCGACGGCGACTTCGTCGTCGCCTTGCTGCCTCCGGGCGCTTACTCCCTTTCGGTTGCCGCTCCTGGTTTTAGGACGCAAACACTTACGGGCATCAGCGTTGATGTCGCCACAACCGCCACGGTGAACGTTCGGCTGCAACTCGGCGAGGCCACCCAGCAGGTCACCGTCGAAGCCGCCGCCGACATTCTTCAGACCGACAGCGCCGCCAACGGCGGTGTCGTCGATGACAAAACCGTCCCCGCCCTGCCCCTCAGCAGCCGCAATTACACGCAAATCCTCGACCTTTCGCCAGGAGTTTCGGGTTCTGTGCCCAATGCCGGAAATTTGGGCAAGAATTCCGTCGACGTTTTCGTGAATGGCGGCCGCATCATGGACAACAGCTACCAAATGGACGGCCAAGACGCCGGCAACATGGAAACGCAAGGAACCGGCGCAATTCTTTCCATTGGCGGCATTTCCATCCCCAACCCGGACGCCATCCAGGAATTCAAGGTGCAAACCAGCCTGTACGACGCCTCCTACGGTCGCGGTGCGGGTGCCAACGTGAACGTCGTCACCAAATCAGGCAGCGACCAAATCCACGGCGCCCTTTTCGAGTTCGTTCGCAATGACATCTTCAATGCCAACGACTTCTTCCTCAATCGCCAGGGCGTGAAGCGTCCCCCTTTGAAGCAGAACCAGTTCGGCGGCGTGATCGGCGGTCCCATCATCAAGCGCAAGCTCTTTTATTTTGGGTCCTATCAGGGCACTCGTCAGATCAACGGAGTCAGCTCGAATTCCGTCGCCAATGCCATTCTTCCCGGTTTGACCAACGACCGCTCCGCCGCCGGGCTCGGCGCCGTATTCGGCGGCCTCCAGGGCGCGGATGGCGGCACCATTGCCGCCAACGGCTCGAACATCAATCCGGTCGCGATGAGTCTCCTGAACCTCAAAGTCGCTGGTGGCGGTTTCCTCATTCCCACCCCTCAAAAAATTAACGGCACGGACTCACAGAATGGCCCCCAGGGCGCCTCCTCGTTCAGCATTCCGTCGAAATTCAATGAGGACCAGTACCTCGTCAGCGTCGACTTCCTCGCCAGCAGTAAGCACACTATCTCGGAAAAATTCTTTTATGCCAAGTCGCCGGAGTTTCTCGCCTTCACCTCCTCGAACGTCCCTGGCTCAGGTACCAACGATCTGTTCAAGAACTGGAATGGCATCGTCAAAGACACCTTTGTCGTGACGCCGGCGCTCATCAATGAATTTAGCGTCGGCTACCACCGCGCCTTCGGCCACGTGGCCAGCCAGAATGCGGTCACCAATCAATCCATTGGCCTGACGCCCGGCTGCACCAGCCCGTACATGCCCATCATGGTCATCGGCTCGCTCGAGCTCAGCGGCAACTTCAACGATGGACAATTCACCGCCCCCACGGAATGGACCGCGCAGGACCAAATCTCCTGGACCCGCGGAAAGCACAATTTCCGCGCGGGTTTTGGCTGGGAGAAAAACATCGCTGATTCCGCCGACCAGGAAGTCACCCGCGGCGACCTCGTCTTCCCCACCTTTGAAGATTTCTTGCTCGGCATGAGCGCCGCGCAGCTCGGCAACGCCGGCGCAGGCGGCTCCAATCTCAGCAGCCTCCTCGTTTCCGACGATCTCTGCGGCGACACTACGCGCTCTTTCCGTGTCAGCGGTCTCTACAGCTTCGCGCAGGACGACATCAAGCTAACTCCTCACCTGACCGTCAACGCTGGCCTGCGTTGGGAAGGCATCGGCCAGACCTCCGACGGCGCCGGCAAGCTCGTGGATTTCTGGCCCTCCAAGGCTTCCAACGATCTTGCTAATGCCCCGTTCTCCGGCTTCGTGGCCGCTTCCAACTTCCAAGGCACTCTGCCCGATGGCGTATTCAAAAATTCCAATTCCACCTTTGCCAGCAACGCATGGGCCCTGAAAAACTTTGGCCCGCGCGTCGGATTCGCTTGGACGCCTCCGCGCTTCAACGACAAAATCGTGCTCCGTGGCGGCTACGGCCTCTATTTCACGCACCCGCCGGTGAATGACGCGTTTCAGTTGATCGTCAACCCACCGTTCTTCTCCCGGCAGACGAACATCGGCGCCTTGAACCGGCTCGCCACTCTTCAGGTTCCGTTCAATCCTCCGTCCAACGAAGTCTTCCCCAATTTCGTTCAGCGGACCGCTACCTCGGCGCTCACCATCAACTCCATCAATCCGAATTGGCAGGCGCCAAGGACTCAGCAGTGGAACCTGAGCGTGCAGTATGCCCTTAATCATTCGACTGCCGTACAAATCGGCTATGTCGGCACGCATTCGGACCGCATCGAAACTACCAACTCCATCAATCAAGCGCTCCTCGCCAGTCCAAGTAACCCCGTGAACGGCATCACCACCAACACCGTCGCCAATGCGGTCGGCCGCGTCCCCGTTCTTGGCATCTCGCCCAGCGGTCTCAACCAAGCCAATTGGCTCGGCATTTCCAACTACAACGCCCTTCAAGTCAACGTTCAGCGCAAGCTGACTCACGGCCTTCAGTTCGGCGCCGCTTACACCTATGGCAAGACGCTCACCGACGTCACCGGCGTCGGCACCTTCCCCTTGGGTGGCGGCTCCTACAACGATCAGTTACATCAAGGGAACGGTTACGGCCCCGCGAATTACGACACGCGCCACCGCTTCGTCGCCAACTATCTCTGGAATCTGCCCAACTTCCAAAACAATCAGGGCGTGGCTGGCCGCATACTGAGTGGCTGGGGAGCTTCCGGCGTTGTCGTCGTGCAAACCGGCCCCGCGATCACTTTCACGGATCCGGGCGCTGGCACCATCTACGGCTTCGGCGGTCCCTTCAGCCCCGTCGGCGCCAGCCTTTGCTCCGGCAAAACCGTGCCGGACATTCAAACCTCTGGCTCTGTTACCAGCCGCATCGACAACTTCTTCAATGCCAGCGCCTTCTGCCCTGCTCCCACGATTGGCAACGGCACCGGCTTCGGTACGCTTGGCCGCGGCGTCGTTTACGGTCCTGGCCAGCACAATATGGACATGTCCATCTTCAAAGACACGCGGGTCGGCGGTTTGAGTGAATCCGGCTCAGTCCAGTTCCGCGCCGAATTCTTCAACACCTTCAACACGCCGCAGTTCGCGAGCCAAACCACAACGCAATTTTCGACGACGATCTCACAAATTGGCGCGCCGACGTTTGGTCACATCACCGCGACCACCGTGTCGCCGCGCATCATCCAGTTTGGCCTGAAGTACACGTTCTAGTGCCCGCAGAAGGTATGCACTCGTCATTCCGAGCGGGGTCTGCGGAGCGAGGAATCTTTCTGCAGACTCCGTTGCTTTTGGGGGTCGGACCATTTAGCTCCGACATAAAGTTGCACCTTCTTTACGGCTTTAGCCGCTGAGGAATTGATTTTTTGCGACTTCTCGCGCAAATTTCTTAGCCGCGTCCAAGGAGATGACATGCGCAAAATCCTCTTCGGCGTTCTCCTCTTTCTCGTTTTCTACATCGCCCTTCCCGCCCAGGAACACTTCTCCTTTTCTCCCACCACCAAATCTTTCATTACCATCGACGCCCCCGTCATCGCGCTCCAGCACGTCCGCGTCATCGACGGCACCGGCGCCGCCCCGCTCCTCGACCAAACCGTGCTCATCGAGAACGGCGCCATCCGCGAAATTGGCAAAGCCGTCTCCGTCCCCGCAGGCGCGCACACCGTGGATCTAACCGGGCGCACCGTCATCCCCGGCCTGGTCGGCATGCACGACCATATGTTTTATCCCGCGCCCTCCGGACAAGGCCCTGTCCCTGGCGCTCCCGCGCTGTACGGCGAGATGGGCTTCAGCTTCCCGCGCCTCTATCTCGCCGGCGGAGTCACTTCGCTGCGCACCACTGGCAGCCTCGAGCCCTACACCGACCTTTCCCTCAAAAAGCTCATCGACTCCGGCCGCATCCCCGGCCCCAAGCTGCACATCACGGGTCCGTATCTCGAAGGAGCAGGCTCCTTCACGCCGCAGCTCTTTGAGCTGAAAGACGCCGACGATACCACCCGCACGGTCAATTACTGGATGGATGAGGGTGCCACTTCCTTCAAAGCCTACATGCACATCACCCGCGCTGAGCTAGGCGCCGCCGTCAAGGCCGCGCACGCCCGCGGCATTAAGGTCACCGGTCACCTGTGCTCAGTGGGTTTCACCGAAGCCGCCGACCTCGGCATCGACGATCTCGAGCACGGCATCGTCGTCGACCAGGAATTCAATCCCGCCAAGCAGCCTGACGTCTGCCCGCCCTCCGCCAACGAACACCCCAGCATCGAGAAAGTCGAAGTCTCCAGCGAACCTGTTCAGGCCATGATCCGACACTTGGTGCAGAAGCATGTCGCGGTCACCTCCACGCTGGTCATCTTTGAGACTTTCGCCCCCAATCGTCCGCCGCTACAACAACGCGTCCTGCAGGCGTTGTCGTTGCCCTCCCGCACGGACTATCTCTACGCACGCGGCCGTGTCGCCGAAGGCGATCGCGCCGGCGCCGTCCTGCTCAAGAAAGAAATGGAGTTCGAGCGCGACTTCGTCCAAGCCGGAGGTTTGCTCCTTTCCGGCGAAGATCCCACTGGTTACGGCGGCGTACTCGCCGGCTTCGGCGACCAGCGGCAAACCGAATTGCTCGTCGAAGCGGGTTTCACGCCGCTGGAGGCTATCCACATCGCCACGCAAAATGGAGCTGAATTCCTCGGCGAAGCCGACCGCATCGGCACCCTCAAACCGGGCAAAGCCGCAGACCTCGTAGTCATCAACGGCGACCCCAGCCAAAAAATCGAAGACCTGGAAAACGTCGAGCTAGTCTTCAAGGACGGCATCGCCTACGACTCCCACAAACTAATCGACTCCGTCCAAGGCGCCGTCGGCCTCCACTGAGAGTCTGGCTACAGATGCGGCCACCGCACCATTGGTGATGGGAGCCGTGGAGCGATGGTGCGGAAGAACAGATACCGATCCGAAGTTTGGGGACGGTCCTTCTTGAGATACTTACCCAGATTGCCCAGCTACTTCCGTCGTTCCCTGGCCACGAATTCCGGAAAACGGACATCAAACTGATTTGTGATCGGCCATTTTTCGAGCCATGCGGAGCGCCCCGGTAGGTAAAATCTTCGCGATAGGCTGTGGCTCCCCAATGAAATAGCCCTGCACACAGTCGAGGCCAATCGTGCGGAGCAAACTCGCTGATTCCTCGTCCGCAACGAACTCCGCCACGGTCTTTTTGCCAAGTCCCTGCGCGATCGTGACGATGGCCTGAACAACCATCTGATTCACGCGGTCTGAGGCTATGCCGCGAATGAACCCGCCGTCGATCTTGATGTAGTCAAATGGGAAGTTCTTGAGGTAGTAGAAGGAGGCGAACCCCACGCCGAAGTCATCCAGCGCAAGCTGGCAACCACAACTGTGCAGTCGCGCAGCGAAGTCCTTGGCCTGCTCGATATTGCCGATCGCCACGGTCTCGGTGAGTTCGAAGATGAGACATGCCGGATCGACTTTTGCTTCATCCAACCGTTCCACGAGCAACGCCAACAACTTGGGATCACCGATCGAGGCACCCGAGAGGTTGACGCTCAGGACGAGCCGCTGTCCAGCCCGTGCGTGCTCTGCGATCAACCGAATTGCTTCGCGCGCGACCCAGGCGTCTATTGCCTGGATTAGACCGAAACGCTCGGCCACGTACAGAAAAGCATTGGGCAGGAGTGGATCGCCGCCCCGCTCCCCAGGGAGCCGCACCAGGAGTTCGTAGTTGTGGAGGGTGTTGGCCCGGAGGTCCATGACCGGCTGAGCGTAGAGAAGGAGGCGATCCTCCTCCAGCGCGCGGCGGATCCTCTCGGCTTCGGCCAGCCGAGCTGAAACATGTTGCCGACCGCCCTTGACAGGCCGGTAGACCGCGAAGCGATTCCGGCCGTTCTGCTTGGCTTCGTACATCGCGAGATCGGCATACGCCAACAATTCTGTGTCCGTCAGACCATCCGAGATGCCAACACCGACACTCGCCGTGATGACAATCGACCGATCCATGTCCACAGCCATCCGTTGGTTCAGGCTCTTCACGATTTCATCCGCCACGATCTCTGCGTGATCCGCGGTGGTCTGCGGAAGGAGCAGCGCAAACTCGTCACCACCCAGCCGCGAAAGGACATCCACCTGACGGGCGCGCTGCTTGAGCACCCCCGCCACGTTTTTCAGCAGATTGTCGCCCGCTTTGTGGCCCAGACTGTCATTGATGTCTTTGAAGTGATCGAGATCGACGACGAGCAGTGCTCCCGGCGTCCCGTACCGCTTGGCCCGTTCGACTTCGCGCGCCAATTCCCGCTCGAAGTACCGCCGGTTGTACAGACCTGTCAAGAAATCGTGATCGACGAAAAACTCAAGACGTCGTGTCAACTCCTTGCTCTCGGAGATATCTTGAACCTGCTCGATGAGATGGAGCGCGCGGCCCTCCCCATCGCGGACCAACGAAACCGTGAGTAACACCCAGACGTAGTGGCCCCATGCGTGGTGGTACCGCTTTTCAACTTGGTAACTGCGAATCTGGCCCGCGAGGAGCTGTTGTAGGTCGTCCGCAGCTAGATTGACATCATCAGGGTGTGTGATTGCGTCCAGCGTCGTCGCCTTCAGCTCGTCCTCAGGATAGCCGATGATTCGGCACAGCGCCGCATTGACTTGCAGCCACCGGCCGTTCATGTCCACGAGCGCCATGCCAATCGGAGCATTGTCGAACGCGCTCTCGAAGCGCCCGAGTACGTCCCTGTGACCCTGCTCCACCTCCATTCGCGTCTTCTCGGCACGATCGCGCGCGGCTATCTCTTGCTGGAGTTGGGCGTTGAGCGCAGCGAGCTTCTTTGTTCCTTCCCGGTGCGGGCGATTCGTTGATCGCTTGGAGCCAGCCATAGCAAACTCCGGACACTGTCTGCGCTGGGCGGCGACCCAGAGGTATTCTAGCGATGCAGCGCGGCTCCGACAAGCCTGTCGTTTGCCAAAACTTCAGCCGGGACAAAAAAACGGGGCGGTTCTTGGTGAAGTAAGCTTGAATACGATGATTGCCTCGATAAGATGAATGATTCCCAACGCGCATTGGGTAGTGGGTAGTGGCACAAGACGATTCGCAGACCATTGATTGAGACCTCGGCGAAATTGTCAAGCCAAGAAAACTCCTGAGTTATTGCAGCTTCCGCGTGTCCTTGTCGTGGTTACCGGGCACAGCGAATATCTTCTTGCATCGAATTTCGCGGCGCAGCTGCACTGCCCTTGCTTTTGGACCGATGCAGAAGTCTCCGAGAAAGTACAAGATGTCGTTCGCTTTGCCCAAGGTGTTCAACCGTTCGACGATTGTTCGATTCATCTCTTCGACTGTGTCGAAAGGACGATTACAATACCGGATGATGTTCTTATGCCCGAGGTGAAAATCGGCAGTGAACCAGACGCTAGGCATGGCCCTTCTCCCAGTCAGGGGCGAACAACGAGTATCGCATGAGAGGAGGTGCAATGGGCAAACTATTCGGATGGAGTCGCAAGGTTCGGCGGTGTTGCCCGGCGACGAACGGCCATGGACGGTGCGGGAGGCGGCGACGTTCGTAGGAGTGAGTCAGCAAACGGTGTACCTCTGGGTAGAGCAAAAGAAGATTCTTCATCTCCGCGTGACCGTTGGCATCAAAACGGACCTCAATCCTCGCAGCTTGCGCCCGAATAGCCCGCTGTCCACCCGTTGGTTTTACACGGAGGAGATCGGTTTCAGTTGAGCTGGTTCTTCGAGAATGTCTAGCAATGCTTGCGCGCAGTAAACACGGTTGCGGCGAGCGTCAGTTGTCCTCCTTACTACCCGCTTCTGTTCAAGCCGCTGGATCGCCCGTTGTGCCGTCGTAAACGCGATGCTCAATCGGCGCGCAGCGCCTGTAGCAGTGATAAACGGGTTGGCTGATAGCAGCTCAATGATTCGCAAGGCGTTCGGTTCACCGGCCGACTTCTTACGCCATTGGACAACAACGTCATTGATCCGAGTCGCGCGGCTGAGAGCGTCTTCTGACATCCGCGCAACGCCCAGCAGAAAATATTCGATCCATTCGTGCCAAGCCGCTCTCTCGCTCACTGCGCGCAGACTGTCGTAATAATCTCGACGGGACGCCTCGAAGAACGCCGACAGATACAGCAGAGGAGTCGGCAGGATCTTTCGCTCGATCAGGAACAACGTGATCGGCAATCGCCCAACTCGGCCGTTGCCATCTCGAAACGGATGGATGGCCTCGAATTGATAGTGCGCGAGCCCAATTGTCACCAACGGCGGCAAGTTAGATTCGTGCAGAAACCGCTCCCATGCGGCAAGACACGGCTCGACTTCGCCGGGCGGCGGAGGGATAAACGACGCGGTTTGGATCGTGCTTCCGGGTTTTCCAATCCAGTTCTGCGTTTTTCGGAACTGCCCTGGTGCTGCTTGCTGGCCGCGAACGCCGGTCATGAGCTTTGCATGCAGCTCCCGAACGAGGCGCACACAGATCGGAATCTTGCCGAGCCGTGCGATGCCGTGTTCAAGGGCGACTACATAGTTGCCGACTTCGCGCAGGTCTTCTGGACTGCGAGCCACTACCGCTCCGGCTTCAGCCGCGAGAAGCTCACCCAAGGTGGCCTGCGTGCCTTCAATCTTGCTGGACAACACAGCCTCGCGCCGCACAAAAGGACGCATGAGCACATGAGGGTTGAGGAGTCTCCCGCCCTCGCCAGCCAGCCTGCCAATGAGCCGGTCTGCGTCAGAAAGCACTCGGATGAGTCGCGGCGTCCAATCGAGTGCCGGCGGTAGGGGTGCCGGTACGAAGGCGGAATACCCGCCTTGTGGCACCAGTTTGCCAGGTATGTTCGCAGTTTTGGCCATCTCACCTTCTTGCGTCGCGAAAAAGAGGCAAAACTGTATTTTCGATATTCATGATAATCGAAAATAAGGCTATTGGCTATTAGCGATCCCGAAAACACATGGAGGCGCTATTTGCGCGACTCATTACGTTCTGTTGCTTGGAACCTTAGTTTCAGAGTGAGCGTTTCGATTCGGCAGACTATGGCCGGGAACGGCAGCGATCCCGGTGTCGTCAGCTGGATGGCAGCGACCCCTGGATCACCTGGACGGTGTCGCTCGACCTTCACGTCCGAACTCTCCTCGCAACCTGTGCCGCACATTTTCCTGGGCCCTGCTTGGACCGCGCGGGCGCGTTCGTGAAGCGCTCAACGCGCGGTGCCTGCGCCCGGCAGCTTTCTTGGCTCGCGGAAGCCGACGGTTCACAGCGGGAGGTTGATGACAGCCCGGCTTGAAGGTTGTATGTGACGCCAAAGCAACGAGTTAGTGATTCTTACCTGTGGCGTTAACCGAAGGATTGTTAGTTCGAATCTAGCCCGGGGAGCCATCCCCGGAGCCACCCCTTTCCGCTCCACAACTCGCCGATGTAGCGTTCTTCGACGCTCGACACTCGGGTGAAAGGTTTGGTCATTCGGGCGTCACACAAGGAACTACCTGACGATTATGGCGGCGGTAAACTCGGAAATCCTCATCGGTCGTCAGGACGATGGGATCAGCAAGCGTTTCCGTCATGCGAACGAGGCAAGCATCGGCCAGACTCATCGGAACGTCTGGATACTTTTCGATCAGCTTCACAACCGGCTCGACGTTTCTGGCAAGTTCGAAGGTAACCAGCAGGGCCTGGCGGCGAAGTAGTGCGGCGAGACTGGCTGTGCCACGCCCTCCGAGGAGGTGGAAGGACTCGGACAGAACGGATTCGCACGTGGACCAAGGTGGAGGCAATTGAGAGGCTTGGGTCACAGCCCATTCGTGGTGATTGTCGCGCCTGCTCAGCAGTGCAATCACAAATCCAGCATCAACGAGAACGTTTCTGGCCATAACCCGTGTCTTGCAAATACTGCTTCTTGCGGGCAGTTAGGTCGATCGGTAAGTTATCTACGGATCCGATGAGATCAGCGATGGCATTGAGGGATGCAGTGCGCCGCCGCTTGCGGGGACCGATCTCGAGTCTCTCGCGAACCACATCTGACTTCGAGATCTTGCGTCCGCGCGATTCTGCTTCAATGTCCGCCACCAATGGCTCGGGCAAGCGTACGGTAAGAGTCTTCATGGTCAAAGTGTATTACATAGCCGGCAGTTCTGCAAGACAACAGCCGAGACGGCCGAGACGTACAGCTAGGGCAGTAGCTTGCGGGACAGCGGCACCAGGTTCCAGTGATCCATCCCGATGGCCGGAGACTTGTACGGTTGACTGGACTCCATCCGATGTGACACAATGAGTCACATGAAGACCATTACTATCCGCGAGCTTCACCAGGAAACAGGGCGGTGGGTCCGGCAGGCGTCAGCGGGAGAGGTGTATGTCACCGAACGGGGGCGCCTGGTTGCCAAGATTGTGCCGGCGTCCCCCCTGCCCACCAAGCCGTTCTTCGCCAATCCTCGCTTTACGCGGGACTATCTGGCTCACCGCAAATCCCTTCGCGGAGGAACGGATTCGAGGGAAATCATCAGCCAAGACCGCGACCGTGAGGTGCTTTGATCTATTTCGATACCAGCTATCTGGTCCGCCTCTATTATCAAGAACCCGGTGCAGATGCGGTTCGCGGCCTTGCGGCAACGGACCATGTGGCCTGTGCGGCCCACGGGCAGGCGGAAATGATGGCCGCCTTACATCGGAAGCTGCGCGAAGGGGCCATCCGGCCAACGGCGTATGCCGCCTTAGTGAACCAAGTTGCGGTGCATATCAAGGCGGGAGCTTTCCAGTGGCTGGCGCAGGATGGGGAGATCCTCTCCCGCGTCAGGCGCGTCTATCAGAATCTGCCAGCCTCGGTGTTTCTGCGCGCGGCCGATGCCATTCACTTGGCTACGGCCGCCGAGGCGGGCTTCCGCATGATCTATTCCAATGACCCGCATCTGCTGGCGGCGGCAAAACATTTCGGCATCGCGGGAAAGAACGTGATGCCCTAGAACCTCTCCCTTGGGTCGCCCGGTACAAACGGATTTTTATCCCGTGCCGGTGAAGCCCACGCGGGAAACCGCGCCGGGTCACTGATGGCTTTCTCAGCAAGGCAGATTTTGAGTCGCTGTACGACGGCAGTGCATTTCATCCACATTGCTGACGTGCAAGGCTTATGGGTGAATCAGGTGCATGTGCGAAGAGCGCCAGACGTGTCGCTCCTCATAAGGCCACGCGTAGATCGGACTGCGGTCGCGAACGAGCTCGAGGAGCGTGGTTCGCCGAGCTCCTGGACGGACCACTCATACAGGCGCTGCAGCCGCGGCATGATCATCGCGTAGTCGAGCATCCGGCCAAGACGCTGCTCATCGGCGATATATAGCTCGCGACGTCGAGCGCGAGCGGAGCACGCGGTGGGGGGACAGGAACGCTCCCGCCATCCCGAGCCGCGGGTCGGCGAGCAGGCGGGCGAGCGGAGCGAACCGTCCCAGCGCGAGGCGCGGCACGGCGATGAGTGCGTGCGCGTAGAGCACGCGCGCCAGCGCGACGTTCATGAAAAAGCGCTCCGGCGCAGTTTTCTCCTTCGGCGAGTCGCTGGTGCTTCAAGTAGGCGCCCACGATGCTCGCGTTGTGGGTACCCGTTGGCGCCGTCGGTCTTGCGATGAACTCCAGCCAGAGCCGCACCGCCTGCGAGGTGCGGCGGACCAAGTCACATGCCCTAATGCCATTCAGACTATCGTGTATATTGCGGGCCTTTTCCGTCAAATCCTTCGGCCCGCCGACGGGTCCGCCGGCTACGCCGTCGCGCGCGAGAACGATGCTCCCGCCGTCCTGGAGCTTCGCCACGCGCTCGCCAAGGCTCCCCCATTTCGATGTGCGTTTAAGGGCCATTTTCTCGGTGCCGGGACCTTTCCTGCATGAAAGCCACGAGAAGCTTGCTCGCGAGCAAATCCAGCGTCGTGGCCCGGAGGGCGTCCACAAAGCGCTGCCGCACGCGCGTCAATCACTGACGGTTTTTCGCGATACCGGTTCTGAGTAGCTTGGCGCATTCTTCGGCAGCCATGGGGTGGCTGAAATAGTAGCCTTGTCCCTCGCCACAGCCGTGGACCTGAAGGAAGTTGCGTTGTTCGCGCGTTTCCACACCCTCCGCAATGACTCGTTGCTTGAGCTTCTTGCCCATGTCGATCACCGCACTGATGATTGCGGCTTCGTTTGGATCAGCTGTGATGTGGTGTATGAAAAATTGGTCAAGTTTCAGCGCGTCGATGGGAAACCTCCTTAGGTAGCTTAAGCTGGAATAGCCGGTGCCGAAGTCATCCACCGCAAGCTGCACTCCCAAGGCTTTGAGAGCTTGAAGCCTGGAGACGCTGCCCTCGACGTGATTCATGAGGACGCTTTCCGTCAGTTCGAATTCAAGAAAGCGTGGTTCGAGGCGAGTCTCCTCCAAGATCGTGCGAACGCCTTCGAGGAAGTGCTTGGCACGGAACTCTACCCCGGAGAGGTTGACCGCCACCGAGATCCGCCGTAGACCCACGTCCAACCAGGCCCGGAGCTGTGTGCACGCTTCGCGCAGTACCCACCGGCCGATGGGCACGATCAGGCCGGACTCTTCGGCGATGGGCACGAATTGTGGGGGAGGAATAAGCCCCCGATCCGGCTGCAGCCAGCGTAGGAGCGCCTCAATTCCGGTAATCTCTCCGGTCTGAAGATCGACCTTTGGCTGGTAATGCAACACAAACTCGTGTCGCTCCAGCGCGCGGCCCAAGAGTCCTTCGAGGGATTGCCGCGCGACAGCCCGCGTAGTCATGTCCGCCTTGAAGAACTGGAAATTGTTGCGTCCCTTTTCCTTCGCGTAGTACATCGCGGTGTCCGCACTCTTGAGCAAGTTCTCTGCATCCTGACCGTCGTTGGGGTACCTGCTGATGCCAATGCTCGCGTTGATGCGCAGCTCGTTCCCGGCGATAAAGTGAGGCGCCGCCAATGCGGTCATCATCTTCTGCGCCAAGACGGCCGCGTCTGCGACGTGCGCGATTTGTGGAAGCAGTACTACGAATTCATCCCCGCCCTGGCGGCTCACGGTGTCCGAATGGCGCGCGCAAGCTACTAGGCGTTGTGCGACCGATTGAAGCAGTTTGTCGCCAATCGCATGCCCCAGGGAGTCGTTTATGTTTTTGAAGTGATCCAGGTCCAAGAACAGCACCACGAGTTGCTCGCTGGTCCGCCGCGCTAGCGAGATCACCTGGGTCAGCCGGTCGGTCAACAGCACGCGATTCGGCAAATCTGTGAGAGAGTCATGCTGCGCCAGATGGGACATCTTTATTGTCATCGCCCGCGATGCGCTCACGTCGCGGAAAACAATTACCGCGCCTGTCACCTTCCCGAATCGGTCGTGGATAGGGGCGGTGGAATCTTCGATGGCAAGCTCCAACCCGTCACGCCGGATCAGAACGCAGGTAGGGGTCAGGCTCATGGTTTTGTTTTCCGCAATCGCCATATCCACGGGATTTCGGGAGGGTTTATGTGTGCTACCCTCAACGATTTGAAACACCTCGGCAAACGGCCGGCCCACCGCTTCCTGTCGAGACCAGCCCGTCATACTCTCGGCGACCGGATTGACATAGGTCACGTTACCGGAGATGTCCGTACTGAGTACGGCATCCCCGATGGAGTTGAGAGTGACTTGGGCGCGTTCCTTTTCGTTGAACAAAACATCCTCGACCCTCTTGCGCTCGATCACATGACGCAGCGCCCGCGTCAGTGTGTATCTGTCGAGGTGGTCTTTTAAGAGATAGTCATACGCTCCGCGCTTGAGTGATTCATTAGCAGTACTTTCATCGTTTAGCCGGCTGAGGACCAGGATCGGAATATGGGGCGCGGCCGCGAATACCTTTTCGAACGTCGCGATACCTTCGCTGTCCGGCAAGCACAGGTCCAGCAAGACCAGCCCGGTTTTTCGCTCGCCCAGCCGTTTGAGTCCATCAGAAAGGAGCCTAACCCAGTCCACATCGAATGAGCTGGCTCTCGGGTCAACGAGCGCCTCCAGAATCAGCTTGCCCTCAGTAGAGTCGCCCTCAATGAGGAGTAGTTTGTTGCGGTTCACCATCCCAGGTTCTTCTCAAGCCAGTTCTCCTGTCTGTGAAACCTTTCACACATTGATCTGCCGTGGAGTTTCGTTGGTGTTGCAGGAGGAACTTTCAGCCGCAGTCTGACCTATTCGTGGAGGACAACATTTAGGAGGGAACTGTGAATTTGCAGTTCGCCGTTGTAGTCAATGAAGCCTAGCTTCCTGAACTTATTCATAAAGAAATTAACTCGTTCGCGCGTCGCTCCTATCATTTCCGCTAGGGTTTCCTGATTTATCTCTGGAACGATCCTTTCGGGGTTGCCTTCCTTACCGTAGCGGGCCAGCAATAAAAGAGTGCGGGCTAACCGTTTCTCAGTGGAGTTGAAAAGCTGATCGACCAAGTCCTCCTCGATGCGCACATTGCGTGAGAGTAGATACGCTATGAAAAAGCCGGAAAGCGCGCGTTCCTTTTGCAGCACGCGTAGCATCTCGCCCTTCTCAATTCTAAGTACAGCACTAGGCACAATCGCCGTAGCCGAAGCCACCCGTACCATTTGACCCATTAGGCACGCCTCACCAAGAAAGTCACGCGCGCCTAGGATTGCGAGGACCGCTTCCTTGCCCTGATTGGAGACGATGGTGAGCTTCACACGGCCCTTCTCAATGTAGAAAACAGCATCGCTCGGATCGCCTTGCGAGAAGATCTTGTGGCCGGGTGGGCACTCCGTAATCGATCTTTTCAGGCCGACTGTCGAAAGAAACACCTGGGGATCGAAAATGCTCCCCTTTTTAGGTTTCTTAGCCGCCTTCGGTGAGCCCATAGACTGCCTCGCGGAGCTACCTGTTGTTCCCGGAAGCTCCAGTCAGAGCCAACTAAGTAGTGGCGAATTGACCGGAATTCCCGATTTAGACCCCTAGCTAAAGGCTGTTGCACCACAAGTTTTCGATGCAGTAGCAAGCGCGGACAGGCTCTGCCAACAGGATCGTCCAGGCCCTCGACAATCCCGTCCGCGGTGTTGGTCTCAATCATAACGCACGTAATGGTCTAAGCCAAGAAGGTCAGTCGTCGCTGTTCACGAAAATACCGTTGCCCTCTCGTCCTACCTCGGCGAAAACACCCGCGGAACTCGCGTCCGTCGAACTGAATGAGAAGCCGCTTTGAAAACCAGACAAAGTTGCGACAGCATTTGCGAAGCGGAAACGACCCTCGAAATTTGTGGGATCCGTGGGAACCGACGAGCCGGGACGGAAGTGCTGCTCTTCTCCGAAAGGCGACCAGGTGACGTCAATGTTGACCAAGCTGAAAGTTTGGCCGGGGCCGCCCAAAAAAGTGTTATCCACCACTCCGACGTTTTCCAAATGAAGCCTAACCGCCCCCTCCTCAATGGTCAGGGCGCTATCCGGTACTTGCGTGGTCCAGAAGAGACCCGAGGGAAGGATGGTGCCGTTGAAATCGTGAACTTGGGAGCCCGAACTGGGCTCGAACAAGTCAATTCATATCTCGACAAAGGTGCCGCGGTGGTGTCTCCCATCCGCGGACACGTATTCGCCTTGAGAGACCCTGATATCGCTTCCAAGGGTGAAACTGTTGCCCTTACCGTCTGTGGCCGTGCCTGCAAGCATGGCTACACCTGTGAAGCCTTGGAAGTTCGTGATGGTGCTCGGCTCGATGTCAAACCCGTCATCGCCGATGGACGTTGGACCGGGGAAGAATAGGTGAACGGCGCCGCCCAAGGGTGGAACCACGTCGCCGCCGGGGATAGGAACCGGCGCGATACTCGCTGGCGGATCTGCGTTCGGAGAACTCGCGGGGACGAACGCGTGGACGTGGCGTACGTGGAAATTTACGACTGGTTGAGGCGCGCTAACGCGAGGCTTGGCATGAACTGGCGGTGCAAATAACACCGGCATAGGAATGGCCAAGCACAGAGCCAAGACCGCGCAAACTCCAGCCCTTAGAAGAGCCCGTGTAATGCTCATTTTTTCTCCTTTCTAGGTTCTAGGGTTCTAGATTTAGATTAGGTTTTTGGGAAAAAGGAATCAGGGGAACCAACCCGACTTTGCACTCTTCGCCAGAGCGTGTCAAGAATAAAATCCGGTAATGGAACTACATCTGTCGCGACAGTTGGCGTCGATCCCTCGGGCCGATTCCGGAACGACAGTAACGGCAAGGTGTTTGTCAAGTTTTGCCGAGGCAAAGCGTGAGATCTCATCGATCAGTTCATCCAGAGTCTTCCCGGTGAAATGTGCATCAGCCATGGCACTCGAGCCGCGAATCAAGGGCACTCACCTAGTATCCATCTCTTGAACGGTCCACATTCGGATATCGGAGGACGGTAGACGGAAAAAGAAACCAGAGGCTGAAGAAATGAAACGGTGCAAGCTGCAGGATGGATTGGGATGAAATTCTCTTGGCGCCGGTGGGCGTAGCACGAGCACATTGAACGTGTGCGCGCTAGCCGAGATGCCACTTCCGAGATAGGCCGCTTGTGGAAATTGAGTCGGCTTCCCGGGAAAGCAAATCTTTCCGAGTTACGGTTGGCCAAGTTGGCCAATTCTACGGTGTCCGAATTTTGTAAATGACCCAAAGCGACTTAGGGCTGACGCAATAATAACTTTACTATTGCAGTCGTTTCTTGATCATTAAAAAACTTATGGGCAAACGGCTGATCCGCGCAGTTTGGCGGCCTTCTAACCAATGAAGAAGCGGCCTTTACGCCCCCTAATCGCGGTGGACGTTCATCCGCTTGTTTTGTTATAGTACCGACAGGGAGATGCTTATAGTCGGTACTCTAACATTATGAGACCAACCTTCTTCTACTCCGACGTCTTGCGTCAGCACTTGCTCCGAAGCAAAATGGCCACCCTCGAGGAACTCAAGCGTGCTCTCGGTACTTCCGTGGACCTGACGGTCTTCCGAAAACTGAAGCAACTCGACTCTCTCACCAGCTATTCCCATCGCGCTCGTTACTACACGCTGCGTCAAATCGCCCGCTTCGACGCTGATGGACTGTGGTCTCATGAGGGAGTTTGGTTCTCTCGTCACGGCACGCTGCTCACCACCGCCGAAGCCTGGGTGCAACATTCCCCACAAGGCTATTTCGCCGAAGAACTGGCCGAGTGCCTGCATGTCGAAGTGCAGGACGCGCTCTATCACCTTGTCGAGCAGCGCCGCATCGCGCGCCAACTCGTCTCCAACCTCTATCTCTATACTTCCAGCGATCCGGTCCGCCGCCGCCGGCAACTCCTGGCACGCCGCGGCATCCAGACCGTCCCCACCCTGGTGGATACCTCGCGACTGGAGATTTCTCCAGACGAGCTGAAAGCCGCGATCCTCCTGTTCTATAGCCTGCTCGACGAACAGCAGCGCCGGCTCTACGCCGGACTGGAATCTTTCAAATTGGGACATGGCGGGGATCGTCAACTGGCCGAGTTTCTTAACCTGGACACGCATACGGTAGCTCGCGGACGACAGCAGTTGTTAGACCAGGACGTAGCCTTCGCTCGGGTGCGCAAACTGGGCGGCGGACGGCAACGGACCGAAAAAAAAACGTCGCAATAGTCGACGCCATCGAAATTCTATTGGAACACGATACCGCGGGTGATCCTATCACCGGTTTGAAGTGGACCCGCAAGACGCCTCAGAAGATCGCCGAACTACTCGAGCAAGTCGATATCCCCGTCTCCGCCAACACCGTGGCTCGCCTACTCCACAACATGAATTTCTCTCTGCGGGCCAATCGCAAGAATCTCGCCTCCAACGCCAGCCCCTTCCGCGACCAACAATTCCAATACATCTCCTCGCTACGCCATCGCTTCCAGCGTCACGGTCTTCCGATGATCAGTGTGGATACCAAGAAGCGCGAACTGGTGGGCAACTTCAAGAACCCCGGCGCCAAGTGGGATCGCTCCCCGGTACCGGTCAACGACCACGACTTCCGCTCCGACTCCACCGGCGTGGCCATTCCTTACGGCATCTACGACCTGCTGGCCAATCGTGGCTCCGTTTTTCTCGGAGTCTCTCACGATACCTCCGCATTCGCCGCTCATTCCATCGCCAACTGGTGGAAACGGGAAGGTTCACTCCGCTACCGTCGCGCTCGCAAACTCCTCATTCTCGCTGACACCGGTGGCAGCAATAGTTGTCGGCGCCATGCCTGGAAGACCGAACTCCAAGCGCAACTCTCCAACCCTTTCGATCTCGCCGTGACCGTGGCTCACTATCCGACGGGCACTTCTAATGTGGAGTGTATTGTTATGCGGAGTTTGCCTCTGACAGGCCGCTCCAGTGGCTCATTTCGAAGACTTTTTACTCCCCATAAAAGTGCCGCCCTGTAGCGAGGCGATCAACTTGTCGGTGACCTTGAAACGTCCGGAACGCAGTTTCGGGGGCACAACCGATTCCAGCGTTTCTAGTTTCACCGACGGATCCACTCGCGTGTAGATTTCCGTTGTTTGCAAGTTTGCATGGCCGAGCCACAGCGAGACCTTTCGCAGATCTTTGGTCGCTTGCAGTACGGTCAACGCGCAAGTGTGCCTCATAATGTGCGGGAATACCCGCTTTGTTGTCAGCGAGGGGCAATGCTGCCTTGCCGTTTGGACATGTTTGCGCAGGATGTATTTGAAGCCCGAACGAGTCAAGGATTCGCAGCGCGTACTGATGAACAGTTCCGGCACCGGCATGGTTCCCCTTACCGCCAACCAAGCTCGGAGCGCCGCTGCAGTTGTTTTCCACAGCGGGAGACACCGTTCTCTGCGGCCCTTGCCATGGACGAGCACGCTCGGTTGCGGCTGGAATTTCAGATCGTCCAGACGGAGACCGATCAGTTCGGAGACGCGTAAGCCACCTGCGTAGCATAGGTGCAGCATGGCGCGGTCGCGGAGACCTTTCCATCCTGTGGGATCGGGCGCGTCCAGGAGGGCCTGGATTTCCTCCGCCGTCAGATGCGGGACCAGACGTGACTCGGTTTTCTTGGTGGGAATTGCCAGGACGCGTCGGATCTGTTCGATCGCCGATGGGACGCGATATTCCAAGAAGTGCATAAAGGATTTGATCGCAGCCAGTCGGATGTTTCGGGAGCTGGGCCCATTGCCGCGAGTGGTTTCCAGATCGTTCAGGAAGTCGAGCACCAGCGGCGCATCGATTTGCTCCACAGCCAGCTCGGAAGGCGCCATCCGAAGGCGCTTGCTGGCGAAGGTTAAGAGCAGTTGGAAGGCATACGCATAGGAGTCACGCGTGTTCTGGCTCGCGCCGCGTTCGATGGGCAGGCGTTGCTCAAAGAAAGCAGTGAGGTGTGGTGCGATCGGTGTGTTTGCTTGGAAGTGCTACGGTCTCGGGCCCGTAACACTTCCAAATGGAATCCTATCGAACATCGCTTGTTTTCTGAAATCTCCAAGAATTGGGCCGCCGAGCCGTTGAACAGCTATCAAAAAATTCTCAACTTCCTTCGTACCACCACAACCAAGACCGGTCTAGCAGTGTCTGCCTACCTCGACCGCGCTCACTATCCAACCGGTCTCGAGCCGGATCCCCTGCTCTTTCGTTCCCTGCGCCTTCGCCCTCATAAGACACTACCAGCATGGAACTATACGATCACGCCCAATCTGTGAAGTTAATTTTGCGTGGGCCCTTAGTGAATTTGTCTTACGGTTCGGGACCAGGAAGTCGGTGGTTCAAATCCACTCGCCCCGGTCATTTCTTTTCGACAACTTGCGAAATCGCCGGGTCATGCTCAACCACCGTAGCCGTGTCTAACCACCAGCGTCACTTTCGTCGAGTGAACCAAGCTGCCGCTGGTCGCACCGATGGTCAGTGTGTAGGTTCCAACCGGTGTTGCCGAACCAGCTCTCACGCTCAAGGTCGATGAGCCCGAACCGGTCAGTGAGGTAGGACTGAAGCTCGCGGTCGCATAGGCCGGCAAGCCGCTGACGTTGAAAGTGACCGTTCCGGCAAAGGCACTCAATGCGCTTACGGCTACTGTGTACGAGGTTCGGTATCCCTGATACACAGACCGACTGCTGGGCGATGCTGAGACGCTAAAATCAGCAGCCTGCGGAGTAGCAGTGGCCTGATTGGAGTTTCCACTTTCGCCGGCGGAGTTAAGGGCAGATATGACGTAGTAGTAGGTCGTCCCGTTGACCACTCCGGAATCCGTATACGAGGTGCCTGCCAGACCAGGCGCAATTATGTTGTAGGGACCGCCGGTCGTGGTAGAGCTCTTAAGGTTATAGCTAGTCGCGCCACTCGATCCCGCCCAGCTCAATGCCACCTGCGCATTGCCGGCATTCGCCGTGAGATTGGTGGGGGCACCAGGAACCACGACCTGCGGTGTGGCGCTTGCTTCGGTAGAATTCGGACTCGATCCAACCGAATCCACTGCTTCGACGACGTAATAGTACGTCGTGCCGTTTGTTACGCTGGTGTCCGTATACGACGTCGCTGCCAGACCGCTGATGACCCTCATGTAAGGTCCTCCGGATGTGGTGGCGCGGTATACGGTATAGCTGCTCGCACCGCTGGATGCATTCCAACTCAACGCCACCTTGGTATCGCCTGCTACTGCCGTCAGGTTAGTCGGGGCGGCCGGGGCAGTGGTCACGCCGCAGGCGCTGAACTTGAAATTCGCGATCCGCGTGCTCCAGTTGAAGGTGCCGTTCTGTTTCAGGTATTCGGTCGTGTACCACATCGTGCAATCATCGTCCGGATCAACGCTCAGGCTACTGTAATCGCCCCAGCGGCTAAGCCTCGCCTGTTGCGATCCGGTGCCGTCCATAACCGTCACTTCCGATCCCAGCGTTCCAGGCGGGTCGGTGGAAGCGCGGCCGGTGAAGCGAATACCCGGATACATGCTGCTGCTGGAGATGCTGTAACCGATGGCCAAGTCTCCGGCGCTGTCCATTGCCGCGCTTCCCATCCAGCGGTAGTTGGAATCCGGCGCGAACGTGCCCTGCTGATAGAGCACAGGGTTTTTCGGGGTGCGAATCTCGTACCAGCGGATCCCCACACTTGTGCCGGCGGTGACGGAGTGGTTCACAACCAAGGATTCGTGATCGCCAAAGTTGCGATAGGCGAGCCGATACATGAGGCGATCTGCCAGCGAATCGAGCTGTTGGCCGCTCCCAAGCTGAGGAATGCAGGTACCACCTCCACCGCAGGCGGCCGAGAAGGACGCCACCGGCACGTTGATTGGGCCCATGAGAGTAGCGGTAGCGGCGGCGAAGTTGATATTGCTCATTTGCCAGATATTGAGCGAGTTGGTGTCGAAGTTGACGAAGTATTCAGGCGAGCCGGCTGGAGGCGCTGTGGTACCGTCAAGATCGGCTGGCAGTACCCCGCCGAAACTGGAACTTAGCTGAAAACAAACTTCATTAGCAGGATTTCCCGCAAGCATGGCATTACGATCATAAGCGCACAGCTTAGAGCCGGCGAAGAAGTAGCCACCATTGAACATGTTAAATGTGATGTAGTAATTGTCGGACCAAACCGCTAGCTTCGGATAATCATTGAGGTAGCTCGTGCCGTAGTTGAACGCGTAAACGTTGTATTGGCCAGTGGCATCCGATGTTGTCGAGACGGCCACGCACTGGTAATACCCCTGACCGGAATTGATAGAAAGCTGAGTGAGGACCCAGCGATTGTTCAGCTTGTCGTATTGCACGATGGGATCGCCGTCGTTGGTCACATAACACGGATGGTTCGCTCCAAGCGCCTGAAATAATGTATTTCCGGCGGCGGGTCCATAGAGCCTCAACCCCGCTTTCGAATAAACCGCAAACGATTCGTTCACCCATTGCACGATCTGGGTGTCGCCCACCGCCAGGTTCGCGTCAGGTGGAGCTGCGTTCGGCGTATACCCACCGCCGATGCCTAGACCGTCGAAGCTGGAGATGCTGCTGAGGTTGGGAGCTGCCGACGCTGTGGTCTGCACCGCGGCGGACGGCGTGCCAGCTGCCGAGCCTTTGGGCGGCACCAATCGTAAGGGTTTTTCCCGGCGTCCCTCTTTCTCGGGTAATGGTTTAATGTCCCGAAGGTTCGGCGTCTGGGCGTGATCAGCTTCCTTTCGCTCGCCCTGCATGTTGCCTTGTTTTGGGGTCGTGGTAACATTCGAAGAGTTGGTGTTCTGCGCGAAGGCTGTTCCACAAAACAGCAAGCTGAGGAGCACGGCGCTACTGACTGGGGAATAGCAATTGCGCTTTTTTGCGTTCGGCCGCATTGGGGCCCTCCCGAGGAAAACAATCCTGATGCACTGCCCAGATACTATTGCCTAACCCTAGAGCAGGCAGGTTTGCCCCGCATCTCCCATTCGGGAGATATTCACGGCGCCAAGCCATTTTCTTCCAGCGGACAAGGCCTGTACTCGAACAAACCCTGGAGATATGCCGATTAGGCGAGTCCGTGCGGGTACTAGTATCGGGAAAAGTGACCAACTGGAAATGCTGCCTTCGCCTGATTGCCAGCCTATCAAGTCACGACTAACTTCGCGCGCGGGGTCCTTCGTCTGCTGCACGCATCCACTCATTTTTCTCGTCCGAAGAAGTGTCATCGGACAGCTGGCTAAGCGCGCTCACGTGTTCCGCCGGATGGCGCAGAGGGGTGGAGTTCGGAGAATCTCACCAATGGCGGCTCTTGCCGGATTGCTCCAATGTGGGAGACGCAGCCGGAAAGGCTTCCGGATTGCGAGACTTCGGGCTTCAACCTCTTCAAGGATAACTACCATTACCAACGAACTAAAATCACGCCGGATCGAAGGGAGTACCCATATTCGATGCTTCCTGGCGACAAGCTTTTATTTGAACTGATCGGCTCGCTCTACGAGGCGGCTGCCTGCCCCGAACGTTGGGAGGACTTTTTGCGGCTAGCTCTGGAACGATTTGCAGCTGAACGCGCGGGACTGACTCTTCATAACGACCAAAAGCGCAACGCAGTCACAATATGGAGCATGGGGTTTCCCATGGAAGCCAAACGGGAATACGACGCTTACTACGGTGCAAGGAACCCACTTGTCAAGCCATACGCCGAATTTCTCCGAAGCAGGGAGGAATGGCACGGCCTTGCCAGGGCGGTGATAGGGGAGCAGGAATACAGGGCTTCCGAGTTTTATAACGACTTCGGCCGCAAGTACAGATCTTACTGGGTAGCGAACGGGTTAATCAGGAACTCTCTTCATGAAGTAACGACCTTATCCGTGATGCGGGCAGAAACAGCGCCAGCGCTGGACCAGCAAGCAGTCGACCTTATGGGCTTGCTGATCCCTCATTTGAAACGTGTTTTCAAGATTCATCGCACGATGGAATCCCTTCGTTCCACGGCGGATGCCGCGGTGTCCACGGTGGATGCATTGGAGGGCGCGGTTCTCGGTGTGAATGGAACGGGAGAGGTGGTTCTCACGAACCAAAAAGCTGAGGAGATTATCCGGCAGGAGGACGGGGTGATGCTGTGCGGAAAGCGGCTCACGGCGACCACTCCAACCGAGGCGAAGGAACTCGATGACCTGGTTCAATTAGCGGCGGCGACCGGTGCTGGAAGAGGAGTGCATCCAGGCGGAGCCATGCTTGTTCAAAGACGAGAACGCCAAGCTCTGCGGATTTTCGCTGTTCCGTTTTGCTCGAGCCACATGCTCACGGAAGTCTCTCCATGTGCTTTGATCTTTATCAACGACCCAGAAGCGCAGCCTGCCTCACGTGCGGCAGTTCTTTCCGGTCTGTATCAGCTGACACCAGCAGAATGCCGCTTGTCCGATCTTTTATTGGAAGGTTTGGACCTGGCGACTGCTGCCGAGCGCATGCGGGTCACCACGGAAACGGCTCGGTTCATGCTGAAGAGGGCCTTTCATAAGACAGGCACTCATCGTCAGTCGGAGTTGATTCGCTTCCTGCTTGGTCTTCCGAATGTGGCTGCAGTCCGCTGAAAACGGCGCGCCATTCCTGCCGACGAGGTCGAGTCAGCCCGGTTGTCACTCGTGCCGCTGAAAAACCCACTCGAAAAACCGGACTTTTCTCCGTAATGTCGCCTCTTGGCGCCTCGTTTACTCGCAGTTCCTCGCGGCCACTTCCACGACCTCGTCTACGTTGCTACGTTCCGTCCATCCGGGCGACATCTTGTCATGATTCCAAGCATCGAAGCGCGGAACCACGCCGCTTCCACATTAGCGCCGGGACTGCAGACATGCTCGAATAGCCTACAATCAATCAAGGTTTGCGCGCCGCCGAGCTTGTTGCTTGTATCTCGCATCACCTTCAAGACAGCGCGCAAGTCGTCGGGATCAACGTTGGCCACTTCCTCGCTACCATCGCGCCAAAAATCCTCGGCGGTTTGCGGAGTCAACCTTCGGGCCACGCGAGCATCGGAACGGCGGCACATATACACACCAAAGCACCGCCCAATTGGAAAATGAATGGAAAATAGGAACGCCGTGCCAGAGGAACGCTACTAAGAAAAGGAAGAAGTTCCTGTACGTGGTCGAGCCGACACACCGGAACAAATATTTCAAGTTTGGCCCCGCCTCCTCGAGAAGCGTTCTGAGCCGCAATGTCAAGGTGCGGAATCAGTTTCTCGAACGGCTCTTCCCCTTCTTTTTGCGGCGGGAGTCCTTTGTTGCGTTCTTATACTCCAGTCCCCAAACGCGTAGAAGTTGGCGACAGCCAACGTCGAAGTTGCCGGTGAGGTCAACTATTTGAAATTCAGGCAACGTCCACGACAAACGAGAGTATTCGCAAGGCTTACGCAGAACAGGGATAATCCTCTCGCTGTAGCGATACTCATTGAGCGCGAACAATAGTTCTCGCTTAACCCACGGGGGCCGCACCGAATCGGGCTGATAAGCTCGCCAGAGAAAGCAAGCTAAGCAAATCCTGGCTGGCCACAGATGCCGTCGAGCAATACGTTGCTGAACAAGAGCGCCAGGCCGCTTTAGTCCGGACAGCCGAATACGAAATCGACAGCGGAAAGTTTCTGCGTCACGAGAAGGTGCGGCGTTGGCTCCTCTCCTGGGGCACTGAGAAAGAACTTCCTCCGCCTACATGCAAGTAATTTGGTCTGCTACAGCCGTTGCCCAGCTGGCGGAAATCCGCAGCTTCATCGAGCAGGACAAACCTCAGGCCGCTCGTGGTGTCGCTGCGCGTATCGTCGCTGCCGCCGATCAGCTCGCCAGGAGTCCCCATATTGGGCGCCAGGGAAGAGCCCCGCAAACTCGAGAGCCGGTGATCGCCGGCACTCCCTACATTCTTCCCTATCGAATACAAGGAGATCGAATCAGAATTCTCGCTGTTTTCCATGCCTCCCGACAGCGGCCACGTGCTTCTGAAGCCTAGGACTACTGGCGTCAACCGTGACGAAGCTGGAACTTCAGATCATGGAAGCTGTGGTTCGCTAAAACTTCAGCCAACCAAAACGAGACCGTTTTTGATGGCGAAGGCCCGAATACGATCCTCGCTTCGAAAACCGCGCGAAAACTTTGGATCCCTGCGGCCTTAACCGCTGCGACCACCTCGAGCCCGAACTTCCGATCGCGGTCAAAGATCAAGCAGTTGAGAGAGGTTTCAAAAGCGAAACGCCTCCCGCAACTGCTGCGTGGTCCAAGTTTGACGAGGCCATCCAAACTCCCCCCTTGGCGCAAGAAACCTTTGTTCCGCGTAATAAAGCTGAAGAATCAAAGTGCTGGGCTGCGATCGGTCTACTGAGGGCCATCAACCCGGCTGACCAGGCTTCCAGTCCGGCGTGTCAAGCAAAGCGCACTTGGAGCTCGCTGGCCCACGTTATGAAGCTCAACCATCGCCACAACCAGCGTTCTGACTCTGTATCGGACGCTTGATTGTCCAGGGTCCGGTTCACACGTCTCTCGAGTTCGGCAACATCCAGTGCAGGAATGGCGGCGGCGCCCCTCAGGATACCGTGGAGCCACGACTCCGTTTGGCGATTCAATTTCGAGATGGGCATGGCAAACCCGATCCTGTCGCGGCGGTCGAGGACCTCCGTGGGGACGAGCCCGCGCATGGCACGAAGCAGAACCGCCTTGCAACGACCCTCCGCGGAAATAATTTCTTCCTCGGGCAGGGAAAATACAAAATTGAGAAGATCAGCAGTCAGGAAGGGAACGCGGTTCTCTACCGAAAAGGCCATTGCATTTCTGTCTTCAAAGCGAAGCAAGGCGGGAAGAGCCTCCAAAAGGTTCTGTTTCAACAGACCGTGCAAACTGCGCCCAGGACCCTCGCTGTAACGGGTTCTTGAAGAGCCGATCCCGCGCTCGCGAAACCAATCGGCATTGGCCCCGGGCGGCGGCCTGGTTCGCACGCGCCTCACGGTTTCTACAAGGCTCGCCGGAAGAGTCTCGCGTGCCACCCCCCGGAGGCTTAGTGCCGCCGACCCAGGCAGCGCCTTCGCATGCCGCAGGAACTGCATGGCCGCTAACCAATGGCCTGTCCGCACGAGGGTGGCAAGACGCACGGGGAGATGCCGGATGTACCCGAGATATTGATCTGCGCCCTGGCCGGTCAGCACCACTTTCACGCCCGCCTCGTGAGCGGATCGAAAAATGCGGTACTGGGCGTAGATGGTTGGCGATCCAAATGGCTGTTCTTGCACGCGCACTAGCTCGCGAAAGTCCTCGACGAGCTCGTTTGGATGAATGTGGACTAGGTGCTGTTTGGCCGCCGTCGCCCGCGCGACCATCCCAGACCAGCGTTCTTCCGAGAGCTCCGGATCTTCTGCGACATAACTGAACGCGTGCAATGGGATTTCTGGGCCCTGGACAGCTCGGACCATGGCCGTGATCGAAGACGAATCCATGCCTCCGGAAAGAGACACGCCCACAGGAACGTCGCTCCGCAGATGCAGTCGGATGCTTTGCTCGAACAGATCGCGGAAGCCTGAGCTGGCCTCTTGGGGCGAGATGCACGGGGCCCGTTTCCGCTCGAGTTCCCAGTAACACACGGGCTCTGAGGTCCCGGGAGATGCGCAGGAAATTGCCAAATAGTGCCCCGCTCGAAGCTGGCGGACGTCTTGAAAAAAGGTCCTGTCGGCAAGTTCCCCCATTGCGCCGGAAAGGAAGTCATAGACCGTCTGCGGGTGTGCCCTGCGGCTCACCCCTGGGACCTCGAGCAGCGGAGCAATTTCCGAGGCAAATACGATTCTGTGCCTGTCCTGGACGTAATAAAGCGGCTTGATGCCAAAGGGGTCTCGCGCGAGCAGGACAGAAGCTTGCTCGGAATCGAAAACGGCAAACGCAAACATACCGATCAGGCGCGGCAGCAGGGCCTTTCCCCATCTTCGCCATCCCTCGAGCAGCACTTCCGCATCGGAGCTGGTCCTGAAACTGTGGCCGAGATTCTTGAGTTCGGCGCGAATTTCCCGATAGTTGTAAATCTCGCCATTGAAACTAAGGTGGTATCGGCCGTCGGGAGTCGACATGGGCTGGCGCGCGGCTTCCGATAGATCGATGATGGCTAATCTGCGGTGACCGAACAAGACCGTGGCAATCGGAGGTGCGCCCAAAGTGGACGAAGCGGTGCCGTTTCTGACGATAAACTCCTCTAGGCCTTGGCCGTCCGGCCCGCGATGGACCATATGATCCATGGCCCGTCGAACCGCGTCTCGAAGCGGCACGTGCTCACCGGTTTGTATGCAGCCGACGATTCCGCACATGACAACAGGTGTTTTTCCTTCCGCCCTATTAGGACGATGCGTTGCTCGCTAAGCTTTGGTGAACAGAAATCAAACGCTCGGTACAGCGAGCGAAAATCAACCCGCTTCTGGGCAAGGTTTCAACCGGACTATTCGAATCTTCTGAGCTTGAGCGATTCGAGCGCAACAGAAAAGAGAAATTGCGGTCCATAGACGAGGTAGCGCCGCCAGAGTCTCCGGGGTTCCTGAACCAATCGGAAAAGCCATTCTCCTCCGTTCTCGCGCATCCAGCGGGGCGCCTGTCTTCGCCTTCCCGAATGGATATCAAAAGCCGCTCCCACGCCCAGCAGCACCGCAGCCTGCAGACGGCCCCGGTGCCGGTGCATCCATTGCTCCTGTTTGGGCGTGCCAAGACCAACCCAAACGACGTCCGGCGCGGCCCGATTGATAGTGGCCACGAGTTCTTCTTCTTGCGCTTCGGCCCAGGGTTCGAACGGAGGCGAGCATGTGCCCGCAATCACGAGCCCGGGAAACCTGCGCTTGAGGATGGTCGCGAGTCCATCGGCCACGCCGGGTGCCCCGCCCATCAGGAAATGACGACAGCCCCCCGAAGCCGTTTGCCGACACACCTCGAGCATGAGCTCAGGCCCGTAGACCCGGCGCGTGAGCGGCCGTCCCCGAAATCGGCTGAGCCAAACCAGAGGCGTGCCATCGGGCACCACCAGGTCGGCGGCGTTAAGGATGCACTTGAAGGCAGGATCGTGTTGCGCCTCCATGATCCCGTGCATGCCGGTCAGTGCGACATAGCGGCAACCGTGCCGGTGCTCGATCCACTCGCTGACGGTTCGACATGCTTCCGGAAGCTCCAGCGCGTCCACATGCACACCCAGGACTTCGAAGGAGGGCCTCCGCACTCCCACCCCGTTCTTCCATGTCACTCGCCAAGGGAGGTCTTCCTTCCGCGATTCGATGGCGCGTTTATAAATGCCCATGAGCATCTCATAGTTTCTGTCGGCGGTGTACTTGGCCACGAACTCAGCGCGGCCGGCCTGTCCGATCTCTTCCATATCTCGGGGATGAGTCCAAACCCATTCCACCTTGCAGGCCAGGTCCTCGGCATTACCCGGGACAAAATGTATCCCGGTGCGTTCGTCCGCTACCATCTCTTGGAGGGCTCCGAGTCCCGCTACGATGGTTGGGGTGCCGCAGGCGTAAGCCTCCGTGACCGTCATGGGGAGATTCTCGTAGCACTCGCTCGGCACGACCAAGAATCGAGCACTCTTCATTGCCGCAAAAACCGCTTGGCGGTCGAGGTGGCCGAGAAACCGCACGCGAGCAAGCCCCAGCCTCTCGACCAGAGCTTCGAGCTCACCGCGCAGGGGGCCATCCCCCACGATCCGCAGAGGAATCTTGCTCCCGAGTTGCTTCCAGGCGGCGAGCAAGGTTCCCAATCCTTTTTCCGGGGAGAGACGACCGACGAACAAGGCGTAGTCGGAAACATCGCGCTCGGCGCCTGGATCAGGATGAACAAAATTGGGTTTGACGACAATTTTTGCTGCGGGCAGTCCACCAGCGATGAACTTATCTCTGGCAAAATTCGACAGCGCGACATACAAGTCTACCTTCTTGGTCCAGGTGCCGAGAGCCTGGTGGATCGCGAGCATGGCGGCAACGGTTCCGCTCGCCGTTCTATTTCCGCGATAGCAGGCATAGCGCACCGCCGGCCAGGCAATCCCTTTCCCGAGGCAGCACTCGCAGGGCTTCCCGCCGCGCGAGAGCGTCGTCCCGGGACACACGAGGCGATAGTTGTGAAGCGTCTGCACCACGGGAATCCCCGCCGACCGGCAAGCGGAATAAGCAGACGGGGAGATCAAAGGAAAGGTGTTGTGGAAGTGCGCCACGTCCGGCTCGTGGTTCAAGGCAAAGCGCCGGACCTCGGCAAGGGTTTTGTTCGACCACACGGTCGTCAGGGGCAAGGCCGCCTTTTGAACGATCGTGAACGGCTCGATTTCCGCATTGTTCCGACGGTAAGGGAAAACGGAATGGCCGCGGGTCGAGAGCAGTTGTTCTTCGGATTCAACCGCCAGGTCTTCCCCTCCTCGCTTTGTATATCGGCAGTGCAGCATGAGCACTTTCATCGGTTGTCCTTGTTCCTTCCCCTATGCCGTATCAGCCCCCCTGGCGTTCTCGAGATGGTCGTTCACGGGACAGCAAAACGGGGGCTGGTCCGATGAAAACGGTGCAAGCGGGACTTAAGGAAAGCTGTTTCCCGGACAAATCTCTCTCCTCGTTAACCGTCCACGCCTCGGGAATCTTGAATTTCGCGGTTCGGGCCGGATTCCACACGACCCACGCCCGATGATCCGGACGGCTCAGTTCACAAATCCAGGCGCCACTCCGATCGGGAAGGCAGGAAACCATGCGCGCGCCAACCAGCCACTTCTCGGTTTCCGCAAAAGCGGTTGCCGGAGGTTTCAAGGTCTGTCCATCCGCTTCGGTCAATCCGCCGACCTCGCTGTCCCAGGAATAAAAGTAAAATCGTCGGACGCCCATGGCCCAGTTCAGCAGATAGGAACGCGCCACATAGGCGGAGGCTTCCTCGAGCGTCAGCACCCTGCTAAAGGAGGAGTTTTGCGGCGTGACCTTGCTCAACCGATTCTCGATGAGCCAGCCCGTTTCGGTGTTCCACAGGGGCTTGGTCGCCAAATGGTTTTCCTCTAGCACGGCGCGCAAGCGCTCGCCGAGCTCCAGCATGGCTTCCGGTGCGCCCGGTGTGACATAAAAGTGAAACCCGATCACGTCGGCGTACGCGCCACCCCCCATATGCAGATAGTGTTCAAGCCATGCCACTCCCGTCTGCCCGGTGGCGGACGGCGAAACGACGAGAACCGTCTGGTCCACTTGCTTCAAAACGCCATAGGCTTCGCGGGCCAGTTCGAGCATCGTGTCCGGCCGGCCAGAAAAAAAATCGCTCAGGTTCGGTTCATTCCAGATCTCGTAGGCGTGGATGCGGCCTTTGTAACGCGTGGCGACCTCGCGAACATACTCGCTCCAATCGGAAATATTCCGAGGTTCAGCAGCGTTGCCGTGTTCATAACCTGACTTTTCTTTTGGCCGGCTAGAAGCCCACGCCGGTGTTAGCCCGAGGGGCAACAAGATCTCGACACCATGACTCTCCGCCAGAGAGATATAACGATCGAGGTGCGAGAAATCCCACTGCCCTTTTTGCGGCTCCACGTTGGGCCAGACTACATAGGCGTCCCAAAGGCGCCAGGAACCGAACGAGACGCGAGGCCAGGGTGTCGGCTGCGGGAGATGGTGTATGTGCAGACCGAAGAAGGAAAGTGGAACGGGCTCGCTCGGAGGCACGAGCTTTGTCGCGCGCGCCCTACTCTTCCACAATTCAACGGAGATCGCGGCCAGGACCAGCAACGCGAAAAGGCGCAAAGCGGACCTCGGCGTCGTGGACATGCTGCGCGTCCTCCTTTCGAATGGTGGCGTCAGCTTCGGCTCCCTTGCTCCCTCAGAGGTCTCTCAGGGGTCAGGGGTAGCAGCTCTTTGCCGCTCCGCGAGCGGCATCCGACGGATTGGGCTGGGAGGTGGTTGAAAAGCCGGTTTCGGCGCTAGCTCGCGAGGTGTGTCCGGAAGCGGCCGACCCGAACTCGTATAATAAGCGTGTCGCAGGCAGCAGCCAAGAAAGCCTTTTTAAAGACCTGCTCTCTGGCGCAAACTCCTGGTAGAAGCGGACGAGCCTCCAGCCTTCCACTCCGCACTCCCGCAGCAGGCCTTCGGCGCCAGTTCGCGTATAACTGCGATTATTCCCGAAGTTTTGCGGCAGCAGGCCGAGCCGCCGCAGCGGGTTGTGCCACCAATGATGAAAGTCGACGATGGCCCGGCCCTCGCTCGCAATGGCTCTCTCGATCTGGTTTAACAGAGCCTTCTCATGGTCTTGCCCGCGAATCAAGGTATCCAGACACAGCAGTCGATCGATCGAGCAACGAAAGGGCAGGGCAAAATAGTCCACGCGCAAAAAGAAGATATTCCGAAGACCCATCCGGCGGGACCTTGCGAGGGCGTACCGCAGGGCGTCGACCGACAGGTCACAATGGAGCACCCACCTGAAGTGCCGCGCACAAGAGAGCGTGTAGTCTCCGACACCCGCGGAAACGTCGCAAAGGATTCCATCCTGCAATGGGACTCCGTCTCTTCTGAGCATGGAAAGGACGGTTCGCACCTGGCGCTCGCGATGAAGTCTCCAGGCCGAGGACTGGGCCTCACGGACGCCCCAGGGAATCGCGTCCTCCCGAGCTTCGAAGGTCCGATGAAACTCGAGATGGTAATCCGCCGTGTATTTCGGATTCGACAGGGATCCCACGGGCTTGCTCGGGAGAAGTTCCAGGATCTCTCCTTCCCAGGCTCGATAGATTCTGCCGCAATGGCGGCATTCGAAACTCGCGTCCTTCGAGCGCAGGGATCTCTGGTCGTCGGGACAGCAAAGCCGCGAAGCGATTTCTTCCGTGCTAAAGCGCATAAGATCCGAGCTCTGAGTTGGTCACAAGAGTCACTCTGTCTTTGTTTGCGGCAATAAGTGCGAGCAATTCCTCGAGCCGACCCCATTGGTGTTCCTGCTCAATTTCGAACGAGTGCCCCCAGAGGTGGAAAGCGCCCCCCTCCCTGAGAGTTCGCTCGAGCAACTTCGCTCCTAGTTCCCACCAGTCGCACCTGCCAAACAAAGCGCGCGCGCGAAACAGGTTTACCAACGACCACCGCTTGAGGGCATTCTTGGCATAGGCGACGGGCGAGTGAGGGAAGGCTTGCACGGTGGTGGGAATCAGCGCGAGCCCCTCGACGCGGCGCGGCCAGTCGGTTGAGAGGAATTCAACGGTTCGCGCCGATAGATATCCGGCTCGTTTCAGCAGGGACAACTGTTCTCGCCTGTACTTGCCCCCGGGGAAACAGAAGACGCGGCAGGGCTTGCCCGTAAGATCTTCGATCCATTGGCGTGAACCCGATAACTGACCGAGCGTTTCATCCTGCGGAGCTCGGTCGAGCGGGTTGTGATCGAGCGCATGGGAGCCCACTTCAAACCGCGAACTGAGCTCCCGGATATCCTCTGCCGCCATCGCTGGCCAGCTCGTGTTGCGCGCTATGTAGAAGGTGCCGGTCAACCCGTATTTCGCGAGCAGGTCGGCAATATGCAGGTCGAGGGGGTACCCATCGTCCCAACTGGTCGTAACCAAGCATGCGGAGTGCTTTCCCGTCACGGCGACACCCTGGTTCCAAGGGCAAACTCGAGAGCGTGTGCGAAGCCGGCGGCTTGGGCGTCATGGTTCCACCGGGCGACCATGCGTTTGGCGGTGGCCCCCATGCGCTCGCGCGCGCCCGGATCGTTCACGACTTTTTCGAGCGCCCTCGCAAGCGCGGCCGAGTTCCCTTCCCTCACGACGACGCCGTTGAGTCCGTCCTGCAGCAAGCCTCCGGCAACGGCTCCGACCGCATCGGTTGCGATCACCGGCACGCCCTGGTTGAACGCTTCATTCACAACCAGTCCCCAAGGTTCCCTGCTCTCTCGTGTCGTCACCGAGGGAAGCACGACGACGGTCGCGAGAGCGTAGTAGCCCACCGTTTCTTGGATCGGCACATAGCCCGCAAAGCGCACTCGCTCCCCGATTCGAAGGCGAGCAGCCAGCTGTTCGAGCGCCGGGCGCTCTCCCCCCGCCCCGGCAATAACCAGAACCGAGTCCTCGAGACGAGCTGCGGCGAAGGCCTCGAGAAGATGGGGAAGTCCCTTGACCGCTTCGAGGCGCCCAAGATACAAGACCACATTTTGCCCCGCACGAACGGCTAGTTTTCTCCTGAGAGCTTCCTTCTCGGAATCCGAAACCAAGCGGGAGTAAAACGAATTGTCCACCGCCTGCGGGGCCACGAAAATCCGCTCCGAGCGCACTCCCTCGGAGACGAGATAGCCTTTGACATGTTCGCCGTAGACAACGATGGCGTCGGCATCCCGGTAAAGAAAGCGGGTAAGCGGGAAGATCGCTCGGTGCAGCGGAGTCTCGATTCTAAACCAAATGCCCGTCCAAAGCAGGAAAGGCACGCGCTTCCACCGCGCCACGAAGTAGGCCATCGCGAGCGCAAATTTGCCGTCGATTGCGCTCAGAATGGCTCGCGCCCGAGAGCGCAAAAGCTTCCAGGGAAGCGCGGGCACAATTCGCGTCCCTCCCACTCGAAAACCGCCCAGGTACGCATGGGGAAAATCTCCGGAACTGACTCCATGCTCGGCTTGCCAATACCATTCCCTGCCGTCGGAGTGGAAAAAGTATTGCGCGCCGAGACGGGCGGCAAGACGAGTGAAGAGCCCAAGCGTATAGTGCGTACAGATGGGCTGAACAAACGCAAAGCTTCGGCGCCGAGCGGCGGGGAGTTGCTCCGGACCGAAGGGGAACGCGGAAGGCGTTCCGGGTGACGGCGTCCGAGGAACGGGGGATTTGGCCCTTCGCTCTCTAGCGGCCTCTTCGAGGACCCGCTCGTAGATTTGCTCGAGTTTGGCGGTTTGCGTTCGGAGATCGAACGACGCCCGAACCCGTCTCCGGCCCGCCTCGCTCATGGCCCTCCAGCGATTCCGATCTTCGAGAAGCGTGAGGATATGCCCCGCAAGCGCGCTCCAATCCTCCTCCTCTGCCAGCAACCCGGTCTCTCCATCGTCGACCGCCTCCGGCACTCCCCCCGAGCGAAAGCCGGCCACCGGAAGTCCCATGGCCTGCGATTCCAGGAAAACCATTCCCAATCCTTCTCGGTCGCCCGATCGAGCACACACGCTCGGCACCGAGAAAACGCTCGATCGATTCATCCACTCGCGGACAACGGTGGGAGACTGCACTCCCAGGAAGGAGTAATTCCGCAGGTTCTCGCCGGCCAAGTGCTCGAGGTCCTTGCGAAGCTCTCCGTCGCCGATCACCACGAGTTTGGCTTCAGGTAGGGCAGCCTCGACCTCGCACATGGCCCTGATAAGATGCGCGCATCCTTTTTTCTCCGTGAGCCTTCCGGTAAACAGAACCACCGGCTCTCGCCGAGTGTGCTCATGGGGCTTAAAAAAATCGGTATCCACTCCGATGTAGTGCACCAGGATTCGCTCTTCGGGGAATCCCCGGTCGATCATCTGTTTTCTCAGAAATTCCGAGGCCGCGATGTACAGCGCGGTTTCCCTGTGCAGGACGTGCCGGTTGCGGACATACATTCGGGCGCGATAATGAGAGCGGAGAAAATCGGCATCGGCGACCGTGGCATCGTAGCCGTGAACGGTGACGACGAGCGGCACCCCAAGCCAGCGCGCCAGGGGAAGAGCGGTAAGCCCGGCCGGGGCGCAGTGAGCATGAACCAGGACGGGCTCGTGCTCCCCGACGCGCCGGAAAAAAAACGGCGCATATCCTAACACCTTGAAGGGGATCTGCTTCAGCCGATTCCAGAGCTGCGGGGCCCGGGGATTGTCGCACAGCACGACGGTTCGGTCCGAGGGAAGCGGAAGGCCCGGAGAGGCCCGCTGGGGGCTCACGTACAAGGCCGTGAACTCCCTGAGCGCGGAACCCTGTGCGCGGACAAAGGTCATGCTTGGCGCGAGCAGCGGCTCAGCAAAGATGGCGACGACGGGCTTAGGCTCGAGCGAAGGCCTTTGCCGGTCAATGGCGTTGGGCAACATCAGGGGACTCATGGTTATAGGGTCTCCTCCGGCCGTTCCGCAGCGAGTCCCAGGGGAGGCTTCTCGCAAGCAATGATCTCGGTTGTGGGGCTTTCCTCGAGCATCTTGGTCAACAGGAGTTCGAGCGGGTAGAGCACGGAGCCGAGGAGGAATCCCGCAGCCTCGCTCCGCCGGGCTGAGTAAGTCACGAGTTTCCAGAGGAAACGGTAGACCGGGCTCTGGGAGTCCAGGGGTTCTTCCATAAGCACAAACATGGGGACACGGCGAAGCACGCGAAACCCGGTATTCCTCAGCAACGCCTCCACCCGGCTGAGGCTGCGGCAAGCCACATGCTCGCCCGAGAGAGGGATACTGTGCACCAGCAAGTCCGAGAACAGAAACAGACCCCCGGGACGGAGCAGCGCATGCACGTTTCGAATCGCTCGTTCGTAACGCCCTTCCTCCACGATGTGAAACAGCACGTCGAAGGCGGACACCACGTCGTACTGTCCGTCGAGAGACGCTCGGAGAGCGTCACTGATGTCCATTTCGAGAATCCTCGTTGAGGGGAAGGCGCTCCGCAGGCGGGACACGGCGATTTCCGCCAAATCGCATGCCGTTATCGAAGAAACTCCGAGTTCCTTCCATAACCCCAGATAGAAGCCCGTTCCCGATCCAACGTCGAAGACCCGCGCTCGGCTGAGGTCCGTACCTAAAGACCTGAGGAGTCGCAAGAATGCGGCGCGCCGGACTCGGTACAGCCACTTGATATAGTGTTTCCCCATGCGGGTGTTCCCCACGCCGCATAGACCCGGGTGCTGCCGCAGGCGTGTTTCCCAATAGGACTTGGCGTCAAATGGTCGGCTCGACCGAGGGGTCGGAGAAAGCGTGGTGCGGCCGGGCGCGCTCACGTTCGAACTCCTTCCGATCGCCTTCCAGTCAGAAGACAGACGCGACAGGAGATGGCCACATAGAGGATCCAAAGCACGTAGTTCGGCGAAAGAAGAGAGCTCTGCGCCAGATTTACAAAGAAGAGAAAGATCAGAAACAAGAGCGGCCAGGCGCCCTCCCACAGGCCTTCCCGGCGAAAACATTCGGCCGCCTTCCAGAAATGGCGGGCAAATCCCAGAAAAAATGCGGCTAACCCGCATATGCCGAGATCGAGCCAGATTTCAAGATACCCGTTGTGGGCGCTCGGCACGTCCCACCCGGCGAGCTTGCGAACCTCGCCTGAGCTACCCTCGTCACCGAGCCAAAAGGCATTGAATCCATGACCGATCCAGGGGTGATCCATCCCGAGGATCAGCGAGGCTCCCCAGATGGTCGTGCGGCCGGTGAGCGTGACATCCCGGTCGAGGAAGGCGGCCACGGCTGCAAAGTGGGAGGCAATGAAATAAAGTCCGATCGCGGCGGCCACGACGCTAGCCACCAGTATCCGACGCGTGCTGTGTCGATTGGTCCGCATATACCGCAACAGCCAACCCACCGCGAGGACCGCGAAAAGGCTCAGAAAGCCCGTCAGAGAACCGGACAGGAAAAGGAGAAGAAAGCTGAGGCCGGCCCAAGGATAAGCACTCCATTTGTGCTCCGGTTCAAGGCGGCTCCACAGGAGGAGAACCACGGTGCTGAGCGCCATCATCATCCCCAGGGAGTTTCGTTGGGTGAAGATCCCATACCACGGCGCGCTCCATTGCTCGAAAAGCTGTTGCACAGGCAAGACGTCAAACATGAAGCTGAGCAAGCCATTTGGCTCGAGGAAAAGGCCGTACATGCGCCCGGTCTGGCTGTCGACCGCCGTCCCCAGATGAAACGCCCCGAAAACAAGGCTCAAAACCGCGCAGATCTTGGCGAGAGTCACGAGAAGCCGTAGTTGCTCTTTGAAGGAGTAACGGACGGCGAAATAAAAGCCGGTAAGCGTCGTGGCAGCCAGCGCCACGCTCCGTCGGGCGGTCAGTCCCTTGTCGTCAGACCAGCCGATCGAAAGCAGGCAGATGGCCAGGAGCAACAAAAACGGCCACCCTCGAAGGAGAAGACGCCAAAACCCGCGGGCTTCTTTGATCAAGAAAAACAGTACGAACAAATATAAGCCGGACCAGATGACCTGCATGAAGGGCAGCCCGGCGTTCTGCCGGAAAGCGAATTTGCCGTGTTTTAAAAAGAGATTCAGGAATGCTCCCGTGGAGAGAAGCAGGAGAACGATGGCCAGGCCCTTTTCGAGTTTGCCCGGTGGGTTCATGGCCTTCCTCTACACCTTGGCCCGCGAGGCCATGCCGACATCCAGGGTTCGCAGATCGTTCCAGATATAACCCCCTGCGCCAGCCAGGATCACGGTGCTCAACAGGGCGGGCGCAAGAATTTCGTCCATTCGGCCGACTAGCCCCAAGCGGTATGCGGCGAGAAGGAGGACCGAAGGAGCGAAGGCCACCAGGAAGGGTTTCGTTTCATAGCGCAGGGGATAGTGGCGCTGGCCGACCAGAGCCATAAGAAACGTGATCACCACCCAGGCGCCGAGCCACGCCCAGGCCGCCCCCAAGACTCCAAAACGGGGTATCAGAAGCCGGTTCAGCAGGAAGCTTACACCGATGCCGCAAGAGAAAATGGGTGGTAACCACCGCGTGGCCGAACCGAGATACAGGCCCACCGAAGAGGGATACTGCAGGACGGCAGCCGCCTGGACCAGAAGCAACCAGGGAACCGAGGAAAGGCTTTGAGCGTACTCCGGGGTGGCCAAGATACGCAGAACAAGAGGCGAGAAGAGAGAAAACACGAGCGCCATAGAGACCGAAGCCACCACGAGATAACTCATCAGCTTCGAGTAAATCAAGGGCGCTCCTGGCCTGTTCGCGATCTGGAAAAGCAATCCGCCCCAGGCGGCTCCGAAAGGAACCACAACGAGCAAGCGCATGATGCCGGAAATCTTGACGGCCACAAAGTAAAGCCCTACCTGTTCTAGGCTCCCGTAGTGGCCGAGAAAAAAACGCCCCGCGCCATCTAGAATCATCATGATCAGAGCGCTGCCCATTACCGGCAAGCCGTATTTGGCCATGGACACGGCCGACGACAAGGAGGCCGAGAGAGAAAGGTCGGAAACGGTCATTGCCCACAGGACAAGACATGCGAGAACATCCCCGAGCACGCGGCCTTTGAATACACCTACCAATCCTTCGCCGCGTCCAACCACCAGCCAGATGCTGAGACCGGCAATCCCCAAAAGCCGGATAGCGGAGGCCCAAGAGAAACTCCCGGCCCTCCGTTTGGCCCGCAGGTGCGTCAAAAGAGACCCTTGCAAAGATTCGAGCAGGACGAGGGGTAGCAGCCACCAGGCGATCCGTCGCGCATCTCCACGCAGCAAGCTTGCAGACCAGGGAATCGAGAGGAAGATCGAGAGCCCTGTTCCCGTGATGGCCGCCGCGAGACCATTGGCCCAAAGCATGGTGCCCAGGAGTTTCCGCGCCTCGCCCGGACCAGAAGCCGCGAAGCCTTTTAGATAGGAAACGGGGAACCCCAAGCCGGAAATCGAGAGGAGACTCAAAGCCAGCAGTTCGACGAGCGCGTAGAGTCCGAAGTCGGACGGGCTCAAGAAACGTGTGTAGAGAGGCAAAAGAAACACGTTGGCCAGGCCCATCACGGCCACGCCTACCAGGTACTGCGAGGAATCACCGAGCAAGGAGAGCAGCACCGCTGCCAGGCTGCTTCGCTCTTCGCGACGCCAGGTCGGAGCGTTCGGCAACGCTTCGATTCGGTTCCTAATCCAGTCGATGGAGCTCAACACGGATTTTCCTATTCCCTGTTTTGGAGAGCCAGGATTAGCGGCAATCAGAATTCTCCGCGAGCCTGTTCTTTCGCACCGGAGCACACGGCTCGACCCGACAAACGCGGTTCAAGTGAGGCTCGACAGGAAACCGCGAGGTTTCCCGTGTCATTCACCGCTGCCTTTCCATAGCTCCGCGACGCTCCGAAACAAAATCTCGAGGTCCAGCCGCAGGCTCCATTTCTCGATGTATTCGAGGTCGAGCGCCAGATTGGTTTCAAACGAGGGGTCTCGTCTCGCCGTCACTTGCCACAAACCGGTAAGCCCGGGTTTTACGTCCAGACGCCGGAGGTGCTCGGGCTGGTAGCGGTTGAAATCGTCCAAGGGATGCGGGCGCGGCCCGACCAGACTCATCTCGCCGCGGAGCACGTTCCATAACTGCGGCAGTTCGTCCAGGCTGAATTTTCTGAGCCATCTCCCGACGCGTGTGACGCGGGGATCATTTTTCATCTTGAAGCACGGCCCGGCTCGTTCGTTGGTCTCGCGAAGGGTGTCCCTCCAGCCGTCCGCGCCGACAAACATGGTGCGCAGCTTCCAACAGCGGAACTGGCGCCCCTTGTATCCAACTCTGGTGGCGGGATAGAAGGCGCCGCCGCGCGAATCGAGCTCGACGACCGCCGCAAGCAAGGCCAGCAACGGGGCCGTTACGACCAGAGCGGCGCCTGCAATCACCACGTCCAGGATTCGCTTGATCGCTACTCCCAGCCCGGGAATTGGGTTTTCGTTCAGCGCGATGAGCGGGAATCCGCTGATGGCGTGCACCGGCCGACGCCAGCCGACGCCGTCATAGAGCTCCGGAACCACTTTCAGTCCGAGCCGCAGTTGACGCGCCACGAGCACGAACTGCTTGACGACTTCTCGATCGATGGGCGGGGTGAGAAACACCTCGTCGATGAACTGCTCGGCCAGAACCCGCTCGAGCTCATCGAGTCTGCCTAGAGTCCGAGGATCGAAAGAAGGCTGGGCATCCAGGAAACCGCATACCTTATAACCGAGCGCTGGATTCGCTCCGAGGGACGCGGCGAGCACCCGGCCGGTCTTTCCCGCTCCTACGATCAGGACCCGAGAGACTCCCATTCCCCGAACAGTCCGGCTGAGGACGAGCCTGCGCTTCAGATACCGCCATCCGGAAAGAGTCGCTCCCGTCAGGATCCCCAGGGCCAGCACGGAGATGCGCGGGATCCCCTGCGCTCCAAAGGCAAATACGAACAGCACCAGAACCGCCGTTGCCAAACTCACGGCCTGCAAAACCATGAGGCCTTCTTCTAAGGCTCCGCGGTCGCGCGGGGTCCGGTAAAGATCCTGACTTGTGCAGCTCAACACCACGAGCGCGGCGTAAGCGAAAATGACCCCGATGTACGTGCTTGCCCTACCCCATGGACCAGCGACGACCGGCTGCAGAGAAAAGACCAGCGCGCCAACTAAAGCCACCATGGCACAGTCGATCGCCGCATAAGCAATCTGTACCGGCAGCCCGTGCACTCCGCTCGCTTGCAGTCGTGAGGGCCGCGGAGTCTCGCACGCGAGGAGGCCATGGAAACCCGCCACCTGCCCGGGCGGAGGCTCAACGACCTCGGCGGAAACCGCTCTAGTTTGAGGCGCGACGTCCATCACTGTTCGAGGTTCCCTCTCCGAGAACGTTCCACTGCCGCTCCTTCTGAAATCGATGATCGCTTCCGAGCTTGAGTGACTTTCGCGAGGGTGCTTGGTCAGGAGCCTGCCCGCATGGCGATACTTCGGCTCCTCTCCTGTTCTTTGCTGGCCTCGTCCTCCGGCGGTGTTTCCTCTCTCACGGGCTCGTTTTGGTGCTGACGTTTCAAGCGCGCCCGCGCCCAGCCGAGTGCCGAGCTGAGTGGCCGAAGATGACGCGCGCTGGCTCTAAGCGACTCGCTGATCTCCACGGCCAGTTCGCGTCCAGGATCATCGGGAACGATTCCCGACCACCACTCGCGCAGGAAAACCCATAGTGCAGTCACCGCCAAAGACAGGAGTGTGCCTGAGATAACAATCAGCGTCCGCGGGGGATAGGACTTTTTAGTGGGAACCACAGCGGCGTCCAGCACTTTGACACTGGGAATCGACTTGGCTTCTTCGACCTTGGCGAGTTCATACTGCTGGGTCAACAGCTGATACAAGGTCTCTTGAATCTTGGTCTCGCGATACAGATCGAAATACTTTGCGCCGAGTAAGGGCAGTTTTCGCATCGAGGGGTAAAGCGAGTGGTCGTTTGTGGAATCGGAAGCAGAATCGCTCCCTCCGAGTTTTTCGAGCTGCTTCTTCAACTCGGCCACGCGTGCCCGTTGGGCTTGCACGCGCACATTTCCGGGCGCGTAAATCCTTTCGAGTCCCTGCAGTTGCGATCCCGCGAAGATGAGTTGCCCCTGAAGCCAGGCGGCGGCCTCGACCATGGCTTTTCCTTGTGCCGGGACATCAATGGCGGTGTTGCTGCTGGCAAATTGGCTGAATCGTCCGCTGGCCTTGTCAAGATCGGCTTTTACGGTCTTTAAGCGTTCTTCGAGAAAGAGCCGTTCGCGCCGCGCTGCGGAGGTGCTTACTTCGGCCACGAGACGGTTCAGTTCGCTAACGTAGGCCTGGGCCATCGCCGCCACGCGCTGCGGGTCGCGGTCCGTGACGGTAACCCCGATGACGCCGCTCTTCCGCTCTGCGGAAATGTCCACGTGTTCCCAAAGCCGCATGCGTGCGTCCTCAATCAGCTTTGCGCGGTATACCTGTTGCAATTGAAATTGCTCGATCAACCGGTCGGTCACCGTGCGGCTGTAGAGGATGGTGACAAAAAGCGCGCTGGTATTCTTCATTCCCAGAAGGTCGCTGGCGATCCCTCCGAGCGTGGCTCCTCCGATGGTCTCGGCGATTCCTGGGGAATCGGAGCCACGGGCCCCAACGGTTCCGAGCATAGCCATGGCCTCGCTCGACACGTTCTCGGGAGGCATCAACTGTGCTGTTGCCTCGTATCGCTTCGGGATCACCAAGGCCAGCACGATGGTTGCGGCTAGGGCAAAGATCGCGTTACGGCGGAAAACCCTGCGGTTGTTCCACAGGAGACGAACGGTCGCGACGAGTTCAGGGGAAATTCGCGAAGGGGACCGGGTTCCTGGCGTGCGAGGGATCTCCTGGTCCACCAGGGAGTCAGCTGCTCCCATCGCCGTCCTCCCGTCCTGAATGGCACCCAAACGCTAACATGCGTCTCTTTACGCCCCTGCCTTAGGCATATGGGGTTGGGTCGTACAACGGGCCGGGAGCCGTCCTAACTCCTTCTTCTTGAAGGGGCTATTATAGCAACATTTCTCGGTCGCGCAACGTCGTTTATTCGCGGCGGTTCAAGGTTGTTGCGGCCTTGGCCTGCAAAGTGCGGATTAGAGATCTTCGCTTCGAGAGAACTTTTTCAGGAAAATCCTAATCTATCCATTTCCTTCTCGCTGCCTCTCCGGCTCATTGCCGATTCAGCAGGATGTTTCTGATCTCACCCCGTCCTCGCACCAAACGGGCGGCTTGCTGAAGGCTCGACCAGGCCAGGCTGCCGTTGCGCCAGGCCCGCACGTAGACCGGCGCTTTGACCTTCAAATCGCGAAGGACGCGACGAAAACTTCCGAGCCAGGGAGCCTTCAAGGGTGGAATCGTTCGACCGTCAAACGACACGCCCGGCGCCATTCTCCTGAACAGGGACGAAACGGCCTGCCCGAGCGATGGTTGCGAAAACGTCATGGCCAGCTGCGGAGGAACCCGGGAATGCAGGTGGTTCATCCAAACCTGCTCGTAGGCGAGGCTTTCTACCTCGTCGAGCCTCGGCGGTGCCTTGAGCTGGCGGAAGAATTCCGCTGGGATTCCGGTGCCGAACGAGTCCTTCACCATTTTGAGGGTCAAGTACATCCAGTCGCTGTAGCCCCTGCGGACGGTCTCCCGTCCAATCCACTCCCAATCCAAGCGCTTCTCCTGAAGCTCGATCCAAAGGTGGACGTCGAGCAGCGGCCGCAATCCCAGGGAGAAGAAGTGCCCCCGAGAGAGATGCTGCACCAAATGAAAGAGGAATTCATGCGCATCAAGGATGGGAATACGCAGATCGTTCCAGTCTACTTGCTCAACGCGCTTCCAGACCTTAGCCGTCGGCAGGGCAAACCATGGCTCGGCAGATTCCAGCTGGGTGTGAAGCTCGATGAGCGCCTGCGTGCCGGTCTTTTCAAGCGGCAGGGAGATTTCTTCTCCGGGAACCACAAAATCTTTGACAATCAGAGGGTTGGCGAACTCGAATCGCTTCGGGCACTTGAAACCAGCCTCCTCGATGAGCTTTAGGGCCTTCGCGAGTCCTTCCGGGCGCACTAGCAGATCGATGTCAGAAACCGACCGCAGCGAAGAATCCGGATAGGCCAGAAACGCCAGCACGGCACCTTTCAAAATCACGAACTCGACCTCATGCCGCGTAAACTCGCTCACAAGGTTCTGAAGTTCGAATCGCAAGCGCAGCCATCGAGCCGCAGTGGCTAGGCGGGCGTGCCCGGCTTCCCGCAAGAGCTCGACCGGGCACTGACCGGCAAAGCCATGCTCGCTCGTCTTGTATGCGAGATAGGCGGTTAGATCCGGAGGTGTGATTCGAAACAAGCGCCGCCAGTCGACTTGCTGCGCCGCCGCTTGCAGCGCCAGGGATCGTTCCGGGCGCTGCCGACCCAGCAATTGAAGCAAAAACTCGCGCTCGCGCGAAGACTCTTGATAACACGGAGAGGAAGGAAGCAAGCTTTTCGATTCCGAAGGGCCCGGCGGAGTCCGATCTTGCCTCAGAGAGCCACTCCTCGACCCGAACCAAGAGCCACCCGACGCTTTAGATAACCCCTTGCTTTCTCGACCATCCCATGAATGCGAATGATGCGTTTTGCGGTCGAGACAGCGATGCGAGGGCTCACTCTCAGGAGATTGCCAACCAGATTCGAGATCAGAAATGCCATCGAGCGAAAGACCAATCCTCTCTCAGGAGGCGGGCCGACCGGTTGCCAGAGCCCGCCAGTCGAAAACGCAATCACCGTGCCCAAAACGGACGTTGCGGGCACTGGCCAATCGCAACAGACGGTCGCATCCCCGCGCGTGATCAGATACTCCGTGCTCCCCGACTTCATCGATCGCACCAAACGATGCGCCATGACGCGGTCTTTAGAAGCATAGGTCAGTACTTGGCCGACCGTGAACCGGCCTTTCTCGGCCGGCAAGACGCGGATCCACGAGCTGTCGGGCAGTGTGGGCGCCATGCTCTTGCCGTGAAGCAGAAAGTCGAACTCCCGAGATCCTTTCCTCAGGAGATTCGAGATTGCCAACAAGCGCTGGCTCCCCAACACCAGCTGGCCCGCGACCCTCGATGGATTCAGTTTCACGCTACTGCCACACCCGATGAGGGCTTCCAATAAGGAGCAACGGAGCTGCGAACAAAACACCGGCAGCAGGAGGAACAAACGGAGTGCGGATCGGCGGATCGAGCCCTCAAGGTTCGATGGAACCAAACACCGTCGACTAGCCCCACCATGAGCCGGCGACGACGGGAACCTGGAACACACTCATGACCTGGTTCTCGTCCATAACCGTTAGGCGAGGCGCCTCATAGGCCGGCAGCGGGGAAGCCTGCCGGTCGTTTTTCTCGGGCGGGGCGCCGCTTTTCTTGTTCTGTTCCTTCACGGTTTGTCTCCTGAAAGCGATTCTTCGATCACAAAGTTCAGCGATCGCATCTCTTCGAGCGCGCTCCTGGTATCGCGAACGGCGTTTTCAGGGGCAACCCCGGAAAAACTTTCGCAGATCTTGGCGCAGAGCGCTTCCGAAGATGCCGGTGTGGCCAGCTGGTTCCAGAGGAATGCTGCGGTGCGATTGAGCAAACAGAACTTATTGTTTTGCGGATCGAAAAGGATGGTCTCTTCCTGCAGCGGTGCCATCTCTATGGCAGGACTTCGACGGTAGATTGTGCTCACTTTGGGAGGCCTCGAATCTGGCTGGCGGCCTTAGCCTAGCAAACGGCGAAAGCCACCGTCAAGGCTGGTCGTGTGCTCATGATGGTGACAGTTATCACGGCTACGCTCGTCGTGATCACGGCTGCTCCTTTACCTCGTGGGAGAAGCCGATCCCAGCAGCCGCACCGTCCTTCCTGTCTTTACTTGATTTCCCTTCTCGGCGCGAAGCACCAAGCAACTTTGCGGGTGTGTAACGGGCAGCCGAGCAATGGCTGACCCTTGCTGCCCGTCAAGGACAAAGCGGTTGTCGGGATCGTATAAGGTGGCCATTCCCGAACGGCGCAGCCTTCGAGGCTTGTGCCGACAAAGACAAATAGGAGGGGATCATGTCAGCCCTTCTCTTTCCAGGGCGCCTCGCTGCTTGGGGCCCGGTCTTCGCCCTCTTGCTCGGGGCAACCGGCTGCACCGACACGACGCGCCAATCCGCAAGCGCGAGAACCGTGGCCGCTTCCGTCATCCCTGCCACGTACTTCGGCATGCATGAGAACAACGCCGCAGACAGTAACCCGTGGCCGCTTGTGTCATTTGGCAGTTTCCGCAGCTGGGATGCATACCAGATCGGTTGGGCCGATCTTGAACCGTCGCGCGGCATCTACAACTGGGCGCCGCTCGATGCGTACATCCAGGCCCTCAATTCGCAAGGCGTCACCGACATCCTTTACACTTTTGGGCACACGCCTTCTTGGGCCGCCGTCGATGGCTGCCTGCCGCCTGCGAACAACCAGGACATGATCGATTTTGTTACCGCTATCGCTACCCATGCGAAGGGCAAGCTCAGGCACTGGGAGACCTGGAACGAGCCTTATTTCACCGATTTCTGGTGCGGCACGATGAGCCAATTGGTTGGGCTGCAGAATGACGTATACAATGCGGTCAAAGCGGTCGATGGGACGGCTACCGTGCACACTCCGGTGGTCGGAATTTCGGATACGCCCAACGATTGCCACAACACCGCAGCCGGTTCTTACAATGTCCACGACTTTTTGGCGGCCGACGGAACGTCCAATTTTGACGTTGTGGATGTGCATATGTATCCCCATACCGCAGGATCCGCGCCGGAAACCTCTGGTATCCGTCTCGCTAATCTCACGTGCGCGCTGAACAGCCATGGTATCGGGACGGCACCCATATGGAACACGGAATTCAGCTGGGGCCTAAACACCGCCTTGCCTAACGCCGATGACCAAGCTGCCTACGTGGCCCGCGCCTACCTTTATCACTGGTCGCAGGGAGTAGCACGGTCCTATTGGTACGCATACAACAACGACACCTGGGGCACAATATTCAACGGCACGAGCCTCAATTCGGCAGGTCTCGCCTACCAACAGGTTCACGACTGGATGGTGGGAGCCACGATGACCAACCCCTGCACCGCGGCCGGCGGGGTCTGGACCTGCGGACTTATTCTGGCTGATGGCCATCTCGGGCAAGCGGTGTGGTTGGATGCTTTCCAATCCGCATCTACCGAGAGCTACACACCGGGAGGAACTCTGAACCAGTATCACGACCTCGCCGGCGGAACGACAACCTTCTCCGCTTCGGTGACCATCAGCGAAAAACCACTCCTGCTTGAGGGTGCGCCGGCTACTCTTCCCAGTCCCTCCCCTTAAGCGAGAGCGGGATTCGGCCTCTCGGGGGAGCGACGACAAACATTTGCTCGCGTATGCGGCTTTTCCTGCCGCACGATGAGGGCTCTCTCCGGAACGGATTGGGCCATGGCGCGCACCAGAGTTTTCAGCGCACTATAAGAGGACCACCTGTCTGCCGGACACGATCGCAAACGCCCTCTTGGTCCTGCACCAAAGCGGCGTCCTCGTCGATCCAGTGCAATCCCCGGGCGAGGACCGCAAATTGTTTTTCGTCGACTCGGCGGAGTTTCACCCGAATCTCGTTTGTCGCGTCGCCCCCTTCCAAGGTCAGCGACCACGAATCGGGGTTTGAAAAGGCAAATTCGAACTCTTTCTTGGAATCATTGGCTTTGCCCATAGCAAAGGTGTGCTTGGCCGTGTTCGCACGCAGCCAGTATCCCATCCACGAGCCGTTCATGGACTGAATGCCAACCTCTTTGGGAAACTGAAAGACCACCCGCTGCCAGCGGGTCCCCTCCGTTGCCAGCGGAGGCAGCTTCTTCCCACTGAGCACGAATTCCTCGACGTTCCAGATGCCGTAGAACGGCGGCCTGGAAGACATGCCGAAGTGTCGTTTTTCGAAATCGTGCGCTCGGTGAAGGTTAGAGAAGACCAGGACCGCGCCCAGCGTCAATTGCGCGACCAAGGCGGCCGTGTTTAGACGCCGGCGATGGAAGAGCGCGGTCTCGGGCGAAGATGGCACGGTTTGATTGAGCAAGAAGAAGCGAACCAACCGCCGCCCGTCCGGCAGAAAAAGAAAGAAGCAGACCAGAAGAATGTGCAAGGAATAGAGCTTAACCGGCAAGTCATAGCCCAAGTTCAGAGCGAAGATGTTCGTAAAGACGGCAATGGCGACCAGAGCTCCCAGAGTTGTCAGCCGCGGTATGAATAGCAGGATGCCGGCAAGCATCTGCAAACAGCCGGCAAATACGCTGTAACCCCGAGAAGCACCCATAAAGGTCCACAGCAAGCTCATCTGTGAGTAATTGCCGAGGGGCTCAAGCAGTTTATACAGATTTGGCGAGGGGAAATGCTGCAGGAAGATCTTGGCGGCTCCGTACATGAGCATCGCAGCCCCAACCGAAAGCCGGACATACGACCGGAGCCACTCGTGCATCCGTTGGTGGTTTGAGCTCGATCGGTCGAGGAGGGACCAAAGAAGAGAGGCAGCGAAGGCCACGCCGAAAAAACAAAGGACTCGCGCATATTCGTACGTGGTATCACCGCTGCAGTTTGTGTTCGTCAAAATCTCGTAGTTCAAGTGAAGGACATGCCTGCCAAACCAAGGCACCAGCTTCTGCCAGAGTGACTCGTATTCTTGCGCGACTCGGCCAGTGCGAGGAAAGGCCCCGAAGGGGAACGGCAGGTAGTACAAAATAAGGTAAACAAAGACGAAGCGAAACGCCAAAAGCTCGGCCCGCGACCAATGCGCTGGCTGTTCCTGATTTTCCATATTGAGCCTCCCGGCTGCGGGCCTTCCATTCGCTAACAAACTGCAAGTTCTGCCTGCCGCAATTGAAATCCGGCCGCACGGGTCTTAACGGGCCCTGGACGCTCCCAAGGGACAGAGACTCCCATCGAACACAAAAACTCGACGGGCGGCTATGGGGAGGTGCGAGGAAAGACAAGTGGATTTCACGCGAATTGTTGCTGGAGCAAGCTCTAAAAAGTCAGTAACCACTTCCCCGCGAACACTCGACTCGGGTACCTCGATTGTTTCCTTCCACTACACGACCATGTGCGATTGCGGAGTGAGGTACGGTCCAATGGACTTGCGGACGAACGGATTCTTGAACGCCCAGACGAGCCCGTCCAGGTAGAAGTGAACCAGTGCCAGCGAGTTCCAAAGGATGACGTAAGAAATAGGAACGCCCAGCCAGGCACTGCTCTTTTGCGCAAGATAAAACACTGCTCCGACAGAAACCAAGGTGAACAGGAGAAGCGGAGTCTTCGTGCTGATCGAGGAGAGCAGCCTCTGGTGTTCCGAGCCTTCCCGGGTCGCGTACTTCCTGCGATTGAGCAACCAGACGATGCCCAAATACTGCAGAAAATGGCCGATGAGCATGCCAAAGGTCGCAAGATCCAGATCGCGGACCCACAGGTAGGGGTGGAAAAGCAGCAAGCTGGATACAAGAAAGGCAAGCTCGGGGGCCCGCATCGGCTTCGCGCGGCGCCGAAGAGTGTCCAGGTAGAAGACCAGCCCGAAGACAGCAACAGCCAGAAAGCCGGCTTCCATGGCCCACACCGGGAAATGGATCCTGAGCAGGTTCTGATAAATCGGAGGGAAGCGGTCAATATGCAGGAATGCCAGGCTCCCGTTCACGCCGAGAAGGGAAGCACGTGCAAAGCGGCTCTCGGAGAGCGAACCCGCATGGAGGCGCCGATAGATGGAAAGGATGCCGGCGCTTTGCATGGACACATGAAAGACATTCCACACATAGAGCCCAGACTGCACGGCGGCGTCCATCTTCGTGAGTCGCAGCGCCATCACCCCGATGAAGATCAGGACCGGACCGACAAAAAAAGCCAAGCGCCGCGTACGGTAGTACGCCAGGTTCTCATCACCCAGGTAAAAGCTGAAGCTCGAGACATAGTGTGGAATGGCAATCAGATAGGTGGCGGCAATGAAGACGCGCATGCCCCTGGGCCACGCGAGCACCGGCACTATCACGAGTAGACCCGCGAGCGGCGACAAGGTGAACAGGCTCAGATCGAACAGCGGGGATTCGACCCAGCCGCGCTTGTTTTGGCCCGGAGCGAGAGCCTGATCGGTGGTGAGATTGCGGTCCTGTCGGAGGAAAGACGCGCCTGCCGACAAAGGATTTTCGATTCCCATGAGATCAGTGGCTTTCATACGACGCACGCCGTTTTACTGCCTGCGCGGTAGCGGCCTTTACTTCCTCGAGTCCAAAACCGGCTTCCAGCCGGCCCTTTTCGTCCGTGAGATATTCGACCTTTTCGATGGCCTCCCTGCCCATGACCTGTATGAAGGCGGTCGAAGCAAGGGTGAGCGCCTTGGCCACCCGCAATGCGGCACGAGGATCCTTGCGGATGCTCTCTGAAATAAACTCATTGGCGAAGCGCACGTGGGTGATTTCGTCGGCTTGTTGCATCTCGAATAGATCCACCAGTTCCTGATCGCCTCTCTTGCGGGCTTCCTCGATGGCAAAACTCACCGCATCGATTCCGCCCGCTTCAAAGCTGCGGTTCTGCACCACCAGGCGGCTCAAGAGGTCGCCGAGTTTGGCGATGATGCGGAACTGGAAATTCAGGATCGGGTATTCCCCGAGTTTGCCGCCCCGGCTCTCGAAGATACGCCGGAACATTTGCACATGGCGGGCTTCGTCGGCGCACTGGCGAGCGATCGACATGCGCACGTTCCAGTCCGCGTCCGGAAAATCGGCAAGAGACTGCGCGGCATTCTCTACCCCGTTCAATTCCTCGTTCATTTGGCGATGAAAGAATTCGATGATCCGGAGGGCGTGATCATTGGGAAAATTGGTACAGTCGATCCACCGGCGCTTTTCGGTAAAGCGTTCATCGCGGGCCGGAGCGGGTCCAAACAGCGCCGGATCAAAATTGTCGGTAGCGCTCACGGAATGTCGATCATCCTTCGGCATTGCTGGTCATGATCGGTTGAAACCCCGACTGCCGCAGGTACTCGTCGATTTCACTGTCCGTGAAGTCGGCTTGTCGGCGATCGGCAACGTTGACCTGGGTAATTCTATTTTGGGGCTCTTCGTAGGCCAGCCCGACGGGGCTTAATTGCCCTTCTTGCGGCGCCAGTGCGGCGGTGACGGAGGAGAGGAAGCGAACGGCCATGGCAATCTTGAGCGCAAGCCGGCGATCCTCCCGCACCAAGAGTCTCAGCCATTGATTGGCAAAGCGAACATGGGTGATTTCATCGGCAAGGATGGACTCGAGGACCTCGGCCGTCCTCTCATCGCCCGCTTCCCGCCACTTGGCCGGGAGCTGGCCGAGCAGGTCCAGCTCGCCCGCTTCGAAGGTGCGGTTTTGCAGCGCCAGCCGCGCCGCCAGCGTGTCGAGCGAACAGGTCACACACCACTCAAAATTGGAAATCGGAAACTCTCCCTTATGGCCGCCGATCTCGCGCAAGCGTCGATAGAGCCCTGCCACGTGCCGGCTTTCGTCCCAGCACTGGCGCGCTAAGTGCATGCGCAGTTCCCAGGGCGCCTCGGGGAAATCCACAAGACATTGTGCGGCGATCTCAACCGCTCCTGTTTCGTTGTTCATGTGGCGGTGGATGCGTTGACGCCGGGAGATCTCCGTCATCCCCGGCCACTCTTCGAGCTCCGCGTCGCTCCCGACGACCTTAAAGCAGGCCTCCCGGGCTGGATCGCGTCGCAAGGTCATCCCTTTTATTTGCTTGGTTTCTTCAGGCTTCAGTCCGGCCATAGGCCCTCCTTCATGCGACTGCCGCAGAAGACCGGCGCACGACGATATTGGGTTCACTCGCTTCGCGCTTTGCAAGCTTGGCCGGCCAGTTCTTATCGGCGAGCCGCAGCTCGGGGAGTTCCTTCCTCAGCGCTTCACTCTCCCCGATCATCCTCTTAAATTCGCCGAGAATTCTTTCCACCACTCGCACGCTAGGTTCATCCAGCAAACGGTCCGTACGCTCCAGGTAATTCTGGTATCGTGCCGCGAGGCCCGGCAGCATCACATCATAAAAGCCGTGAATCTTTTGAGGGGTAGTCTCGGTCCGGGCAAACTCCTCGAGGAGTTCGACGTAGCTGTCGACGGGTCGAAGGCTGAACTGGGACGGCGAGCGCAGCTCGTAGCCCCGCTTTCCAAGCCCATCCGCCTGCTGGGCAAGGTCCCAGATGTGGCGCCCGAACAGGACCTTGACCTCCGACTCCGGAGTCTGGGGCACCCAGCGGGCAAGTGCTTCCATGAGAAAAACCTGGATGAACCGAAACGTAGCGATGTACTCCGCTCTGTCCTGCACCGAAAGGCTCATTCTGACCTCACAATTCTCTCGACCAGCTCAGCCGTATCTTCCGGCATCCCCGGGTAGAGGAAAAGGCAATTTACATTCGACAGCAATCTGGCAACCTGGGCGATTCGCGTCGCTGGGGATCTCCCCCAAAAACTGCAAGCGAGAGGCATCAGCAAACGCAGGTCCTGGGAACGTGGCCGGAACGGTTCCGCGCGCGGTCGCCCTTCGAATCCACGCAGAAAAAAAACCCACCGAAGCGGTTGCGGGCGCGGTTCGGCGGCGGGGAAAAGTTCACTGGCTCGTGCGCGAGAGCGCAACGTGCCGTCGGGAAACGTCTCCATGAAGCAGCATTTGTCGGCGAGCCTCTCGTCGACAAGGGGCGCTTGCGGCCCCGCTCGAAGCGATACGGCCCGGCGAAAGGGCGCCAATTCGAACGTTTCCGTGCGCACGGCGGCGATCTCATCTCCGAAAAAGTCGTGGCCCCGTGAGGCGAGCGCCATCGACAGCGTCGATTTGCCGGCCGCCTTTTCGCCGGCAATCAGCACGCCTTCCCCTCCGATGGCCACCGTGGCCGCGTGGAAGAACAGCAGCTCAGGCTGCATTTGCATGACCCAATTGACCGCGCAATTCGCGACCAGCGGCTGCCAGGGCTCCCCTCGGTCCACGAGCACCTGCGCGCCTTTGGCCGTCAGCAGCGGCGAACTCCGGCCCGCGAAGGCGATGGACCGCCAACCGCCACGAGCGCGGTCCATTTCGACATAACCTCGCCCGGGAAACAGCGCAAGCAGGAAATCGATGATCGGAACCTCGTAAGGAGCCGAGAATGTGACCAGGTTGGCGGGCAACCCAGCTTGTACCTCGATGTGGCACAGGAGCCCCGGGGTTGCCTCGGCACGCGAAGGGGGCTCCGAGCGAAGTTCCGCATAGAGCGTTCTAAACCTCTGCCGCAAGGGCAGATCTTCCGAGTCGACTCCCAAAAGACCATCCGCGATGCGATACCAATCGCAGGCACGGAAATTTTCCGCTGCGTCCGGAAACTGGGCCAGCAGTTTGAATGGCTCTAGCCACCAAGAGGAGGAACAAGCGGGCGGCACGTCGACCGAAGGAGAGCCGGGGTCTAGATCGGATCGGGCACCGTGCACTAGCCCCACCATGAGCCGGCGACGACGGGAACCTGGAACACGCTCATGACCTGGTTCTCGTCCATGACGGTTAGGCGAGGCGGCTCATAGGCCGGCAGTGCGGAAACCTGCCGGTCGTTTTTCTCGGGCGGGACGCCGGTTTTGTTGTCCTTCTCGGTCACACTTGTCTCCTCGAAGTGGTTCTGCGACCTTGGCGCCGGTCGCTCAAGTGCAATTGAGCGGGCAGAGCTTATTGTTTTTTCCCGATCAAACTGGAGCGTCTGTTGCGGCGCAGGTGCTGTTTCGATCGCCGGGCCTCGAGGAGTAGGCTGGAGTCGCTTCGAAGACCCCGAATCTTGGCTGGACTGGTGTACTCTAACAACGGAAAAAGTCTTTGTCAAGGTTGCCGATCGTATGGTTGCCGGTCGCAATCGATCGTAATTCAAATTGTAATTCCATCGTTCCGCTTGGCGGGGAAGTTCGATCGTGCTGAGGATGGTCTTTTTCGGCAGCGGCGGCGAAGGCAGCATGGTTCCGCTCGAGACGGTCTCCCGTGCGCATCGGGTCATCGCCCTGGTGAAGCCTTCACGATCGCAATCCTGGTTGCGTCGAACGGCTCGCTCGATCCTGTGGCGCACCGGGGTCGGGACGTCGGCGGCTATGGCCCGGTGGGCCAGAACTCACGATGTGCCCCTGCTTGAGGCGACCTCCGGATGCGATGCCAAACTCGCCAACCAACTGAAACGGCTTCGGCCGGACATCATCTGTGTCTCGGCATTCCCTTGGCTCCTCGATCGCGAAATTCTCCATACAGCCGGCCGGGCCGCATTGAACGTCCACTCGTCGTTGCTTCCGCGTCATCGCGGCCCGAACCCCTTGTTGTGGATCTACTACCATGACGATCGACGGACAGGCGTGACCGTGCACGGCATGAACGAGCGGGCCGACGCCGGCGCCATTTTCGCGCAGGAAGAGTTCGATTTGCCCCGCGGATTCCCGGTGGATGGTTTGTACGCCAGAAAGGCCCTTCTCGGCGGAGAGCTGTTGCTGCGGGTTTTAAACCAGCTTGAATCCGGAGAGGCTAGATCCACGCCACAAGAAGAAACACTGGCAACCTATGCCCCCGGCGTCCCGCAGGGGAGTAAACTTGTTAATTTCTCGGCGTGGGGCGCCGAGCGGGTATGGCATTTCCTTCGAGGGCTATGCCCCCGGCGGCGGGAACCTCTTTGGGATGGTTCCGAGCGGCAAGTTCGCTACAAATCGGTTCTCGGCTACACGGAGCACGATAGTGCCAAAGCACCCGGCCTGGTGGAGCGGACTTCGTTTGGTTGGAACGTGTATTGCCGAGGCGGGTCTGTACAATTGGGAAAATCGCGCCAACCCAATCGGTGATCAAAAACTGTGAAAACAAACATCTCGAGCACCTTTTGCTTCTTAATGTTCCTGACACTTGGTCTGCGGGTTGCCCTTTCCGGAGGGCTTCGTTCCTCGACGGCGCGGCGCCGGCGGACAAACGTCTTTCTTTGTGCCGTCCTGTTGATCAGTTTCGGAGCGGGTTTAACGCAACACAACCTATGGCCGTTCTCCTCGTGGCCTGTGCTGGCATACGCGGTGCCTACGGGCTCGAACTATCCCCCCTTGCCCCGATTCGTGGGGGTAGATACTGGGAGCAGAGAATACGATATCGATTACCGGGCATGGCGGCCGCTGGGGCTTGAGGAACTGGAGTCCTGGGTAAGGTTGCACCTTGCGCAACTTGACCCGGCGGCCCGCGACCGTGTGGGAGCCTACCTATTGGCCCGCGCCAACCGCGCACGGGAGCAAGCCTTGAGCCCAACCGGGTTGCCGTACGCGAATCGATGGTTCGGTCCACTGACCGCTCCGACGCACATGTTGCATCCTGCGGTCTGGTCGCACCAGGAGAATGTTCCTCGCCATCCCTTCGTGGAGTTGAAAATCTACGGAGAAACGTGGGACCTCGAAGAGCGCCGTCGCGACCCGCAAAAGGTCACACGCGTCCTTGTTTTCGACTATCGACAACGATGAAGCCCCTTGATCCTTCCTGGTGGATTGAAGCTTGGAACCGATTCTGGTTTGCGCCGGGTTCGCCCCGAAACCTGGCCGCAGCGAGAATCACATTTGCCGCCTACTCGGTTTGGGTGCTGCTTTCGCGAAACCTCGCGGAAATGTCCGGCTTGCCTTCCGTGTTCTGGAGTCAAGTGGGAGCGAGCGCTCGCTGGCGTTACCTCGATTTCCCCGGGCATCCTGATCTGGAGCGCGTGCTGGTGTGGATCACCGCGATGGCTTTGCTGGGTGCGATGGTGGGAGTGCTGCCGAGATTTTCTTGCTTTCTCTCCGGCCTGCTGCTTTACCACCTTGCCCCGCTCGAATCGCTCATCTGGATTCCCCATCCCTACGCGCGGGGTTTGACGATTTCGGTGATCGCCCTGCTCACCCTTTCTTTTTCCCCTTGTGGGGACTGCTGGACGCTGCTCCCGTCGAGGCGGGACAAGCTATCGGCGGAGAGAAGCGACTACACCTGGCCCGTTCGCCTGCTCCAGCTCTACCTCGTCGAGATCTATTTCTTTTCCGGATACGCTAAGGTTGTGCACGTCGGTTGGAAGTGGGCTTCCGCATCCAACATCCGAAACTGGATGCTGTGGTGCACGGAAGAAGAGCAGATCCGGGTTTTCCATACCCTGGGAACGTGGATTGCCGACAGGCCGCTTGCCTGTTGGAGTGTGGGAATCGGCACGCTCCTGTTTGAGCTTGGTCTCGTCACGGCACTTTTCTGGAAGTGGCCGCGGAGGGTGCTTGTCCCGCTTGTGGCGGTCTTCCACTTGGGCATTCTGCTGGCGATGAACCTGGTTTTCTTAAACGTGCCGCAGCTTCTGGTTTTTGTTGACTGGGACCGGGTTGTAGCCTGGTTCAAATTACAACCGCAGCTAGAGGCGTAGCGTAGCAATGCAACAGTCCGCGGGACTCGATGGACCGAACGGCGGATTTGAACGTTATTTGTGAACCCCCGTGGTCCAAGCTTTCATGGCATTGCCGTCCCGCAAAGTGTGTCCATCCGAGCTGTCCTTAACTCAAGGGCTCAGTCTATCTGTGCTTTGCGATGACGCAGTTGACATAAGCTTGAAAGTTGCGGTCACCGTATGGAAAAACAAACCGGCGCGTTTGAGATGGGGTGAAGCCCGCCAATCTTTGAATTTCTGTTGGGCACATACCAATCCCAAAATCCTGCATTTATCAAGACGATCCCTACTAAGAGCCGCTTACGACCCCGCCGACGGCCATCCCATGCCGGCCCGCTGCCTCGCGAACAGGTGCAATCCCGGTTGGCGATTACCGCTTCGGCTAGGTCCACTCCCGACGAATAATGTGCAATCTCTGATTTTCGTTGCAGCTTTTCGCCGAGTACGATAGCTTCCCAGTTCGGTTGCCCCTGTCTGTAGACGTTTAGCATCACTACTAATCCAGGTGAGTCAAACGCGGCCCTGCTTCGTCATGTTGGCTCAGGTCTTATTACTAAGGCTCTGTGCCATTGGCGGGTGGAAGCCAGTGGCGTCACTAGCCCAAGGAAGGACCAACAATGTGCATCGCAAAACCTAAAGGACCAGTAGAAATGAAGCGTTCCCTAGTCGGAGAACCGGGACAGCTGCGTACGAGCCTTCGTGGTCGAACGCTCTCAGGCCTTGCACTGTTCCTTTTCCTGGCGGTGATTTCGGCACCGCTACTTCGCGCGCAGCAGACCGACGCTCCTTCCAATTCCAATAAGCAGTCCGAGGAGGCGCTCTTGCAGCGGGTTGTACAGTTGGAGGCCAGGCTCAAAGAAGTGGAGGCCGCCCTGGCCAAAGCGCAGCCGGGAGCCGCACCAGCTGCCTCCGCCCCACCGTCCGCTGCGGCCCCAACGTTTACAGCTAGCCCGGCTCCGCAAGAAGCGACACGCGTCCCCCAGCTCCAGGCCGAGCAGACCGAGCAGGAACCGATGGACTTGAACAGGACTCTGTTGCGCATCCGAGGGTACAGTGACGTCAACCTCCATGGCAGCACTCTAAGGGGTGATCCCGCCTCCACCACCGCTTTTGGCCTTGGTCAAGTCAACCTGTTTGTGACTTCCGACGTATCCGATAAATTCAAGTTCCTCAGCGAGATCGTCTTCGAAGCTGGGAGCGACAACGCCTTTGGCGTGGATGTCGAACGCATGTTGCTTACTTACTCCTTCAACGACTACCTTAACGTTTCGGTCGGTCGCTACCACACCGCCATCGGCTACTACAATACGGCCTATCACCACAGCACTTGGTTTCAAACTGCCACCGGCCGCCCTTTTCTTTTTGCCTTTGAGGATCAAGGGGGCATTCTGCCCATCCACAATGTAGGCGCGTCGATAACCGGCAAAGTTCCCTCGGGAAGTCTGGGGCTGCACTACGTTGCCGAAATGGGCAACGGTCGCGCCTACAGAACCACCGAACCGGTGCAAAACACCGTCGATGAGAACACACACAAAGCCCTAAACTTTGCTATCTTTGCCCGCCCCGAAACTATCCGCGGCTTGCAGATAGGATTTTCCGTTTACCGCGACCTCCTGACTCCCGCGGCCCCTCCGGCGATTGCTGAAACCATTCTTGCCGCCCACGCCGTGTACACCGGCCTGGACTTTGAGTGGCTGAACGAAGCGCTTCTCATTCGTAACGCGCCGCAGGGCACGCCCCGGGTCTTCAACACCCCGGGTTTTTATTCGCAAATCTCCAGGCGTTTTCATTCTTATCGGCCATACTTCCGCTATCAATATGTCAATGCGCCTTCCAGCGAGCCGATCTTCTCGCCCAATGTGGGATTGCAGCACGGCCCTTCGTTTGGATTGCGATATGATATGAGTGAGTTTGTGGCCGTGAAGATGCAATATGACTACACGATGCTGCGTGGTGATCGCGCCTTTCACACCGTGGCCTTCCAGACCGGTTTCACGTTCTAGAGGTATGGCCATGGCGTCTCGCTGGATCGTTTTCTGTTTCTTCTTTGGCGCCGCCACGTTGCTTTCAGGCGGTCTGTCCGCCGGACTCGACGCGCAAAGCCGCGGTGCCGCCGATGATTCACTCGCCATCGTCGTCAACCGCACCAATCCGGTCGAGAACCTCTCCTTCCCGGAGCTGCGCAGGATTTTCTTGGGAGAACAAACGCACTGGTCCAACGGCCGCCGCATCACCCTCGTCATGCTTGAGCCCGGCAACTCGGAGCGCCAAGCCGTGCTTGTGCAGATTTACAAGATGGGCGAAAAAGACTTCAACAGTTATTTCCTCCATGGCATGTTCACGGGCGAAATCCATGCGGCGCCAAAAGCGCTGCCGAGTTCCGCAGAAGTACTCAAGTTCGTCCTGAATGTTCCCGGTGCCATCGGGTACGTGAAAGCCCCGGACGTGAATGACTCGGTGAAGGTGGTTCGCGTCGAGAGCCGCCTCCCGAGTGAAAAGGATTATCTGCTTCGCTTGCGCGGGAAGCTTCCCAAGTAACATCCTCAGCTATGGAGCGCGCAGCCCCAAGACTCGCAGGAGAGTTTGCTGGAGCTTCAGGAGCTCTCGCTGGCGCTCATGCTCTTCTTTTGTGCGGTCAATTAGAGCCTCTTTTAAAAGTATCAAATTGCGGCGTAACTCCATTTGGGCCAAAACCTGGCGACTGAGGGCCTTCAGTGCAGCGTGTTGACTGGAGTCTAGCTCGCGCGGGCTCCGGTCAATCACGCAGATCGTGCCCAAGGCATAGCCGTCCTCGTTGATTAAGGGGGCCCCCGCGTAAAACCGGATCTTAGGTTCTGCGGTAACCAGTGGATTGTTCCGGAATCGTTCATCGTTCAAAGTATCCGGCACGACGAAAACATCGGGTTGCCGAATGGCGGTAGCGCAAAAGGCGATTTCGCGAGGGGTTTCCGGAATGGAGATCCCCATTTTGGATTTGAACCATTGCCGATGTTCATCAACAAGAGAGATCATGGCAATCGGGGTATTGCAAATGAAAGAGGCTAACAAAACCAAGTCATCGAAGGCCTGTTCTGGCTCGGTATCCAGAATGGCGTATTTCTGCACAGCGGCGATTCGAGCCGCTTCGTTCTTGCTCGGCATGGGAATTGCCATCATGGATTGATTCCCTGTTCTGCCGTGGGTTGTGAGATTTTGGAGCCCCGTCCGCTGATAACCTACACCCTTTTGCCTGCTCTATGCAAAGTTCCTTCTGCTGTCCTGCTGTCCTGCTTTCCTGCTTCCCGAAGGCGCCAGGGTGCGGAAATTTTAGGTTGTGTTAATCCGACCGGGTCTAGGAAGCTAAGAGGCTGGGAGAGGAATTAGAACCGGGAGTCTATCGAAGCCATGGCTTCGGCTTTTATGGTGTTGTTTTGCATGGCGGGCTTTGTTGTGCTTGTCGGTATGGGATTGTGCCCCGTGGCGACCGTCGCGCTCCGGAAAGACCAGAAGTCGCCATGAGCACGCAGTCCTTTGTGCGACTTGGAAGCCTGAAGGAAATAAAGGATTTTTTGGCGCATGTGCGGTCGCTCGGAGCAACGATCCCTTTTGACACGGAAATCGCGCACCGCCAGGACTCCCCACTGCGCTCTCCGCTCCAGTGCGGAGGAATCAAAATCGGCAACCGGATCGCCGTTCAGCCAATGGAGGGATGGGATGGGACAAGGGAAGGAAACCCCAGCGAGTATACGATTCGCCGGTGGCGGCGATTCGGACGTAGCGGGGCGAAATTAATCTGGGGAGGCGAAGCGGTCGCCGTTTCGCACGACGGGCGAGCCAATCCCAATCAACTTTTGATTGCACCGCATACCCGCGAGGGACTGGCAGGTCTGCGAAGTACATTGATCGAAGAGCATCGTCGAACAACGGGTTCGCAAGACGGACTTTTCATTGGCTTGCAGTTGACGCATTCCGGGCGATTTTGCCGGCCGAACGCGCACGACCGGCTTCGGCCGCGTATCCTTTATCACCATCCGATCTTGGATCGCAGACTGAGCTTGTCGAGTGATTATCCCCTTCTAACCGACGCTGAGATCGAAGCGATTATCGAGGATTTTCATCGCGCGGGGAAATTGGCGTGGGAGCTGGGCTTCGACTTTGTGGACATTAAACACTGCCATGGCTATTTGGGCCACGAGTTTCTCAGCGCTCATACAAGAGAGGGAAAGTACGGAGGAACCTTTGAGAACCGCACGAGGTTTTTGAGGGAAGTAGTGGAAGGAATTCGTTCGGCGGCACCGAGGATGCAAATTGGCGTGCGTTTCTCTGCGTTCGACACGATTCCGTTCCAACCCCATCCACAGCTGTCGGCGAAGGGAAGACCTGGCCCTGGCATTCCGGAGCCGTTTGGCGGCTTAATTCCTTACCGTTGGGGATTTGGCGTGAATCCCAACGACCCGACGCAGATGGATTTAAGCGAGACGGTGCGGTTCCTATCCATATTGCAAGATCTGAACATTCGCCTGGTCAATGTCACTGCCGGGAGCCCTTATTACAATCCGCACATCCAACGGCCGGCATTGTACCCTCCGTCGGACGGATACCAGCCGCCGGAAGATCCGCTTGTTGGTGTTGCAAAGCAGATGGGCGTGACGCGCCAACTGAAACAGCTTTTTCCGAATCTCATTTTCGTGGGAAGCGCGTACAGCTACTTACAAGATTTTCTGCCGCACGTGGCGCAAGCGGCGGTGCGCGAAGGATGGGCCGACGCTGTTGGTGTGGGCCGCATGGTTTTGACCTATCCGGAATTTCTGTGGGATGCCAGCGAAGGAAACATCATTCAGCATAAACGGATTTGCAGGACGTTCAGCGATTGTACGACAGCGCCGAGGAATGGACTGCCTTCCGGATGCTATCCACTGGACAGCTACTACAAAGTCTCTAAAATGGCGGAGCAATTGAAGGCCGCTAAGACAAGACCATGAAAATCCCATCTGTTTTGCAACGGCAGAAGCCGGGCCGCAAGGTGCAAGGAATTGCTGCGACGCTCTTACCCTACACGGCAGATGGACGTGTGGCCGTCGAAGCCTTTCAAAGACATGTTTTAGCTACGCATCGCGCGGGGCTGATGAACGCAGTAAACATGGACACGGGCTACGTGAATTATCTGAGTGTCGCGGAGAAACAGGAAGTCATGCGGTGGACCAGAGGGGCACTGGGAAAAGATGTGCCGTTCGTCGCCGGGGCGTACATCGAAGGGCAAGCCGGGGAAGTTGTTGCTCTGTACCGAAAAGAGATGGAGTCTATTGCCGACGCCGGCGGCATTCCGATCCTGTTTCAGACGAGCCGCCTTCACGGAAAGCCAGCCAAAGAGAAGGCGGCGGTTTACCGCGCCGCTTGCCGGGGATTTTCGCACGCGCTGGCGTTCGAGTTGGGGCAGATGTTCGCGCCGGGCGGCGAGATTTTCGACGAACAGACCGTCCGGCGCATCATGGATATTCCAGAAATCAAGGGGATGAAACATTCTTCGCTTGACCGGTTGATCGAATTCGAGCGGCTTGCACTTCGGGACGCCCATCGGCCGGACTTTCACATTTACACGGGCAATGATCTGGGCATTAACATGATCGAGTATGGTTCTGACTATCTGCTTGGGCTTGCAACGTTTGCGCCGGAAAAGTTCGCGGAGCGGGACCGTTTATGGAAAGCGAATGATCCGGCGTACTACGCTCTGTCGGACGCGCTGCAATACTTGGGAAATGTGGCGTTCCGTGAGCCGGTCCCTGCCTACAAACATTCCGCGGCAGTTTTTCTTCACTTGACGGAAAGGATCCCTTCGGATCGAACCCATCCTAAGAACCCAACACGCCCCGCCTGGGAGGCCGAAATGTTAAGGGATTGCGCCCGGCGGCTGCGGGTGCAAAGCAGTATGTAAGACGACAGGCTTCTGCTACACTCCAGAGTGTTTTTCTGCGTCATTCGCATTTCACGCGGTACCGGCCAAGTTTTCCGCGGCTAACGCAACACATTGTTCTCATACGTACCGGCAAGTCCAATGGGAATCCATATGAGAATCATCCGTTACGAAGAACCCCCCGGGAAAATTCGCTACGCCGCCCAGCAGGCAGATGGGAAACATCTGCGCATCGAGGGTGACCCGTTCGCTGGATTCAAAGTGACCGACGAGCCCGCCAATGTGCAAAAGATATTGGCTCCGGTGATCCCGGCGATGATCTGGTGCGTCGGCAAAAACTACCGGCGTCATGCAGATGAAGTGGGCATGGGAATCGATGAATACCCGGAAGTCTTTGCCAAAGGCATAAACTCAATTCAGAACCCGGACGAGCCGATTCGAATTCCTGCGCGGGCAAAAAGCAGCGAAATCGATTACGAAGGTGAGTTGGTCGTGGTGATCGGAAAGCCATGCAAGGATGTTGCGCGGGAACATGCGCTCGCGCATGTCGCCGGTTATACGTGCGGGAATGACGTCAGCGCACGGGATTGGCAACTCCGAAGGGGTGGAACCCAATGGTGCCGCGGGAAGAGCTTCGACACCTTTGCCCCTCTTGGCCCATGCCTGGTAACCCCGGATTCCATCCCCGATCCCTCCCAATTGCAAATTCAGACGCTGGTGAATGGGCGGGTCCTTCAGGACGCCAACACGCGGGATATGATTCACGACGTGCCGGCCCTGATCGCGTTTCTCAGCCAGAGTACGACGCTGCTTCCAGGCACGGTGATTTTCACGGGAACCCCTAGCGGAGTTGGCATGGCGCAGAATCCGCCGCTCTGGTTGAAAGATGGTGACGAGGTGAGCGTAACCATTGAAAAGATCGGGACCCTTACGAACCGCGTTTGCGGGGAGAAATGCTGATGGCCGAGTGGCGGAAAGAAACGGCCTGGCTCTGATGAACGACCAGAAGCAGTCCCGCGGCTTGCGGCTCGAAGGCAAGGCGGCAATTGTTACGGGTGCGGCCAGCGGGATTGGCCAGGCCATTGCGCAAAGATTCGCGCAAGAAGGCGCACTCGTCTCGCTCGTGGACATCAATGAAGAGGCGGCGAAAAACACCGCTCGCGAGATTCTGAAATGCGGTGGCAAGGCCACATCGCATGCTTGCGATGTCGCGAACCAACGGTCGGTTAGAGAACTATTTCAGCAGCTCGCCAGTAAGCGTCCGATCAATATTCTCGTAAACAGCGCCGGGGTCTCTCACATCGGGAAGCTGGAGAGCACGTCCGAAGCGGACTTCGACAGACTTTTCCAAATAAACGTGAAAGGGACCTACAACTGCATGTACGGAGTCGTTGAAACAATGAAAACCAATGGCGGCGTCATTTTAAACATGGCTTCCATCGCGGCCACCGCCGGCCTCGCCGATCGCTTTGCGTATTCGATGAGCAAGGGGGCCGTGTTGTCCATGACCTTGTCGGTTGCCAGAGATTATCTGGCGCACAAGATCCGGTGCAATTGTATTTCCCCAGCGCGCGTGCACACGGCTTTTGTCGATGGCTACTTGAAGAAAAACTATCCTGGGCGCGAACAAGAAATGTTTCAGGTGCTCTCCCAGACGCAGCCGATAGGCCGCATGGGAAAGCCGGAGGAGGTCGCAGCGCTTGCCTTGTTTTTGTGCTCGGACGAGGCTGCTTTCATCACCGGAACGGATTATCCGATGGACGGCGGATTTTTCAATCTCCATGGGTGAGTGAAGCTATATAGCTCGGTCAGTAAGCTTGGACGATTCGCATCCTGCCGCAACTCCCTCCCTATCAGCCTGCGAGAAGGCGCTGGCTTGCTCGCACGCTTTGGGCCATCCAAATGATCATGGCTTCCTGCGGCCTTCCCCCGGCTGGACAAACCCGAGGGGACGCCGTCGCCTTGGGATGATGACCAGGGAATTGCACCACAAGGAGCCGCGAGGCAGTCGGGTCGGATGATTTCGAAGGCCATCCAATGGTGACGCCAGTAAGGCGTTCTGTGACGGCCATCACTGCGTGCAGAATTACTACGCTATTCTCGCCTCCGACCTGGATTCTGGGAATCAACTGTTATCCGCGCGAATTCAGAGATTGGAGCGTCCCTGGAAATGATGGGCGGGTAGCGTCACGTTCGCAGCCGCCATGGTTCAATTTCGCTTGATAACAAAGACCGTCTTATCGTCAATGCGATCTTCCTCGCCGATCTGCCGAAAATGATCGTCCTGTTTGAGGGCGTGTTCCACCAAAGCGTTGCAGATGTCTTTTGCTGGTTGCCGGTAGTGTTCGCGCATTACCCCTTCAAGTTGCTGGCGTTCGTCTTTGTCGCTGCCGTCGTAGACCCCGTCGGTGTAGAGGAAGAGAATGTCTCCCGGGCTCATCAGCGTGATCTCTGCAATATCAGAGGACTTCGCCCTCTGCCGGAATTCCAGTGAGAAATATCTGTTACGATCCGGATGGTCCTTCGGGATCTGCAGTCCGAGCGCCAGGAATTGCACCATCCGGCTTTTATCAATCTCCATGAACTTGCTATATTCGGCGGAGAATACTAGTGGTGGAGGGTGTCCAAAATTTACGAATCGAAAGTAGCCATGGGGGTGTACTTCACCGTAGAGCATCGTTGCAATTTCTTGAGCGCTCTCCTTCTCGATTATGCCGAGCGCGTTGCGAGCCGTCACCGATTGCGCCAATCGCAGGTTGAGCCTCTCGAAAAACTCCGGTGTCGTCTTCCCCCGCCGATCGAGCTCGGCAAGCATGAGGGCATGAAACGTGTCGTGGACGGTCGATGCGATTTTCGCCGAAATGATCCCATGTCCTTGAGCGTCGACGAGCAGGACGCCGGCCGTGTCATAGAGCTCATGAAGGTCCTCGGCGACGCGAACCTGCTCGGAGCTTCGCGCGCGTCTGTATTCGGTTTCCAATTCGGGCCGGTAATCCGGCCTTGATTTCAGCCATTCGACATGATCGTCAACCAAATTGCGCGGCGGCACACCTGCCGGGAGCGGCTCGAGAAACTCCTTTGAAAGCTTCAGCGCCCGTTGAATACGCGCATCGATGTCGTAGCGCTGTGGAAAGTTTATGTACTCAAACAGGTCGCCGCCAACCGTTTCCGCTGGAATGGAGTTGCCGTACATCTCGATTCCTTCCACATGCGGAATCGTTCCTTCCACCGGCATCAGCCGCTTGCGCAGATATTCATCAATGCTTGGAGCGGTGTAGGTTTTTGCCATAAAAATCCAGGGCCAGTGTCGATCACTCCGGGGATACCAATGCGAGACCTGAGTGTAGCAAATTCGCCGCTAACTCACGGAGTACCTGCGGTTTGTACGCGGGTGTACAGTGAAGACATGAACGGCGCAGGAATCAGACGTTTTCACCACATTGGGGGTAGCTCTTCGGAGCGAAAGCAGATTCCCGGAATTGTAGGAAACGTTGTGAGTTAAGATTCCCAGTGGAATTGTTGGAGCGGAGGTTGGTGCTTTGCAAGCGGGGGGCAGGGGTTCGAATCCCCTCATGTCCTGTGCTGCGCAAAAATTCCGTACGGATTTGAAATCTGACCGATCCAAGCGATAAGCCATCCGCTCGCTCGACCCGTCCTGTCAGCCAACGACACATAATGTGCCTGGCTGGGTTGAGCATTGGGTGATTCGATCCGATAGGACAGATGAGATGAGAAGGCCGGTCTCCCGCGGGATGCAATACGCTCCCAATGAATGACGCGCTCAAGGCGCAATGGAAAGGAGACCGGCCATGAAGAAGAGTAGCACGGTGCATGCATTTAGAAACGAAATTTTCAAGGAGCAAAAGCTGACGATCGGTCTGGATCTTGGAATGTGTGTTGCGGCCTTCGGTGGCCAAAGCTATCCCACGGCAACCGTCTCGCGCTACAATCGTGCCCTGAACCGGTTCGGTTCGCGGCCCGCTAATTCTTTTTAATTCCTTCTTCGACAAAAAGTGAGGGAGGCACCGCGCTTCCTCTGACCCACCGGGGGCGACCCGTCCGGCCCAATTCGGATAAAGGGAGACGACTATGGCTTTGCCAAGGATTACGTGTACAACCGTGCTTTTATGTTTAGTACTTCTGCTTCTTTCACTGGCTTCGACCGGCGGAAATCCCAAAGCTGCTCCGGCCCCGGGCCGCCCGCCCGGTTCTGACCGTCGCTGCGTTCCCGTTGGGGGAATGCTGATGACGAACTTCGGGGCATTCGGCGCTGACCCTAACACCACGCTGGGAACGGCCACTGGGGACCTTCGTGGTGCCGTCAGCGGAACGCTTCTCGGTGTGCCCCAACCCTCGGGAAACACCGTCATCTTCCATGTCCAACACCACTGGGTCACCGAGACAGGAGATACCTTGTTCTTTGACCCAGCAACTGCGACTACGGTGCCAATCGCGTCCGGTCTATTCGCAATTCTTACTTACCCAGTGCACCTTACCGGGGGGACCGGAAAATTCGCGGGAGCGACCGGCGATCTCACCAGCACGACCGGCGAGGTGAATTTGCCAAACTTTCCGGACGTAACCGGCGGCACCACGGTCTTCCGCTACAGCGGTCAAGTCTGCTTTGAGTAAGAGATTCCTTTTTTTTGCGAAGGGCGCAGCACCCGTGCCGCGCTCCCATCGAGGGTGCTGCGCCAATTTGCAGCTGGTCTTGCCTCGGTCATCCATCAAAAGGGTACGGCGTGAGACCCGCTCTTCCGACACGAATAAGTTGATCCGGAAGAATAACGCAAACGAGAAACCCCAAGTCTGCTTAAACAACTCCGTTTTCATCGGGGCCATGGCGCAAGGAGTAGATGGATGCTTCAAGCGCCAGGCTTCCGCCTATTGCGGTATATTAAGCTGCAACCGCAGGGAGCGATCTTCGGACCGAAGGTCATGATCATCAATGAATTTGCCGGTTCGGGGGGGGAGACGCTATGCCTTGGTACTTCCATCGCGCAGGTGTCGGCAAACTGATTGGAAAGAGAACCTGGGGCGGCTTGGTCGGGCGAGCCGCAGCCCCTGACCTAATGGACGGCGGCTTCGTCTCGGCACCGAGTTCCGGTGTGTGGAACCCCAATGGGCAGTGGGAAGTGGAGAACCACGGCATCGCACCGGACATCGAAGTCGAACTCGATCCGGAGCTCACACGGCAGGGACAGGATCCGCAGTTGGAGAAGGCCGTTCAGGTGGTGATGGAAGAGTTGAAACAAAACCCGGTCCCGCATCCTCATCGTCCGCCGTATCCGAACTACCATTCGCCAGCGGCCGCGCCACGATAGGCCGCTCAGTTCTAGGAGATCGAGGCGTTTGCAGTTCTCCGTCCGCCTGATTTCCTCCAACCGCCCCGGAACAATATCGCAGGTGCTATAATAAACGTCGCTGACTTTGTCTACTGCGCCAGTTCCTGAGTCATCACCGCTCCGCCCATAGAAGCCACGACCCGGGTGACCTTCACTGCTTTGTGGGTTTCCATAGGAATCCAAACGGTCTTCTTGTCCGAGCCTCCATCCGCGGAGGAAATCTCGACCCGAAGCGTGTCGAACTTGCCCACAGGTACCGTGATCTCTTCTTTTCCGGCAACAGTCAGCTGCAACAATTTCACCTTCTGCGTCTGAACATCGAAGTTGCGGAATGTTGTGCTGTAGCCTTCCGCAAGCGGCAGCATCGGCAAACAGCGGGCCGCCCAAATCGACCGCGATCGGCTGATCTTGTCAGTTCATGCTCATCTTGCATCGACCTTAATTTTGACGGGACCTGCTTGACGATTCTCTTCAGCAGGACGAGGCTTCCTTTCTCAAGCATCGCCGTGTCATTCCAGGATGCCGCCGGCTCGTGGATCGCGACGGATCAGTTGGAGACGACACAGGGCACCGCCATTCATCTGCTGGCTGCCTAGCCATAATAGCTAGCGGATTTCTGCCGCAGCGCAAGAATCGCGACAGGAAAGCCGGGTCGATTTTTCCCAGATAAGCGCAGGTGACCCGGATTGCGGTGGATCCGGATCACCGCACTGCAAGAGAATCGGTTACCAGGTAAACTTTAAGGCGAATTGAATTTCGCGATTGGGAACCTGGGTGGCATCAATCTGACCGAAGCCCGGCACGGGGTTTCCCGATGCATCGAGGGCTTCAAGATTATCAACCGGCGGCGCAAAGTTGGTGTGATTGAAGACGTTGAAGAACTCGGCGCGGAATTGCACGGCAAAGTTTTCCGAGATTCTTGGAATCTTGCTGTTCTTGACCACGGAGAAATCAAAGTTCACGAGCCTAGGCCCGATCACGGTGTTGCGCCCTAGATTACCCAGGAGATTTGCGCAAGTGCCAGGAATTCCAGGGTTACCAGGGTCCGGTGGCGTGGGCGGAGTGGGGTTGAGGTTAGGTGGTCTGAAGCCGCTGGGCTGGCACTGCCCAACAAGAGACGCGGGCGCCTGGGCGTTAACGAAGCAATTTGGATTGATGTATTGGAGCGCGCCGTGCCGTCCGGAGGAAGGAAGGGTGAGCTGGCACCCAGCGACGCGATCAGGAATCGCGATTGGTTCGGAGTTAAGCTGACCCATGGGATCTCCCTCAACGCCATCAAGCGGCCAGAGAGGCACGCCGGAACTGGCTTGGACGATGCCGCCCAACTGCCATCCCCGGACAACCCAGCCTGCGGGGCCGCCAAATGACTTCGGGACCGGAACGTCCCAGAGGGCGTCGATCGTCAAGTTGCGGCTCACATTAAAGTCGGAAAGCCCTCGCACAATCCGAAGGTCCCACCACGGAATGGTGGGGCTCAAATCGGCGGAGAAATTGTCCCCTGCGAAACTGCCGGAAGAAGTGTCCATGGTCCTGCCCCAGGTAAACGAACTGAGAATCTGCAAGCCATGGCTCATGCGCTTTTCCACTTGCACTTGGAGAGCGTTGTAATAGGACATGCTCTGCCAAAGGGTAGTCTGGATGGCGGCGACGTTTCCGTTGATCAGTCGCTCCGGAACAATGCTGGTGGGAGTGCCAACAATATTGCCGCAAACGCCCTGTGGTGGGAAAGCCAGGGGTTGCGAGCAAACCACCGGGTCATTGGGGCTCGAACCGGAGTTTGGAACCACCGGGAACAGCCAGCCGGCCGAACTTTTTGCGGGGAAGACCGTATTGATGTCGTCGAGTTGGAAGGGATTGTGGATCCCCCGGGAACCTGCATAGGCGACAGTCAATGCCAGCGAACCTGTCAACTGCCTCTGCACGCTGAGGTTGTACTGATAGATGTAATTGCGCTTGATGTTGGTGTCCACATAGTTCCAGGTCTGGGCAGAAGCGAGAAAAGAGGAGGGGAAAGGTATTTTCGGAAAGGAACCCTGCGGTGGATTCACCACCGTAATTACGTTGTGAAACGGCGAAGTTTGGGCATTGTTGATCACCAATTCATAAGGCAGCGGTAAGGCATCAAAAATGCCGAAGCCGCCCCGAACGGAAGTCTTGCCACTATGAAAAGGATCCCAGGCGAATCCGATACGCGGCTCGAAATTCTTGTTGCTTGGATTGTGAGGAAAGTAGAACTTGTTCATGCTAGGACAATTGCTGGCAGAAACACAGGCGCTGGGATCGGTGATGATGGTCGGCATGTTGGCGATTAGGCCGCTCGTTTCGGTGGGAATTGTTTCCATCTCGTAACGAAGGCCCAGGTTGAGAGTGAGACTGGGACGGAACTTCCAGTCGTCTTGAACATATCCTGCAAAAACCGAGGTGCGGTTGTGATGGGTCTTAATCGCGGCTACGTCTGGGGGACTGCCGGCGATATGAACGATGTTTTGCAGAAAGCTTGGTATGTCACTGAAGGTTGCCGAGCCATCTTCAATGAATGGCGCGAACAAATCCAAATGAAAGAGTATGATTGCGCCACCGAACTTCAGGTTGTGCCTTCCAAATGTGCGCACAGCATCGTCATAGAACTGGTAGGTTTGAAGCAGGTAGTTTTGGACCGACTGGCCGCGCAACCCGCCGCGGAAGGTGGTAAGCCCGGAGACGGTAATCCTGGGCGCGTAGAGGTTGGCAACCATTCCGAGAGAGGGATCGGCCGCCGCAGGATTGATGGCACTTGGAGTCAGCTGGCCATCGGCGTAACTGCGATTGTAGCCGCCGCGGACTGTATTGACCAACCCCGCGCCGAACAAGTGAGTTTCTTCCACGGAGAAACCCTGGCGGCCCAAAGCAAACTGATCCAGCACCTGATTTAAACCGTCGGGTTGAGTGAAAGTGGAGTGGTCGTAGTAATAGCTGCCGTTCAGGCTGTCTTTGGCGGAGATCTTCACGTCCGTGCGCGCGGTGTAATAATTTTCGGGCACCACCTGGGCGCCCGAAAAAACGTACTTCCCTGTGTTGCATATGGTGGTCACTTGGTCGCATGTGGCTCCAGCTGGTGCGTTGTCTGGGAGAATCAATCCCGCATTAGGTGTGGGGTAGAAGGTGAAGAACTTAGCGATGGTGCTGTCAACGCAGGTGCTTGACTTCCCGGCGAGCGGCAGTGTTGACCCCGGAGGACATATCGTGTTCGCCGGTAACGGAGCATTGGGGGCGCCAGTCTTGGAATCACCGAGGATTCCATTTTTAGCTTCGGGCGAAAGGACGTTCCCAATGTGCGGGATGCCCTTGCTTTGACGGAGCCCTTCGTAGTCGCCAAAGATGAACACCTTATCCTTCCAAATGGCCCCTCCAGCGGATCCGCCAAACTGGTTGCGGCGGAATGGCGCTTTCGGCAAATTGACCGGGGAATTTTCGAAGAAATTCTTGGCGTCCAAGGCGCTATTCCGAATGAATTCATAAGCGCTACCGTGAAAGCCGTTGGTGCCGGAGCGAGTGATGGCATTGATGACGCCGCCGGAAGTGAAGCCGTACTCTGCCGTGTAGTTGTTGGTGAGGACGGAAAATTCTTGAATGGCGTCGACACCGAGGTTTTGGCCGAGCACGCTCCCGGGCCCGGCGTTCGAATAGTCGTTGATGATGATGCCGTTCAAGCGATAGGTGTTTTGCGTGGGACGGTTGCCGTCGATGGTCATCTGCATTCCCAAGCCGCGCGCGTGGGAGCCGACCTGCGTGACGGCTTCTTGCGTTCGCACCGAAGCAACGCCCGGCTGAAGGGTGGCGAGCGAGGCCCAGTCTCGCCCGTTCAAAGGCAACTCGCGAACTTCCGAGCCCTCTACGACGCCGCTAATCGTGGCGGTCGCGAGCTGGATGGTCGGCGCTTCTTCGCTGACTTGCACCGTTTGCTGCGATTGACCGACGGACATCGTGACGTCCAAGGCCCGTTGCGCGCCGACGGTAAGCGTGACATTGAGAACTTTTGTGGTGAAGCCGGGAGCGGCGACGGTGACCTGATAGTCCCCAGGAATGAGATTGGTGACCGTGTACAGCCCGTCGGAATTGCTTTTTGTGGAAGTTACGACATCTGTAGCCACGTTCTTAGCCGAAACTTGGGCGTTCGCAATGACCCCGCCTGTAGCATCCGTGACCGTGCCGCTAATGGTTGCTCCAACGACCTGCGCCCGGAGCGGTCCATTGAAAATAAAACAAACAGCCAACACCCCGAGAACCAAACGAATGAAATGAGATTTCATTTGCTCCCCCTGTAGATCTCTCGAGCAGCCGAAGCGGCTCGGCCCCGACGCGGTAGACCCGCGGAAGTACGGCCGAAGACGACGACATCAGGATCTGTCGTCCTGATGAGCTGCGCCGCCCGAGGCAAGTCTTTCTCCAGCATTCGGATCTCGGCGTCACGATCATCGATCATCTGCTCAAGCAGGATGCGCGTGGTGCTCACCGTGCTTGCTGCGAGATGCTGATGAAAGTCCGGTTCCATGACCGTATTAGAAGACGGAACTATCAAATCGACACGCAATGACGTGGCTGACAATCAATGTTCCCCAAGTTGGTTTAATCGCAGCCCGATTATACACACGCCGTTCGCCCGCGGAATATTCTCGACGGATCGGGTAACCGGACATCTTCCGTACCAGAAGTTCACTTTCCCACATAAGGGCCAAGCTGTGTGCCTGGAGCGAGGGACATAATCGCGTCGAGGCTCGGCGCGGGCGGAAGAAAGAAAACATAGCCCACTCCTGACTGGTTACAAGAGAAAGAATGATAGCGCGGTTACTGCGCAGACAAGAAATGCGACGCTACTCGGCGACCCCGTCGTTGATCTGAGAGCAGTCCATCCGGAGCGTGCCGTTGTCATCAAAAAGCAAACCGCGGAAGCGGAACACACCACCAGGCGCAACCGGTGCGGAAGCAAGCATTTGTGTATTGCTGTCAACGTAGACGACGATGCTGTTTGTACCGCTCAAAGCGTTAAGGAAGTCGTTCTGAGCGAGTGCCACGTTATACAGCTGGAAGTTTCCACTGCCGGAGTCGGCCACGACTGTCCCATCGATCGTCTGGGGCATCAGTGTGATAGTTGTTGCCTGTGAATACGTACCTCCCGTGAACGAAACAGATGACGCGGTAACGTAGACGTTCTGGCCCAAGGCGAGACTCGAACTATTGAAGCTGGCGACGAAAGGGAGGCTTTGTAAGTTACCGAGCTCCCCGAAGGTCTGGAAAGTGGAGGTGCTCGCGTACTGGAGCTGCTCGCAACAGCCGATCACGTTGTTGCCAGTCAAGTCCTGCCCTTGCTGTTCGCGCTGGAACACGCCGATGACGCTGGAAGAATTGAGAATTTGTGCCACTGGACCAGCAAACACGTCCCGGGCGGTCCGGTCCTCAACGTTGATCCGGGTTGCCAGCAACGAACCGTCGGATTGAATCGTCGCGTCCATATCCACGAACATGCCGGCCGTCAATTCACCGAAAGAGCCAATGCCTTGGAACGCTGTGCTACTGTTTGCTCGGATCGTCAGAGTCATGCCATCGGGCATTGACAGGGCGATAGAGCCGCCGGAGGCATCAAGCGAAACCACCATGCCCTCGATGCCGTTTTCTTTGCCATTTTGATCGTTGGTCGGATTGGATGAAATTGGAACGGCGGTGAGGTTGAAGACCGGTGAAATTGTGTAGGTGGGGAATTGCCCCGTTCCTGTCAGGGTATAAGATTGGGACACCTGTAGATCAAACAAGAGGCCCATGGCGGTGCCAGCTACGGTGATAGGAACCGAAAGCTTAACCGTAGTATTTCCTGTGCCCTGTCCACAGAGGCCCTGAGCATAAGTGGAGCTAAAAAGTCCACCTGTGGACGAATCCAAAGCAGGACCGCCAGTAAAGTCGCAGTATCCAACTGTAAGATTCGCCGAGGTGTAGAGGCCCTGAGGGATACTGACAGTTGTCACAGGTCCGGAAGCTCCATCCAAAATATATGAAGTCGACAAAGTTATCCGAATTGTTAAAGAGACTAATCTGAGCGCCGGACTGGCTAGTCAGGGTAATGTTGTTGATGACCATGGCAAACTTGGACAGCCGGTCGTTGGCAGTGCTGGTCAAGAGAACGACGACATTTGTGGGAGATGGTGGTGGATTCATTTTTAGAATGCCGGCGGAACCACAGCCAGTCAAAAGGACGACAGACAGGGCAACAGTTGGGAGCAGCGGCATGCACGAGGAACGCAAGCGACATTTGTGTTGAAGAAATGGCGTCGCCACCTTGAGGTAACGAGGAAGCCGCTTCGAAACGGACGTAGAAGAAATTTCGAAGAAGGTACTGGACATAGAACCCACCTTCTCGAGCCTGCCCTCCAATAGCAGGCAATGGGTCAAGCGGCAATCGGGTAAAGGCTATAATGCGGAAGCTGGGAAAATCCCTAAGTCGGCTGGTGGCGGTAGACCAAGGCCCCTTTGCCAGAGTGTGAGGCGAGGTAGCTAGCCGGAGAGTTTCAGAGGCGGCGGGAGATGTGGGGCAAGTCGAACCAGATTCTGATGCCGCAGAAGGGGGGGAACCTTCGAGACAGATGTGCGTAGTGGCACCAGCGCGAACACAACGTTGAAGCGTGATACTATGATTGTGCTTTGGTCGAAAGTACGGCGGCTAACTCCCGATAGAGTAAGTCGCCTAACCAGACATCTTCCGTACCAGGACTTCACTTTTCCGATTACCAGGGTATACGTCCAAGTGGCGCTTGCTGTTAGATGCTAAGCTTTCCCGAACTCCGTTTGTTGACATCGATGAGCAGTTTGTCTGTGATTCTGACCGCCGGACCGCTGGGTAAATTGGTTCATTAATTCAGGTAGCACTCAGGTTGCACCGCAAAGCAGGGCTGTCACTCCTCGCGAAGAGCCGCGGTCGGGTCGAGGCTTGCCGCCCGCCAGGCGGGTAGCCAAGACGCCATGGCACCGATCAGAAAGAACACCACCGCCATCGTGACAAAAGGTGCGGGATCGGTGGCCTTAATACCGACGAGCATCGAAACCATCTCGCGGGTGAGGGCGAAGGCCGTAAACAAACCTACGATGACGCCGATCCCTGTGAGGCGAAGTCCCTGCCCTACGATGAGCTGGAAGATTTGGCTAGGCCCAGCTCCGAGAGTCATTCGAATTCCGATTTCCGCAGTGCGCTGCCGCACGACGGTCGCAAGCACGCCGTAGAGTCCAACGCCCGCGAGCAATGCCGCGATTACCGCGAACGATGCGATGAGGACTAACGAGAATCGCGTGCCGGCTTGTGCTTTTTCGATGACAGCGTCCATGGGCCGCATGTCGGTGATCAAGAGGTGTCGGTCGAATGCTTTGATGGCAACACGCACGTCGTTCGCGTATCGCGCTGGATCAGTGCCGGTTCGGAGGGCCCAGTGATCGGTGGCGCCGGAACCGATGTATGCGTCGGCAAAGTAAACCTGCTCGCGTCCGGGCTCGCTCAACGATACGCCGCGCTCGTGCGCGACGACGCCGATGATATCGACCCATACTGGTTCGGGCGTTTGAATACGGATAAGGATACGCTTGCCTACGGCCGATTTACCAGGATACGCACGGTCAGCCAGAATTTTATCGACGACGGCATACGTGCGGCCCGGTTGGTTGTCATCGTCGGTGAAGGTGCGGCCTTCGATCAGAGACGTCTGCATGGTTTCGAAGTACCCGGGAAGCACGATGAGAGGATCGACGGCCTTATATTTACTCGCGTCTGATAGTGCTTCTTCGGTGCCCCAGCGAATCGGGCTGTAGCCACCTGTGAGCGGAAATGGATTTGAAGCGGTGACGCTTTGAACGCCGGGGATGGCGCGGAGGCGATCTTCGAGCTGGCGAGTAGCGACGGCTCGTTCTTCCGGCTTCTGGAGAAATCGATCAGACTGAACTTGAAACGTGAGGAGGCCGTGAGGACTAAAGCCGGGATCGATGCGCTGCAATTCGAGAAAGCTGCGGACCATAAGCCCCGAGCCGATGAGGAGTACATAAGCGAGAGCAACTTCGAGGCCGACGACGATCTTACGCGAGAGCCCGCCGCTGGCGAGGCCTTCGCTGCGGCTGGTGCCACGCAGAACGAGCATGACATCCGGACGGGCGGCGCGCCACGCCGGGGCTAGGCCAAAGATTGCAGCGGCGGCGAGGCTCGAGACGATAGTGAAAATCAGCACGGCTAAATCAATGCGAATCGTATCGAGGCGCGGAAGATATGCAGGAGCGACGGCAAGGAGTTCGTGAATTCCGAGCCAGGTGATGCCGAGGCCGCCCAGCGCGCCGATGGCCGCGAGGAGCAAGGCTTCGGAGAGTATCTGCCGTGCGAGATCCCAGGGGCGGGCGCCAATGGCGGAACGGATGGCGAGTTCGCGCTGGCGCAAAGAACTGCGCACCAGCAAAAGATTGGCCACGTTGGCGCACGCAATGAGCAAAAGAAAAATAACGGCGCCCATCAAAGCGAGAATTGCGGGGCGGACTTCGGAGACGAGATGCTGGCGCATGGGTTCGACGCGGATGGCGTAGCCCGCGGTGTTTTCGATATTGAAATGCTTGCGCGCTTCTGCAGCGACCTGATCGGCGGCAGCTTGGGCCCGCGCGATGGTGACGCCCGGCTGCAATCTGCCGATCACGCGCATCGAAACTGAATTTCGTTGCTCAGCGTTGTAGCCGAGGCGATTGGCCACCCAGATATCTGGTGCGGCTTCCAAATCCGCAGAGGGTGGAAAGTATATTTGAAAATGCGGCTTGAGGACTCCGACGATTCGCGGACTGAAGGGCTTTCCATTATTTAGGGATCTTCCGAGCACATCGGGATTCGAACCGAAGCGGCGCTGGAAGTATTCGTAGCTAATGACGGCAATCAGGGGCAGGCGCTGCGGGGGCGTCGCCAATTGGGTGCCTGGAGCGGGCGGGGGCGGTTGCGGCTGGCCATCGTCGTCGGAGAAATCGCGGCCGATGACGATATTCGCGCCAACGAGCTGGAAGTAGTTCGTAGTAACGAAGCCCATGTTGACGCGTTCCGGCGTACCGTCGTCGCTCGTCAACGTGAAGGGAAACGTGAAGACTCCAGCGAGGCCCTGAAATTCGTTCTTGGTCGCTTCGCGCAAGTCGATGAAGTTTGCGTTGGAAAAGGGGAAGTCCTTGACGCCGCGATTGCGCATGTCGGTGGGGATGATGACGAGTTGATCGGGGTTTTTATACGGAAGCGGGCGCAACAGGACGGCATTGGTGACGCTGAAGATGGCAGTGCTCGCGCCGACGCCCAAGGCAATGGTTAAGGCGGCAGTGAGTGCGAAGACAGGACTTTTCCGGAGCGTTCGGCCGGCGAACGCCAGATCTCGCAACGGCATCCTTCCACCTCATTCACGAGCAGATGTCGCGCTGAGAATACTACCTTCGTTGTCCCCAATCGGCTTTGAGTTTCTTCGGAAACGCCTTTTGTCCGGATGTGGCAATAGCTATCTGGCGCGGACGCGTTCTCGTGACCGCTCGCGAACCGGGTCCCACCCTAGGAAGTCGCGGCGGGCGCAACTCATTTCACTTGGATGTATAGTCGCGTTCGCGGACAAGTGGCCGATGCAACGGTTTCAAGCCGAGCATCGGTTGCCGTGCTTTTCTCCTCCGGAACTTCAATTCTCCGTGATCGCTGTTATACATCCAAGCGGATTACTTCCGAGTGATCCAGGGGCGATCCCGAGAGGCGCCCACCAACGGCCCGCAGACTCCTCGCAAGACGGGAGTAAGACCTAGCGGATACGGTGGATACGGGGTATAGAATCAGGAGAAGAGTACGGCAGGGTTGCTGTGTCGTGGCGCGGACTTCTCGCACTCCGCGGCGCTGGCTTGGAGCCAAGTGATGCTGAACATCCGGAGATCGCTGCGATCGCTTGCTTCGCGGCCCGTTTTCCCGGCTGTGGCCGTTGCAACGCTGGCCCTGGGCCTCGGGGTCAACGCCGCGATCTTCAGCCTAACACGCGAAGTCCTGCTCCGACCGCTGCCCTACCGCGATGCTGATCGGCTCGTGCGGGTGTTTGAGGTCAGCCGGGCGCTGGGGGTGGCGTCCGCGCCGATCGCGCCGGTCAACTACATCGCGTGGCGCGACCTCGTGGACGCGTTTGAGCAGACCGCCGTTTTCCGCCGCGTCGCCTTCAACGTGTCGCTGAGAAAGAGCGCGGTGCAGGTGGAGGGATTCCAGATCGCACCCGCATTCTTTCCAATGCTCGGCATCGAACCGGCCCTCGGCCGCGGGTTCACCAACGAGGACGCCCAGCCGGGTCGCGACGCAGTCGTCCTGCTGAGCAACGGCTTCTGGCGTCGTCAATTCGCCGCCGATCCTGCCATCGTCGGCAATTCAATCGACGTTGATGGAATACCGTGCACGGTCGTCGGCGTCCTGCCATCAACCTTCAGAATCTTCCGCGTCCTCAATCGTGAAGTCGATCTTTTCCGGCCGTTCGTTCTCGACGCAACCGACCGCGAACAGTCGATAAATGTTTACGCCAAACTGAAGCCGGGTGTGCCGCTGAACACCGCGCGTGCGCAGATAACGACGGCGTATTCCTCGCTGCCGATTTCCGATCACGTGTGGACGGCCGACGTGGCGCTGTTGTCGACGAGCTTCGCAGCCAACTCACGGCCTATTCTGGTGGTGCTCGAATGGGCAGCCGCGCTCGTGCTGCTCATCGCGTGCGCCAACATCGCCAACTTGCTCCTGGCCGTCTCCGCCGGACGACGGAAGGAGCTTGCCATCCGGCAGGCCCTCGGAGCGAGCCGCTGGCAGATCGCCCGGGACTTAGCGGGCGAGACGCTGATCCTGACGGTTGCGGGCGGCGCGCTCGCGATCCTGCTCGCAACGTGGATCGTCGCAGCATTGAACACCGCCGTAAGCTTTCAGGACATCAATCGCCTCCAGCCGTTTCGTGTCGACGCCTGGGTGCTAGCGTTCACGGGCGGGCTGACGCTCGCCGTCACGATGGTCTTCGGCGTGTTGCCTGCTCACGTTGCGGCCGACGGCAATGTCGTCGACGATCTGAAAGATTCGACCCACGGCGTAACGGCTGGCATGCCGAACCGCGGACTGCGTCACGCGCTCATTGTCGGAGAGGTGGCGCTGTCGATCGTGCTCACGGCATCGGCGCTGGCGCTCACGCGAAGCGCTCTGGGCCTTCACGGCCTCGCGCGAGGCGTGACAGTTGACGGCGTGATGACCGCGCAGGTGGCATTGAACGATCCGCGGTACGCCGACACTGAACGACTGGTCCGCGTCGCCGCCTCCATGCTCGAACGGCTCAGCACATCGCCGGGCATCGACGCAGCGGCACTCGTCAACTATCCACCTCTCTCGGTGATTCGGGTGGGCGTACCAATCACCATCGAGGGACAGGCCCCACCGCCAGGCCAACTGTGGATCGCGCGGTACTGGGTTATTGCGCCGGGTTATTTTCGCACAGCCGGGATTCCGCTGTTCGTCGGTCGTGATTTCACTTCGACCGACGACCGGACGCGGGGCGGGGTCGCTATTGTCAGCGAGACCTTCGCGCGGCGCTTCTGGAACACCACCGACGTTGTCGGGAAGCGTCTGCGGCCGGTATTCCCCAAGAGCCACGCGTTCTGGATTCCACGCGCCAATGGCGAGATGCTCACGATCGTCGGGGTCGGCGGCGACGTGCGTGAGGATGGATTGCCTGACGCTGCCGGCCTGCCCCAGCTCTATCTTCCATACGCGCAGAACCCGACGAGCACCTTGACACTCATGGCGCGCGTGAGCGGCCGTTCCGCCGAGACAGCTACGCGGGCGATTCGGGACGCTGTGCACGCCGCCGATCCGGAGTCAGCGGTGAGCTACGAGAAAACCTTCGACGACGTAATCCAGGAGACCTTCGCGCGTCCACGCGAACTAGCGTGGCTCGTCGGCGTCTTCGCCGTGCTCGCGCTCGTCCTTTCGGCCGTCGGGGTGTACGGCGTGATGGCGTATCTAACAACCACACGGACGCGCGAGATCGGAATTCGCATCGCGCTCGGCGCTACGCCCTTCGACATCATGTCACTCATCGTCTACCACGCGATGGTGCTGACGGCTGTCGGCGTTGCGATCGGTATCGTCCTCGCGCCGATGGCGCTGCGGCTAACGAGCGGCCTGCTGTTCGGCGTGGGTCCCTTCGATCCGCTGACGCTTCTGACGGTCGCTGCGCTACTCGCTGGAGTGTCGCTCGTCGCGTCGATGATCCCGGCAGTTCGCGCGGCGCGTCTTGCATCACTCTCGTTTCGTTGAAGGTGTATGAGCCCGGTGGCGGCGGGCTGCGACCAACAGCTTGGCACGGCCTGGGCTGTGGCCGTAGACGTGACGGCCAAAACAACTGGCGAGCCCTCTTAACCAGTCAACGAGCGTAAAACACAGCAAGCTTTCAGCAAATCAGGCTGTTCCAGTTGCTTAAAGTACAGACTAGGACTGTGCACATAAAAGTGGCCGCACGTGGCATTTCGATCTGAACGACCACGCGATAGCTCCCGAATCGGCCACTCGGAAGTTATCCTTGGACTCAATTTCCAGTGGTCTTCTGGACGTATAGTGGCGTTCGCGGAGAAGTGCTGGCCTGTACCCTACATGGACGCGTCTATTGGTTCTTACTCTGTCGCGCGGCCCCGGAGTTTGTCATAGCAGTGCGAGTTGTTCACGGCGTGCCGATGATATGGTCAGATCGTGGAAATCGACAGACCAATCAGAAAATGGTCTGGCTGGGAGTGATAACTGGATTTCAGGAGTCTGGCTCAATCCCTATCCGGTCGTTCACTGCTCCGCGGAGCCGCTGTTTGCAGCCAAGATATTTTTCAGTCTGCACGGACACATGCCCCAGTAGGAACTGAATTTGTTCTATAATAACTCTCCACCCGCCTCATGGCAGAGCCGGGCACACGACCTCAGATCATGTGGTGCGAGTTTCGACACTCCAATCTTCGCGGCGTACTCCTTCACGACATACCAGACTACTTTTTCTGTTATTCCCTCGCCCCAAACGGTGCCAGCTCGGCAAACACGCCCGAACAGTCTGCCGTTCGTGGCACCAGCTTCTTTTAGCCAATCGTCGATTGTTCGCTTCACCCAATCAGGAACGGGGACGGTCCGAATGCGCCCCTTTCCGACCAGGTCAATGATGGCCCAGTGCTCTTCGCGACGCTGGAGATGGTCGAGCGTAAGGTCGGACAGTTCTCGACGACGAAGCCCGCAGCCAAGTAAAACGGCCAGAATCGCTCGATCCCGCTTGCTTTTTGGCGTCCCGGCGTTTGGGAGCTGCCAGAGGGAGCGGGCCTGTTCTGCGGTTAACCAATTCCGTAAGCGAACACCCAATCTCTTGGATCCCTTTACCCTGCGAATACCGGCCGCAAGTTCTGGGCTCAGCAAGCCGGCTTCAGCCGCCTCGTCGGCCAGCCTGCGCACGACCGCGAGTCTCACATTCGTAGTTCCCGGCGCCAGCCGGCGATCTTCGAGGTGAAGCCGGTAACGGGTGACAACTGTCTTGTTGAAGGACAAGCGAGGCTCTGAACAATACCATCCAACAAACTCGTCAATCGCATGCCGATAGCTGCGCTGCGATTCCGGCGAATTGTAAGCTAGCAAGGACGGCGGCTTTGGCATGATCCAGATCCGGAAGGCCGAGCTTGGTTTTCCGCCGAACCTGTTTCCGTTTCTTGCTTTTGCTCCTCATGGTTGGCCGCCTCCCGACGGCTGGCCCATGAGAATGTGACAACTTGGCCGACTTGTGGACGGGATCCGCGTTTTATCAGGCACTGAGCGCCTTGCGCGTGGATGGTAACCTTGAAATGCCTGAGAAAATTGAATGCCAATTAAGCGGTCCTTCAATTATCGACGCCACGCCACCTATGAGCAGCATCGTAGATGCCCATGGAGGCCTAAACCGGTGCTTACGGACCATTTGACAGCACTCTTGGTCAAAATTCCGGGCGGATGTGAATGGATTTCTTGAAATGAGCAATTGACGAACCTTCGGGAGTGGCTTACTTTAATGCGCAACATGGAAGCGCAATTGGGTCGAGGGCGAAAACCGTTAGGGGTCAACCATGAGCGAAAAACGCCCATCTTTCTTCGTCCTTTTTCAGACTCGGAATTTTGCGCCAGCAGCTTTACTATTCTTGCTCGCATGCCAGCCTGCTGCGTGGGCACAATCAGAATCCATTAACGGAACGATTCGGGGCCGCGTTAGCGATCCGAGCGATCAGGCTGTCGCAGGATCGAACGTCACAGCTGTCAACAGCGCGACTGGGTACACGCGCACTGTTACGTCTGGCGAAGACGGTTACTACGTGATTGCCTCGTTGCCGATTGGAACGTACACGGTCACGGTTACAAAGAGCGGCTTCACGACTTTGAGATTTACAGAAGTCGTTCTCCGAGCCGGACAAGAGGCGGTCGTCGACGGCGCTCTGAAACTCGGTGAGTTGACCACGGCGATCGAAGTGAGCGGTGGCGCGCTGGTTGTCGATCCGGATCGCACAAATATCGGCCGGACCATCAGCGAAGTCGAAATCGAAACCCTGCCGTTGACTTCACGGAACCCCTATAACTGGATCATGTTCCAGCCTGGCGTGAGCGGACATCCCAACCCGGAGCTGGGCATCCCGCGCACGCTGAACACCAACGGCTTCGTGGATCGCATCAACTATCAGATGGACGGAATGGCCGACACGGAGAGTGACCGCTACGGCCTTCGCCTATTCCCCATTTCGTCCGTGTATGTCAGTGAAGTCCAAACGGTGAGCAGCAGTTTCGCCCCGGAGTTCGGCGGCACCACCGGAAACATTTACAACGTCATCACCGGGTCGGGCACCAACGATCTGCACGGCATGTTCCAGTGGATCCGGGGGCCCGTGGATACGACCGCTCGGCCGATTCTTCTCCCTGCATCGCAGCCCAAGCCAAACTTGTTGCTGAATTCATTCGGTATGAACGCCGGCGGGCCAATCAAGAAAGATAAATTGTTTTTTTACGGCGCTTACGAGCACTTGTATCGCGCGCTGCCGGTTCCGATCACAGTAGACTCTACGACTCAGGCACAATTGGAATCAGTGGGTGTGCCAGCTTCGCAGTTCGGTACAGCACCTTCCGTGCAGCACGCTCAATTCCTGGATGCCCGGGGCGATTGGGACATCGATCCAAAGAACCGCCTATTTGTTCGCGTGAATTACTTCCGGAACGAATATCCCTTCAACACCGCGGTAGGTGGTCTCAATCTGATTGGCGCCGAGTCTGATTTTCGGGACCGTGCTCACGTTGGCGGCCTGCAATGGGTCGACACCATCTCACCGGAATTGCTGAACGAGTTCCGCTTTTCTTATCCGTATCGAAATGAGAAGCATATTCCCGGCTCGTTCACCGGGCCGCAACCGGCGATCACCATTTCGGGTAAAGCCAACTTCGGCGGTAGTATTTCCACTGGCGACGTCTTTGCAGAAAAGATCCCAAGTTGGAATGACAATTTCACCTACATTCGTGGCCCGCACACGTTCAAGGTCGGAGGGGGCTACTCACGCATCATCGATGTGCAGGAAGGAGACAGCTTCACGCAGTATACTTTTGCTTCCTTCGCCAACTACCAGCTGGCACTGAGTGGAGCGAATCCGAAGTCCTACGACACAGTCAGTGCTCTGATCGGAAATACGCGCGTAAGCTACATTTCCAATTTCTTTAACCTATTTGCGCAGGATAGCTGGCAATTTACGCCCTCGCTGCTTGTTACCTACGGCATTCGCTACGACCGTTTCCTCTCGCCCAATCCGAACGCCGCGGCTCCATTTCCTTTCTCGCGCAATTTTAATAATCCTGCTGCTGATGTCTCGCCACGACTGGGTTTGGCCTACAGGGTGAGCAACAAGACTGTGGTGCGCGCGTCCTGGGGAATCTTCTACGATACGCCGCCGACCAATCTGTGGTTCAACACCCTTTCTAATGACGGTTCGGGACGGTCGTTTAACGCATCGCTGTCGTCCACGTCGGCGGGAGCCCCTTCCTTCCCGGCGCCCCTGACTACCGCGACCGCTCCGGCAATTCCGTCTGTCTTCACCGTGGCGCCCAATTTCAAGAACTCCTACGCGCTGACCACGACACTGCAGGTTTCCCGTGAGCTGTCCAATAACGATGCGGTGACCCTAGCCTACGTGAACACCGCCGGGCGTCACTTGCTGTGGCTGCACAACATCAACCTCATTAATCCGATTGCCACCTTGGGTGATGGCCGTCCCGTTTTCTCTTCAGCCGTTAACGCGAACACACGCGCGAACCCGGCGTTCAACAACGTAAGCTTGCAAGATATCGGCGCTAGCTCCAGCTATAACGCGCTCGAGGTGAACTATGAACATCGCTTCTCCCGGGGGCTGCTAGTCAGCGGCCACTACATTTTTTCCCATACGATCAGCGACGCGCCGGATGTGAATGGATTCGAGCAAAACCTCGTCTACGTCGAAGACACGACGAACCGGCTTCGCGACCGGGGAAACAGCTTAGTCAACCGGCCGCATTCGTTTACCGTCAGCACCGTCTGGACGCCCACCACAAAAGCGGACAACACAATCATCAACCGGCTGCTAAATGACAACGAGTTGGCCGTTCTGACGAATATCTCCTCCGGAGATCAGCAAAACATCGTCGCAGCACTCAACTTGAATGGTGATGCAACCGTAGCCGCGAACATGACGCGCCCCGTAGGAATTGGACGCAATACCGTGCGCGGACCGAACATTGTTCAATTTGATCTGCGTTACACGCGCACCGTGTTCACTCTGAAGGAGCGCATTCGGGCTCAATTCATCACGGAAGCCACGAACATTTTTAATCATCCGAACGTGACCACTCTGAACACCACGATTCCCAAATCCCAGTTGAACCTGACCGGAACCGCCGCGACAAACCCGAACTACGGTACGATTATCGGGCCGATGCCGACAAGCTTCCCGCTCACTTCCACTGTCCTTCAGGGCCGAATTCTCGATTTCGGCTTGGGTGTGAGGTGGTAGGCGCACTCGATGTTTGCCCACTGCCCTTGATAAACGGGACATATTGTGGGCAGGGGACATGCCCAGTGATCTTGTTCAGAAGTCTTTCCGGGCAACAGTCTTCCTATTTTTCTCTGTTTTGTTCGGTAGTGGGGCAGACGCGGTGAAGGACCCGCGCCCCCACTCCGAATCGGCTTCATCAGAGTCCTTTCCCGCTCCCGTTTATTCTGAAACTGTACTGTCAGCGAATTTCGAGGACGGCAAGAAGTATTTCCTCGACGCACTGCTGGAGATCCACTCCGCGCACACCTTGATGCTCGCGCGCCAGGGCATCATTTCTAAAGCTGACGCATGCGTATGCGTGGATGCTATTGCCATGCTCGAGCGCCCTGGAATCCTGGCCGCGCGATATGACGGTCAGTGTGAAGACCTGTTCTTTTACGTGCAAGACTTGCTCACGCAGGCGTGCGGCGAAGAGGTCGCCGGCAAAATCCACACAGCCCGCAGCCGTAACGATATCGACCTGACGATGTACCGTATGCGCCTGCGTCGCGAGATATTGCAAATCGCGGCCGAAACCGCAGAGGCGCGCGAAGTGCTGCTCCATCTCGCGGCCTCGAATCTGGAAACCATCATGCCGGCATACACGCACACACAGCCGGCGCAGCCAACGACGTTGGCTCATTACTTGCTTGCCGCCGTCGAATTCCTGGGCCGCGACATTCACCGGTTGCGCGCCGCTTTCGCAACGGTCAATCGCAATCCGCTCGGCGCCTGCGCTATCACAACCACTGGCTTCCGCATCGATCGCGACTACACTGCGCGCCTGCTCGGCTTTGAGGGTTTACAGCTAAATTCTTATGGCGCAATCGCGGCCATCGACTATTTGTCGGAGACTGCGAGCGCCATCGCCGTGCTAATGCTGAACCTTGGAAAGCTCGTGCAAGACTTGCTGCTGTGGTGCACGCAAGAATTTGGGTTTCTCCGATTGAGCGAAGGCTACGTCCAAATCAGCAGCATCATGCCGCAAAAACGAAACCCCGTCGCGCTGGAACACACCCGGGTTCTGGCGAGTCGAGCTTTCAGCCAAGCGCAAGCTGTGCTCAGCTGCGCGCACAATACCCCCTTTGGGGATGTCGTCGACAGCGAAGACGATCTTCAGCCTTTGACCTTTTCGATGTGCACCGATGCCTCGCGCACGCTGCGGCTTTTCGCCGGAGTGATGAGGAGCGCTGAAGTGGATCGCGAGCGCATGTGCCGTCGCGCCCACGGTAGCTTTCTTAGCGTCACGGAACTGGCCGACACGCTCGTCCGCGAAGAGGGGATCGGTTTCACAATGGCTCACCGCCTGGTAACCGCCGCTGTGCGGGCGATTGACCCTGAGGAGCCTCCCGAGCGCCTCGTGACCGAGCTGCAGCGGCTGGCGCCAAAAATCGTGGGAAGGGAACTAAGCAAGCCACGTGAGGTGTGGTCACGTGCCCTCGATCCTGTACATTTCGTGGCCGTCCGAACCATTCCCGGCGGGCCCGCCCCTGAAGCCGTTCGCTCTCAAATAGCCATCGCGCGAAAAGAACAGGCGGAAGCCAGGGAATGGCTCAACGCCAAGCGCTCCTTGCTCGAGCGCTATCCTGAACTAATTCAAGATGAAGTCACGGCGGTCAAGAACGCTGTTCGCTGAACTAATTTGTTGAAATAAGTGGTGAGCGCGGAAGGAATCGAACCTTCAACCCGTTGAGTTAAGAGTCCAACCGCAGTTTATCCTAACCGGGGCGTGATGGGGCGTGTGTGCTGGAACTATCGAAGTCTTCAGTGATAAGTCGTAACCGGAAAAGTAGCTCATAGGATCCACTTCACCGCGAGGGATCGCCGATATCAGCCCGTAGCAGGGCGCGAGTCGTAGTGATTCTGCTGCTCGATGATTTCGCCTTTCTGTACATAAAAGGCTCCGATTCGCGTACCGTATTGGCTACCCTCTGAAAACTGGCGTTTGATCAGGCAGGCTCGAAATGACAGCGGGTAAGCATGCAGGTTAGTGTTTTGGCGCGGTGGTGTCGGGCATGGACCAAAAGGGATAGGCTCCCTTTCCCACGAAGCGGAAAGCGCCATCCACGTAGACGAAGTTGCCCAGAATCGAAAACTTCTTTCCGTTGTCCGCAGCGAATTCGACCTCAAACTGCTCTACTGGTACTGGCAGCAATGGCGCGATGGCATTTGTCTTGGGGGCCAGCCGTGATTGCGGGTCGTGGGACGGAGGCCTGCAGTGCGCGTGAAATCGCGAGCCGCGCCCAACAAGATTTGTGATAGTGACCAGGGACTTTTCTTCGTTTTCATTTTCAGCTTCCTGGTCCCAACCGAGTTGTTCGACGTCTTCCTTTTTGAAATAAGTGGCGAACCATCTGTCCGGCTCAGGGATGAAGAATATCTTGTAAGCCTCATTCATTGCGGCTGCGTCTCTCTTTGCCAAGGCCTTCAGAAAGGCCTCGTATTGCTTCTCGAGGCCTTTTGCGTCGTGGCTGTAGGCGTCCTTTGGGCTGGGAGGCGCGGGCGACGCATCAACGCGGATTAAGCAACAGCTGAAGAGAAGAAAGAAGCCCAGCGGGATGCGCGTGGTTCGCAAGAGTTGATTCATTCTTTCTCCGATGGGGGTCGGGTGAATGAAAAGTGTAGGCTCGCGTGGATAGTTCAGCAAGAGGGGGAGTTTTGCGGCGCATGCATCGGGCTCGGTGTGGTTGAAAGCAAGCAAAGATTCCTCGTCACTTCGCTCCTCGGAATGACAGGAAGAGTGGGACGCGCTAAAGCGCGATCGCTACAAAGGTCAGCGATCGGCACGTTTCGGCACGTTACGACACGACTAAAGCCGTGCCCTGACGAAGGCAGGCGCTGTGAGCCTACGGCATGCGTAGGGACAAAAGCGGCGTCAAGCCGCACTCTAAAAAGGGACTGCCTTGCCTGCCTGCCGCAGGCAGGCAAACCCCGTAAGGATGGGCCACCCAGGAGGTCTCCGGGGATCGATGGCCGGCGTGGTCGCTAAGGGTCTGCCACCCGCCTCATTTGTCCGATATCCGCAAGGGGCTTGGGAGTAGCCGCAGCTCCAGAATATGGAGGTCAGTAGTAAGTAAGCATGCGTTGACGCCTGTTTGAGGATTCGAATGCACCATCCGGGCTGGAACGGTGTGACAAATTTTCCTCAATCCAATTGCCGTAGCTATCGTATCGGTAGGAATAATGAAGTTCGGAGTACGGAGCCAGTTTGGAATTCGGCTCGCTTTGTTCCTTTCCACTTACTATTTTCGTGCTCCGGGTGATCTCCGTTGCCTTATCGCCGTGCTCGTTGTAAGTAGTTTCGATCACCTGCTCTTCGTCGAAGATCCGTCGGCGCATCTGCTTTACGCGGCCTTGTGCATCATAGTCGTAGATAATCGAGAACGGTCCCGCTTCCCCGCCCATGAGTTTCGTAAGCTGATCGCGTAGCTGTTCAAGTAGCTCCTGGTGTGATGCGCCCGATTCCGCCAGAATCTTTTCGAGTGCTTCTGAAGGGATCATCGTTTCAGGATTGTCCAAGATCTGTTTTTCCTCGTCGACGCGCCCCTGCGCATCATAAGTACGCACAGCTCGACTTACTAACTTGTTCTGGGCGTCGCGAATTTGGACTTCCGTGGGTCGGTCGTCCTCATCGTAAATCGTGGTCGCGCTGCCACCACCCGGCAGGCTTGGTGCCATGTCGGCAACCTCGAAAGGAGAACCCGCGACGGCGGTGTTCGGACGGTAGTCTGAACCGCGGGAAACCTGCACCTTCGTCTTCCTTCCGCGTTCGTCATAGCGAAAGCTGATCGGATTGTCAGGTGTGAGGCTGTCGGAAATTTTCAGCAGCCTTCCCTGCCCGTCGTAGGAATAGTCCGTCTCTTGGCTTGGCTCGCTCTCCTTGCCCGCGGCGATCTTGAGCAGGTGACCGGAAGGACCGTAGGTGTAGCGCGTTACCCACTCTGAACCATCGGAATTCTGAGTGCGTATGACCATGATGCGGCCGTCGACGTCGTACTCCGTCGTGTACCCAAAACTCCGTTCAGGGAACTGCGTGCCATCGGCGGCAGTCCCTCCTGGATAGGCCGTTTCTTCGATGCACGTCTTCACCGCCCCTTGCAGTCCGTGCTTCTCGCGGTCCGACATAGGAAGAACCTTCATTTCTGGGGCCGGGGCGCTCGCTGTAGTCTGTTTGTCAGCGAGGCCCGCCGGAGCGCCGGGTACAGCTATCGACAACAACAGAGTGAAGGCGGCGAGGAATGAGAGTTGAAACTCCACTTTTTGACGGCCTGCCTATTGGGGTCGTGACCTCAAGCGTCGATTGTAACCGATATCTGCTCAACGCCGCTTATTGGCTGGCAGCGGCGGCCAGCTCCTGCTTCGTCGGCAAAATCGGAAAGACCGTCGGCAATCGCCGTGCGCCACATTGCGGAATTCTCCGGACCTCCTAGAAATTAGGAGAGGACGCGAGTCAGACCGCGGGCAGCAGGCCGCTTGCATCTCTTTACTGCCGGGAGAGAGAATGACACGTGGAGATAACGACCCATGGTACACACAATAGTTGACGGAACATTTCGGCAAACCAATTTAACCATCGAATCGGCCGAGTATCTAGTCAAGCGCGAGGAGCTTCGCCTCGCAGAAATCGAGCTTATGCGCCAGCGCGAACGCGTCGCCGAGCTGCGCCGCCATCTCCCGCAGGGCGCTGCTATTCAGGATTACCAGTTTGAAGAGGGCCCGCGCGACCTCACCGCTACTGACGCGCCTGCGCGCACGGTCCGTCTCAGCGAACTCTTCAGCGCGCCCAATCGCTCGCTAATCATCTATCACTTCATGTACGGAAAGCGGCAGACCAAGCCTTGCCCCATGTGCACCGCCTGGCTCGACGGCGCCAACGGCGTCGCCCATCACCTCGCTCAGAATCTCGACTTCGCCGTCGTCGCCGCCGCCGATCTCCCCACTCTGCGGGCCCACGCTCGCTCGCGAGGCTGGAACAAGCTGCGCCTCCTCAGCGCCGGCAACAGCGCCTTCAAACACGACTTCGGCAGCGAAGACCGCGAAGGACATCAGGACTCCACCGTTTCTGTTTTCACCCGCGACGCCGACGGTACCCTGCGCCACTTCTACACCGCGCATCCTTGGATGGCCCCCGACATCCGCGAGCGCGGCATCGACCTGCTCGCTCCAATCTGGCACTTCATGGACCTCACCCCACAAGGCCGCGGCAACTGGTACGCCAACCTCGACTACGGCATCAAAGTCCACGCCGCCTCCACGTAGTTCATCTCGATGCTCAGCTCGCATTCGGGGCAAAACATACCCGGATGATATACCAACTAAACGCTCGATCCAGCACCCACTTTTCTTGTTACCGCGTTAATCATGTGAATTACTTTCAAGTCGCTCGTCATCCGACCCGAGAAAACAGATGAGCGCCATCTATGTCTTGTGTGCAAAATAGTAGTGGTTGTCGCCGCCATCGCGGTGCGTTCCGGTGAGCGACATGCCTTTCGCTTCCAGCGCGTTTCGGTAGGCGTCGAGGCCGAGTGAGATAGAGGTTCGCCCGGTCATGGCATCGGCCCAGGAACAGCTTTGACTCGGAGCAGTGAACAGCAATCTGCTACCGCTTGGCAGGACGGCGGCGACTTTCGCGATCAATCTGCGTTGGACTTCCGCGTCCAGCAGAAAGAAAAGGCCCCAGGCGACCACACCATCAAAAGTTCGACCGAAGAAGTCCGAATCCTCTACAGCGGCACACTCAACAGGAACCGTTGGAAAGCGGGCTCGGAAGGCTGCGACCATCCTGGCTGATGCGTCCACTCCGTACACATTGAACCCGCGTTCAATCAAAGCTTGCGAAATCGGCACGCCGTTCCCGCATCCAAGGTCGAGGACTGTTGCACGGTCCGGCAGCTGCTGGGACCAGTCAGCCACAACCGAGGCTCCGACGCCTGAATGGTTCCGCCCGCGTCCGGATATGAAGATCGACGCGATTTCTTCGTAGCCATTCGACTTGTCAGGATCAACCACGACCGGAAGTGTAGCATTCGAGAACCCGGAGTGTTTACCGCTTGGCTCTGGACGTTTGGTCGGTTACTCGAATCTATCGTCGGCCCACGTGGCTAAGTCCCGGTGAGTCCGCCTACCGGTAACTTGGGTACCGGAACCCACTTTTCACTTTTCCAGTAATCCCGTTGGGAAAGCCGGTTATTTGCCGGCGCGAGAATTGGCCTGTGACACCTGTATTTTGAAAGTTTTAATGAGGAGCCAAACAAGCTCCAGAAGCATGGGCCACACGATGGTGATCGTTACGATCCAGCCGGATCTTGAACCGGCAGTCCCAGGCATCGGGCCATAAACAATAAGGCAGAGTGCCGCATTGGCGAGATAGGCAGCGTTAAGACCGATAAGGCAGGCACGAGTCGGGAGGATGTCGCGACGTCTAAGAAACAAAAATGCTCCGCTCGCGATTATGATTCCGAAGGTGGGGCAGACTATCGAGAGGCGTCGCCATTGGTTCATGCGGGCGAGGTTTCCAAGGCGCAACAAGAATGGGATTTCCACCAACATCGTCCCGCAAATCGAAAGGGCCACCACGGTCCAGATCAGACGTCGTCCCGCCGGAGTCGACAATCGTCTTGAGAAAAGCGACCGCAGCCGAAGCCATATCATCGGGAATGCCAGAAAAAAGGGCGCACCGATAAGGAAGTGCCACCAGTTGCCCTGATCGCCGGGAACTCTGAACCTTACAGCATCCCAGGGGGAGGTGTAGAGTGCCAACGGAAGAAACACCGTCGCACCGGCTGTAACCGAGATCAGCAGCCCAACAACGTTGTACCAGACCGGGGCACGTTCTTCCATTAAGGGAACCATTGTGTGGTTCTCCTGCACATGTCGTATGGTTGTTCACCAAGAAGTAAGTACGTAAATTGACTTCCAAAAGTCTCCTTCAACTGATGGAGCCGAGCCCGCAGGTGCCGGTAAGTCTGAGTGTTTTATCGGGAAGCGCGCGATCGTTGCGTTCGGAGCCGTAACCGCCAATTTCGCATTCATTCGTCAGCTACTTCTTATCTCCAATTTTCCACTTAAGCCATATTTGAGGATTCGCAATCATCGGAAGGAAGACGCCCCCTACAACAGACCGCGCCTGAAATCCTTGCTGTCTCCCATCAGTCGTCCAGTACCAATCCGTCAGTGGTACTCGGCTTGGGGACGTCCTGATAAATCGCTGGAGGGGGAGAATCATGCGGTCAAATTCCTGGCGGTTATCGGCGAGCGTGGCCGTCCAGACTTCCCAATCCAGTTTGGTGTAGTCGCTTCGGTTATCGAGCGGCAGACCAAATTGATTCAGGTGAGCCTTGTAAAACTGCGATTCCGCTCGGGCAACGCTCACCGGGAATACGTTCAGGTCGAGAATTCGATCCCAGACGAGATTGTATTTCTGACTCCATGTTCCGGGCTTATCAAAGGCGAGGCGGAAATGGTCACCATCCCCCGCCAACTGGATCCACTTCTCCGCCATGGTTCGGCTCAGGTGGCGATATTCGAGGGCCTCGGGCTCCCGATTCGTCTTGTCTGCCAAAGTTGCGAAACCTGCCAGCGCCAGGATCGCTTTGATCGACAGATTCGAGTTATGTGCGAGGTGCCCAGAGAAATCGTCCGTGGAAAGCTGATTGGCCGGATCCATCCCCTCGTGTCCAAGGTATTCCGCCCACCGCTGTAACTCCGGCCAATAGCGGCTGGCGAAATCGGCATTGCCTTCCGCCTTGGCCAATGCAGCGAACATCAAAAGCATATTGCCGCTCTCTTCAACCGGCATCTGATTCTCTTCTGTACGTTCTCCTCCCCCATACACCTGTCCGTTGGCCTTGGGATATGTGCCAAGGTCATGTGGTGCGAACGGAAAGTGCCAGCGGCCTGTCCGCGTGTATTCCATCAACGGGCGCAATTGCGCTTTCAAAAGCTCGGTGTTGAAGAGCAAGAAAAACGGCGAGGAGGGATAAATGACGTCCACGGTCGAAATACAGCCGTTGCTAAAGTTCTCTTTCGGAAACAACATTGGCTCCCCATCAACATCAACAACCAGCTTGTGGGCCGCAATCGTCTGGCGAAAGGCAAGAGTCGCGAGGTCGGCGTATGCTTCACCGCCGACCTGCCGCAAGTCGGCGGCCAGCCGCTCATCTAGTTCTCGCGAGCGCTGGTCGATTGCTGAGTATTCTTGCTCTGCGGTCTCGAGGAGCTCGCCTATCTTCATGCCTTTTCGGCGCCAGTACGGACGCATCCACCGTTTCAAATACTCAATGGAATAGAGATCGTCGTAACCAACGAGGATGTGCCGTGAAACCGATTGTGAGCCCACACCGCCGAAGTCTAACGAGACAGCTAGAAGGGCTGCGTCGCTGGCACGCTGTGGCATGTCGAGGTCATCGTTTACGAACGGTTTGCCCGCCGCGAAAACGGACTGCACAGTTTCCTTCGCGTCCGTCGCCGTGCTCGCCCCAGACTGGTCCGGTACGGCAAGCAGCACCGAACCCCAATCGATCCGCAAGTTGTCGCCAGCTTTCTCTAAGACTGGTTGCCGAAAATTGGAGGCGCGGAGAACCGTCATTCCCTTCAGTCGTGAACGGGACCAAAGAACTTCCTGTGTCGGAGTGTCCGTGGCTAACAGTGGTGATACTCCGAACAAGAGTTGAACCTCGTGTGAAGCACGGTCAGTGGCCGCGATAGTCGCCGAGACATAGCTAATTGGCCGTGCCATAACATCCAGGTCAGAAGGCAATAGCGGGGAGAGGAATGCAACTTCCAGCCGGACACCAGCTTCCTCAAAACGGTACGTGGTTTTTGTGGCGGTCACCTCTAAAGCGGTCTGCCCGATACTGGGAATGGTCTGAGGCCAAGTGCCCATCCACCGAAACGCCTTTCCATCAATCCTTAACAAACCGATCAACGGCTGGACTGCGCCAGTCCAATGACGCGTTGGACCGTCTGTTAATTTGTCATTCATGGACCAGACGCTGAAGTAGGGGTCATGCGTCAAGAGAGGAACCGCGGGCACTCGGACGGATTGCGCAAAAGAATCGGAGAAAAACGAAGAGACACCGATTAACAGAACGAGCCGGAGAATGAATTTTGTGCGCAAGAAAGCCTCCGAGCAGAAAAAGGCTGATCACGCGTCTATCGGACAATTGGGATATAACGGGTCAAATCTGTTCTCACCCGAAAATTCACTCTTGTTTTGTAACGGCCTTGGAGTCGCGAACAGAAGCTTCGTGGGCGTCGCGAACCTGGTTATCCACTAAATCGGACTGGCGTTTCAGTTTCTGAAAAGTATCGAGGGCCGCCATGCTTTCCTTTGGCTTACCGAGTTTGCGATAGACGCCAGCGAGTACGTAATAATACTGAGCAGATGAAGGATTGATGGAACTGGCCTTACGCAAAGCTTCGGCCGCCTTATCCCACTCGTTTCTTAACTGATGCGCTCGTGCCGCCTGGTAATACCCGAGATCACTTTTGGGATCGAGCTCGATGGCCTTCCCGGCATACTCAAGAGCAAGTTCCGGTTTCTCGTCGCGGTTGTAATGAGCACTCAAGTTGACATAAGGTGCGGCGAACTTCGTTTTTTGGCGCTCAGATATGTCAATGGCGTGCTGGTAGGCTTGAAGAGCGTCTGCATCATCTCCGAGAGATTCCTCTGTGAAACCCAGAGCATTAAATGCCTCAGCATAGTTCTCATCAAGCTGAATGGCTGCCGTGAACTCAGCCTTCGCCGCTGGAAACATATCTCTAGCGGAATAGACTTCCCCGAGGCTGTAATGGATTTCTGCGGAATCTGGTTTCAAACGCACGGCCTGTTGCAACTCTGTTTGCGCGTAATCGAGCTTGCCAATCAGGACCAGGTCTTTACCCAGCATTTTGTGTGCTTCCGCGTTGTTCACATTCAGTTCCAGAGACCTGGCCAATTCGCGAATGGAGTCACCGACTTTGTGCGAGCGGAACAGCACATAGCCCTGAAGATAGTGCGCTTGCCATGAACGGGGGTGGTCTTTCAGGTATTGGAGAAGAGGCGCTTCCACCTCATGGTATTTATCCTCCCGGATCAGCGATTCAAATTTCATGATTTCGGCGAGATCGTCGTCGGCAAGCGCCGTCGCATTATCTTTGGAAATTTCGGCCTTCGGCTCCAGCTTCGACTTTCCCAAGATTCCGACGGCGGTTTGGGCCACTGCCGCTTTTCTTAGACTTTCCAGGTTCGCTCTTGCGGCGGCGTTCCGCGGATCTATCCGCAAGCTGCTCTCAAAAGCTGTCATGGCACCATTTAGATCACCTTCTTCTTTCAAAACGCCACCGAGCTGGTCGTAAGCTTCGCTTGCCGACGGCCGCACGTGGGCTGCTTCGCGGAACGCCGCGATAGCTTCCGCAAGCTTGCCGTCCCCGCGTAAAATTTGGCCCAGGCCAAAAAGTGCCGGATAGGAAGTCGGCTCGATTTCAAGCGCTTTCTTGAATTCGGCGATGCTGCTTTCCACGTCATTTTGTTTTGCCAGAGCCTGGGCCAGCATCAGATGGCCGTTGGCATAGTCGGGCAGCAGCTGGACCGCCTTACTCAGGTGTTCCACCGCTTCCTTCATTTGATCGTTAATGAGTTCGAGTTGTCCCTGCGCAAGCAGACCGTTGGCCTTGTTATTGCGCTCATCGTCGGCAATGAGCTTCAATCCTTTTTCCAGTTCCAGCTTACCTGAGTCGGCGTCGCCGCTTCGTGAGAGCGCCAGCCCGAGTTGGTAATGGTTCCGTCCAGAAGCTGGGTCAAGACTAACGGCTTGGCGCAGAGGAACGATTGCCTCTCGGATTTGATTTTTCTGGATTAGCGCCTTACCAAGCGAGTAGTAGGCATCACTAAATTTTGGACTGAAGGCTATGAGCTTCCGCAATTGCTCGATTTCCTTGTCAACGCCGTCCCGTTGCAAATAGGCCATAGCAAGGTTGTATTGGGCACGGACTGCATCGGGCCGCAAAGTGATCGCACGCTCTAGTTCCGCTATAGCTTCATCGACGCTGACAAAGAGTATGGTGGCGCCAAGATTCGCGTGCGCTTCCGCGCTATTAGGGCTGAACTCCACGGCTTTCCGAAACTCTTTTGCGGCCTCCAGGTCCTGCCCTCGTTGCAGCAGGGCCATCCCTAAATGATTGTGTGCATCTCCAAAGTTGGGACGGAGTTCGATGGCTTTCTCAAATTGCTCGATTACAACCTGTGGATCTCTCCCGGCTTTGCCCAATAAAAGCCCGAGGGTATCGTACGCCAACGGATCATTTGTTTTCTCTCTAACGGCTTCCTGTACTGCGTTAATCGTCACCTCGATATCGGGAATCTGCGCAGGCGGATCTTGCTTCAGTACGGATTGAAACTCTTCGAACGCGGCCATGTGCTGACCCGTCCTCAAGAAGATTCGGCCCAAATCCATATACGGCCCGGGCAAATCGGGATTAAGAGCGATTGCGCGAAACAGATATTTCCGTCCGAGCGCCCAATCTTCCTCCTGTGCGCAGACCATTCCAAGAAGCGCATAAGCTTCGCCTAAAGCAGGATCGAGCTTTATCGAAGTCTCCAGCTCCGATCTCGCTTCAGCACTGTTGCCGTCGTACCAAAGGGCGACGCCGAGGTTGTAGCGAGCAGCAGCAAGCAGCGGAGCGAGTTTTACGGCGTTACGCAGGTGCTCTAATGCCACGGGAAAGTCGCCCAATTGTCCAAGAACGAATCCCAATAGGTTGTGCGCTTCCGCAAAATTCGGACTTGCCTCGACGGCTCGCTCGAATTCTTTTTTCGCGCCCTCGGTGTCTCCTCGGGAAAGCAGGTCCCTTCCGTTATCGAAATGACGCGACGCCTCCTCGGACGCCCAATGGTTTGGAGAATGCTTTTGCGCCGCGGATGCCGCTCTTAGAGCCAAGCCCAAGCTTTGATAGGCACTCCCGAGCTCATTGTCCAGAGTCAAAGACTTTTCTGCCGCCGCAATCGCTCCGGCGAGATCACCCTTGCGTCTTAAGAGCTCCGCGATTTCGCCTTCGACCAACGCATCGTCGCCGTGTTTCAAGGCGGACCGTAGTTCATCGAGAGCTCCGTCCAGATTCCCGGTTTCACGCAGAAGGCGACTCAGGTTCACGCGCAGCTCTACGTTTTGGGGGACCAGCGCAATTGCTTTCCGAAAGATGCGAATAGCCTCATCGAGCTTTTTCGCCCTAGCGAGAGTAGAACCCAAATTGTTGTATGCGCTGAGATATTCGGGATTCAAATCGATCGCTTGCTGAAACTGGCCGATGGCGTCTAGAAAATGAGTTTTCTGGGCGTAAGCAACTCCGAGCCAGTTGTGGGCTTCAGCGAATCGAGGGTCCTGTTGGAGAACGGCGCGAAACAGCGCAATCGCTTGATCCGTGTCTCCTCTGCCTTGAAGCAGCAACGCCAACGAAAACTGGGCAGCTCCGTAATCCGTCCGGAGCTTGATTGCCGTATTTAATTCGGAAATAGCCTGCTGTGTATCCCCAGATTGCATCAACCATTGGGCGAGATTGTAATGAGGTTCCGCGTAAGTAGGATCAAGTAGCATGGCGCTGCGAAAGGCAGCTACCGAGCGCTTTTCATCACCTAATTTGCCGAGCGCGACGCCAAGACCGTTTTGCGCCTCCGCACGCCGAGGATCGAGCTTGAGCGCGCTCTCAAAGAACGTCACCGCGGCGTTCCACTGCTCATTCCCCAGAGCTTGTACGCCCTGGCGGTAGTATTTCTCTGGAGACTCCGGAGAATGCTGGGCCAGCGTCGCAGAAACACAACCGAGGAGCAGCGTCAGCAACAATGTGCCGAGCCCAACCAGTTCTCGGGATGTCCTGCCCAGAGTCATTAACGACTTGCAGCCGGCGTGACTTTGCTCCCGCGACCTGTCAAATCCCGAATCAATTTGGCCTCGGCTTCGCGGTAGGGTCTGCCGTCTGGATACAGCACTTCATGAAACCAAACGCTGGGCTGATCCACAATATACGGATGCCGCCAGGAATCCCATGGATCGTACGTCTGCGTCTTACCGGCGACAAAGCCCCAATTGATAGCCCCGACGTTGTACTTCTTTGCTAGGGGCACCACCGTATCGAACGTACTTCCCACACTGCGCGCCATGAATTCCGTGCAGATCAGGGGGCGATTGAACTTCTGCAAGAACACTACTTCTTTCTCAAAGCTTTCCGGCCACTCGTAGTTATGGAAACTGAGCACATCGGAACCTTCCAGTTGAACCCCCTGGATTTTGGTCAGCGGGCCACCTTTTTCAAAATCGATGTCCCAGAGGCCGCTCGTCAGTGGTTGCGAGGGGTGCGCCTCTCGCGCCCAGGAAAAAACTTTAGGCAATAACGCTTCCACGCGTTCGATTTTGTTCTTGAGTTCTTGTTTATCGTAACTGCCCTCGTTAGTACCGCCAGGCTCATTCCATAAGTCCCAGCCGAGTATCCGCGAATCGTTTGCGAACGCGGCGATCACGCCTGTTACGTAGGCTTTCAGACGCGCTTCTTGAGCGGGATCTCTCAGGCCTTCGGCACCAGGAGACTGCACCGATCCGGAATTATGAATACGCGGAATAGGTGGGTGCTGCAGACCGAGCTTCGGGTTAGGATCCCAGCGGGAGTCGAAGAGCACGAACAGCGGCTTAATATGATGAGCAGAGGAAATTTTCAGGAATTGATTGATGCGCTGTTTGAACTTGGAGGAGTCCTCCTGCCCCACCAGATCGTGCAAGAACACCCGCATGGTGTTCATGCCCAAATCCTCGGCCCAACCCAATTCCTTATCGATTTCGGCGGCATCGAAGCTCTGCGTTTGCCACATCTCCAATTGATTTATGGCCTTCTGGGGGATGTAGTTACTGCCGACGAGCCACTGCTGCCGTGCGTACCAACTCTTCGCCTGGTCCTCCGTCCAGCGACTGGTCTGAGCGCGCAGTTTTAAAGGAACAAAGAGAAGCGCGATGATGATAAGCAGTGCACGCAAACATTTCTGGGATCCAGTCATCACGACGTCACCTGCGCGTTTCTTTACACCGAGTGATCCTTAGTTGCATGCTTGTAAACGGTTACAGCCGGGCGCGACCATACCCTATCACATCGCCTACCCCTGCAGAAACGTCTGGTCTTGAATGCGCGAGGGCTGACCGCGAATTCCGCAATCGAAAAGTGATATGTTCTGACCTATGGATATCCGCAAGGTGGCCGCCAAAGCCAGGGTCTCCACCGCCACGGTTTCGCGTACTATTAATCGATCTGATGCCGTAACACCGGCAACGGCCGCGAAAGTCTGGTCCGCGATTCGCGAGCTTAACTATCATCCGAACACCCACGCGCGAACCCTCAGCTCCGGGAAAAGCCACATCCTGGGCCTGATCATCTCGGACATCACCAATCCGTTCTTTCCCGACTTGGTGAAGGCCTTCGAGAGCATCGCCATCGAGCGGCATTACGAAACGATCGTTACCAATACCGAGTACAACCCGGAACGAATGGCCCTTTGCGTTCACCGGTTGCTTGACCGTAGGGTCGACGGCATTGCAATCATGACCTCGGAAATGGAGCCAGGCCTCGTCGATGAAGTGCAGCGGGCCGGTGTACCCATCGTTACACTGGACACCGGTCGGCCAGCCAAACGGTTCAGTAACATCAAGGTGGACTACTCCGGAGGGATCCGCCAAGCGATTCAGCACTTAGTTGGACTCCATCATGATCGCCTCGCTTTTATTCGTGGTCCACAGCGCCTTAAGTCCGCGCAGGTTCGCTACAATGCGTATGCCAGAGTGGCCAAGGAAAACCATTTAACGACCTCCGGCGGACTGATCGCCGATGGCGAACACAGTATCGAGGGCGGATTCACCGCTATGCTGAATCTCCTGCCCCAGAAACCAACGGCCGTGCTGGCTTCGAATGACCTCTCGGCCATCGGCGCTCTGCAGGCCCTTCACCACAAGAAACTCAATGTTCCCGGAGACATATCGATTGTGGGCTTCGACGACATCACCTTTTCAAGACACACTCAACCGGAGTTAACCACCGTTCGAATTCCACGAACCGAGGTGGCACGTCTGGCATTTGAAGCGCTCATGTCCACGCCCGCGTCAGAGAATGGAAAAGAGTGGAACGTTTCAACAGAACTTGTGATTCGCATGTCCACGGGGCAGTGCCCCCGCACTCGTTCCTGAATGCGATCTCTCTTTTTGCTTTGCTAATGCGCTACTGCTGTAACCGCTTACATTTCTGTTGATATCATGCGCGAAGAGCGCTCGTTTACGCCCGATCAAAAGATGCTCGGCGTGAGCGCTGTACCTGTAGGCGAGCACCGAAGCCGCGGATGAATTCAAGCTGTCCGTGGCGGCCGAATATGAAAAACACACGCAGATGTCTCCTGCCATTTATGTCTTGAATGCGAGCGAAGGCGTCCACGCTGCCGTTGAAGATAAATTCGTGGCGTGAGGACGCAAACAGGGCGAGAGCATCCCGCAGAAGCTTAAAAGTTACAATAAGTTGTAATTACTGCGATTCAGACAGTAGCTTGACCCGTTCGCTGGCCTAGAAAGCCCAGATCGGTTGAGCAGAGACTGACCATCCCAAAGTGGGCCATGGACGCGCCTTCGGAAGCGCGCACCCGTTCTGGTTCTCA
>Ga0209471_1000047_pt1 | contig 101294 bp, 104 predicted proteins | sample GraSoiAngelo_128_FD_185885 | JGI IMG/M metagenome (GOLD analysis project Ga0209471, IMG submission 185885) | Grasslands soil microbial communities from the Angelo Coastal Reserve, California, USA - 14_0927_12_20cm (SPAdes) (version 2) | ecosystem: Environmental > Terrestrial > Soil >...
CACTGGTAGTTCTCTTTCTGACCGAGCCAGCCGGCGACCGTCTCGATCAGCGCAGGCGAATCAATGGGCAACAGCTTCATGGCCCAGGAAGGCGTCTCGCAGCTCGCGCAGTCCGATCTTGCCGTTAGCGTTGCGCGGCAAGCGGTCCAGCGCGAGCCAGCGCGCGGGCAGCATGTAGGGGGGCAGGCGCGCCGCCAGGCGCCGCCGCAACTCCCCGGGCGTGACAGCGCCTCGGGCCCGGCCGGCCGGCACGTAGGCGCAGCAGATCGTCGTGCCCGCGAACCCGTCCGTCGGCACGCCGACCACGGCCCCCTCCGCGATCTCGTCCAGCGCCAGCAGCGCTCCTTCGATCTCGCCCAGCTCGATGCGATACCCGCGGGCCTTGATCTGGGTGTCCGCGCGCCCGTGAAAGAAGGTCAATCCATCGGGGCTCACGCTCGCGAGATCCCCGGTGCGGTACAGTCGCCCCCCCGGCTTCCCGCCGGGCGCGCGCCCGAAGGCGGCACGCGTACGCTCGGGATCTCGCCAGTAGCCGGCGCTCACACCCTCCCCACCGATGTACAACTCGCCGATCTCGCCCGGCGGGACGGGTTCTCCGGCCTCGTCCAACACGCGCAGCACCTCGCCCGCGCAGGGATGTCCGATGGGGACGGACGCGCCGTCGTCGACCGGACACGCGGGCATCGTGTAGTAGCTGCTCGCAATCGTCGTCTCGGTCGGCCCGTAGAGGTTGGTGAACGACGCGTGGGGTACCCGCTGCATCCAATGGCGCAGGGCGGGCGTCGGGAACGCCTCGCCGCACCACAGCACGCGCCGCAGCGTCGCGAAGTCCCCGTGGCCCACCGCGCCGGACTTGGCCATGTGGGTCAACACCGACGGCACCGAGAACCACTGAGTCAGGCGGCTCGCGCGCACGAACTGCGCCAGCTTATGCGGCAGCAGGTTGACCTCCGGCGGCACGAGGTGCAGCTCGGCGCCGGCGGCCAGCGTCCCGAACACGTCGTACGTCGAGAGATCGAAATGCAGCGGCGAATGCCCCGAGTGGCGGTCCCCGGGGGTCGGCCCGAAGTAGCCGTTCGCCCACTCCACGAAACGGATCACGCCGGAGTGGCGGATGACCACGCCCTTGGGAACACCGGTGGACCCCGACGTGAAGAGGATGTGGGCGGCAGCGCACGCCGCGGGCGGCGGGTCCCGCGGCCTGGCCGGGAACGCCGCGAGGTCCGAGAGCACGAAGTCGGGGCGAACCGGGAGGTCGCAGGCGCTCCTCTCGTCCATGCAGCCGATGCGGTAGCGCGGTGCCGGACGCCCGGCCACGCTCAGTTCAGCCAGGGAGCGCGCCGCGGCGCCCGCGACGAGCACGATGCGGGGCTCGCACGACGCGAAGATCGCGGCCACGCGCGCCGCGGGGTTGGCGGGATCCACCGGCACATAGATCCCGCCCGCTTTGAGAACACCGAGCAGGGAGATCACGGCGGTCGGCGATTTCGGGAGGAGCAGCGCGACGCGCTCGCCCGGCCGGCACCCGACCGCGCCGAGCAGCCGCGCCAGCCGATTGCTCGCCGCCTCGAGCTCGCCGTAGCTGACGCGCGTCTCGCCCAACACCAGCGCGCCTGCGTCTGGGCGCCGCTCCGCCTGCGCCGCCGGCCATTGGTGCAGCAGCCGCGTCATGGCCTCACCAGAGCGGCCGCGCGCTCGAACGCGGTGCGCGCGTGGTACAGGTCGTCTTCGGTGGTCGGGATGTCCAGGATGAACGCCTCGTGGCCGAGCTCGAGATATCGAGCCAGCAGCCCCGCGACCTCGTCGTAGCTCCCCACCAGATACGGACACATCGTCTGATAGTGCTCGAACGGCTCGAGCCAGTATGGCCCGGCGTTGGCCGCCCCCATGCCCGCTGCCGCCTGGGCCGCATCGGTGATCTGCCGATGCCAGAACGAGTCCGAGATTCGCGTCGCCATTTCCCGCGCGAGCTGACCCCGCCGGTCGGGTGGGAAGCGCAGCCGCGCGACCCGCCACGCCTCCTCTGAGTCCTCACGGGCCACGATCCCGATGCGCGCTCCCGTACGCACCCCCTCCTCCGCCGCCTCTTCCTCCTCGGGCGGCGGAGGGTATTTCACCGCCGTCGCGCCGATCGCCCGCGCGGCGGCCAGGCCCGCCGCGGACGAGCCCGACACGAACAGTCCAGGCGCCAGATCCGGCGGCACCGGCGGCGTCAGCTTGAGGCGGGTGGCGCCATAGAACGCGCCCTGGTGTGTGACCGCCGCGCCTGAGAGCAACCGCCCGATCAGCGTGGCGTAGTCGGTCAGGCGTTCGTAGCGCCGATCGTGTTCCGTGGAATCGTTCAGCGCCTCGAGGTCGTTCTTGAAGCCGCCCGCCACGAGATTCAGGCACACGCGGCGCTCGTGCAGCCATGCCAGGCTCGTCACGAGCTTGGCGACGGTGTAGGGATGCATGTACACCGGCTGCACGGCCACCAGCGGGCACAGTTCGGTCGTGTGATGGATGACGTACTGCGCCACGAGCCATGGATCCACCTGACGATTGTCGCTGTACACCAGCATGCCGCGACAGCCGTGGCGCTCGCTCCAGCGCGCCACGTCGGCCACCCGGTCGAGGTACTGCTCTCGCGGGGTGTTGCTCGCAGCCGGACCGGTCGAAAACAGCTCCGGCGTCCCGCCGTTCATGCTCACTGCTTGACGATGTCTCCACTCGTCACGGTGCCGGAGACGCGGAATCCCTCTGACGGAATGAAGACGTCGAAGAAGTCGGAGCCGCTCCCGGCCGGTCCGTTGTCACACACGCTCAGGGTGAAGCTCACTACGCCGCCCGTGTCCTCACGCCCGTTGGCGTCCACTTCCACCCCGCGACTGGGGTCGCTGCACTTGGTCGAGCTGTTGCGGTACGCGGTGATCGACGTCGCGGGATCCGCCGTCGGGTCCACGGTCAGCGTCGCGGCCCTCCCATCCGGTCGCACATCGGCGTAATCGGTGCCCGTGAATCTCCCGGTCAGATCGGACCGCACGTCGAAGTCGAAGGTCACGACGTTATTCCCGGGCGTGGGAGAGCCCGCGCCGACCTGCCCGCTGCCGCTCACTCGCCCCGACGGCGGCGGCGGCGGTGGCGGCGGCGGCGGCGGTGGCGGCGGTGGCGGCGGAGGCGGCGGTGGCGGAGGCGGCGGTGGCGGCGGCGGCGCCGCGCAGCTCACCGAGAACGTCGTGCTGGTCGTGCTCCCCGCCGTGACCGTCACGGTCCGCGGGTTCGTACCGCTCACACTGCAGTTCGAGGCCACCCCGCTCAGCGCCACCGAGTGGCTCCCTGCCGCGACCCCGGTGAACGTCACGCTCCCATTGGTCCCGATCGCGCGGCTGTTGCTGCCATCGAGCGTGACCGTGTACCCATCGGGATCGAGGTTCGACCCGGTGGTCGCAGTCGTCACCGAGAGGTCGCCGCTCGTCGGTGGGGGCGGCGGCGGTGGCGGCGGCGGCGGTGGCGGCGGCGGCGGTGGCGGCGGCGGTGGCGGTGGCGGTGGCGATCCCGCGCAGCTGATCGCAAAGCTCGCCTGCGCCGTGCCGCCCAGTGGGACCGTTACGACAAGCGGGTTCGCGCTGCTGACGCTGCAGTTGCCGGCAATGCCGGAGAGCGTCACCACCGCGACGCCCGGAGGCACGTCCGTGAACGTCACGCTCCCGTTAGGCGCGATCGTGCTGCTCGACAGGAGCACGTCCACCGTCACCGTGTAGCCGTCGGGGTCGAGGTTCGACCCCGACGTCGTCGTCGACACGGTGAGAGCGCCGGTCACCAGGCCGAGCTGCGACGCCGGGCCAGACGATCCGCGAATCGGGGCGGCTGAATCGCGGCACGCAGCTGCTGCCACCACTGCCAGTGCTAGGCCCGCGATCAGCCTTGACGTCACACGTCCCACGGGGTCCCTCCTTGGTTGAGGACGGGACGTGCAACTCAAGTGCCACCATCGCCGACGCCCGCGGGCCGGTCGCGCCGCTAGCGCCGCGTGCCGATGCGCCCGAGCGGCGCTGCCGGACCGCCGCACTGCTCGTGCGAACGGGCAACGCAGCGCCCGCTCAACGCCCTGTTTGCAACGTCTAGTACTTCGGCGGGAGCGTCTTGTAGCGCTCGAACAACTCCGTCTGCCGGCTGGTGAGCGGCATCTCTTTGCCGCGGATGAATACGTGCTCCACGCCCGTGGTGAACTCGAAGGGGTCACCCGACCACACGACCACGTTCGCGATCTTGCCCGGCTCGAGCGATCCGTACCGATCCGCCACGCCGAACATTTCCGCAGGAGAGAGTGTGACGGCGCGTAGCGCCTGGTCCCACGACATCCCATACGACACGGCGTTTCCCGCTTGCTGGCGCAGGTTGCGCGCGTTGTGCGTGTCGGTCTCCATGAGCGCGACCTTCACGCCCGCGCGCGCGAGCAAGGCGGCGTTCTCGTAGCGAATCCCCAGGGCGTCGTACGTGGGGATATTGTCCAGCGGCTCGACCAGTACGGGCACGCCGGCCGCCGTGATCTTCCCCGCCATCTGCCACCCCTCGGCCGCGCCCGCCAGAATCAGTTTCACCTTGTACTCCCGCGCGATCCGCAACGCGGTCTCGATATCGCTCTTGCGGTTCGCCACGGCGATCAAGGGGACCTCGCCGCGCAGCAGCGGCAGCAGCGCGTCGAGATCAGCGGCCGCGGCGGAGAGGCGTTGCATCTGTCCGTGGCTGTAATCCGTCTTGCGCCGGCCATATTCCAGCGCGTCGTTGAACACGCGGCGCAGCCGTTGCGCCAGCCCGGCCCGCGAGCCGCCGACTTCTTCCTTCACGTCCTCGTTGAGGCGGGCCACGACCCCGACCGGGGACTTCACCAGCATCTCCTCGACCGTCCCGCCATCCAGGTCGATCAGCACCGCCTGCCCGCTGATGAGATGCTCCTCCGGCGTGGCGAGCGCCGTCGTGACCCCTTCGATGCGCGTGATGGGGACGAGCGTCGAGGCAGGGTTCAGGCCTTCGGCGACGTTGAAGGCCGCGGCCACGCTGTCGCTCGCGAGCGCGCCTTCGCGCGTGCCGCGCACGGCGCCGATCTCGACGAGGCCCATCTGACCGCCGCCGTCGATCAGCCCCGGCGTCACCCACTTGCCCGCGGCGTCGATCCGCTTCGCGTCGGCCGGCACGGTCACACTCGTGCCGACCGCGGCGACTGTGCCGTCGCGGATCAGCACGGTCGCATTGGCGATCTTGGGGCCGGACACGGGATACACAGTGCCGCCCGTGATGGCGATGGTCTGTGCCAGCAGCACGGCGATCATCGGTCGCTCCCGGGGGCCGGTACCTGGCCCAGCTCGAAATCGCTGCGAGGCTGGTGCGCCGCATCGTTCCGGTCGTACACGAGCCAACCGTCGTTGTAGACCTGCACGGCTTTCGAGTAGACGGAGAACGGGTCGCCCGACCAGACGACCACATCGGCCATCTTGCCGGGCTCGAGCGTGCCGACGATCGAGTCGAGCCCGAGCGTCCACGCGGGATTCACCGTGATCCAGCGCAGCGCCTGATCGCGCGTGATCGGTATCCCGGCCCGAAGGCCAGCGTACATCGCCTTCGCCGCCTCCTGGTTCAAGCGCTGGATCCCGCTCGGACTGTCGGAATGAATCAGCGGCCGCCCACCGGCCTGCTGGTTCAGCGCCGCGTTCTGCTGGATCCCGTCCATCGCCTCTTCCTTGAAGCCCCACCAGTCCGCCCACACCGATACCGAGGTCCCTTCCTTCGCGAGCAGGTCCGCGATCTTGTATGACTCGACCGCGTGGTGGAACGACCGGATCTTGAAGCCGAACTCGTGCGCCAGATCGACCATCTGAGCCATCTCGTCGGCCCGATAGCAGTGGTTCTGGACGTACATGTTGCCGCGCAGCACCTCGGCGAGCGTCTCGAGCCGCAGGTTGCGCTCGGGTGGATCGCCCTTGTGATCCTTCCGCCAGATATCCCACCGGCGACGATAGGTCTCCGCCTGTGTAAACGCGCTGCGGTACCCTGCCATGTTGCCCATCCGTGTCGAGGGGCCGCCGCGCCGCCCGTACACCCGCTTCGGGTTCTCGCCGCACGCCATCTTCAGGCCGTACCGCGCTCCGGGGAACTTCATCTCCTGCACCGTGCGCGCCGGGACGAGCTTCAGGATGGCGCTGCGCCCGCCGATCAGGTTGGCGGACCCCGGCAGCGCCTGGATCGTGGTGATCCCGCCCGCGATCGCGAGGGGGATCTGCGGATCCTGCGGCCAGAACGAATGCTCGGCCCAGACCTCGGCCGTGACCGGGGTCGTGGCCTCGTTGCCGTCCGACTCGGCCTCGGTGCCCGGCGCGGCGTACACACCCAGATGCGAGTGGTCGTCGATCAGTCCGGGGGTGACGTACTTCCCGGTCCCGTCCACCACGCCCGCGTCGGCCGGTGCGTCCACTTTCTCCCCCACCGCGACGATTCTTCCGTCCTTGAGCAGGACGGACCCGTTGCGGATCTCCTGTCCCGTCGCGGTCATGATGGTCGCGTTCCGGATCAGCACCGGCGGGTTAGGGTGGCGCCGATAGGTCGACGGATACTGCGCCCGATCTACGCTCATGCTCTCGGCGGCGGCCTGCGACGCGGGGGCCTGGACGGGGGCGGGGGTGGAGGGTTGGCGGGCGCCAGCCGAGGCACAGCCGGTCGACAGTACGAGCGTCAGATACACAAGTGGGCGCATCGCATCGCTCCGCAGGGAGGTCACTTGACGAGCTCGACGACGAGCGGCTGACCGATGTATTCGGTCCGCACGAGGCGGCGCGGTGCCGTGGTGCTCACGTACATCACGAACGGCACGCGTGAGCCTGTCACCGCGATATGGTACGCCTGAAACGTCCCGGCCGGTACGACCACGTTCTCCTGGGCTCCGACCTTGAACGTGAGCAGCTTCACCGCGCCGTCGCTGGGAGAGAAGAAGCTCACCGTAAAGCTCTTGCCCGACTCGAGCGGGAACGCCGGGACGGAAAACGGCACCGCGTCCTCGTCGATCGTCCCTGGCGGCAGCACGGTGTCGATGTCGAACGGCTTCGTGGTCCCGTCCTGCTGGGGCATGGCGCTGCGCCCTTTCACCCGTCCCCCGCTGTACGTGAGGTGGGCTTCGCTGCGTTGTCCCTGTTGGATCGTCACCCGGTCGAGCCGCCGGCTCGAGCCGTCGGCGGGGTCGAGCACCAGCGTGACCGTCTGCTGGAACGCGCCGCCTCCCAGGTTGCTCTGCTCGGTGTAGATGAGCGAATCGGCGGTGCGCCGCAGCGCCGACACACTGGCGCCGACCGGGTTCCCCTGGAACAGGACCCGCGAGCTGTCGGTGTGCGGCGCGAGCTGCGCCGGATCGAGCGCGACCGGTGCGGCCTTCGGGCTCAGCTCGGCCGGGGTCAGCGCCTTGCCGTCGCCGTCCACCAGCCGGACGGGCGCGAGCGCCTTGAGACGGTCGTACAGCTGCGTCGCGTCCCCGACGACGACGATCGTCAGCGCCCCGCGCCGGTACAGCCGGGCCGCAGCCGCGCGTGCCGCCAGGGGCGTGACGGCCGCCAACCGTTCCCGGTACAGTCGCAGGTAGTCGTCGCCCAGCCCCAGCAGCTTGACATTGGCCACCTGAGCGGCAATCTGGCTCGGCGTCTCGATCGTGAGGGGGAACGAGCCGACCAGGAATCCCTTCGCGGCAGCGAGCTCGGAGTCCGCGATCGCCTGGGTGCGGATCCGGTCGAGCTGGCGCAGCAGCTCGCTCAGGGCGCTGTCGGCGACCTCGGTACGCACCTCGGCGGTCGCCTGCCAGTACCCGAGCCCGCGGTAGCGCTGCAGATTCGCGTACGCGCCGTACGTCCAGCCCTTCTGCTCGCGCAAGATGAGGAATAGCCGCGAGTCGGCGCCGCCGCCCAGCACCTGCGTGGCGATGCGACCGGGATAGTAAACGGAATCGGTCGGCAGGATCGTCGTATTGCCGAGCACGATGTTCGCCTGAGAAGAGCCGGGTCGATGCACCAGCACGATGTCCGTGGCCGCCGTCCGAGCAGGGGGCGCCAGGGGGCGCGGCGTCGGCGGACGGCCGCGCCAGCCGGCGAAGACGCGCTCGACGAGCGCGCGCACCTGCGGCTCGGCGACGTCACCCGCCACCACGAGCAGCGCGCCGGTGGGGCGCAGTCGATCCGCGGCGAACTTGGCAACGTCGTCGCGCGTGACGGCGTTGTAGCTGTCGCGCGTGGCGCTGCGTCCGTAGGGATTCGGGCCATAGATCTCCTTGCCGAAGATCCGGCCGGCGAGCGACGCGGGCTGGGAGAGCGACAGAGAGAGCGCGGAGAGCGCGCGGGTGCGCGCCAGCGCCAGCTCGCTCTCCGGGAACGCCGCGTGCTGCGTGACGTCCCCCAGGAGGTCGAACACCAGCCCGAGCTGATCGCTCAGCGCGTCCGCCGAGATCGTGAGAAAGTCCTCGCTGGCGGACGCGGCGAGGCTGCCCCCCACTCCTTCGATCGTCTCCGCGATCCGCTCGGCCGACCGGCTCGCCGTGCCCTTGTTGAGGAGCTCGGCGACCAGCTCCGCGAGGCCTTCCTTGCCGAGCGGATCGTAAATCCCGCCGGCACGGAAGCTCAGGCTCACCGACACCACCGGCTGCTCGTGATGCTCCACGAGCACGAGCTGCAGCCCGTTCGCGAGCGTCGCCTCTTTGAACGGCGGAAAGCGAACCGGGGAGAGTGGGGTGGGGCGGGGGGGCTTCGCGGGGAAGCCCTGGGCGGACAGGCGGCTGAACCCGGAGACATTGAGCACAAGGAGCAATGCGGCCTTGGTAGTTCCCACGCGCCTCACTTCGTCGCCCCCGAATCAGCCGGCGCCGCCTTCGGCCGCACGATGACCACCAGCGAGTTCGCCGGGTCCAGGTATTTCGTGGCCGCGTGCTGAATGTCGGCCGCGGATACGGCGAGGTAGCGGTCCAGGTCGCTGTTGATCTCCGCCACAGAGCCGTGAAACAGGTTGTAGTGCTGCAGTGCTTCCGCGCGGCCGAAGGTCGTCTCCCGCTCATGGATGAAGTCGGAGCGGAAGGCATTGCGCGCCCGGCTCAGCTCGTCGGCGGTGACGCCGACCCGACGCACGCTGTCCAGTTGCGCGCCGATCAGGCTGTCGAGCGCCTGCACGGCGACCCCCTGATTCGCGATGCCGAAGGCGACGAGCACGCCGGGGCCGCGCCGCTCGGTCAGCGCGAACATGCCCGCCTGGAGCGCGGCCCGGTCCCGCCGCACCACCCCGACGTTCAGCCGGGAGCTCTCGCCCTGGCCCAGGATCACGTTCAACAGCTCGATAGCGGGAATGTCGGGGTCGGTGTGGGGCGGCAGCCGGAAGATGCGGAACGCCGCCGGCAGGTTGGCGTGCTCGTCTTCGACTTCGCGCCGCACCATCCCGGGGGCCAGCCGATAGTCGCACTGCACGGCCGGCGGGGCCGCCTGGCTCGGGATATCGACGAAGTACTGGCTCACCAGCCGGCGCAGCTCGACCGGCTGGAAGTCGCCCACCACGACCAGGGTGGCGTTGTTGGGCGCGTAGTACGTGCCGAAGTACGCCTGGACGTCTTCCAGCTTCGCGGCATCGAGGTCGCCCATCGAGCCGATGGTGGGATGCGCGTAGGCGAAGCACGTCGCGCTGTCGAACGGCCAGACGATGGCGCTCCGGAAGGTCGGCGCATACGGCTGGTTGTCGACGCGCAGCCGCTTTTCCTCTTTGACCGTCGCCCGCTGGTTCTCCAGGTTCTCCTGGGTGACGGCGAGCGAGCGCATCCGGTCGGCTTCGAGCCAGAGGGCGAGGTTCAGCCGGTTGGACGGAATCGTCTCGTAGTAGTTCGTGTAGTCGTCGTGCGTGGAGCCGTTGAGCGTCCCGCCGGCCCGCTCCACCAGCTGGAAGTGCTCGCTCTTCTTTACGTGGGCCGACCCCTGGAACATCATGTGCTCGAACAAATGGGCGAAGCCGGAGCGACCGGGACGCTCGTTCCGGGCGCCCGTGTAGTACCACAGGTCCACCGTCACGACCGGCGTCGAGTGATCCTCGGAGTAGAGCACGCGCAGGCCGTTGGGCAAGGCGAACGATTCGTAGCTCACGCGACCGGACTGCGCGGCGAGCAATGCGGCGACCAGCGCGATCAACGGCATGCTCATTGGGGGGAGGGCACGACCGGGCCCGTCCCGGCGAGCTGGAACAAGAACTCGCCGTCCAGCGTCTCACCCTTTACGACGCGGCGCACGCCGGTGCGCGTGATGAACACGCGGAACCCGCCGCTCCGGAGCGGTAAGACGTCGAAACGACCCGCGGGCACCTCGATCGTGACCGGCGCCAGCGCGACGAAGCTGAGCGTCGTGATCGAATCACCGAACTCGCTGTAGGCCGGAATGGCGAGCGAATCGCCGGGCGCGGCGTTGGTCACGGCGGCGGCGATGAAGATGTAATCGGACAGCACGGCGCCCCGGGGGAGGGGCCGGCTCACCGGGATGATCTGCACCGCGCCGCTGCGCGTGCCCACCCGCCGGCGTCCCGCGATCTCGCCGCGCTTCACGTCGAGGTCGTGCTCCACCATCACGGTGTCGCTGGTGGGTGAGAACAGATCGATGTGGTGAAAGGTGGCGATCGGCTCGCCGGTGAGGCGGTTCAGGACCACGCGCAGCCGCTCCTCCTCCACCGGCCGAAACTCGGAGTGCGCGGTGTACAGGAGCTGCTGGGTCATTTCGAGCTCCCGGATTTCGTACTGCCACACGGCGTACCCCCGCTCGGCGCCGCGAAAGATGAACACGAACGAGTCGCGCCGCGGCGCCAGGTCCGTGAGATCGAACCGAAGCGGCTTCTGCGGATCTCGGGTCTGTGCGGCGAGCGAGCTAGCGAGCAGCAGGGAACAGAGCCAGCGCATTGGTCTCCAGAATGGCCCGCTTGTGCGAGTCGTCGAGCGAGAGTGCCAGGAACTGATCGATGTTCTGGCGCATCTCTCTGACGCCCGGGCTGGGCCAGTCGGTTCCCCACAGCACGCGGTCGGCCACCTCGGGCAGGCGCGGAAAGTACTCCAACAGGCGGGCGGGCGGAATCCCGGAGATGTCGAGCCGGACGTGGCGGTGGCGGCGCAGGATGAAGAACGCCTCCGCCATGTACAGCGGCCGGCCCCCGTGCGCCATGACGAGCGGCAGATCGGGGAAATCGATCGCCACGTCGTCGAGCTCCATCGGGTTGCCGTACTTGGAGCGGGCGCCCGGAAACACGCTCGTGCCGGTGTGGATCATCACCGGCAGCCCGCGCTCCTCGCACCGCCGGTAGATCGCTCCCAGTGCCTCCAGCCCGTCGGTGTACGCGTTGGCCGGGAATCCCTGATGGGGCGGATGGATCTTGACGAGCCGGATCCCCAGGTCGACGAGTCGATCCACGTCGCCGCGCGCGTCCCGGGTGAATCGCGGGTGCACGCCGCCGTAGGGAAGGAGTCGCTCCGGATTCGCCCGCGCGTACGTCGCGGAGAACGTATTGGTGGCGTCGGTGAAGCCCATGACGTCGGGCGACGGGTAGTTGACCAGGCCCGCGCGCCACACACCGGAGCGGTCCATGACTTGGAGCAGCGCGCGCGGGTCCTCCATCAGCTGGACCATCAGATCGCGCTCGGCCTCCTTGTCGCGCCACATCACCGCAAGCACCTGCGGCTTGAGCTCGCGCCACGGTTGGATGTGGATGTGGACGTCGGTGATGCGGCTCGGTGGGAGACGGGCTGCCGACACAGGATGGGTCATGGGGCGCAGAAGCTACCGTATGACAAGTGCGCATTCAACCGCACGTGGAGAGCGCAGTCGCGGCGCCGAGTGGGCGCAACACGAGAAGTTGCGCAGCCGCCACAAGCGAGCGCGTCGCGGCCAGTACCAAACCGTGGCTGGCGTGCAGCAGGGAGGTGCGAATCTTGCGCGCATTCGTGCGGCTGACAAACCTTCGAGACTCCCGGAGGCTACCCATGAGGATCCATGTTCCGTGCCCTGGCGGCAGCGTGACCGCCCTGGGATGCATCCTGCTGCTCGCGTCCTGCGAGGCGGGTCCGCTCTCCTCGCCCGCTGCGAAAGGCGGCGTCGCCGCGGCGACGGTCGTGACCGCGGCGCCGTTTACGTTCGCGAACTTCGAGCTCGGCGCCACACCTGGGACGGTTTGCCCGGACTCGTCGGCGTGCACGAACGGCGCCGCGGAGCCCGCGATTCGCGCCGACGCCACGGGTACCTTCTACGTCTCCTCGGAGCTCGGGCTCTCGGCCGGCACGCTCGCCTGGACGTCTACCGACGGCGGCCTGCACTACACGGCGCTGACATCCCCGAACCAGGTCTCCCAGTCCTTCGGGGGAGTGGGGCCGGGGGGCGGCGACACGGACTTGAGCACCGCGCCGCAGCCGAACGCCAGCGGCATCCACAACCTCTACGTGGCGAGCCTCAGCCTGGCGAACGTCACGGTCAGCACCAGTCAGGATGGCGGGACGACCTGGACCAAGAACGTCACCAGCGCCACGATTCCGCTCGATGACCGCGAGTGGATCGCCGCCGATCAGGCGACCAAGGTGTGCCTCTCGTACCACGACATCGCGACCTTCAACATCGACGTCAACTGCAGCTTCGACGCCGGCGCCACCTTCACCCAGGTGGGTTCGGCGATCGATGCCGCACACGCCTTCCTGATCGACGACAACGAGATCGGCAACCTGACGATCGACCCTAACAACCACGTCATTTACCAGGTGTTCAGCGGCATCGCGAACGCTACCGAGGTGGTCGGGAGCGCCTTCCATGCCGTTTGGATCGCGGTCTCGCGCGACGGCGGTCAGACGTTCACCGACAATCCCGTTTACGTGAATCCGCACAACACGGCGTCGTACGGCCACCAGTTCGTCAACGTGAGCGTGGACCGGGCCGGCACCGTCTACGTCGTGTACACCGACGACCACAACCTCTTCTACAGCTTCTCGACGGATGGGGGGGGCACGTGGACCGGGCCGATCCAGGTGAACCAGGCGCCTTCCGCCACGGCGATCATGCCGTGGAGCGTGGCCTGCAACCCCGGCCAGCTGAACATCGTGTGGTACGGGACTTCGTTCTACGACGGGACGACGGCGCCGGACAACTATCCAGCGTCTGCGGCGTGGTACGTGTTCTTCGCCCAGAATCTCAACGCTGCCGCGGCCGGCAGCACGTTCACGCAGGCCGCGGCCACCCCGATCATCCACTACGGTGGGGTGTGCGAGAGCGGGGTGGGTTGCACCGGCAACCGGGACCTGTACGACGACTTTGGCGTCGCCGTCAGCCCCACGACCGGCCTGGCGTCCATCGTCTACAGCGACGACCAGCCCGGGAACGTCGGGAGGGACGACCACACCGCCATCGCGACGCAGACGGCGGGTCCCAAGATCTGCGGCCCCTGACCGGGAGGGGAACGACGAGCGGCTGAGGGGATGGGAATGCCCCTCAGTCGCTCCAGCGGTAGAACCCCTTTCCCGCCTTCTTCCCGAGCTCCCCCTTCGCCACTTTGTCGCGCAGGATCTGTGGGGGCTCGAACTGCGGCTCCTCGAGCGTCTGATGCAAATACTCCGCGATCGCGAGCCGGACGTCGAGGCCCACGAGATCCGTCAGCTTGAGCGGGCCCATCGGATGGTTGTATCCCAGCTCCATCGCCTTGTCGATGTCTTCCGCCGAAGCGACGCCTTGCTCGAGCATCCGCATCGCCTCGAGCCCGAGGGCGAGCCCAAGCCGGCTCGAGGCGAAGCCCGGCGCGTCCTTCACCACGATCGGCTCCTTGCCGAGCTGCCGCACGAACGCGAGGGCCCGGTCCAGCGTCCCGGGTTCGGTGCGCTCGTGCGTCACGACCTCGACGAGCTTCATGGCATGCACCGGGTTGAAGAAGTGCAGCCCCACGACGCGCCCCGGGTCGCGCACCGCGGACGCGATCGCGCCGACCGAGAGCGACGAGGTGTTCGTGGCGAGCAGCGCGGTCGCCGGCGCCGCGCGCTCGAGCTCGGCAAAGAGACGCTGCTTGACGCCGAGATCCTCGACCACGGCTTCGATCACGACGTCGGCCTCGCGCACCGCCGACCCGAGGTCGCGATCGGCCCGCAGCCGCGCGGCCGCGGCGGCGACGTCCGCTTCGCCGAGCTTTCCGCGCTTGACGCCGCCCGTGTACAGGTCCCCAATGCGCCGGATGGCGGGGGGGATGGCCTCGGGACGACTGTCCGTGAGCGCGACGCTGCAGCCCGCGAGCGTCGCGACGTAGGCGATCCCGTGGCCCATGGTCCCCGCGCCGATCACCGCGACGGCGCGCGCCGTCATGCGGCGGGGACGCTCAGCACCTGACGCGCCACATCCGGGAAGTTCCCGCACAGCCCATCGACCTGGAGGGCGAGCAGCCGGCGCATGTCGTCGGGGTCGTTCACCGTCCAGCCGTAGATGCGATACCCCGCCCGATGCAGCGCGTCCACGAGCGGGGCGTCGATGAGGCTTTGCTCCTCCCACAGAACCGTCGCCCCGGTGTCTTCGAGGACTTCGAGGGGACGCAGCGGATAGGACGCGAGCAGCGCGCCCCGCGGGAGCGCCGGCGCGGCGAGCCCGAGGCGCTTCACGATGCGGTGGTCGAAACTGTGGATCGCGCAGCGGCCGCGCTGGACGAGGCCTTCGAGCGCCGCGAGCAGACGGTCGTCGAACCGCTCCGGGAGCGACTTGACCTCGACGAATACCTCGAGCGCGGGGTCGATCACCGCGAGCGCGTCCTCGAGCGTCGGCACGGACTCCCCGTTCGGGAGCCGCAGCGCCCGCAGCTGGGCGGCACTCGAGCGCGTGATGTGCGTGCCGCTCACGACCTCGTCGTGGTGGACGAACAGGGCGCCGTCGGCGGCGGCATGCACGTCCAGCTCCACCGCATCCGCGCCGCGCGCGCGGGCCGCCCGGAACGCCGCGCGGGAATTTTCGTATTCGTACCCCGACGCGCCCCGGTGCGCGATGACCAGCGGTTTGCTCACTTCAGCAGGCTGTCCGCCTTCTTGGGCTCGATCCAGCCCGGCTGCTTCTCGATGTCGTGCACGATGGTGTAGTGCTCGGGCTGGGGGAGCACCGCCTTCAGGTACTCCTGGTACTTCACCGGGTCGTCCATCGGCACGCCGTCCACGGTCCACAGCTGGTGCCCGTACATGCCGATCTTGCGATTGAACTTCGTGTCCGGAACTTTGAGCTGCCGCTCGCGCTCCGGGATGAAGAGATTCAGCCGCTCGACCAGTTTGGTGATCTCCTGACGATACAACTCACGGCTGAGCTCGTTCAGCCGCGACTTCTCCGGCTCGTCCTGATGCACGCGTTCGTCGTAGCGCCCCTTCAACCCCCACACGTACGCCCAGTGGGCCGACGACGAGTTGTCGGTCCCGAACAGATCGAACGCCGTGGGAATCCACTTATAGAAGAAGCGCTGGATCACTTCCGGGGGCGTCCGGCCGGCCTTCACGATCCGCAGCAGGCCGTTGTTGCCGGTTCCCAGGTGATAGGACTCTTCCTTCAGCATGGGGATCATCGAGCGCGACAGCGGGTCGAACGCTGAGGTCGAGAGCATGGTGAGCTGGAACTTGCCGTCGCGATCAATGAACTGCGTGTAGGTGAAGAAGTCGAGCCAGTTGTCGACCAGCTCGTTGAACGAGCCGAGCAGCCGCTCCCCCTCGTCGGCGCGGCGCTCCAGCAGCTTCGCGGCCTCGCGCTTGCCTTCGTCCCCGAAGTGCGCGCACAGGAGGTACGACATCTGCCAGCCGTGCCGCATCTCCTCGGTCATCACGCGCATGAGCGAGAGCAGGTCGTAGTCCGAGGGCGCGTGCTGCAGCAGGGTCCGCTGCTGCTCCACCGACGCGAACTCGGTGTCGCCCTGGTAGACGATGAGGTTGAGCAGCGCGTCGCGGATCCGCTGGTCCGGGATGTGCATCACCGTGGGCCACTTGCGCTGGCCTTTGTAGTGCCCGAACTCGATGTGCGGCACCTCCTGGTCGCCGAACTTCGCCTCGAACTTGAAGTCGCGCAGCTCTCCCTGGGGGAGGCCGATCGACTCCTGCCAGTAGCGGAAGTAGTCGATCCATTCGTCGAAGTTCATGAGCTTGCGAACCATCAATGACTCCTCTTGGACAGCGCCGCCCCGATGCGCTGGCGCGCCTCGGCGGTGGCGAACAGTTCGTTCTGCTGGGTGATCTCGAGATCGAGCATCGCGGCGAGCGAGCTCGCCTCGCTCCGGTACAGCGCTTGCTTGGCCCGGCGCACGGCCGCCACCGGCTGGGCGGCCCACAGCTCGGCGAGACGCCGGGTCTCCGTGGCGAGCTCGGCGTGCGGCACGACCCGGTCGAACAGCCCCAGGGCCAGCGCTTCGGCCGAGGAGACCATCCGCGCGCTCCAGACCAGCTCGAGCGCCCGCGATGTCCCGACGAGACGAGGGAGGAAGAAGCTCCCACCCCAATCGGGCACCAGCCCGAGCGTGTGGAACACCTGGCCGATCGACGCCTGATCGGACGCGATCCGATAATCGCACGCGAGGGCGAGATTCGCGCCACCGCCAGCCGCCGGCCCGTTCACGGCCGCCAGGACCGGCTGCGGGGCCGCGCGGATCGTCAGCGCCATGTCCTTGCCCGCCGCCACGAGCGCGGGGCCGTCCGCCCCCAGGACGCTCAAGTCCGCGCCGGCGCAGAACGCCCGCCCCGCTCCCGTGAGGACGATCACGTGCACCGCGTCGCTGGCGGCGAGCATCCGCAGCGCTTCATGCAGCTCCCGGCACATCGGTCCGTCAAATGCGTTGAGCTTGCCGGGCCGGTTCAACGTCGCCGTCCCGATGCCGCCCACGATTTCCACCATTACGCAGTCGTATGCCGCCATCAGACGCGCTCCACGATCATGGCGATCCCCTGGCCCACGCCGATGCACATGGTCGCGAGACCGTAGCCCGACTGCGTCCGGCGGAGGGCGTGCACCAGAGTCGTCAAGATGCGGGCGCCGGTCGCGCCCAGCGGATGGCCGAGCGCGATGGCACCGCCGTAAATGTTCACGCGCTGCGGATCGAGCTTGAGCTCGCGGATGCAGGCGATCGCCTGGGCCGCGAACGCCTCGTTCAGCTCTACCAGATCGATCTGATCGATCGTCAATCCGGCGCGCCGCAAGACTTTCTGCGTGGCGGGAATCGGCCCGAGCCCCATACAGCTCGGATCCACGCCGGCGACAGCCGTGGCCACGATTCGCGCAAGTGGCTCAGACCGCCCTGACACCACCAGCAACGCCGCCGCGCCGTCATTTATGCCGCTGGAGCTCGCCGCCGTGACCGTGCCGTCCGTGCGAAACGCCGGCTTGAGCTGCGCGATGCGCTCGAGCGTCGTGCCCGCGCGGGGATACTCGTCCTTGGCGAAGGTCGTGCCGTCCGGAAGGGCAACGGGCACCAGTTCGTCGGTGAACACGCACTCCTGGAGCGCGCGCTCGGCGCGCCGCTGGCTCTCCACGGCGAAGGCATCCTGCTCGGCGCGGCCGATCTTGTAGCGCTCGGCCACCCGCTCGGCGGTTTCCCCCAGAGCGATCGTCCATTCCGGCTTGAGCCGTGGGTTCGGGAACCGCCACCCCACCGTCGTGTCGGCGACCTCGGGAGCCTTGCGGCTCCAGGCGTCCCCCGACTTGAGCATCACGTACGGCGCGCGGGTCATGTTTTCCACGCCGCCGGCGACGAACACGGCACCCTCGCCCGCTTTGATCGCCTGCGCGGCGCTCGCCGCCGCCTGCAACCCCGAGCCGCACAGCCGGTTCACCGTCTGACCGGGCACCTCGACCGGCAGGCCGGCGACGAGCGACGCCATGCGAGCGACGTTGCGGTTGTCCTCACCCGCCTGGTTGGTGCAGCCGAGGATCACGTCGTCGATGGACATCGGGTCGATTCCCGAGCGTTCCACCACGGCTCTGATCGGGATCGCGGCGAGGTCATCCGCGCGCACCGACGCCAGCGCGCCGCCGTGCTTGCCGACGGGCGTCCGGAGCGCGGCGCAGATGTACGCGTCCGTCACAGACCGATCCAGACGGTCTTCGTCTCGGTGTAATTATCGAGCGCTTGCTTACCGAGATCGCGCCCGAACCCCGAGAACTTGTAACCGCCGAACGGCGCGGCTGGGTCGTAGAAGTTGTAGGTGTTCACCCAGACGGTGCCCGCCTTGATCGCGCGCGCGACGCGGTGCGCCTTCTGGATGTCCTTGGTCCAGATGCCGGCGGCGAGGCCGTACACCGAGCGGTTCGCCAGGCGGACGCCGTCTTCCTCGTTCTCGAACGTCAGCACCGCCAGCACGGGGCCGAAGATTTCCTCGTCCACGATCTTCATCCCCGGCTTCGCTCCGTCGAATACCGTCGCCTCGACGTAGAAGCCCTTGCCCTGGACCTTGGCGGGGTTGCCGCCCGCCAGGAGCCTGGCGCCTTCCTTCTTCCCAGCCTCGATGTAGGAGAGCACGGTGTCCTGCTGACGCTTGGAGACGATCGCGCCCAGGCGCGTGTTCTTGTCGAACGGATCACCGGGCGTGAGCTTCTTGGCCCGCTCGGCGAGCTGCTCGACCACCTGGTCGTGCACGGCCCGCTCGACCAGCAGCCGGGAGCCCGCGGCGCACACCTCGCCCTTGCCGTAGAAGATCCCGGCCTGAGCCCCACGCACCGCGGCCGCCAAGTCGGCGTCGGCGAAGATGATGTTCGGGCTCTTGCCGCCCAGCTCGAGGGTGACCCGTTTCACCGTGCCCGCCGCCTCGCGCATGATCCACTGGCCGACCTCGGTCGAGCCCGTGAAGGCGATCTTGTCGACGAGCGGGTGCCGCACCAGGGCCGCGCCGGCCGTCGCGCCGGGCCCCGGGACCACGTTCAGGGCGCCGGCGGGAAACCCGGCTTCGACCGCGAGCTCGCCGAGCATGAGCGCGGTGAGCGGCGTCTCGTGTGCCGGTTTGAGCACCACGGTGCAGCCCGCCGCCAGCGCCGGAGCCACTTTCCACGTGGCCAGGTTGAGCGGAAAATTCCACGGGACGATCGCGCCGACCACGCCGACGGGCTCGCGCAAGGTGTAGGTGAAGAAGTTGCCGCTGACGGGGAGGGTGTGCCCCGTCAGCTTGTCCGCCCAGCCCGCGTAGTAGCGCACCGTCTCGATCGCCATCGCGACGTCGATCTTCGACTCGAACAGCGGCTTGCCGTTGTTCTTCGTCTCGACGTCAGCGAGCTCTTTGGAGCGCTGCTCGAGCAGGTCGGCGAGCCGGTAGAGCAGGGCGCCCCGCCTGCGGGCCGGGAGCTCCCGCCACTCCTTCGAGTCGAGGCAGGCCCGGGCGGCCTGGACCGCCGCGTCGATCTCCGCCTCGCCCGCCTCGGCCACTTCGCTGAGCGGCTCCTCGGTGGCGGGGTTGGTCAGGCAATAGCGTTTCGCCGTCGCCCGCCACTCGTTGCCGATCAGCAGATCGGTCTTCACCGGCCCTTGAACTCCGCGACCCGCTTCTCGACGTAGGCCGCGATGCCTTCCTTCGCGTCGTCCGACTGGAACAGCTGCTGCTGCAGCTCCCGTTCGAGCGTTAGGCCCGACTCGAACGGCACCTCGGCGCCGGATTGGACCGCCCGCTTGATCAGGCCGACCGCCTTCGACGCCTTGTGGGGAGGGGTGAACTGCTTCGCGTACAACATGATCTGCTCCCAGTAGTCGTCGGCGGGGAAGATCTCGTTGACGAGACCCAGCTCCTTCGCCTTGTCGAACGAGAACGTCTCGCCCTTCACCATCCACTCGATCGCGCGCGCCTTGCCCACGATGCGGGCCAGGCGCTGCGTGCCGCCCGTCCCGGGAAGCACGCCGAGGTTCACTTCCGGGAGCCCGATCTTTCCGGCGTTTTCCTTCGCGAGCCGCAGGTCGCACGCCATCGCGATCTCGAGCCCACCGCCCACGGTATGGCCGTTGAGCGCGGCGATCGTGAGCTTCGGCGTGTGCTCCAGGCGGTTGAGCGTCTCGTTGGCATGCAAGCAGAAGAAGTACTTGTAGCGGGGCGTGATGCTGTTCAGATACGCGATGTTCGCTCCGGCCGAGAAAAATTTCTCCCCGTGGCCGCGCAGCACGATCACGTGCGCGGCGTCGTCGAAGCGCGCCCGCAGGATCGCTTCGTCCAACTGGTGCATCATCTCGTACGTGTACGTGTTGGCCGGCGGGTCGTCCAGCTCGATGATCGCCACACCGCTTTCGACCATGTAATGCACCAGCGCTTTCTTCTCGGCCTTGGGTTCCGTCAGCGTCGCCATGATGCGTCAGCCTCCCTGTACCGTGGAACGCGCTTCGGCGAAGCCGCCGACGAAGATGCGCGCGATGAGCCCGGCCAGACGATCAGGATCGATCTCGCCGGCGGGGTCGTACCAGTTGTAGATCCAGTTCATCATGCCGAACAACGCGTACGCCGCGGCGCCGCGCTCCGCCCGCGGCTCGTCGGAAGCCATGTCCCGGAGCAAACCCTCCAGCAGGTCCACATAGCGCCGCTTGATCGCATTGACCTTGCGGTGGCGCTCGGCCGTGAGCGAGTTCGCCTCGTGCGACAACACTTTCATCTCGGCCAGGTTCGCCGCGAAGAACGTCACGTGGTGGCGAATGAAGGCCTGGACCCGCTCCACGGGATCGGTGGCGGCGGCGATCGCCTGCTCGGCGCCGGCCAGCACCCGCGCGAAGCAGCGCTCTTGAACGAGGGCGAGCAGCGCTTCCTTGCCGCGCACATAGTAGTACATGCCGGCGAGCGACATCCCGCTCGCCGCCGCGAGGTCCCGCATCGTGGTGGAGTGGTAGCCCTTCTCGGCGAACACCTTCGCCGCCCGGGCCAGCAGATGCTCCAGCCGCTCGTCGTAGGGGCGCATGAGTTCGAACGCTTGTTCGAATTGTGAAGCTAAGACGGGGGGTCAAAGGCGGTCAAGGGCGGTCGAACGCGGTGACCGCCTTAATATTTCCGGCACACTCCCGTCCACCGTCCGGAGCGCCATGCCCCACGCCGAGCCCGTCGCCGCGGTGCCGACCGATGCGGCGCTGATTGCCGCCTGGCAAGGCGGTGACGAGCCGGCCGCGGCCGAACTGGTCCGTCGGCACGCTCGCGCGCTCGCGCGCTTTCTCGCGAGCGCGGGCGCGCCCGACGCGGATCTGGACGATCTGGTGCAGGAGACGTTCATCCGGGCGTTCCGGGGCGTGGGCCGGTTCCGGGGCCAGTGCCGGTTCCGCACCTGGCTCCTAACAATCGGCGGCAACGTCCTCAAGGACGCGGCTCGGCGGGCGCGGCGCACCAAGGTCGTAGCGCTGCCCGACGAGCTGCGGGCCACCGACGGCGATCCCCACGAGCGAGCGGTGGCGGGCGAAGCGGAGGGGAGACTGCGGGAAGGCCTCGGGCGGCTGTCGCGGATGCAGCGGGAGGTATTTTTGCTGCGGGCACAGCATGGGCTCGAGTACGAAGAGATCGCGGCGGCCCTGGGGACTTCGCCCGGCGCCGCGCGGGTGCACTACCACCACGCCGTCAAACGCTTGAAGGAGTATGTGGCGTGAACGAACACGAGCTGGAAAAACTCGCACAGCGACTCGGAGCTCGAGCCGCCGAGCGGCTGGACGTCGAGCGGACCGCGCACGCGGTGGTGACGCGACTGCGGGAAGCGCCGCGTGTGAGCGTGGCGACCCGGGTCTCGATGCAGCCGGCGTGGCTCAAGGTGGCGGCGACCGTCGTGCTGCTGCTCGCCGCCGGCGCCGTGACGCGGGCGCTGTGGCGCTCGCAGGGGTTGGCATCGGCGGGCGGCGAACCGGCCGCGGCCGGCCTGAGCGACCTGTCGACCGATCAGTTGCAGCAGCTGCTCGAAATCGTGGATAAACCGACCGACGAGGCGGCGCCGGCGTATCCCGCGGACGAGAGCCTCGACGACCTCACAGCTCACCAGTTGCGCGAGCTGCTCCGGTCGCTGGAGGGATGATGCGGCGGCTCGCGTGGATTCTCATGATCGCGCTGGCGCCGGCACTCGGGGCGCAGGAGCAGAGCGACTCGGGTGCGATCCCAGCCGACGCAGCCGAAGCTCACCAGCTGCGCGAGCAGATCCGGCAGCGCTGGAACGAGCATGTGCACACGACCCTGGGCTTGAGCGACCAGCAAACCGCGCAGGTCCAGGCCACCGAGCAGCGGTTCGAGCAGCAGCGCCAGCCGGTGCGGGTGCGGCAGCGCCGGATCAACCAGGACCTGAACGCCGAGCTGTCCGCGGGGACGCCCAACGAAGACCACGTGAAGCAACTGATGAACGAGCGGCAGGAGAACCAGCTCAAACTGCAGCAGATCAATCGCGACGAGGATCGCGAGATGCAGCGTTACCTCACGCCGGTGCAACGGGCGCGCTATCAGGAGGAGCGGCGGCGGTTTCAAGACAAGGTGGCCGAACTGATCCGCCACCGCCAGCAACAGCGCCGCCAGCAAGGGGTGGGGCCGCGCCGCGGGGTGCGCAGGCGCCCGTAGCGCGAGGTAAAGTCACCAGCGGTATTTCGTTGCACGACCGCAACAAACAGCCCTTCACCCCGGCGCCGCGCACGAACCGGGCACGCAACATGCGGCGATTGACCGACCGGCTTGGCCGGCCCGATCAGCTCATCGCTCTCCCGCGCCGCCCAGTCGCAGCCGTTTGGCGGCGCCGTGCGCCTTGGCGATCAGTCTGCCGGCAGGCGTCGCCGACAGGATCTCGAACACGCGCCAATGCGCGTCGGACCAGCCGATCACCGACACCATGTCACAGGTCGGGCAGCGCATGCTGATGGATCGCTCGGGGAGCGGTGCGCGACTGGTACAGCGCGGACAGACGCCGTAGCGCGGCCCCCAGCTCTCCGGCGGCGCGGCGGCGTTGCGGAGTCGCGGCACGACCGACCAGAGGCGGGGACGGATCGGCACGACCTGCACGAATGGCCGCGGTACGCGCAGCGGTTGGCGATTGACCTCGAGGACGACGTCGACCGGAGCGAGCTGGACGACGCGATACCAGGCGCCGCGACGCAGCTGGCAATTCGTCCGAGCCCGGACTCTGGCCCACTGCTCCAGATGAGTCATTGCGCCCTCCCGTAGGTAAGAGGCAAGTGTCGGCTAGGGCGCCCCCGGAGCCTCGTGGGCCGGGGGACAATCATGGGACGTCTGACGCTCGAACACTGTGACGCGCAGCACCAGAGCCCGGTTCACGGTCGTAGCCACTGCCAAGGGAACATCCATGCACCGCAGGCTAGCCGCCTTGATTGTGGGGCTCGCAGCACTCACCTCGTGTCAGCTCGACCAAGGCGGCCGCGCAGCCGGCTCGCCCGCCGGCCCTCCCCCCGGGTCGCCGGGAACGATCACCGACCTGGCGGTGGCTGCCGTGACGCCGGACTCGGTGACGCTTGCGTTCACGGAAGTGGACGATGGCACGGGCCGATCGGCCCGCTATGACTTCCGCTACAGCGTGGCCCCGATTTCGTGGGGCTCGGCGCTCCCCGTGACCCGGGGCAGCTGCGCCACGCCGGTGCCCGGCACGCGGATCGGCGCGCACCGCAGCTGCACGGTCGTCGGGCTCACGCCCGGGACGAGCTATCAGTTTCAGGTCGTGGCGTTTCGGGGAACGTTGAATCGCGACGCCGTCTTCGGAGAGCTATCCAACGTTGCAGAGGTCGGGCCGTGAGGGTGCCGCTGCGCCCGGTGCGCAGCTAAGTTAGTCCCCGGCAAAACCGCGCCCGAGTGGCGGAATGGCAGACGCAGGGGACTCAAAATCCCCCGGGGGCAACCCCGTGAGAGTTCGACTCTCTCCTCGGGCACCTGACAACACCCGCTGTGGCGCGCGCGCCGCGCGGTGCCCATCGCTTTCGTCGAAACGTTGCAGCACCCGCCGTCCCATCTCGCGCCACAACAGTAGCAGAGGCAAGCATTTGCATAACCGCGCCGCCGACGCACGGGTTGTGCAGTTCCAATCCGCGACAGCGTCGCCCACCCCAAACCCGTGGCCCGAGGTCCCGCGTATGCCCAACCGCTGTACCGCCGTCCGACCCGCGCTCGGCGTCGCCGTCGCGCTCGTTGTGACCACTTGCAACACCGACACCCAGCCCGCCGCGCCACGCTCAGCCGTGAGCCCCGACGTGACCGTGAGCTTGATTGGCGGGGAAGTACTCGTCGGCGCGGGCAACGTCGCGACCTGCCGAAACAGCAACGACGCCGCGACGGCCACGCTGCTCGATGGGATCCCCGGCACGGTCTTCGCCGACGGCGACCTCGCGTACGACAACGGCGCCAAAGATCGCTTCAACAAGTGCTACAACCCGACATGGGGCCGCCATAAGGCCCGCACCCGCCCGACGCCGGGCGAGATCGAGTACAAACAGGGGGGCGCCCAACCGTACTTCAACTATTTCGGCGCCGCAGCTGGGACACCCGGCCAGGGCTACTACAGCTACGACTTGGGCGACTGGCACGTCGTGGTGCTGAACAGCGGTATCTCGACTGCCACGGGCTCGGCTCAGGAGCAGTGGCTCCGCGCCAATCTCACCGCGAGCCCCAGGCGCTGCACGGTTGCCTACTGGCATCACCCGCGCTTCTTCTCGGGCACCTCCGCCCAAAGCAACTCGGCGGTGAAGCCGCTGTGGGACGACCTGTACGCCGCCGGTGCAGAGGTCGTGGTCGGTGCTCACTACGAGAACTATGAACGCTTCGCCCTGCAGGCACCTGACGGTACCCTCGATCCTTCATACGGTATCCGCGAGTTCGTGGTCGGGACGGGGGGCGAGGCTCACGACCCGCTCGGTGCGCCGGCCCCGAATAGCGAGGTCCAGAACAGCACGACCTACGGCGTCCTGAAGCTCACACTCAGCACCGACGGTACGGGCGCGTACACGTGGGAGTTCGTGCCCGTAGCGGGCGGCAGCTTCACGGATACGGGCTCGGGGAGCTGCCACGACGCGCCGCCCCCACCGCCCCCACCGCCCCCACCGCCGCCGCCGCCGCCGCCGCCGCCGCCGCCGCCTCCGGGCGGCGCGATCCTCGTCGGCCTCGTCGGAGCGGGGGACATTGCGAATTGCAGCTCTTCAGGAGACGAAGCCACGGCGGCGTTGCTGGACGGCATTGACGGAACGGTATTCACGGCCGGAGACGACGCCTACCCCAACGGGTCGGTGAGCGACTTCGCGAACTGCTACAACCCGACCTGGGGCCGTCACAAGGCGCGCACGCGTCCCACACCTGGCATCCACGACTACAACACGTCCGGCGCCGCGCCCTACTTCGCCTACTTCGGGAGCGCCGCGGGCGAGCCCGGGAAGGGCTATTACAGCTACAACCTCGGCCCGTGGCACGTCGTCGCCCTCAACAGCCGGGTAGACATCACGGCCGGATCCGCTCAGCTCGCGTGGCTGAAGAGTGATCTCGCCGCTGCGGGGGCGGCCTGCACGGTCGCCTACGTCTACAACCCGCGCTTCAGCTCCGGCACCACGCATGGCAGCTCCACCGGCATGCAGCCCGCGTGGCAGGTGCTGTATGATGGCGGCGTGGAGCTGGTGGTCAGCGGACACGAGCACACCTACGAGCGCTTCGCACCGCAGACGCCCACCGGTGTCGCGGATCCGGTGCGTGGCGTGCGCGAGTTCATCGTGGGGACCGGCGGCAGCGAAAAGGGGTATCCTTTCGGGACGCCGATTGCCAACAGTGAGGTCCGCGACAACACCAGCTTCGGCGTGCTGAAGCTGACGCTCAACGACGGCGGCTATACGTGGGAGTTCATTCCCGTCGCAGGGTCTTCGTTCCGGGATGCGGGCAGCGGGACCTGTCATTAGCGACTAGTGTCGTCTCACGGTGGCCCGGCGTGAGCTGGGCCACCGCGCCCGCGGGGGTTGCCCGCCTACCGTAGCTTCGGCAAGCTATCTCCTGCCCCTCTCAGAGCCCGAGGCAGCACGATGCAAGCATTCCAGTGGGCCCGCCTCAAGGAAAACGTGAAAACGCCGCTGCGCCGCGGGGCGTGGTACCGGATCCTCAAGCTCACATCGAGCGAGGCGACAGTGGACGTGAGAGGGAAGCCGGTCTCACTTCCCCGGGGGGAGCTGCAGTTGTCGCCGACACCGGCGCAGCGCTGGACCGTCGTGCCGGCGCCCAAGAACGCGCCACGCTTCCCGGTGACGTGGGGCCCGCGGTACGCCGTGTGTCCCAACTGCCGGGACCGCGCGCGACTCGAAGGCGAGGTGCCGAACATGCGGTGCCACCGCTGCAACGGATTGTTTGAGATCGCCTGGAACGAGCCCTACCTCGCCAGCGCGTAGGGACCCGTGCAATAGCGCCGCCGCTACCTCGCGGGGGCGCTCCCGGTGGCTGCGATGACGTCGAATGAGGCGCTGACGGCGCCCGTCGCTCCCGGTGCGGTCGCGCTCAGCGTGTAGCCTGTTCCTGCTTTGTCGATGCTCAGATCCCCGAATAGCGCGACGCCGTTCACCGGCGCCACGGACGGGGTGCCGGCGAGCCTCCCGCCCACCGGATTGGTACCGATCGCCACCGTCACGCTGGCGGTGAAGCTCGTGTCCACATTGCCCAGCGTGTCTTGGACTTGGACCTGCACCGCCGGCGTCATGATGTTACCCGCGGTGAAGCTGCTGGGCTGGACCCTGAAGGCGAGCACGTCGCCCCCCGTGCCGCCGGTGTGGCCGATGGCGATGCCGCGGGTCCCGAGCAGGTCGGGACCGGGGCACGCCGCGCTGCCGGCAGCGACGAGGGCGATGCCGAGATAGACGGGTCTCATCATCAGTGTGCGTACGCCCCAGCGACCGGGATTGTTCACGTCTTCGCGCTCCTGTAGAAGGTCCCGTAGGCCGCGAGCGCCCGGGCCACGCCCTTGTCCACTTCTCCTGCAATGTACTGGGCGAGACTGCCGGCGTGCCCGGTGAGCGCGGCGGCGCCCCGCGGCGCCTCCCCAGGCTTGAGCTCCCGGTAGTGGTTGGTGAGGCCCGCGGCGACGGCTTCGAGCACCCATGGCTTCGTCTCGACCGTCGCCTTCGTGACGATCACCCCGCGCACCGCGCCCTGCGGCGTGAATCCGACCGCCACCTCGATCGGCCCGTGCGGGCTGTCCACCCGCACGAACTCGAGCGCGCCGACCGTGGTTGCGCCCGCCTTCCCGGTGTACAGGGTCAGGACGCCGTCTTCCGGGCTCCAATCCACAACCTGGTGGAGCCGGTGGGCGTCGCGGTTGCTCAGATGCACCTCGCGTGCGAGGTAGGCATCGGCCCCGGGGAGCAATGCCTGCACGGCGTCGGGACGCTTCACGAGCACCACAACGGGGGTGATGTGCAAGGCGGTCGCGAGCACTGCGACGAGCATCAGCGGCTTCATGTCAACTCCTTTCCTCTACCTGGGAAAACCACATCTGTTTCACGGCCAGCGTCGCCACGATCGTGTAACCGGCGCCCATGGCCCAGCCACCGGCCAGCGTGACGATCGCGAAATGCGGTGAGGCGAACTTGGTGAGCCACATGCCGGCAAAATCGAGCCACGGCGCGGCGAAGAGCAGGGTAATGAGGCCGAGCGCCCACGCCTGCGGGAGCGCCAACCCAAGAACCACCAGCGACAGGGCGGCCGCGATCACTCCGTACATTGGCACGTGCACGTGCGTGTCCTGAATCAACAGGTTGGTATCGACCGCATGGGTCTCGGGCCGGGCGAAATCGGTCATGGACATGGGACGTGTCACGGTCATCGTGGTCTCGGGCGGCATGTGCATCGTCATCCCGGGACCGGCGTAGGTAGCGGCCACGCGCTCGGGGGTGAAGCCCGCGTACAACGCGACCATCACCGCGCCGAACACGTAGGACAGGCCGAGCGTGGCGAGCAGGCAGGTGACGAGCCACTTGATGCGGGCGTCGGCGCGTCGCAGGTCGTACGACATAAAGTCCCTCCGCCTAGAAGACGTACACGAGCTCGAGGACGCCCGTGGTGTTCGATCCCTGCAGCGCACCGCCCGCGTCCGCGAAGAACGGCCGGGACGACCAATCGGCCCGAACGGCGGCACGCAGCGCGATCTGCGGCAGGTGGAAGCGGGTGTGCTCGATGTTGCTGAAAATTCCTTCGCGAGCGCTGCTGAAGTACCACATCGGGCCGACGGTCGCGGAGCGCAGGATTTGCGGAGTGCCGGTGAGCAGGCCGTCGGTGTCTTCCATTTGATCGTAGCGCGCAGTCACGCCGACGTGGCGCGCCAGGCGGAAGAACACCGTGCCGGCGATGCCCCGCCAGGTCACGTTCCCGCTCGCCCCGGCACGCTCCCGGCCCAGGTTTAGCTCGGCGCCCAGGATCACGGGCCCGCGGTCGATGGTGAGGTCGCTCGAGAGCAGGGAGCGCTGCTGCGCGTCGGTGCCGGCCTGCTCCGGTCCGTAAATGCCAGTGACTCCCACGGTCACCCAGGGAATCGGGATGTACCGGGCACCGACCAGGGCGGTCTTGCCGCGATTGTTGTCCACGGTCACGTCCCAGCCGTTCGCCGCGATGGCCCACGCCTCGAGCCGCGGCGACGCGGTGTAATGCAGCTCGACCCCGGTGAGCTTGCCGGGCCGCGCGTAGGTGAAGTTGAACGAATTCGTGGGGATGAGGTTGAGCGGCTCGTCGTCGCGCTCGAAGCCGATCGGCGCGTCGAATCGGCCGAACGCCAGGGTCCAACGATTCGCGGTCCGGGGCGTCCAGCTCACCAGCAGATTGTCGATTTCCGTGGCGGTCGCGCCGCCGTCCGCGGCCGTCGTGAGCTGCGCGAACAAGTAGGCGTCTCCGACGGGCTTGAACAGGCTGAGCCCGATCTTCCCGGCCGTGAAGCTGTTGGTGCGGGCCACCCGATCGTAGTCCGCCCGGCCCACGGCGAACCCCGTGATGGTCACGGGCGGGGTTTCTTCGAACGTCACCTCCCGCTCCTGCGCGGCGGCCCCGAACGCCACGCCGCAAAGCAGAACGCTGCACAGCGCGCTGCGCATGATGCCCCTCCTCCGAATTGTGTGAGACGCTACGGGATCAGGTCAGGCGAGTAAGTTGGGCGGCGGAGATTCGGGAGCGAACGACGGGGAAGGGGGGAGGGGGAAGGGGGAAGGCGAGTCGGCGACGCGACGCTCGACGGCGATGTCTAGCGGCGTCGCCAGCGGCGCGGGTACGGCGACCGAGACCGCTACGTCCGAGGTGTCGGTCATCTCGCTGCAGAAGCACGGACCACCCGACGGCGTGCCCGCGTGTCCGCCGTGCGTGTGGTGCGCCTGATGGTGGCGGCAGGCGAGCAGCGCATCGAGCGTCACACCGCCCGGGCCGCCCGCGAGCCAGCAGGCGGCCGCGAGGGCGTAGGCGGAGAGGGCGGCGGCGCGTCGCATGATTTTCAAGTCTACGCGCGTCCGTTCGGCTGGCGCAACCCCGGCTGGGCCGTGTAGACTGGAGCCTCTATGGGGGACCGCATCGACTTCACGAACGGCCGTTGGGTCGTGCCCGACCGGCCCGTGATCCCGTTCATCGAAGGCGACGGCACCGGGCCCGATATCTGGCGCGCATCGCGTCGCGTGTTCGACGCCGTGGTCGAGAAGGTCTCCGGCGGCAAGCGCCGGGTGGAGTGGCTGGAGGTGCTCGCGGGGGAGAAGGCGTTCAAGCAGACGGGCAACTGGCTGCCCGAGGAGACGCTCGACACCATCCGCCGCCACCGCGTCGCCATCAAGGGACCGCTCACGACCCCGGTAGGCGGCGGGATCCGCTCCCTCAACGTGGCCCTGCGCCAGCTGCTCGATCTCTACGCCTGCATCCGGCCGGTGCGCTACTTCGCCGGGGTGCCGAGCCCGATGCGGGAGCCCGAGAAGCTCGACGTCGTCATCTATCGCGAGAACACCGAAGACGTCTATACCGGGGTGGAGTACGCGGCCGGGAGCCCCGAGGCCACCCGGCTGCTCGCGTTTCTGCGTGACCAGTTCGGCGCCAAGATCCGCGACGGCAGCGCCCTGGGCATCAAGCCGATGTCCCGGTTCGGCACCCAGCGCCTCGTCGCCAAGGCGATCGAGTACGCGATCAAGGCGCGCCGCCCCTCGGTCACACTCGTGCACAAGGGCAACATCATGAAGTTCACGGAAGGGGCGTTCCGCGAGTGGGGCTACGAGGTCGCACGCGAAAAATTCGACGGTCAGACGATTTCCGAATCAGAGGCGGGAAAGGGGAAAGGGGAAAAGGGAAAGGTGGTGATCAAGGACCGCATCGCGGACTCGATGTTCCAGCAGGTGCTGCTGCGCCCGGAAGAATACGCCGTGATCGCCACGCCGAATCTCAACGGTGACTACCTCTCCGACGCCTGCGTCGCACAAATCGGCGGGCTCGGCATGGCGCCCGGTGGCAACGTGGGCGACGGGTTCGCGGTATTCGAAGCGACGCACGGCACGGCCCCGAAGTACGCCGGCCTCGACAAAGTGAATCCTGGGGCGGTGGTACTCTCAGGAGCCATGATGTTCGAGGAGCTCGGCTGGAGTGACGCGGCGGAGGCGATCGTCCGGGGGCTCTCGGGCGCGATCGCGGCGCGGCGCGTCACGTACGACCTGGCGCGCCAGATGCCGGGCGCCACCGAGGTCTCGACCTCGCAGTTCGCCGAATGCGTCATCGACCATGTCTGAGATCACCAGCACGCTCGTCACCGCGCCGCTCCCCCAGGTCGACACTCCCCTGCTCGCCGTGGCGCTGGCGCAGGGCGCCGCCCTGCCCGCATCCCTCGCCGAGCTCGATCGCGCGGCCGATGGCGGGCTGGCCCGCGCCGTCTCGAGCGGAGACTTCACGGGCAAGCGCGACGAGTCGCTGCTGCTCTACCCGAGCGGCGGCAAGGCCCGGCGCATCCTGCTGGTGGGCGTGGGAAAGAGCGGCGAGGTGACGCGCTCGAGCATCCGACGCGCCGCGGCGGTGGCGGCGAAGCGCGCGCGCGTGTTGGGAGCGACGCAGCTCGCGTTCGCGGTCGCCACCGAGGCGCGCAACGGCCTCGCCGCGAAGGACCTGGGCCAGGTGATCGTGGAAGGCGCAGGGCAGGGCGCCTGGGCGTTCACCGAGCTCAAGGCCGCCCCGGACGATCCCAAACCGGACGTCGCGACGGTCGCGATCGTGTGCGACGCGAAGGAGGCCACCCAGGTTGCCGCCGGCCAGAAGGTCGGCGACGCCATCGCGGCGGGCCACCGGCTCGCCCGCTACCTGCAGATGCAGCCCGGCAACGTGTGCACGCCGAGCTATCTCGCGGACCGCGCGAAACAGCTCGCCGCCGCCTACGGATTCGGCCTGACGGTGCTGGACCGCGCCGCCATGATAAAGGAAGGGATGGGAGCGCTGCTCGCCGTGGCCCAGGGCAGCGCGCAGGAGCCGCGCTTCATCGTGCTCGAGCACCGCGGACGGGGGGCCGCGGACGGGGCGACCCTGGCGCTCATCGGCAAGGGCGTCACGTTCGATTCCGGCGGGATTTCGATCAAGCCGGCGCAGAACATGGAGGATATGAAGTTCGACATGTCGGGCGCGGCTGCGGTGCTCGGAACGTTCGAGGCGCTCGGCCGCCTGCAGCCGAAGATCAACGTCATCGGCCTGATCCCGTCCACCGAAAACCTGCCGTCGGGCACGGCCGTGAAGCCCGGTGACGTCATCAAGAGCCACCTTGGGAAAACGATCGAAATCATCAATACCGACGCCGAGGGTCGGCTCATCCTGTGCGACGCGCTGTCGTACGTGCGCCGCTTCAAGCCCACCGCCGTGCTGGATGCGGCGACGCTCACCGGCGCCGTGGTGGTGGCGCTGGGCCACGTGGCGATCGGCGTGATGGGGAACGACGAGACCCTGCTGGCCGAGGTCCAGGACGCCGGCGAGCGGGCGGGGGAGCGCTGCTGGCCGCTGCCGCTGTGGGAGGAATATCGCGAGCTCTTGAAGTCCGACATCGCGGACGTCAAGAACTCGGGCGGCCGGGGAGCCGGCACGATCGCCGGCGGCTGGTTTCTGCGCGAATTCGTCAACGGGTTCCCCTGGGTGCACTTGGATATCGCCGGCACCGCGTACACCGAGACCGAGCCGCCGCATCAAACCAAAGGCCCGACCGCCGTCGGGGTCCGCCTCTTCACCGAATTCGTCCTCAAGCGCGCGGGGGCGTGACCCGCGGGCTCCTCGGCGCGGCCACGCTGCTCGCGCTCGCGGGAGGTGCCGCCGCCCAGGTCGACACGACGGCGCGCGATACCACGGCGCGGCGCGACACGACCGCCCGCCCCGACACCACCCCCGCATACCTCCCCGCGTTCGCGGCGGCGCGCCCCGAGGGACCGTCGCCGCGCGGCACGCGCTACTCGTTTCCCGCCGACTCGTTGGCGTTCTCGAACGTGCAGACCCTCGCCGATCTGCTCGGGCACATCCCCGGGGTGTACGTCGCGCGGGGCGGCTTCTACGGGCAGGCGGAAATCGTGCTGTACGGCGGGCGCGGCCCCGCCGGGGTGGAGGTGTACTGGGACGGCGTCCCCTACCTGCCGCTCGGGCGCGACTCGGTCTACCTCGATCTCGGGCGGATCTCGTTGGCGCCGCTCGAGCGGGTCGACGTCCTGGTCCTGCCGGCCACGCTGCGCGTGTATCTCATCACCGCGCGGCAGCAGTCGACCGCCACGGCCTCGCAGGTGCGGATCGCCACGGGGCAGGCGAGTACGGCGAACTATCGCGGGTCGTACGAACGCCGCTGGCGCTCGGGGCTGGGCCTCTCGCTGGTCGCCGACTACAACAACAACGCCGGCATCGGCAGCAGCTCGAGCACCCCGTTCAACAGCGTGGATCTGTGGCTCAAGGCCGAGTACCTCCCGACGCCGAGAGTCGGCGTGTCCTATCAGGTCGCGAGCTCGGCTTGGAAACGCAGCCCCTCCGACGTGGCGGGTCTCACCGATCACTTCGAATACAAGCGCCGCGACGGCATCTTTCGACTGTTCGCCGCGGCGCGCGAGGACGGACTGGGACCGCGGCTCGACCTGACGTTCGTCACGACGACCGCGGCCGCGGACAGCGCGGTGATCGGGCGCTCGCTCTCCCAAGGCGCGCTCGCGGTGGGCTCGAGCTGGGGGCACGGGCACGTCCGGGTGACGTTCCGGTCGCAGGACGAGGATCGGCCATGGCAGATCGAAGGGTCCGCCGCGTGGATCCCGCTGCGGCCGTTCACGCTCGCCGCCGACGCGCGCCACGCCCGGTATGGCAATTCGCGGAGCGGCGAGCGGCTCCATCTCGCGGCCGGCCTCGCGTTGCCGCTCGGGCTGACGCTGCACGGCGACGTCGCGTGGGCGAACGACCTCGGGGCCCCGGCCCTCGCGTCCGATTCCGCGCAGCGGACGACGGACGTCTCGGGCGCCGTCCGCTGGGACCGGCACCGCGTCGCGCTCGAGGTCGGCCTGGCGCGGCGCGACGCCTTCGTGCCGCTGGGACATCCGGCGGGGCTCCGACCGCTCGGCGGCCTCGGGCCCACCCAGGCCACGAGCTATCTCACTGTGCACGGCGCGCTGGAGCTGCTCCCCGGTCTCCACCTGGCCGGCTGGTATTTCGATCCCTACGTCTCGGGCGGCAACGACTTCGAGCCACCGTACCACGCCCGCGTCTCCGCCACGTTCTACTCCAAGTTCTGGCGCGTCTATAAGAGCGGGATCTTCGCGCTGCGGGGAGAGATCGCCATGGAGTCGTGGAGCCGCGGCACGGCAGGGGTGGACTCCGCCGGGAACGTGCTCGCGCTCCCCGGAGCCACGTTCATGGAAACCAACGTCGAGGTGAGGATCGTGGGCGTCACGATCTTCTGGATCCAGCGCAACATGAACGGCATGCGCGGGAGCTACGTCCCCGGCCTCGACTATCCGCGTCGCTACCAGTTCTACGGCGTGCGCTGGCTGTTCACCAATTGACAGTTGACGGGCGCCGTGCCCTTAAGGGCAATGCCGTGCCGAGCGCACGCTTTAGCGTGTGGACTCGGAGTGTGTGAGTTGACCTAAGTTGTTCCGCTAGCTAAGCTTAATGTCTGTGCCGCGAAGCATGACGGGGTTCGGCTCGGCCGACGGGACGGTGCTCGGCGGGCGGCTGCGGGTCGAGATCCGCACCGTGAATCATCGCTATTACAATCCCCAGTTCAAGCTGGCGTTCGAGCTCGCGGGGGTCGAGGGCCAGGTCCGCGAGCGGCTGCGGCAGCTCTTGGACCGCGGCCACGTGGTGGTGACGGCGCGGTGGGTCGAGGCGCCGCCCTCCGACGGTGCCGTGGCCGTGGACATCGCCCGGGCCCGCCAGGTCGTGGCGGCGGCGAGCGAGCTCAAGAAGAAGCTCAAGCTCAAGGGTGAGATCGACCTCGCGTTCGTGGCCCGCCAGCCCGACGTGCTGAACGCGCACTCGGACGGCGCTGCGGCAGCCGCGTGGAGCGAGGTGGAGCCGATCGTGGCGCAGGCGGCGCAGGAGGTCCTCGCGATGCGGGCACGCGAGGGGCGGGCCTTGGCGAAGGACCTCACCGCGCGGCTCGATGCTCTGGAGGCGGGCGCGGGCGCCGTCGCGGAGCGGGCGCCGGCACGGCTCGCGGCGGAGCTGGCCCGCCTCAAGAAAGCGGTGGCGGAGCTCGCGGCCGGCGTGTCGGTGGACGAGCAGCGGCTGGCGGTGGAAGTCGCGCTCCTGGCCGATCGCGTGGACATCACCGAAGAGCTGGTCCGCTTGCGCACGCATCTCGCAGCGTGCCGCGAGACGCTCGCCGCGGACGGGGCGGTCGGCAAGCAGCTCGGTTTCCTCGCCCAGGAGCTGCTGCGCGAGGTGAACACCATCGGGTCCAAGGCCAACGACGCGAGCGTGACCCAGACGGTCATCGCGATGAAAGGCGAGCTCGAGAAGTTTCGGGAGCAGCTCGAGAACCTCGAGTGACGCCTTTCCTGGTCATCTTGTGTGCACCGTCCGGAGCCGGTAAGACGACGATCGCCCAGCGACTGGTTCGCACGCGCAAGGACGTCGGCTTCTCGATCTCGGCGACGACCCGCGCCCCGAGACGGGGCGAGCGGAACGGGAAGGCGTACTATTTCATCTCGCGGGAAAAGTTCGAGCAGCTCAAGCAGCGGAACGAGCTGCTCGAGTGCGCCCAGTACGCGGGGGAGTGGTACGGCACCCTGAAGAGCGAGGTGAAGCGGTTGGAAGACCTCGGCCGACACGTGCTGCTCGACATCGAGGTGCAAGGGGCGGCCCAGATCAGGGCCCAGTATCCTCCCCCGGCCAGCGTGAGCATCTTCGTGTTGCCGCCCTCGCCCCGCGCCCTGATCCAGCGCCTGCAGCGGCGGGAGAGCGAGTCCGCGGACTCGCTGGTCCGACGCCTGGAGCGGGCGGTGAGCGAGCTGAGGGAGGCGCCGGCGTTCGACTACATCGTCGTCAACGACAAGCTGGCGACGGCGGTCGGCACGGTCGGCAAGATCATCGACGCCGAGAAGCGACGCACCGAGCGCACGGACGATTTGAAAGAGCAGCTGGAGGCGCTGTCGCAAGCCCTCGAGGACGAGGCGGCCGCGTTGAAGGCGAGACGAACGAAGGCGAAACCCTTACAAAAGGTCTGAACATGCGTATTGTGACCCCCAGCGAAGTGGCCACCCAAACCCAGAACAAGTACTTGGGCGTGCTCGTCGCGGCCAAGTTCGCGAAGTTCGTGAATGAGTTCCCGCGCGACCGCTCGGTCGACCTGGAGCAGAAGCTCACCACGCGCGCCCTGGACGAGCTGGTGCGGGCGCGGCTCAAGTACCGGCTGGTCCGGCGGCGGCGCCAAGAGAGCTGATGCCGTTCGCCGGCCGGCACGTCGTCCTCGGCGTGTCGGGCGGGATCGCGTGCTACAAGAGCTGCACGCTCGCCCGCCGCCTCACCGAGGACGGAGCCGTGGTGGACGTAGTGCTGACGGCGTCCGCCGCCGAGTTCGTGCGGCCGGTCACCTTCGAGGCGCTCACCGGGCGCCCGGTCCTGACCTCCCTGTGGGAGCGGGATCGGGCGCTCGCGCATATCGGGCTCGCGAAGCAACCGGACCTCGCGATCGTCGCGCCGGCGACCGCGCATCTGCTCGCCCGCGCCGCGCTGGGGATGGCCGACGACGTGCTGACGGCCCTGCTGCTGGCGCGCTACGGCCCCGTGCTCGCCGCGCCCGCCATGAACGACACCATGTACGCGCACCCGGCGACGCTCGCCAACCTGAAGACGCTGGCGGCGCGCGGCTGGCACTTCATCGGCCCGGACACCGGGGCGCTCGCCGAGGGCCCGAGCGATCGCCCGGGGCGCATGAGCGAGCCGGAAGCGATCCAGGCGGCGGCGGCCCGGTTGCTCGTGACCGGAAGCCGTCTCACGGGCAAGACCGTCGTGGTCACCGCGGGGCCGACCCGGGAGCATCTCGATCCGGTGCGCGTCATCACCAACCCTTCCAGCGGCCGGATGGGTTATGCCCTCGCCGCGGCGGCGTACGCGCGGGGCGCCGACGTGCTGCTCGTGACTGGGCCCACCGACCTGCCGCTGCCGCTCGGCGTCACGACGCACCGCATCGAAACCACCGCGGAGATGCAGCGCGCGGTGGGGGCACTGGTGAAGCAGGCGGACGTCCTCATCATGGCGGCCGCGCCCGCCGACTACCGCCCCGCCACCGCCTCCCCGACCAAGCGCCCGCGCGCCAGCGGCACGCTCACGCTCGAGCTCGAGGCAACCCCCGACATCCTCGCGACGTTGCAGCGGCCGCGGCCGTGCGTCGTGGTGGGCTTCGCTCTCGAGGCGGGAGGCGACGGCGTTGCGAAGGCGCGCAAGAAACTGCAAGATAAAGCCCTCGATTTCGTCATCTTGAACGACGCGCTCGAGCCCGGCGCGGGGTTCGAAGTTGCCACGAATCGCGTCACGATCATCGGAAAGGGCGGCGAGCCGATCGAGCTCCCGCTCCTCGCCAAGCGCGACGTGGCGGAAAAGATCCTCGACGCGGTGGAACAGGCTCTGACGTGACCGACGGGCGGGCACTGGCGCGCGCATACCTGGAACAGCAGCGGCTGCTGGGCGGCGACGCCGTCATCCTGCCGGAAGGACCGGGAGGCGGGAGACGGGAGTCGGGAGAGGTCCGGCCGGCGCCGGCGACACCGCCTCCCCCCACCCGTCTCCCGGTCTCCGATCTCCCCCGCTCTGGGATCTCGTACGATCCCCCCGGCGGCGATCTGTTCAGCGCCGACCCGCTGCACCAGGCGGCCTCGCTCGACGCCGTGGCGACGCTCGTGTCCACCTGCACCAAGTGCCGGCTGTGCGAAGGGCGCCGGCACACCGTGCCGGGCGAGGGACCGCGCGACGCGCGGCTCGTGGTCGTGGGCGAAGGCCCTGGCCGGGTGGAAGACGAAACGGGGCGGCCGTTCGTGGGACCGGCCGGCGAGCTCCTCACGAAAATCCTGGCCGCGATCGAGCTGCGGCGCGAGCAGGTGTTCATCTGCAACGTGGTAAAGTGCCGCCCCCCCGAGAACCGCGTGCCGCAGTACGACGAGATCGCAGCGTGTGTCCCGTACCTGTTCCGCCAGATCGACGTGCTGAAGCCGCAGGTGATTCTCGCCATGGGCGGCACCGCCGCGCAGACGCTGCTCAACACCAAGCAATCGCTGGGTGCGCTCCGCAACCAGATCCACCGGTTTCGGGGCGTTCCGGTTATCGTTACGTACCATCCGGCCGCCCTGCTCCGGAACCCCAATTGGAAGAAACCGACCTGGGATGACGTCCGCATCGCCCGCCGTCTCATCGCCTGAGCGCGAGTTCGCCGGCCGCCAAGCGCCGTGGAGCAACGAAGCAGAGCAGGCGGTGCTCGGCGCCATGCTGCTCGACCAGGATGCGGCCCTCAAGGCCGCCGAAGTGCTCGACGATACGATGTTTTATCGCGAGGGCCACCGGCTGTTGTTTCGCTCCATGATCGCCCTGACCGAACGCGGCGACGTGATCGACCCGGTCACGCTGCGCGACGAGCTGGTGCGCCGCGGGGACCTGGATCGCGCGGGAGGAATGGAGTACATCGGCGCCCTGATCGACGTCGTGCCAACCGCGGCGAACATCGACTACCACGCGCGGATTGTCCGCGACAAGGCGGTGCTGCGCCGGCTGATCGAGGCGGCGACCGCGATCATCCAGGACGCATACGAAGGCCGCACGACCTCGGCGGACCTGCTCGACAACGCGGAGCACCGCGTTTTCCAGGTGGCCCAGCTCAAGCGCGCCGAGGAGTTCATCCGGCTGAAAGAGCTGATCTGGCCGACGATGGAGCGGATCGAGCAGCTCCACACGACGCAGGGAGCGCTCACCGGTGTGGCGAGCGGGTTCACCGACCTGGACCGCCTCACCGCCGGGTTTCAGCGCGGGGATCTCGTCATCCTCGCCGCGCGGCCGTCGATGGGGAAAACGGCGCTGGCGCTCAACGTGGTGCAGCACGCCGCGATCGAGCACAACGTCTCGGTCGCCATCTTTTCGCTGGAGATGTCGAAGGAGCAGCTCGTCCAGCGGCTGCTGTGCTCGGAGGGCCTGGTCGACGCGCAACGGCTGCGCCGCGGCCAGCTGCGCGACGACGATTACCCCAAGCTCGCCCGCGCGGCGGGCCTCTTGGGGACCGCCCCGATCTGGATCGACGACTCCGCCATGCTCACGCCGCTCGCCATGCGCTCCAAGGCGCGCCGGCTCAAGGCCGAGCACGACATCGGCATGGTGATCGTCGACTATCTCCAGATGATGCAGGGGCCCACCGATTCCGAGAGCCGCCAGCAGGAGATCTCGTTCATTTCCCGCTCGCTCAAGGCGCTCGCCAAGGAGCTGGATGTCCCGGTGCTCGCCCTGTCGCAGCTGTCGCGCGCCCCGGAGCAGCGCGGCGGTGATCATCGACGGCCCCAGCTGTCCGACCTGCGCGAATCGGGCGCCATCGAGCAGGATGCCGACGTCGTCTGCTTCATCTATCGGCAGGAGTTCTACGACGGCCCGGTCGACCCCAAGACCAACGAAAGCATCGAGGGGGTGGCCGACCTGATCGTGGGCAAGCAGCGCAACGGGCCCACCGGCACCGTGCGGCTGTTCTTCAAAAAGGAATACACCCGCTTCGACAACTACACCGCGCGCGAGGCGCCCCCGGAGATCGGTCATGGCTAGCGCCCGCTCGGTGTTCCGCTGTACCGACTGCGGCGCGGAACAGCCGAAGTGGGGAGGACGCTGCGACGCGTGCGGGGCGTGGAATACGCTGGCGGAGGAGCCGGTCGGGCGGAACGCCGGAAAGGCGGACCGAGGGAACGCTCTCCCTTCGAACGTTCCACCGGTCCGACTTTCCGACGTGGCCGAGAGCAGGATGGAGCGGTGGAGGACCGGCCTTCCCGAGTTTGACTTCGTGCTGGGTGGCGGGATCGTCCCGGGGTCGGTGGTCCTGGTCGGGGGCGAGCCGGGGATCGGCAAGTCCACCCTGCTGTTGCAGTGCGCGGCCCGGCTCGAGCAGGCCGGGATCGCCACGCTGTACGTCTCGGGCGAAGAGTCCCCCGACCAGGTGCGACTCCGCGCCGACCGGCTCACGGTCGACGCCGGCCGCGTGCACGTGCTGGGCGAGACGCGGCTCGAGGCGGTGCTGCATCACGCGCAGGCGCTCGGCAGCCGGGTCGTCTTCGTCGACTCGATCCAGACGACCTACACCGAGGAGCTGGAAGGAGCGCCCGGGAACGTGGGCCAGGTGCGCGACTGTGCCGCGCGGCTCATGCGCTTCGCCAAGGAGGCGGGGCCCGCCGTGTTCCTCGTGGGCCACGTCACCAAGGGCGGCGGAATCGCCGGACCGAAAACGCTCGAGCACATCGTCGACACCGTGCTGTACTTCGAGGGCGAGAGCACGCTCGATCACCGCATCCTGCGGGCGGTCAAGAACCGCTTCGGCTCCGTGGACGAGATCGGCGTGTTCGAGATGACGGGCGCGGGACTCGAGCCGGTGGCGGACCCGGCCGCGGCCTTCCTCGCGGGTCGGGCGACCGGCGTCTCCGGCTCCGCCGTGACCGCGCTGATGGAAGGGACGCGACCCATGCTGGTCGAAATCCAGGCGCTCGCCTCGAAGAGCGGGTTCGGCACCCCGCAGCGCGTCGCTACGGGACTCGACCACCGCCGGCTCGCCGTCCTGCTCGCGGTGCTCGAGCGCCGCGGCGGCGTGCCGTTCGCCGCGCTGGACGTGTTCGTCAACGTGACCGGCGGCGTGCGGCTGCTCGAGCCGTCGAGCGACTTGGCCGTGACCGCCGCGCTGCTGTCGAGCGTGCGCGACCGGCCGCTGCCGGCCGACGCGCTCTTCCTGGGCGAGGTGGGGTTGGGTGGGGAGGTCCGACCGGTGGCGGGGGTGGAGCGCCGGCTGGCGGAAGCGGCCCGTCAGGGGTTCGGGCGCGTCTTCCTGTCGGCCCGCTCGCGCGGGAGCGCCGCCGGCCTCGACGTGGTCGCGGTGGATGGGATCGGTGACCTCGCCCGTCGCCTCGCCGCCTGACGTCGGCGTGGTGATCGTCGCCGCAGGCGCCGGAGTCCGCGCCGGCCCGGGCGAGCCGAAGCAGTTCCGTCCGATCCATGGCGTCCCGATGCTGCTGCGGACGCTGCGACCCTTCACGTCACACCCCGCGGTGAGCCAGGTGGTCGTTGCGGTACCCGCCGGCTTCGCCGAGCGCCCGCCGGAGTGGCTGGGCAAGCTCCTGGGCGACCGCCTGTGCCTCGTGCCGGGCGGCGCCGCCCGGGCCCAATCGGTGCGGGCGGGGTTGCGTGCCCTGCCGCCGGGCGCCAGCGTCGTGCTGGTGCACGACGGCGCCCGGCCGTTCGTCAGTCGCGAGACGATCGACAGCGTGATCACGCGCGCACGCACCGGCGTGGGCGCCGTAGCGGCGGTGCCGCTGCACGACACAATCAAGGAAGTCGCGGACGATCGTATCACCAGAACCGTCGCGAGGGAGCGTCTGTGGCGCGCGCAGACGCCGCAGGGGTTCCCGCGCGGCATGATCGACGAGGCGTACGCCCGGCTGCGGAAGGAAGACCCCGCCCCGACCGACGATGCAGAGCTGTGCGAGCGCGCCGGGTTCGCGGTCCATGTTATTCCCGATACCCCGCACAATCTCAAGGTCACGACGGCGGACGACTTCCGCATCGCCGAGGCGTTGGCGCGTGAGCGGCGGTGAACCCGATTCCGTTCGGCACGGCCGAACAGGTCGAGGCGGCCCTCGAGCCCGCGGTTGCCCACCTGCGCTCGGGCGGGTTGATCGCCTACCCGACCGAAACGGTGTACGGCGTGGGCTCCCGGCCGCTCGCCGCCGACGTCGCCGCGCTGCAACGCCTCAAGGGGCGGCGGCCGGACAAGCCGTTCCTCTTGTTGGTGAGCCACCGCGACATGGCCGAAGCGCAGGGCCTCGCGTTCAACGCCGCGGCCAGCGCGCTGGCCCGCGCGTTCTGGCCCGGCCCGCTGTCGCTCGTGCTCCCCGGCGGCAGCGGCCGACTGCCCGACCTGCTGCGCGGCCCGGAGGGGGGGATCGCCGTGCGCTGGACGTCGCACCGCGGGATGGCGCGGCTGGTGCAGGCCCTGGGGGAGCCGGTAACGTCCACGTCGGCGAATCTGCCGGGGCAGCCGCCGGCGCCCGGGGCCGCCGCGATCACGCGCGATTTCGCGGCCGCCGTCGCGGCCGGTACGCTGCTGGTGCTGGACGGGGGCGTGTTGGGGAACTCCCCCCCCTCGACCGTGGTTGACTGCACGCAACCCGCGCCCCGGCTGGTGCGCGAAGGCGCCCTGACGCTCGCCGAGCTGCGGCGCGCCGTGGGGCGACTGGCACCGTGATGGAGCACACGAAAACGAAGCGGATCCTCCTCGTCTGCACCGGCAACATCTGCCGCAGCCCACTGGCCGCGGCGCTGCTGCAGCGCGCCCTGGCGCAGCGCGGCATCGACGGCCTCGACGTGGCGTCGGCCGGGACCGGGGCGTGGGACGGCGCGCCCGTGTCCGAGGGCGCGTATCTCGTGGGGCTGGAGCGCGGGCTCGACCTCTCGGCGCACCGCGCCCGCCTGCTCACGCGGGAGCTGGTCGAGGAGGTGGATCTCATCCTCACCATGGCGCGTCATCACCGGGCGCGAGTCGACGAGCTGGGCGGGGAGAGCCACGTCTTTGTGCTGGGCGAATACGCCGGGCGCGAGGGCGACGCCGCGGAGGTGAGCGACCCGTTCGGAGGCGACCTCGAGGTCTACCGCGACACCTGCGTCGAGCTCGAGGCCCTCATCGACACGGCGGTGGAGCGGATCGTGAAAGAGTTTGCGAGCGGTGGAAATCAGCGCTAGCACGCGGCTGCTCGCGGTGATCGGCGATCCGGTCACCCATTCGCTGTCCCCCGTCATGCACAACGCCGCGCTCCGCGCCCTCGGCCTCGACGCCGTGTACGTGGCGCTGCCGACGCCCGCGGAAGCGCTCCCGCCCGTGCTCGCCGCCCTGGCGGCCGTCGGCGGGTCGGGGAACGTCACGGTCCCCCACAAGGAAGCGGCGGAACGATGCATGGCGCGCAAAACGGATCTGTGCGCCCGCGTGGGCGCGTGCAATACGTTCTGGACCGAGCACGGCGAGCTGGTCGGCGACAACACCGACGTCCCGGGCGTGCTCGCGTGTCTCAAGCAGCTCGGGGTCGACGGCGCCCGCTGCTGGCTGCTCGTCGGCACCGGGGGCGCCGCGCGTGCGGTGGCCATTGCCGCGGCCGAGCTGCGGGCGGAGGTGCACGTGCTGTCACGCGACGCGGCGCGCGCTCAGCGCTTCGCCGACTGGGCCAAGAGCCGTGGGGCGCCGGTGCAGCCGGCGCGCGGCGCGCTCGAGCCCGAGGTCGCTATCAACGCCACGCCGCTGGGCCTCAAGGAGACCGATCCGTTGCCGCTCGATCCCGCGCGGGCCGAGCGACTCGCGGCGGCGCTCGACCTCGTGTACCGGCGCGGCGGGACCCGGTGGGTGCGCGCCCTGCGCGCCGCGGGTATCCCCGCCCACGACGGGCGCGAGATGCTGGTCCAGCAGGGCGTCGCCGCGTTCGGTCGCTTCTTTCCCGGTCACCCCGCTCCGGTGGAGGTCATGCGGGCCGCGGTGAACCATGCGCTCCGTGCGTGAGGCGATCGAGCAGCTGCTCCTCCCGACGGAGTGCGCCCTCTGCCACGCCCTGCTGTCGTACGCCCGCTCCGATCGGGTCGTGTGCGACGTGTGCCGCCATCGCTGGCGGGCCGTTCGGCCCCCCTGGTGCGAGCGCTGCGGCCAGCCAGAGCCGCACTTCGGGCCCTGCCGGTTGTGCGCCGACTGGCCCGGCGCGTTGCGCGTCGTGCGGTCGGCGGTGTGGCTCGAGGCCGGAGCGCGCGACGCGGTGCACGCCCTCAAGTACGGGGCGCTGGGGCGCATCGCCGACCACTTGGCCGACGCCGTCGCGGGGATCGTGTTGCCGGGGCGCGATTCGGCCTGGCTCGTGCCGGTGCCGCTCGGCCGGCAACGCTTGCGGGAACGCGGCTATAACCAGAGCGAGCGGCTGGCGCGCGCGCTGGCGCAGCGCTGGCGCCGACCCGTGGTAGACCTGCTCACGCGGGTGCGGGAGACGGCGACCCAGACGGCGTTGACACCGCAGGCGCGACTGGCGAATGTGGCGGGGGCGTTTGCGGCACGACGCACGGCCTCGGGTGGACCGACCCCGGGCCCACGGCCCGGGGTTCCTGGAGCCCCGAGGCATGGCCTCGGGGTTGGTCTACCCGAGCGGCCGCTCGTGCTCGTCGACGACGTCTTCACCACCGGGGCCACGCTCGCCGAGGCCGCACGGGCCTTGGAGCAGGCCGGCGCCGGCACCGTGCTGGGCGTGACGTTCGGGCGAGCGACTCTTCCGGATTTCACCTAAGGAGCAGCGATGGCGGTTCGTGTGGGCATCAACGGGTTCGGGCGGATCGGGCGCAACGTGCTGCGGGCCGCGGTCCAGATGAAACAGTCGGGGCTCGAGTTCGTCGCGGTGAACGACATCACCGATACGAAGACGCTCGCGCACTTGCTCAAGTATGACTCGGTCCACGGCCGATTCGGGGGCACGGTGGAGGCCCGGGGCGACGCGATCGTGGTGAACGGCCAGCCGATCAAGGTGTCGGCCATCAAGGAACCGGACAAGCTTCCCTGGAAGGACTTGGGCGTCGAGCTCGTGCTGGAGAGCACGGGCCGATTCACCGACCGCGACGCCGCCGCCAAGCACCTCACCGCCGGCGCCAAGAAGGTGGTGATCTCCGCGCCCGCCAAGGGCGAGGACATCACGATCGTGATGGGAGTGAACCACCGGAAGTACGACCCCGCGAAGCATCACGTCATTTCCAACGCCTCCTGCACGACGAACTGTCTCGTACCCGTGGTGAAGGTCGTCCTGGACCACTGGGGCTTCCGCCACGGCTACATGGTGACGGTGCACAGCTACACCAACGACCAGCAGATCCTCGACCTCCCCCACAAAGACCTGCGGCGCGCCCGCGCGGCGGCGCTGAACATCATTCCCACCACCACCGGCGCGGCCAAGGCCACGGGCCTGGTGATCCCGGAGGTCAAGGGGAAGATCGACGGCATCGCCCTGCGGGTGCCCACACCCGACGTCTCGTTCGTGGATCTAACGGCCGAGGTGGAAAAGGCCGCGACCGTCGAGCAGGTGAACGGCGCGTTCAAAGAGGCTGCGGGCTCGAGTCTCAAGGGGATTCTCGACGTGAGCGACGAGCCGCTCGTCTCGAGCGATTACATCGGGAGCCTGTACTCGAGCGTCGTGGACGGGCTGTCCACGAACGTGATCGACGGGACGCTCGTGCACGTGTCGTCCTGGTACGACAACGAGATGGGCTACTCGGCCCGCTGCGTCGATCTGCTCGCCTACATCGCCGGCAAGTGACGAAGCGCCGTCTGCGGGACCTCCCACCCGAGGCCCTGGATGGCAGACGCGCCCTCGTGCGCGTGGATTTCAACGTGCCGCTCAAGAACGGCCGCGTCGCGGACGAGACCCGTCTCAAGGCCGCGCTGCCCACGATCGAGTACCTGCGCGGCAAGGGTGCGCGGGTCGTGCTGCTGTCGCACCTCGGTCGTCCCAAGGGTCCCGACCCCAAGCTGTCGCTCCAGCTGATCACGCGGGACCTGGAGCGGCTGCTCGGGACCCCGATCGAGTTCATCCCTGATCCGCAAGCCGGCGCCGCCGCCACGCGGCGGCTCCCGCGGGGGGGCGTCGCGCTCGTCGAGAACACCCGGTTCTGGACAGGCGAGGAGGCCAACGATCCCGCGCTCGCCGCGACGCTCGCGACGCTGGGAGACTTCTACGTGAACGACGCGTTCGGCTCGGCCCACCGCGCGCACGCCTCCACCGAAGCCGTCGCCCATCTGCTCAAGCCCGCCGTCGCGGGCTTCCTGATGGAGCAGGAGCTGCGCTACCTGGGCGACGCGCTCGACCAGCCGCGGCGACCGTTCCTCGCCGTGCTGGGGGGCGCCAAGATCTCGGGCAAGATCGACGTGATCGAAGCGTTGTTGCCGCGGGTGGACCAGATCCTCATCGGCGGCGCGATGGCGAGCACGTTCTTCCTCGCGATCGGGTTCGGCGTGGGCGGCTCGCTGGTGGAGCGCGACAAGGAAGACGTCGCCAAGACGCTCCTCGCCAAGGCGGGCGCAAAGCTGATCCTGCCGCGTGGGGCAGTCGTCGCGCCCAGCCTCGAGCGCGCCGCCGAGCGGCGCGAGGTCCCGAGCGACCGCGTCCCGGCCGGGTACGCCATCTTCGACATCGACGAGACCACCCGGCTCGACTTCCGTGCTCGCATCCTCCAGGCCCGGACGATCTTCTGGAACGGCCCCATGGGCGTGTTCGAGACGCCGCCGTTCGACGCGGGCACGAGGAGCGTCGCCGAGGCCATGGTCGACGCGGGGAAACGCGGCGCCGTGACCGTAGTGGGCGGCGGCGATTCTGCGGCCGCCGTCGCCGGCCTGGAGCACGCGTTCACCCACGTCTCCACCGGCGGCGGCGCGTCGCTCGAGTTCCTGGAGGGCAAGCCGCTCCCGGGCGTGATGGCGCTCGAGGACGCGTGAGCCGACCCCTCTGGTTCGCCGCCAATTGGAAGATGAACCTCGGCCCGGACGAGGCACGTGCGTACTTCAAGACGTTCCGGGCGCGCTACCACCCGCGCGAGCAGTGCGAGGTATGGTTCTTTCCGCCCGCCGTGTCGCTCGAGGCGGCGGCGCACGCCGCGCGCGAGCGCGCCGACCTGGTGGTCGGCGCCCAGGACATCCACTGGGAGCCCAAAGGGGCCTTCACCGGGGCCGTGTCCGGCCCGCTCGTCGCCCAGGCGGGCGCCACGGCGACTCTCATCGGCCACTCGGAGCGCCGCCACGTCTTCGGCGAGACCGACGAAGACACTCGGAAGAAGGTCGCCGCGGCCCTGGCGGCCGGCCTCGCTCCCATGCTGTGCGTCGGCGAAACGCTCGCCGAGCGGGAGGCGGGGAACACGCTCGCTGTCGTGACGCGGCAGCTGGCGGGCGCGCTGGGCGGGCTGGACGGAGGGAAGCTCGGCCAGATCACGACGGCCTACGAGCCGGTGTGGGCGATCGGCACAGGCAGGAATGCCACGCCTCGGGACGCCGCACAAGTGCACCGCGAGATCCGCGCGTGGCTCGCCGCCCGCGGCAGGACGCGGGCCCGCGTGGTGTACGGCGGCAGCGTGAATCTCAAGAACGTCGCCGAGCTGCTCGCCGAGCCGGAGCTCGACGGCGTGCTCGTCGGCGGCGCGTCGCTCGATCCCGCGAGCTGGGCCGAGCTTGTGCAAACCGGCGCGGCCTAGGTATTATCCGCCCGCGCGCATGTACGGCTTCCTGGTCGGCGTTCTCATCCTCGACTCGCTCGTGCTGACGACGGCCATCCTGCTGCAGGCGGGGCAGGGGGGTGGGCTTGCATCGCTCGGCGGGGGTGCTGGCACCGAGCAGTTCATGGGCGGCAGGCAGGCGACGACCCTGCTCACCAAGCTCACGTGGTGGTCGGCGGCGATCTTTCTGTTCCTCTCGCTCGTGCTCGCGATCCTATCCGCGCAGACCAGCGCCCCGCGCTCGGTGATCGACACGACCGCGCCGCCGCCGGCTCCGGTGCTCCCCACGCCGCTGCCGCTGCAATCCACGCCGCAGCAGACGCCGGCGCCGCAGGCTCCCCCCCCACCGCCCTCCAATCCGTCGTCCGGCCGGAGACCTCCTGATCGCTGAGCGTCCCCCGGCCTACGTGCTGCTCGAGGACGGAGCCTGGTTCCCGGGTACCGCGCCCATCCCGTTTGAACAGACGTACGCCGAAGTCGTCTTCACCACCAACCTGTCCGGCTACCAAGAGGTCTTCACCGACCCGTCGTATCTCGGGCAGATCGTAGTGATGACGGCACCCATGATCGGCAACTACGGCATCAATCCAGAGGACGTAGAGTCCGACCGGCCGCGCGTGGCCGGCGTGGTGGTGCGCGAGCTGTCGCTCAAGCCGTCCAACTGGCGATCGACGGGAGCGCTCGCCGACTGGCTGGCGGAGGCCCGCGTGCCGATCGTCGAGGACGTCGACACGCGTCAGCTCACGCGCCACATTCGCTCCAAAGGCGCGATGCGCGGCGCGGTCGCACAGGGCGAGCAACCGAGCGACGACGTGCGCGCCGCGCTCGCCGCGAGTCCCTCGATGGACGGCCTCGACCTCGCGACGCACGCGACCGTCGCGCAGCAATACCGTGAAGGGCCGGCCGACGCCCGCCGCCACATCGTCGCGTACGACTACGGGATGAAGCGCAACATCGTGCGGTTGTTCGTGCAGCATGGCTGCCGCGTCACGATCGTGCCGGCGGCGACCTCGGCCGCGGAAGTGCGCGAGCTCGAGCCCGACGGTCTGTTTCTCTCGAACGGGCCCGGCGATCCGGCCGCGGTAACGTACGCGATCGCGACGCTGCGCGAATTGGCCGACGGCACGCTGCCGATCTTCGGGATTTGTCTCGGTCACCAACTGCTCGGCCTCGCGCTGGGTGGCGAGACGGTGAAACTGCCGTACGGGCATCGGGGGGGCAACCATCCGGTGCGCGATCTTGCGACAGGACAAGTACTTATAACGTCGCAGAACCACGGTTTTGCGGTGCGCGGCGACACAGCAGGCGTTCCGGGCGCGAAGGCGCTTGAAGTGACCCATCTCAACCTCAATGACGGTACCGTCGAAGGCGTGAAGCACCGGGAGTACCCGATTTTCGCGGTACAGTACCATCCGGAGGCCTCGCCCGGTCCGCACGACGCCCAAGGGCACTTCCAGCAGTTCCTCCAAGCTCTTGACACACAATAGGTAAGCCCGTATGTTGGCCCCTCGTCTTGACTGCCCTTGGGCCCTGCAAGGGGGACGGATGACGAAGGCCGACCTGGTCGAGAAGGTCACCGCACAAATCGCACGCACCGCTGGTCCCCTGATTTCCAAGAAGGACTGCGCGCGCGTCGTTGACTCCTTTCTCGACGCCGTGAAAGCCGCGCTCGCCGAGCAGCATAACATTGAGATACGCGGGTTTGGGACCTTCAAGATCCGGCAGCGCAAGACGCGCATGGCCCGCAACCCGCGCACCGGCGACCCGGTGGAGGTCGCCGCCCGCCCCGTCCCGGTGTTCAAGCCCAGCAAGGAGTTGCGCGCGATGGTAGCGGAGGCGAGCGAGAAGGTGACGCCCTGACGCGCTCGCTGGCGCGCAGGCCGCGGCCCGGACTAACCGTCTGGGCCGCTTTGTTTTGCACGGGGTACTGATCCCTCACACCACTCGCGGAGCTCGCCCAAGTGCGTCAGCTCGTCGCCCTGCTCATCGCCATCCCGCTGTCCGCGCAAACCGTCAACTACGAAGTGTCCGTCCCGTCGCCCGCCGCCCAGCTGTTCCACGTGAAGGCCGAGTTTCCGGCCCGCGGACGCGACACGCTGTACCTGTCGTTGCCGGCGTGGAGTCCGGGCGCCTACGAGATCCAGAACTACGCGCGCTACGTGCGGCACTTCGGCGCGAAGAACCCCGCGGGCCAGACGCTGTTCTGGGATCGCTTCGACAAGGACACATGGCGCGTCACCACCGGCCGGAGCGATCGCGTAACGGTCGAATTCGACTACCTGGCCGACACGGTCGACCTGTCGCTCGCGCGGATCAACGGTGAGTTCGGCCAATTCCTCGGCACGAATCTGTTTCTGTACGAAGAAGGGCAGCTGCAGCGCCCCGCGCAGCTGCGGTTCGCCCTGCCCGCGGGCTGGCAGGTGACGACCGCGCTGGCGGGATCGGGAACGGGGCCGTACAGCGCATCCGATTATCACGAGCTGGCGGACGCGGAAACGTTCGTCGGCAAGTACAGCCTCGACTCAGTGCAGGTCGACGGCAAGTGGATCCGGATCGCCGTCTGGCCGGCCGACGCCTACACAGCCGCCGTCGCCCGCAACATGCGGAGCGACGTCGAGCGGATCGCGAAGACCGAGAACGGGCTGATGGGCGGGCCGCCGTACGAGAACTACACGGTGTTCTTCAACGTGATCCGGGAGCCGATCAACTTCGGCGGCGGGCTGGAGCACAGTGCGGCGCAGTTCGACATCATGCCGCAAGGCGCGTTTGCGGACGCGGCGGGCAACTTCGGGGACTTCATGGTGCCGCTCATGTCCCACGAGTATTTCCACTTGTGGAACGTCAAGCGGATCCGCCCTGCCGAGATGTGGCCGTACGACTATCACGGCGAGCAATACACGCCGCTCTTGTGGTGGTCGGAGGGCGTGACCGACTACTACGCCGATCTCACCAACGTGCGGTCCGGACTGTGGACGCCCGAGCAGTTCCTGAACAACGCCGTGAAAGACATGCAGGAGGTGGAGTCGGCGCCGGAGCCGTGGAGCGAGGAAGACGGCAGCGCCGCGACGTGGATCAACGAAGTTTTCGTCAACAGCTCTCAGCTCTACTATCCCAAAGGGGCCCTCACCGGAATGCTGCTCGACGTCTCGATCCGGGACGCGACCGACAACAAGAGCAGCCTGGACGACGTGATGCGGGCGCTGTACACGCGGTTTTACCAGAAGCACAAGGGCTTCGGCACCGCCGATCTGCTCGGGCTGTTGCGGGAGTTCGGCGCGCCCGACGTGGACGGGTTCTACCAGCGCTACATCAACGGCCGGGAGCCGCTACCCTACGAGAGCGTGTTGCCCAAGGCCGGGGTCGCCGTCGTCCGGAAAACCAGCTCGGTCCCGTTCCTCGGCGTGAACGCCCAGCCGAACGAGCACGGCAAGCTGGTGGTGCGGGACATCGTCCCCGGAAGCGCCGCCGAGGTCGCGGGCTTGGCACCCGGGGACGAGCTACTGAAGGTGGGGGACATCGAGACGCGGCCCGAGGGCGACTGGGCGTCGACCTTCCGGCAGCAGTACCGCGGCAAGGCGGGTGCGCCACTCACGATCGTGGCGCAACGCGGCGGTCAGACCGTCACGCTCACGACCCAGGTGCGCGAGCGCACCAGCACGGCGTTCACGCTCACGCCGGCGGCCGCCGCGACCCCGAAGCAGACGAAGCTGTGGCGGGGCCTCACGACCGGTTCCACGGGCGGCTGAGGAGGGCTATCTTCTCAGGCGACATGGCGCCTCAAACTCCGTCCGGCACGATTCGCGTGCGCTTTTTCGCCCGCTATGCGGAGCTCGTGGGGCGGGCCGAAGCCGCGGTGGCGGTGCCGCTTCCCGCCACGGTCGGCGATGTGGTGCGGCGCGTACGGGACCAGCTACCCGGAGCGCACGACATCCCGGAGCGCCCGCTCACCGCCGTGAACCTGCGGCACGTGAAGCTGGACGCCAGCGTGCGGGACGGGGATGAAGTGGCGCTGCTGCCGCCGATCGCGGGAGGGTGAATGAGGCAAGCCACAGGGCCCATGACAGCGTCCCTTTCCCAGGCTAAAGCCTGGGCTCGGCGAATCACTGTCCTTAAGGACAGTGCAGTGCCGAGCACACCCTTCAGGGTGTGAAACACGGGGGCTGTCCGTGTATCTCACCCGCTCTTCCATTCCCCTCGACGCCCTGCTCGCCGAGGTCTCCTCTCCCGAGTGCGGCGGCACATGCGTGTTTCTCGGCACGGTCCGCGACGGCCCGGAGGAGCACGGCGTGACCGCGATCGAGTACTCCGCTTACGAGGAGATGGTCGAGGGGGAGCTGGGTCGCATCGTCGCGGAGGTGGGGGAGCGCTGGGCCGGCGCCCGGGTCGCCCTGCGGCACCGGCTGGGGCTGATCCCGGTGGGCGAGGCAAGCATCGCGATCGTCACGGCGGCGCCGCACCGCGCGCAGGCGTTCGAGGCGTGTCGCTACGTGATCGAAGAGGTGAAGCGGCGCGTGCCCGTCTGGAAAAAGGAGCTGCGCGCGGATGGAACCGAGGTGTGGGTGGACCCCTCCGGCCGTCCAACTACGAGACCCGCCCATGTCTGACCTGCTCCGCGACACGTTCGGTCGCCCGCTCGCGAGCCTGCGGATCTCGGTCACCGACCGCTGCAACATGCGGTGCCGCTACTGCATGCCCGAGGACGACTATGTCTGGCTGCCGCGCGAGTCGATCCTCACGTTCGAGGAGATCGCGCGGCTGGTGGGCGTGTTCGCCGGGCTGGGGGTGCACAAGGTCCGGCTCACCGGCGGGGAGCCGCTGCTGCGGCACGACCTCCCCACCCTGGTCGAGATGATCGCCCGCAACGCGCGGATTGGTGACCTCGCCCTGACCACGAACGGGGTGCTCCTCGCAAAGCACGCCGCCGCCCTGCGGGCGGCGGGCCTGCAACGGGCGACCGTGAGCCTCGACACGCTGCGCCCCGAGCGCATGCTCGCGTTCGCGAAGAGCGCGCGGCACGCCGACGTGCTCGAGGGTATCGTCGCGGCGCAACGGGCGGGCTTCGCCCGGCTCAAGCTCAATGCGGTCGTGATCCGGGGATTCAACGGCGACGAGCTGGCAGATCTGATCGAGTTCGCCCGCGTTCATGACGCCGAGGTGCGGTTCATCGAGTACATGGACGTGGGTGGCGCGACACGCTGGTCAATGGAGCAGGTCGTGCCGCAGCGCGAGATGCTCGAGGTGCTGGCCCGGCGCTACGGGGCGATCGAGCCGATTGCGGCTGATGGGCGCGCCCCCGCCGAACGATTTCGGCTTGCCGATGGGACGACCTTCGGCATCATCGCCTCGACCACCGCGCCATTTTGCCGCGCCTGCGACCGCAGCCGGCTCACGGCCGACGGCACCTGGTTGTTGTGCCTGTACGCGAGGAGCGGGGTCGATCTGCGCGAGCGGCTGCGCACGGGAGCGACGGACGCTGAGCTCGCCGCGCTGCTGCGCGAGACGTGGCAGCACCGCGCCGACCGTGGCGCGGAAGAGCGGCTGGCGGTCCGGGACCGCGGCGCGCTGTACGCGATCGCGGCCCTGCGCGCCGACCCACACCGCGAGATGCATACCCGGGGCGGCTGACCACCGTCCGGTCACCTCAGGACTCCCGCATGCTCAACAAGATCACGGTCGTCGGCGCCGGCAACGTCGGCGCCACCGCCGCCCAACGCCTGGCCGAACAGGAGCTCGCCCGGCGCGTCGTCCTCGTGGACGTGATCGAGGGCGTGCCCCAAGGCAAGGCGCTCGACCAGTGGGAGTCCGCGCCCATCGAGGGGTTCGACACGCGCGTGATCGGCGCCAACGACTACGCCCCGGCGGCGGGGAGCGAGCTCGTCGTCGTCACGGCGGGCATCGCCCGCAAGCCGGGCATGAGCCGCGACGACCTGGTCCGCACCAACGCCGACATCGTCAAACAGGTCTCCCTCGAGATCAAGCAGCACTGCCCCCAGGCGATTGTCGTCGTCGTGTCGAACCCACTCGACGTGATGTGCTGGGTGACGAAGCAAGTGACGGGCTTCCGGCGCGAGCGCGTGTTCGGTATGGCCGGCGTGCTCGACACGGCGCGCTACCGCGCCTTCCTGGCCGAGGCGTTGGATGTCTCGGTCGAGGACATCCAGGCGATGGTGCTGGGCGGCCACGGCGACACGATGGTGCCGCTCGTCTCCTACACCACCGTCTCGGGCATCCCGGTCAGTCAGCTGCTCGACCAGGCGACGCTCGCTAAGATCGTCGACCGCACCCGCAACGGCGGCGCGGAGATCGTGAGCTTTCTGAAGACGGGCTCGGCGTACTACGCGCCGTCGGCCGCGGTCGTGCAGATGGTCGCGGCGATCGTGCGCGACAAGAAGCGGGTGCTCCCGTGCGCCGCATGGCTCGAGGGTGAGTACGGGCTCTCGGGAATCTACTGCGGCGTGCCGTGCAAGCTGGGGCGCAAGGGACTCGAAGAGATTCTGGAGGTGAAGCTCACGGCGGACGAGCAAGCGGCGTTGCAGAAGTCGGCGGATGCCGTGAAGGAGACGATGGCGGCGGTGAAACTATAGAAAAGTGCCCCTAATGTAGTCCCGATTCAACCTCGCAATGAAGTCGATCGAGATCTCCTTCGGGCACGCCGCCATGCACTCGCCGTGGTTCGAGCAGGCGCCGAAGCCTTCCGCGTCCATCTGCGCCACGAGCTGCATTACGCGGGCGTCGCGCTCGGGTTGCCCCTGGGGTAAGAGGCCGAGGTGGGAGACCTTCGCCGCGACGAACAGCATGGCGGACGCGTTCGGGCACGCCGCCACGCACGCGCCGCAGCCGATGCACGCCGCGGCGTCCATCGCCAGATCGGCGGCAGGCTTCGGCACGAGGATCGAGTTCGCCTCGGGCGCGCTGCCGGTGCGCGCCGTGATGAACCCCCCGGCCTGCACGATGCGATCGAAGGCCGCGCGGTCTACCACGAGGTCCTTGACGATCGGGAACGCGCGCGCCCGCCACGGCTCGATCCAGATTTCGGCGCCGTCGGCGAAGTGCCGCAGGTGCAGCTGGCACGCCGTCGTGGCACGCTGGGGGCCGTGGGGCCGCCCGTTGATCACCATGCCGCACGCGCCGCAGATCCCTTCGCGACAGTCATGATCGAATGCGATCGGCTCCTCTTTGCGCGCGATGAGCTGCTGGTTCAGCACGTCGAGCAGCTCCAGAAACGACATGTCAGGGCTCCCGTCCGGCACGTCGTAGCGGACGAACCGCCCCCGCGCGCTCGGGCCCGCCTGGCGCCACACGTGGAGCGTGAGCTTCACTTGTAGCTCCGCTGCGAGAGATGCACCGCCTCGAACGCGAGCGGCTCGCGGTGCAGCACCGGGGCCTTCCCGACGCCGGTGAACTCCCAGGCCGCGACATGGCTGAAGCGCGCGTCGTCGCGCTTCGCCTCCCCCTCGGGCGTCTGGTACTCCTCACGAAAATGGCAGCCGCACGACTCCTCCCGCTCGAGGGCGTCGTGGCACATCAGCTCGGCGAACTCGAAGAAGTCCGCAACGCGCCCGGCGTGCTCGAGCGACTGGTTCAGGTCCTCGCCCCGCCCGCCGACGTACACGTCCTGCCAGAATTCCTCGCGCAGCACACAGATCCGCTGAATCGCCTCCTTCAAGCCCGCGGCGTTGCGGGACATGCCGCAGCGGTCCCACATGAGACGGCCCAGCTCGCGGTGAAACGTGTCGACGCTGCGGCGGCCGTTCACTAGGAGGAGCCGGCGCGTGCGCTCGGCCACCTCGGTCTCGGTCTGCCGCGCCGCCGCGTGACCCGCGTCGACCTTGGGGAGCTTCGCCTGGGCGAGGTAGTCGCCGATCGTATAGGGAAGAACGAAGTAGCCGTCGGCGAGCCCCTGCATCAGCGCGCTCGCGCCGAGGCGGTTGGCGCCATGGTCGGAGAAATTGGCCTCGCCGATCGCGTACAGCCCCTCGACCGTGCTCATCAGATTGTAGTCCACCCACAGCCCGCCCATCGTGTAGTGCGGGGCGGGGTAGATGCGCATCGGGACCACGTAGGGGTTCTCACCCGTGATGCGCTGGTACATCTCGAACAGGTTGCCGTAGCGCTCGGCGATCACCGGCCGGCCGAGGCGCCGGATCGCGTCCCGGAGGTCGAGATAGACGCCGTGCCCGCCCGGGCCCACGCCGCGGCCCTCGTCGCACACCTCTTTGGCGCGCCGCGAGGCGATGTCGCGCGGCGCCAGGTTCCCGAAGCTCGGGTACAGCCGCTCGAGGTAGTAGTCGCGCTCGTTCTCGGGAATCTGGTCCGGCGGACGCTGGTCGCCGCGCTGTCTCGGCACCCAGATGCGACCGTCGTTGCGGAGCGACTCACTCATCAGCGTGAGCTTGGACTGGTGGGGGCCGGTGACGGGGATGCAGGTGGGGTGAATCTGGGTGAAGCACGGGTTCGCGAACGCCGCGCCGCGCTTGTGGGCCCGCCAGATGGCGGTCACGTTGCAGCCCTTCGCGTTGGTGGAGAGGTAGTAGACGTTCGCATAGCCGCCGGTGGCGAGCACGACGGCGTCGGCGGTGTGGGTGGCGAGCGTCCCATCCACCAGGCTGCGCGTCACGATGCCGCGCGCCCGCCCATCGATCACGACGACGTCGAGCAGCTCCGTGCGCGGGTACATCCGCACCTTGCCGGCCGCGATCTGGCACGACAGCGCCTGGTAGGCGCCGAGCAGCAGCTGCTGGCCCGTCTGGCCGCGCGCGTAGAAGGTGCGCGACACCTGCACCCCGCCGAAGGAGCGATTGGCGAGCAGGCCACCGTACTCGCGCGCGAACGGCACGCCCTGGGCCACGCACTGGTCGATGATGTCGACGCTGATCTGGGCCAGCCGATAGACGTTCGCTTCGCGGGACCGGAAGTCGCCGCCCTTGACCGTATCGTAGAACAGCCGGAACACGGAATCGCCGTCGTTCTGGTAGTTCTTCGCCGCGTTGATGCCGCCCTGCGCCGCGATCGAGTGCGCCCGCCGGGGAGAATCCTGGAAGCAGAAACACGACACGTCGTAGCCGAGCTCGGCGAGCGACGCCGCCGCGGAGGCCCCTGCGAGCCCGGAGCCCACGACGATGATGTGGTGCTTCAGCTTGTTGGCCGGGTTGACGAGCCGGATCTCGGCGCGGTGTCGCTCCCACTTGTCGGTGAGCGCGCCGGCGGGAATCTGCGGGCGGAGCTCCACGATCAGCGCAGCCAGCCGGCGAGCACGGCCGCCGGAATCGCGACGTACCCCGCGACGATCGCCGCCGCGATCACGCCGGCCGCGCCGCGGCGCCACCGCTCGGTGGGTGCGCGATGCAGACCCAATGTCTGCAACGCGCTCCACACGCCGTGGTAGACGTGCAGGCCGACGACGACCATCGCGACGCCATAGAACGCCGAGACCGGCCACAGCCGGAAGCTCGCGACGACGTTGTGGTAGGCGTCGCCCGGGATGAAGCTGGGATTCACCCGGCCGAACGTGAAGTCCAGCAGGTGGTAGATCACGTACAGCAGGATGATCACGCCGCCCCAGCGCATCGTGCGGGCGGCATAGGTCGTGTGGGTCGACTCGAGCCGCTGATAGCCGATCGGGCGTGCCCGCCAGCTCGCCCGCGTCACGGCGATCGCCGCCCAGATGTGGGCCCCCAGCGCGAGCAGCAGCACGACCCGGACGACCCACAGCAGCTGGCCGCGCCCCAGGAACGGCGCGCCCACGGTTCTCAATCCCTCGGCGTACGCGTTGAAGTGCTCCGGACCCTGAAATACCTTGAGGTTGCCGAGCAGGTGCCCCACCACGAACAGGAACAGGATCACGCCGCTCGTGGCCATGATCGCCTTCATGCCGATCAGCGAGCGCGCGAGACTCGGCGTGGCCGAGGGCTGAACCGCGAGTGGCTGGGCCATGGAACGGTCGGATGATACCTGCAGTCCGGCCGTGCAAGCAAGCCGGTCGGGGCGTAAACTCCAGCGCCCCGGCTCGTCGTTGCCACCGTCCACGAGGGAGCGTCCGATGGCCATCCGATCTTCGATCATCGTCTCCACCACGTTCGACATACAGGGCCGCCGCATCCGCGAATACAAGGGCGTCGTGCGGGGCCTGATCGTGCGGGCGCCGACCATCACCCAGGGCATCCTCGGCGGCCTGAAGAGCATCATCGGCGGCCAAATCGGCGCCTACACGGAAATGTGCGAACAGGCCCGTCAAACGGCGTACGACCTGATGATCGAGCACGCCCAGCAGCTGGGCGCCAACGCGGTGATCGGGATGAGCTTCGACGCCTCGGAGGTGGCGGCGCGCGCCTCGGCAACCGAAGTGCTCTGCTACGGCACCGCCGTGGTGCTCGAGTAGCGTGGCGCGCCAGGTGCGACCCACCGTCGTCATCGTCGGCGCGGGCTTCGGCGGTCTGCGGGCCGTGCGCGCGCTCCGCAAGGCGCCGGTCCACGTCGTCCTGCTCGACCGGCACAACTACCATCTCTTCCAGCCGCTCCTGTACCAGGTCGCCACGGCCGGCCTCGAGCCCGAGCAGATCGCCAAGCCGGTGCGCGCGATCCTGCGCCGGCAGCCGAACTTCGAGTTCCGGATGGTGGAGGTCACGGGCGTCGACTTCGCGAGCCGGCAGGTCGCGACCGACCGCGGTCCGGTGCCGTACGACTTTCTGATCCTCGCCGTGGGCGGCGAGACGAACTACTTCGGCATAGAGAGCATCGTGCGCCACGGCTTCGGCCTGAAGAGCGTGGTCGAGGCCGTGGCGATCCGTAACCACGTGCTGCGGTGCTTCGAGCGCGCCATGCTCGAGCCTGATGCCGAGCGCCGGCGCGCGCTGCTCACCTTCGTGGTGGTGGGCGGCGGCCCGACGGGCGTGGAGATGGCGGGGGCGCTGTCCGAGCTCATCCGGCTGGTGCTCGTCAAGGACTACCCGCGGCTGAACATCAAGGACGTGCGCGTGTTGCTGCTCGAGGCAACCGACCGGCTGCTCGCGGCGATGCCCGACCGCTTGAGCGAGGCCGCGGCTGAGACGTTGTGGCGCAAGAAGCACGTGGAAGTCCGATTCGGCGCCGCCGTTCAGGACTTCGACGGCGCGCGCATCACGTTGAAGAGCGGGGAAGTGATTCCCGCGCGCACCCTCATCTGGGCCGCGGGCGCCAAAGCGGTTGCGCTCACCGCGACGCTCGGGCTGACGACGGCACGCCAGGGGAGAGTGACGGTGACACCGGAGCTGCAGGCGCCCGATCATCCGGAGGTGTACGTCATCGGCGATGCCGCGTATCTCGAGCACGACGGGGCAGCGCTGCCCATGATGGCGCCGGTCGCGATTCAGATGGCCGAGACGGCGGCGGCGAACATCGTGCGCCGGCTGCGCGACGAGCCGCCGCTCGCGTTTCGCTACAAGGATCCCGGCTCGCTCGCCACGATCGGTCGCAACAACGCGGTCGCTTACCTCGGGGGAGTCGCGTTCAAGGGGTTCGCCGCATGGGTGGTCTGGCTGATCGTGCACATCATCCAGCTCATCGGGTTCCGCAACAAGCTGTTCGTGCTGATGAACTGGGCGTGGGACTACTTCTTCTACGAGCGGGCCGCGCGACTGATCACGAAGGAATGAGGGGGCGCCGAGCGGACGCGGCGCACGACGCCGTCCCAACCACACTCCACGCACCACCGACGCTGCAGCGCGGGGAGCACCCGGTCGAAGAACCGGTTCCGAATCGCCGTCATCTCGCCGGCGCAGTGCGGGCAGAACCTGCCTTGCGGCATCAGCAGGTACGCCACCACCGTGACGATCGCGATCCGCATCACCACGGTGGCGAGCAGGACGACGACGATCAGCATGCTAAATCTTAGTGCGCGCCCCGGCGGGCAGCTACACCTCCGTCACGCTCCCCCGGCTCCCTCGTCCTCCCGCCCCCGCATGAACTCCAGGATACGCCGCTCCAGCTCCGCCAGCTCCACCGGCTTCACGAGGACGCGTTCCCGCGGCACGGGCGTGTTGCCCGGCTCGGCGAGCTGTGAGATGTCCCCCGACAGGAACAACACCCGGGAAGCGAGCGCCGGTCGGGTGTCTTCCAGCGTGGCGAACAGCTCGACCCCGCCCATCCGCGGCATCCGGAGGTCGGCGACGATCACGTCGGCCTCCCCCCCAGCGCCCGCCAAACGCGCCAGCGCCTCCGCCCCGTCTTGCGCCTCGTCCACCCGCGCACCCCGGCGGCTCAAGAACTTGGCCATCGGGCGGCGCACGGCCTCTTCGTCGTCCACGATGAGCACGTGCAGGCCCGCCAGCGACGCGATGGGACGCGGCACGGCTACCGGCTCGGGAGCGGCGGTGGGAGCCGTGGCGGTGGCAGCCGGAGCCGAGGACGTCTCCGCCGGGGCGGCGGGGAGCCATACGACGAAGCGCGCCCCCTTTCCCGGACGGGACTCGAGGGCCAGGTCACCGTCCGCTTCTCGGGCGATCTGACGCGAAATGTAGAGTCCCAGGCCCGTGCCGCGGCGCGCCTTGGTCGTCGCAAAGGGCCGGAACAGCCGCGGCACCATGTCCGCGGGGACACCGTGCGCATTGTCTTCGACCGCGACCGAAACTCGGGCCCCCTGGCACCAGGTATCCACGGTGAGCTCGCGGGGCGGCTTGATCGCACGCAGGGCGTCGATCGCGTTGGACAGGAGATTCACGATCACCTGCTCCAACTTGATCGCGTCGCCTTCGACCGCGACCAGCCCCGGATCCAGGCGCCCGCCCACCGCGATCTCGTCGAGCGCGAACCGGTAGGACACCAGGTCCATGGCGCCGCGCACCACGTCGTTCAAGTTGACGCGCGTGACTTCCCGCTCCGTGACGCGGACGAACCGCAGCAAGCCGCGCAGCAGCTTGGCGGCGCGACGTGCCTGCCGCAGGATCTGGAGCATCTCGGCGCGTTGCGGCTCCGCGAGGGCCGAATCGGCGATGCTGTTCTCCGCGTGCGCCGCGATGGCCATGAGCGGGTTGTTGACCTCGTGGGCCACGCCGGCGAGCAGCTCCCCGGCGGCGGCGAAGCGGCCCTGCTCCTCCGCGCGATCGCGCAGCACGCGCGTCATTTCGTTGAAATGCTGCGCCAGCCTGCCCAGCTCATCGCTGCCGCGAACCGGTACCCCCGCGGTCAGGTCACCTTCAGCAACCCGGGCGAGCCCGGCTTCGAGCTCCGCGAGCGGCCGCCACACGCGCCGGCGCACCAGGTAGACCGCGGGAGCCACGCCCAAGGCGCCGAGGGCGAGCCAGAAGATCGCATCGCGCAGCACCTCGCCCGCCGCGAGCTGGAGCGCCTGTTGTCGATCCACCAGGTCGCGCCGCGCCTGCTGACGTGCCGCGAGCATTTGTTGGTCGGCGATCTGTGTGAGACTGTCGAGCGTGCGGATCCGCCGGGCGGCCCCGGTCCGTGCACCAGCGCGCTCCAGCAGCGCCACGTCCTCGGCCAGCGCGCTCGCCACTCGGGACACCGCCTCTTCGGACCGCCCCAGCGGCACGCGCAGCGCCGCGGGCACCGCCGCGTACGACCGTCCGGCCGCCGGGGCGCTCGCCGCCGCGATGAAAAAGCGAATGGTATCGAGGGCGCCCGGAGCCGGACGGGTGGGGGACTCGACGAGCTGTCTCACGAGCGACGCGGCATGGTGCAGCCCGCTGTTGCGGCGTGCCAGGTCGTCCTGCAGGGCGACGATGGCCGCCGTTCCTTTGCCGAGCGCCAGCGCCGCCGCGCGTGCTCGCACGAAGAGATAGAGGGGCAGGACCCCCGCATACACGCCCGCTGCGAGCGTCATCAGCAGCAGGGTCGCGCGCAGGCTCACGGGTTCGCGCGCGGCGCGCGCCACCCGCGCCACCCGGTCGGTGACGCGCCTCACGACCCGCCTACCGGCTGCGGGCAACCGCCCACTATCGGTCTGCATCGCACGGGAGCGCCCCCGCGTGAGTCAGGCTAAGATAACCCGTTGCCCATTCCGGGACCGGTCACACGCCGCCCCGCGCCGCGCGCTGGCGCCGCCTCGCGGCCACGCGCAGATTGGGGGCACCTTGAGAGGTTTCCGCTATGGCTACCGATACCGGCGACAGGATGAAGGTCGTGATCTACTACGCCATCTGGGCGACGATGTGCGCCGCCGTGGCCGGACTCGTGATCGCCGGGCTGCACACCTGGTTGTTCAGCTACATCCCCACCCGGTCGGGACTGATCTTCACACTCATTGGCGACGCCGTCACGGCCCTGGCGATCGCGGCGGGGCAGGGAGCAGTGGCGCTCGTGACGGGGAGCGTGCTGGCCCAGTTCGGGCGCCCGCTGCAGCGGACGGTCCTGCTGGGACTGCTCGTGGGGGCGTTCGACTTCGCGATGTACCTCCTCCAGATGGCCGTCCCGGCTACCGAGTTGGGGTGGAAGCCGGACATCCTGATCCTGGCCGCGGCCACTGCCGCGGTCACGGCGCTGGGCGTGGTGGGGGAGGGACCGCGGCAAGCGTGACGCCGCGTCACAGTTTCGGCAACGTGATCCCCTGCTGTGCCTGATACTTGCCTTTCTTGTCTTTATAGCTCACCTCGCACTCGTCGCCTTCGTCCGCCGTGAAGAACAGCACCTGCGCGATGCCCTCGTTAGCGTAGATCTTGGCAGGCAAGGGCGTCGTGTTCGAGATCTCGAGCGTCACGAACCCTTCCCACTCGGGCTCGAACGGGGTGACGTTGGTGATGATGCCGCAGCGCGCGTAGGTGCTCTTCCCCACGCAGATCGTCAGCACGTTCCGGGGTATCCGGAAGTACTCGACCGAGCGCGCCAGGGCGAACGAGTTGGGAGGGACGATGCACACGTTGCCCGTGAATTCGACGAACGATTTCGGGTCGAAGCTCTTGGGATCGACCACGGCCGACAGGGCATTGGTAAAGATCTTGAACTCGGGCGCGACCCGCATGTCGTAGCCGTACGACGACACGCCGTAGGAGATCACGCCGGCGCGGGCCTGGTTCTCGGCGAACGGATCGATCATCGCGTGCTCCCGCGCCATACGACGGATCCAGCGGTCGGATTTGATGGACATGGCGGGCCAATATATCGGCGCCGTCGACACTTACGCCACTCGATTCGGTTGACAACACCGCCGCGCGAGAATACGTTTCGGCCGATCAAGTGAATTTTTTCACGAACTCATGACCCAGCCCTACCTCGCCTTCCTTCTCCTGCTCGCGTTCGTCGCTTTCAACGCGGCGTTGCTGATCGGGTTGTCACATCTCGTCGCCCCGCGCAAGCCCACCGTCGTGAAAGACGCGCCCTACGAGAGCGGCATGCCGCCGCTCGGCAATGCCCACGACCGCTTCTCGGTGAAGTTCTACCTCGTGGCGATGCTGTTCATCGTCTTCGACCTGGAGACGGTGTTCCTGATCCCGTGGGGGGCGATCTACTTCGGCCGAGGAGGGCAAGGGGGGCCCGGGATGGGGTTCCTGCTCGTGGAGATGCTGGTCTTCATGCTCATCCTCGCGGTCGGCTACGTCTATGTGTGGAAGCGGGGGGCGCTACAGTGGGACTAAAGGCGTGGGGTTAGGGTCGTGAAGCGCGTCCTCGAGACGAAGGAAGTCCCCGGGCAAAGCCCGAACTACCTGCTCGCGAAAGCGCAGCATCTCATCGACTGGGCGGTGAACGCGTCGCGGGCGAACTCCTTGTGGCCCATGCCGTTCGGCACGGCATGCTGCGCCATCGAGTTCATGGCGACGGCCGCGTCGCGCTACGACTTCGCCCGCTTCGGCATGGAGCGCCAAGCCTTCAGCCCGCGCCAGGCGGACGTGCTCATCTGTGCGGGGCGCCTGCCGTTCAAGCTCGCCCCCGTGATCCGGCGGATCTACGACCAGATGCCGCAGCCCAAGTGGGTGATCTCGATGGGTGCGTGTGCGTCGACCGGCGGCATCTTCGACAACTACGCGATGGTGCAGGGGATCGACACCATCGTCCCCGTGGACGTGTACGTGCCGGGGTGCCCGCCGCGCCCCGAGGGGCTGCTGTACGGCGTCCTCTTGTTGCACAAGAAGATCAAGGGAGAATCGCTGTTCGACCATGCCCCGCGGCGCGACGAGCAGCCCCTGGACGAGCGTGGCCTGCGACTGCCGCCCGAGCAGATCGACGAGATCTCCGAGCCGTTCGGGAACTCCATCCACCAGTTCCGCTCGGGGTGAACCCCTCCGCAGAAGCCCTGCGCGGGACCTTCGCCGGCGCGATCGGCCGCGCGGTCGAGTCGTGCGGCGACACGATCGTGTACGTGGACCGCGCGGCGCTGCTCGACGTGATGGCCTGGCTGCGCGACACGCCCGGTCAGCAGTACGACTATCTGGTCGACGTCACGGCCGTGGAATACCGTGACCGGGAGCGGTCGCTCGAGGTCGTCTACAACCTGCGCTCGCTCGAGCGGCGCACGGACCTGCGCGTGAAGGTCGAGCTCGACCCCCGCGGCGACCTGGCGATCGACTCGGTCGTGCCGCTGTGGCAGGGCGCCGACTGGCTGGAGCGCGAAGTCTTCGACATGTTCGGCGTCACGTTCCGTGGCCACCCGGACCTGCGGCGCATCCTGATGTGGGAGACGTACGCCGAGGGCTACCCGTTGCGGAAGGACTTCCCGCTGCGCGGCCGCTTCAGCCGAGCGGAGCAGGTGCGCCAGGCGCTCAACGCCAACCCCGAGGCGCACTACTCGATGGAAGAGCTGTCGATCGCCGAGGCGTACGACGAGCTCCCGCCCGACATGCGGGAGCGGCTGCGTCGCGGCGAGCGCGGCAAGATCCCCGACTCCGAATGAGCAAGCGGACCATCGCCGTCGAGCTCGCGACCCCGGGGCTGGACCCGCAGGGGCGCCCGGCGCGCATCCCGCTCGAGGCGGGAGTAGGCGCGCTGGAGCGGTACGGCGAGCCCGACGCCGGCGAGCACATGCTGATCAACATCGGGCCGCAACACCCCGCCACGCACGGCGTGCTGCGCCTGGTGGTCGAGCTCGACGGCGAGACCGTCGTCCGGGTCATCCCGCACGTCGGTTACCTGCACTCCGGATTCGAAAAGCTCGGCGAATACCGCCACTACAACCAGATCATTCCGCTCACCGACCGCACCGACTACCTCTCGCCCATGGCGAACAACGTCGGATTCGCGCTCGCGGCCGAGCAGCTGATGGGGATCGAGATCACGCCGCGCTGCACGGTGCTGCGGGTGATCGCCTGCGAGATGAGCCGCATCATCTCGCACATGGTCTGGCTCGGCACGACGTCGATCGACCTGGGCGCGTTCACGCCGTTCCTGTGGGCCTTCCAGGAGCGGGAGCGCATCTACAACCTGCAGGAGATGTGGACCGGGGCCCGGCTCACGACCAGCGTGACGCGCGTCGGGGGCATGATGGCCGACGTGACGGATGACTTCGTCGCGGGGTTGCGGCAGTTCGTCGACACCTACCCGAAGACACTGCACGAGATCGACCGCGTGCTCACCCGCAACGCCGTCTGGGTCGGCCGCACCCAGGGCGTGGGCGTGATGACGGCGCAGGAAGCCGTCAACTATTCCCTGTCCGGTCCGATGCTGCGCGCCAGCGGCGTCCCCTACGACATGCGCCGCGATAAGCCCTACCTCGCCTACGACAGCTACGAGTTCGATGTCCCCGTGGGCGAGCACGGCGACGTGTACGATCGCTATCTGGTGCGGCTGGAGGAGTGCCACCAGTCGAACCGCATCCTGCGGCAGGCGCTCGAGCGGCTCCCCGACGGCCCGCTGAACATCGGGGACCCGCGCCTGATTCTGCCCCCCAAGTCGCGTGCCATGAGCGACATGGAGGCGATGATTTACCACTTCAAGCAGGTCATGGAAGGCGTGAAGGCCCCGGTGGGCGAGGCATACGTCGGGATCGAGAACCCCAAAGGGGAGCTGGGCACCTACCTGGTCTCCGACGGCACCGCGAAACCGGTGCGCTGGCGGATCCGGCCGCCGTCATTCATCAACCTGGCGGCACTGCCCAAAATGGCCGAAGGGCATCTGCTCTCCGATCTGATCGCCATCAACGCGTCAGTGGACATCGTGATGGGTGAGGTCGACCGATGAGCGCGAGCGCGCGGCCGACCCACGATGCGGCGACCGAACCGTACCAGCCGGTATTCGCGGGGAAAGTCCTCGAGGAGCTGCAGTCGCTGCTCGGCCGCTACCCCACCAAACAGGGGGCGCTGTTGCCGGCGCTCTGGCTGGTGCAGCGGCAGCGCGGCTGGATCTCGGACCGCGACATGACCGAAGTGGCGGCCGTGCTCGGGCTCACCCCCGCGTACGTCAAAGGCGTGGTGACGTTCTACACCATGTACCACCAGCACCCGGTGGGACAGAACTTCGTGCAGGTGTGCACGACCTCGCCCTGCAACATCTGTGGAGCCGAAGACGTGGTGCGTGCGCTGCTCCAGGCCACCGGCGCGAAGGAGCTCGGCGCCACGAGCCCCGACGGCCGGTGGACCGTGATCGAAGTGGAGTGCCTGGGGGCGTGCGGGTTCGCCACGCCGGTGCTCATCAACGACGACTTCATCGAGAGCGTGAGCCCGGAGAAGGTGCCGGACCTCGTGAAGCGGTACCGATAATGGGCTACCCCCACAAGCCGCACGCCAAAGAGACCAAGGTGCTCTCCAAGTACTTCGGCGACCCCGAGGCGCGCACGTACAAAGGATGGGTCAAGCGCGGGGGGTACGAAGCGTGGCGCCAAGCGCAGACGCTGGCACCCGCCGCGATCACCGACCTCGTGAAGGAGTCAGGACTGCGCGGACGGGGCGGGGCGGGGTTCCCGACGGGCCTCAAATGGTCCTTCATGCCCAAGGACAAGAAGAAACCACACTACCTGTGCGTCAACGCCGACGAGTCCGAGCCGGGAACGTTCAAGGACCGCGAAATCATGCGCTGGACGCCGCACGCGCTGCTCGAAGGCACCGCGATCGCGATGCGGGCGATCCAGGCCGAGGTGGCCTACGTCTATATCCGGGGCGAGTTCACCGAGCCGTACGCCATCATGGCGCAGGCGCTCGCCGAGGCGACGGCCGCCGGCGCCTTCGGCGACCTGAAGATCCACCTGCACCGCGGCGCCGGCGCGTACATCTGCGGCGAAGAAACGGCGCTGATGAACTCGATCGAAGGCAAGCGCGGGAATCCGCGCATCAAGCCCCCGTTTCCCGCGGCGTTCGGCGTGTTCGGGATGCCGACCACAATCAACAACGTCGAGACGCTCGCCGCCGTGCCGCCCATCCTCACGAACGGCCCGGCGTGGTACAAGAAGATGTCCCTGTCCAACCCGAAGAGCACGGGCACCAAGTTGTTCTCGGTGTGCGGGCACGTCCAGAAGCCGGGCAACTACGAGCTGACGATGGGCTTCCCGCTCAAGGACTTGCTGTTCGAGCTGTGCGGCGGGATGCGGCCGGGCCGCACCCTCAAAGCCTGCATCCCCGGTGGATCGTCGGTGCCGATTCTCGATCGCGCAGAGACCGAGGCCTGCCTGCTGGACTACGAGGGGGCCGTCGAGCGGGGCACCATGCTGGGCTCGGGGGGCGTGATTGTGTTCGATGATTCCGCCGACATGGTCTACCAGATCATGCGGCTCGCGCGCTTCTACGCGCACGAGTCGTGCGCCCAGTGCACCCAGTGCCGCGAAGGCACCGCGTGGACCACCAAGATCCTCGAGCGGATCCTTGCGGGGCAGGGGAAGGCGACAGACCTCGATCTCCTGCTCGACCTCTCGGAGAACATGACGGGGAAGACGATCTGCGTGCTCTCCGACTCCTGCGCGGCGCCCGTCGTCTCCGGCATCAAGAAGTTCCGCGGTGAATTCGAGGACTACATCGCGGGCAAGCGGAAGCCCGTGCTGGTCGCGTGAGGGCCGAGCGCTGATGGCCAACGATGTCGTCAATCTGACGATCGACGGCATGCCGGTGAGCGTGCCTCCCGGGACGCTGCTCATCGAGGCCGCGAAGCAGGCGGGCGTGCTCGTCCCGCACTATTGCTACCATCCGGGGCTCCCGGTGGCCGGCCTGTGCCGCATGTGTCTCGTGCAGGTCGAGAAGGCCCCGAAGCTGCAGATCGCCTGTGCCACCCCGGTCGCCGAGGGCATGGTGGTGGACACCCAGTCCGAGCAGGCGAAGAGCGCGCGCATGGGAGTGCTCGAGCTGCTGCTGATCAACCACCCCCTCGATTGCCCGATCTGCGACCAAGCGGGTGAATGCGAGCTCCAGGATTTCACCTTCCAGGAAGGCCGCCCGGCGACGCGCTACAGCCCGGACTATGCCAAGCGCTTCAACCCGGTCGAGGACTTCGGCCCCGACGTGCTGTACGTGCCGAACCGCTGCATCCTGTGTACCCGCTGCGTGCGCTTCATGGAGGACGTGACCAAGGAACCCGTGCTCAACGTCTCCGAGCGCGGCGACCGGGCCTACATCGGGATCCATCCCGAGGCGCGGCTCGACCACCCGTGGGCCGGCAACGTCGTCGATCTGTGCCCGGTCGGCTCGCTCCTCTCCAAGGATTTCCTGCACAAGGCGCGCGCCTGGGAGCTCGACAAGACGGCCTCCGTCTGCACCGGCTGCTCGCAGGGATGCAACGTCACGCTGGACACGCGCGACAACGTCGTCGTGCGGGTCCGGCCACGTCCCAACCTCGACGTGAACCGCTACTTCATCTGCGACCACGGCCGCCTGAACTACCGCTGGATGAACCGCGGCGACCGGATCGAGGCGCCGCTGGTGAAGCGGGCTGGCGCCGAGCTGCAAGCCGTGGACTGGGACGAAGCGCTCGCGCGGGCGGCCACCGTGCTGCGGGGCGCGGGGGGCAGGACGGTGGCGCTCGCCTCCCCCAAGCTGTCGACCGAGGCGCTGTTCCTGACGCGCGAGCTGTTCGCGGGGCTCGACTGGACCGGCGCCGTGCAGATCGTGATGGGCGAGGAGGCGCCGCTCGCGGGTGTCCCGAACCTGGCGCTGCGGCCGGAGCGGGCCCCGAACGGGACGGCCGCCCAGCTGCTCGGCTACAGCCGCGACTACGCGGCAGCCCTCAAGGCGGCGGAATCGGCCGCCGTCGTCCTCGTGCTCGACGAGCCGGAGGTCACGATCCGGACCGCGGGCGCCCTCATCTACCTCGGCACGGTCCTGCCGGACGGCGCACGTGACGCCGAGGTGGTGCTGCCGATCGCCAACGTGGCGGAGGAGGAGGGCAGCTTCGTGAATCGGGATGGCCGGGTGCAGCGCTACTTCCAGGCGAAGCCGGCGCCCGGCATGGCGCGGCCGGCGTGGTGGGTGCTCGCCGAGCTGCTGACGGCCCTGGGGCGGGGCGAATCGCTCGCGGGGCCCGACGCGGCGTTCGACCGGCTCGCCCGCTCGGTGGGCGCCTTCGCCGGTCTGAGCTATGCGAGCATCGGCGCGCTCGGCAAGCCGGTCAACACCGCCGTCCCGGCCACGGCGTGACGTTCTTTCTGGTGTCCTCGATCATCAAGATCATCGTCGTGTTCACGGTGATCATGGTCGGCGTGGCGCTGCTGACCCTGGCGGAGCGGCGCATCTGCGCCTGGATGCAGGACCGCCTGGGACCGAACCGCGTGGGGCCCCAGGGACTGTTCCAGCCGGCCGCGGACGGGCTCAAGAATCTGCTCAAAGAAGAGACGCTGCCGGCGCAGGCCGACAAGGTGTTGTTCCTGCTCGCGCCGGCGATGTCCTTCGTGCCGGCGCTGCTCACCTTCGCCGTGATCCCGTTCGCGACGCCGCTGCCGACGCCGTGGGGCGACGTGGAGATGGTCGTGGCAAACCTGCCGGTGGGGTTTCTCTACATTCTCGCGTTCGGCTCGCTCGGCGTGTACGGCATCGTGCTGGCCGGGTGGGCGTCGAACAACAAATACTCGCTGCTCGGCGGCCTGCGCGCTTCGGCCCAGATGATCTCCTACGAGATCGCCATGGGGATGAGCACGGTGGCCGTGCTGCTGCTCGCGGGCAACGTCACGCTCTCCGAGGTGGTCGCGCGCCAGGCGCAGTCCATCTGGTTCGTGTTCCCGCTGTCGCTCGCGTACTTCATCTTCATCGTCGCGGCGTTCGCCGAGACGAACCGGCTGCCGTTCGACCTGCCGGAAGCCGAGGGCGAGCTGATCGCCGGGTACCACACCGAATACAGCGCCATGAAGTTCTCGATGTTCTACATCGCGGAGTACTCGAACATGGTGACCGCGTCGGCCCTCATGACCACGCTGTTCTTCGGCGGGTGGGACATCCCGTTCACGACGTGGGACAATACGCCTCCCTGGACGGTGCTGAAGACCGTGGCGACGCTGGCGGCGTTCTGCCTGAAGGTGAGCTGCTTCCTGTTCCTGTACATCTGGGTGCGGTGGACGCTGCCACGCTTCCGCTACGACCAGCTGATGGCGCTGGGGTGGAAGGTGATGCTGCCGCTCGCCCTCGGGTACCTGACGGTCATCGCCACAGCGATGTGGATCCTGCACGCCGTGCTCGGCTGGACCTACGACACGCGCTTCGGGCTCGTGCTGTTCGGTTTGAACGTCCTGCTCGCGATCCCGCTGTTCTTCGTGCTCGATCGCGGCCACATCGTCGCCGGCTCGATGGCCGGGGAGCGGGTCTGATGGCGATCGGCCTCAAGGTGATGAAGCGGCCCGGGACCCAGGTCTCCTACCTGCGCGCCACACTCAAGGGCATGGCGCTCACGTTCAGCCACCTGTGGCGGCCGAAGGTGACGATGCAGTACCCGGAGGAGAAAAGCAGCAAAGACTGGACGCTCTCCCCGCGGTGGCGCGGGACGCACCGCATGCTCACCGACGAGCAGGGACGCGCCAAGTGCGTCGCCTGCGGCCTGTGTCCCCAGATCTGTCCGGCGAACTGCATCAAGTTGGTCCCGGGGGAGGACGAGCACGGCAACCGCTATCCGCTGATCTACGAGATCGACGAATTCCGCTGCGTGTTCTGCGGCTACTGCCAGGAGGTGTGCCCCGAGGAGGCGATCCACGTCGGGGTGCACTACGAGAACGCGGAGTATTCGCGCGACCGGTTCGTCTACGATCTGGAGCGCCTGTGCGCGCAAACGCATCCCGTGTCGACGCTGTGGGACCCCTCCGACCCCAAAGGCGAGTAGCGCATGTCCGGGACGCTGGTGCTGTTCTGGGCGTTCGCCGGGCTCGCGCTGGCGAGCGCGCTGGGCTGCATCACGCGGCGCAGCCCGGTGGCGAGCGCCCTGTGGCTCGTGGTGACCCTGTTCGCGCTGGCCGCCCTGTTCGTGCTGCTCGACGCCCAGTTCATCGCCGTGCTGCAACTCCTGGTCTACGCCGGCGCCATCATGGTGCTGTTCCTGTTCGTGATCATGCTCTTGAACCTGGGCCATCCGGGTCCGATGGACGTGAAGGGCCCGGTCGGCGTCGGGACCGCGTTTCTGCTCGGCGGCGTGCTCCTGTTCCAGCTGTGGATCCTGCGCCAGGCCGCCCCCCCGGCGTCGATCCAGCTCCCCCCCGGGAGCGTGGCGCGCCTCCAACAGGAACAAGGCCTGGTGGGCGCGATCGCCCAGCCGCTGTTCGACACCTACCTCATCCCGTTCGAAATCACCAGCCTCCTCCTCCTCGCCGCGCTCGTCGGCGCGGTGGTCCTGGCCAAGCGGAGGCTTTGAATGCTGCTCGGACCGGCCCTCGGCGTGTCCGCCGCGCTCTTCACGCTCGGCGTCTTCGGCGTGCTGTTGCGCCGCAACGCCATCGTGATCTTCATGTGCGTCGAGCTGATGCTGAACGCCGTGAATCTCACGTTCGTCGCGCTGGCGCAGCGGCTGGGCGTCGCCGGCCAGATCTTCGTCTTCTTCGTGATGGCGGTCGCCGCCGCTGAGGCGGCGGTCGGCCTCGCGATCATCCTGGCGATCTTTCGTCACCGGGGGACAGTCGACCTCCAGAACATCAACCTGCTCAAGGGGTGATGCCGACCTCCCTGCTGGGCGCCCTCTGGGTGGTTCCGGCGCTGCCGCTCCTGGGCTTCCTCATGAACGGCGCCCTGGCGCTGTGGCGCCCGCAAGCCAGGACCGCCGTCTCGACGATCGGTGTGGCAGTACTCGTGCTGGCGTGCGGCGCCGCGGTGGCCGCCGTGGCGGGATTCGCCGGCCTGCATCCGGCGGCGCCGCTCGTGATCCGGTACTGGGAGTGGATGCCGGTCGGCGACCTGCGGGTCGACTTCGCCCTGCAGTTCGACCAGCTCTCGGCCGTGATGGTGCTGGTCGTGACCGGCGTCGGCGCGCTGATCCACGTCTTCAGCGTCGGCTACATGCAGGCGGACGCCGGCTACGCGCGTTACTTCGCGTACCTCAATCTGTTCGTGTTCTTCATGCTGATGCTCGTCCTGGGCGCGAGCTTCCCCGTGATGTTCGTGGGCTGGGAAGGGGTGGGGTTGTGCTCCTACCTCCTCATCGGCTTCTGGTTCAACGAGCAGATCAACGCCGATGCCGGGAAGAAGGCGTTCATCGTGAACCGCATCGGCGACGTCGGCTTTCTGATCGCGATGTTCCTGATCTTCCGCGCGACCGGCTCGCTCGATTTCGGACCGGTGTTCGGACGGGCCGCCATGGTATTCCCACCCGCCGGCGCCAGCGTCACCGCCATCACGCTGTTCCTGTTCCTCGGCTGCACCGGAAAGTCAGCGCAGATCCCCCTCTTCACGTGGTTGCCGGACGCGATGCAGGGCCCGACGCCGGTGTCGGCCCTGATCCACGCGGCGACGATGGTGACGGCCGGCGTCTATCTCGTGGCCCGCTGCAACGTGCTGTTCGCGCTGTCGCCGCTCGGCAGCGCCACGGTCGCCGGGGTGGGGGCCCTCACGGCGCTGTTCGCCGCCACCATCGCCTTGAAGCAGTGGGACATCAAGCGCGTGCTGGCGTACTCCACGATCTCCCAGCTCGGCTACATGTTCCTGGGCGTCGGCACGGGTGCGTACGCCGCCGGGATCTTCCACCTCGTGACGCACGCGTTCTTCAAGGCGCTCCTGTTCCTGGGCTCGGGCAGCGTGATCCACGCCATGCACCACGCGTACCACGCCACCCACGCCCACGACGACGCCCAGGACATGCGGAATATGGGCGGGCTGCGACGCTATCTCCCGTGGACCGCCGCCCTCATGTGGATCGCGACCCTGGCCATCGCCGGCATTCCGCCGCTCTCCGGTTTCTTCTCGAAGGACGAGATCCTCGGTGCGGCGTTCGCGCTCGGGACGGCCGAGCCGGCCTGGCTCGTGTACTGGGCGATGGGCATCGCGGCGGCGTTGCTCACGGCGTTCTACATGACGCGACTCATGCTCTACACCTTCCACGGACCGAACCGCACCGGCGACAAGGAGCGGGAGCACCTGCACGAAGCGCCGTGGGTGATGACGGGACCGCTGGTCGTATTGGGCGTGCTCAGCGTCGTCGGGGGCGCGCTCAACCTCCCCGAGCTCATGGGCGGGGGCGCCGCGTTGCAACATTGGCTCGAGCCGGTGACCGCACTCGCCGACCGGATGCGCCCGGTGGTCGAGCTGTCGCACGCCATGGAGTGGACGCTCGTGGGCGGCGCCGTGCTGGTAGCAGCCCTCGGCATCGTCGGCGCAGTGCGGCTGCTGCACCCGGAGGCGCTGGTGCCGGCGCGGCTCGCGCCACCCGAGACCGGCCTCGAGCGGCTCCTGTGGAAGAAGTGGTACGTGGACGAGATCTACGACGCCGTCATGGTGCGCCCGGTGCAGTGGCTGGCGCGGGAAGTCTTGTGGAAGACGATCGACCTCCGGCTGGTGGACGGTCTGCTGGTCAACGGCAGCGCCACGGCCTCCCGGGCGCTCGGGTGGCTGGGGAGCAGACTGCAGACGGGCGAGGTGGGGTTCTACGTGGCGCTGTTCGTCGTCGGGGTCCTGCTCGTAGTCGGCGGGGCGATGCGCTGAGCGATGTACGCCCAAACGGTTCTCACGGCCCTCATCGCCTGGCCCGCGATCGCCGCCGTCGCCGTCCTCGCGGCGCCCGTGCGCTGGGCGAAGCACCTCGCGCTCGCGGCCAGCCTGCTCGAGTTCGCGATCTCGGTGCCGCTGTGGTGGGTCTTCCAGCCCGCAGGTGGGATGCAGCTGCAGCTCGACGTTCCGTGGATCCCGAGCTGGGGGATCCACTACGCCGTGGGCGTCGACGGCATCTCGCTCTTCCTGATCCTGCTCACGACCTTCCTGGTGCCGCTCTCGATCCTGGGGAGCTACAGCTATATCACGACGCGCGAGCGGGCGTTCTACGCGCTCCTGCTGGCGCTGACTTCCGGGATGATCGGTGTGTTCGTGGCGCTCGACCTGTTCCTGTTCTACGTCATGTGGGACGTGATGCTCATCCCCATGTATTTCATCATCGGGGTGTGGGGCGGACAGAACCGGCTGTACGCCGCGCTCAAGTTCTTCGTCTACACATTCTTCGGATCGCTGCTGATGCTCGTGGCGATCCTGGCGCTCGTCTACGTCGTCGCGCAGCGCACCGGCGTCTATTCGTTCTCCTACTTCCACCTGATGAGCAACGTCGGCGAGCTCGGAACGCTGGCGTTCTGGTTGTTCGGCGCCTTCTTTCTGGCGTTCGCAATTAAGGTACCGATCTTCCCGTTCCACACCTGGCTCCCCGACGCCCACGTCGAGGCACCGACCGCGGGCTCGGTGATCCTCGCAGGCGTGCTGCTCAAGATGGGGACGTACGGCTTTCTGAGATTCGCACTGCCGCTGTTCCCGCGGGTGGCGCTCCACCCGGCGGTGCAGACGGCGATCGTCACGCTGTCATTGATCGGCATCATCTATGGCGGGCTCGTCGCCATGGTGCAACCTGACTTCAAGAAGCTGATCGCCTACTCGTCGGTGGCGCACCTGGGGTTCGTGATGCTCGGCATCTGGGCCCTGACGCTGCAGAGCGTCCAGGGAGCGCTCATGATCATGATCAATCACGGCATTTCGACGGGCGCCCTGTTCTTCCTGGTCGGCATGCTGTACGAGCGGCGGCACACCCGGCTGGTCCTAGCGTTCGGCGGGATCGCCAAGGTCGTGCCGCTGTTCGCCGCGGTGCTCACGATCGTGTCGCTCTCGTCGATCGGCCTACCCGCCACGAACGGCTTCGTGGGCGAGTTCCTGGTGCTGCTCGGGGCGTTCCGGACGTACCCCGCGGCCGCGGGGCTGGCGACCACCGGCGTGATCGTGGCCGCCATGTACCTGCTCCCCGCGCTGCAGCGCGTGATCTACAACCCGCTCGACAAGCCCGAGAACCAGGGGCTGGCGGACCTGTCGGCGCGCGAGCTCGCGGTGCTGCTGCCGCTCGTCGCCTGCATCGTGTGGATCGGCGTCTATCCGACGCCGTTGCTGCGGCGCATGGAGCCAAGCGCGCAGCACTTCATCGAGTCGGTCCGGCCCGCGCCCGGGGCCCGGGCGGCGGCTCGATGAACCTCGACTTTCAGGCGCTCGACCTGTCCCGTACCGGCGACCTCCTCGTCGCGCTCGCGCCGGAGCTCGCACTCACGCTCGCGGCGCTGGTGGTGCTTCTCGTGGTCGCGTGGCGGCACCGCACCCCCGAGGATGTGCGCCTCGCCGGCTGGCTGACGCTGGCCGGGCTGGGCGCCGCGGGGTTCGCCGCCTGGTTCCTGTGGTGGAACGGCGCCCGCGCGGCGGGGATCCCGGCCATGATCGCGGTGGACGACTTCCGGCTCGTCGCCGACTGGCTGTTCCTCGGCACGGCAGCGCTCACGGTGCTCGTCTCGTTCGACTACCTGGCGCGCGAGGAGCTGTGGGTGCCCGAGTACTTCGCGCTGCTGCTCTTCGCCACCCTGGGAATGATGCTGATGGCCGGCGCCGAGGATCTGATGGTGCTGTTCCTCGGCCTCGAGCTCATGTCGATCGCGCTGTACGTGCTGGCGGGAAGCAGCCGGCGCAGCGCCTCCGGCGCGGAGGCGGCGCTCAAGTACTTCCTGTTGGGCGCGTTCGCCTCCGGCTTCCTGCTGTACGGCATCGCGCTCGTCTACGGCGCGACCGCCACCACGAACCTCACCCTCATCGGCGTGCAAGTCGTGACGCTCGGTCTGCAGCACAGCACGATGCTGCTGATCGGGCTTGGCCTGCTGCTCGTCGGCTTCGGCTTCAAGGTCGCCGCCGTGCCGTTCCACATGTGGGCGCCCGACGTCTATGACGGCTCGCCGACGCCCATCACGGGGTACATGGCGACGGCGGTGAAGGCAGCGGCCTTCGCGGCGCTGTTCCGGGTGCTGGGAGAGTCGTTCGCCGCCGTCCCCGCCTGGCATGCGATCGTGTGGTGGCTCGCCGTCGCGACCATGGTGGTGGGAAACCTGGTCGCGCTGGCACAGCGCACCCTCAAGCGGATGCTCGCCTATTCGTCCATCGCGCACGCGGGCTATTTGCTCGTCGCCGTGGCGACAGGCACGGGGGCCGGCGCGGCCGCCTTCCTTTTCTATCTCGTCGCGTACACCCTGATGACGCTCGCGGCGTTCGCCCTGCTCGCCGCCAAGGGAACGAACGGAGAGCGCGACGTCCGGATCGACGATCTCGCCGGGCTCGCCCAGCGGCGGCCCTGGCTCGCGTTGGCCTTGGCGGTATGCATGCTCTCCCTGCTCGGCATCCCGGGCACCGCCGGCTTCATCGGCAAATGGTACATCCTGGTGGCGGCCACGGCGTCGGGGCAGGGGCTCCTCGCCGCAATCCTGGTGCTCGCCAGCGTGATCTCCGCAGGCTACTATCTTCCCGTGATCATGGCGATGTACATGCAACCCGAGCCCTCCGCCGAGGCACATGCCGGGATGCGGCTCGGCCGACTCGGCAGCGCCGTCGTCGCCGCGGCAGTCGCCGGCCTGCTGTTCTTCGGCGTGCGGCCGAACCGGCTGCTCGACATCGCGCGGGTGAGCGGCGCCTCGGTCCGGGCGGCTCCCGCAGTCTCGTCGGACGTGACGCCCGCTCCCCTCCGAGAGCCGACCGGCCGCTGAGGCCAGGCGGGTCCCATGCAGCTCCCCGCCACCATCTTCCGCGAGTACGACATCCGGGGCACCGTGGGCGACCAGCTCACGGCCGAGGTCGCACACGCCATCGGGCAGGCGGTCGCCACGCTCGGATGGGAGCGGTTGCAGCGGGCGCCGCGCATCGCCGTGGGTCGCGACAACCGGCCGTCGGGCGGCGCGCTCGCCGAGGGGCTGCAGGCCGGGATCGCCGCGGCGGGCGCGCAGGCGGTCGACGTCGGTATCCTGCCTACGCCCGCGCTGTACTTCGCCACGCATGTGCTCGACGTCGACGGCGGCGTGCAGGTCACGGGCTCACACAATCCGCCCCAGTTCAACGGGTTCAAGGTGGTGCTGTCGGGCGAGGCGGTGGCCGGTCCCGAGATCCAGCGCCTGCGCCGGCTGATCGAAGAGGGCCGCGCCGCCGGGCGTGCGGGAGGCACGCGCCGGCGCGAGGACGCCGTACTGCCGCGCTACCGCGAAGCGATCGCGCAGCGCAACAGCCCGCTCGCACGCCGCGTCAAGGTCGTCGTCGACTGCGGGAACGGCGTCTCCAGTGTGATCGCGGTCGAAACGCTGCGGCAGGTGGGCGCGGAGGTCGTGCCGCTGTTCTGCGAGTCGGACGGGACGTTCCCCAATCACCACCCCGATCCCACGGTGCCCGAGAACCTGCACGACCTGCAGGCGGCGGTGCGCCGCGAGCACGCCGAGCTGGGCATCGCGTTCGACGGCGACGGCGACCGGATCGGCGCGGTGGACGAGCAGGGGCGGATCCTGTTCGGTGATCAGCTGCTGGTGCTCCTGGGCCGCGACTTGGCACGCCGTATGGGCCCCGGACATGCGGTGATCTTCGACGTGAAGTGCTCGCAGGTGCTCGCGCAGGAGCTCACGCGGGCCGGCTTGCGACCGACCATGTGGAAGACCGGTCACTCCCTGATCAAGCAGAAGATGAAGGAAGTCGGGGCGCCGCTCGCGGGCGAGATGAGCGGCCACATGTTCTTCGGCGGCGATTGGTACGGCTTCGACGACGCATTGTTCGCCGCCGCGCGCTTGCTGCACTACGTGGCGGAGCTCGGCGGTCCGCTCTCGCGCCTGCTCGCCGATCTCCCCGCCACCGTGTCCACCCCGGAACTGCGGGTCGACTGCGCCGACGAGCGCAAGTTCGCGATCGTCGAGCGCGCCGCCCGGTACTTCGCCGCGCGATACCCCGTGTCCACGCTGGACGGCGTCCGCATCACGTTCCCAGACGGCTGGGGGCTAGTGCGCGCGTCGAACACTCAACCGGTCCTGGTGCTGCGCTTCGAGGCGGGCAGTGAGTCCGCGCTCGCCGCGTACCGGGCCGAAGTGGAGGATTGGCTCGCCGCTCAGGGCGTCCGACCGTGACGCGCCCGGCCCGGCGGTCGTGGCTGGTCGCCGGCGCCGCCGCGCTGGTCGTCGTGCTGGTAGGTGGGCGCTGGCTCGCCCTCGAAACCGCCGAGCGTGCCTGGGCCGCGAGCCTCCCCGCCGGTCACGTGTACGTCGTCGGGCACGACGTCGCCCGGCTGGTGAGCGGTCTGATCCTGCTGCTCGCCGTCGCCTGGGGCACCGGCAACGTGTTCTTCGTCTACCGCGCCATCGGCTCCGTGCAGCTGCCGCGGCGGCTCGGCGATCTCGAGATCGTGGAAGCGGTACCCCAGCGCGTGCTGCTCGGCGGCACGCTCGCGAGCGGTCTCGTCTTCGGGTTCCTGCTGGCCCTGGGCACGGGGGACTGGTCGATGGCGGCGCGCCTCGCGGCGCGTCCCCCGCGCTTCGGCGTCGCCGACCCGCTGCTGCATCGGGACGTGGGCTTTTACGTCGGTGAGCTCCCCTGGCTCGAGCGCCTGCACGGGCTCGTCCTCCTGGCGAGCGTGACGGGCACGATCCTGGTCGCCCTGCTGTATGTCGGCATGGGATCGCTGCGCTTCCGCCGCTGGCTCCCCCAGGCGAGCGCGCACGCGCGGGGTCATCTCGGCTTGTTGCTCGCCGCGACGGCGCTCGCGCTTGCGTGGGGCGCGGTACTCGATCCGGCGGAAACCGTAGCGGGGCTGCACGGCGCGCTCGACCGCGCCGCTCTCGAGGTGCGCCTCCCGGCCGCCGCGCTCGTGACGGCATTCGCGCTGGTGGCCGCGCTCGCCAGCCTGGTGTGGGCGCTGCGCGACAAGCCGGTGCTGCTCGTCGCGAGCTGGAGCGTGCTGCTCGGCGCGGCGGCCATCGTCTACGTAGTGGTCCCCGCCGTCTGGCGTGACGCCGTCCCGGAGGCGGCCGCGGCACTCGCCGTGGAACGGACGCGACTTGAGCGACTCGCGTTCGGCGCCGACTCGCTGGTGGAGCGGGCGCCTCCGGCGTGGCCCACCCCGGAGGCGGCGGTTACGGCCTTGCCGCTGTGGGATCCCGGCCGCGTCGGCGCGGCGACGGCCCGTCGCGCGTCGGAGCTGCTGGGCCCCCGCAGTGAAGTCGCGGGGATTGCGCTGTCGGCACACGGACCGAGCGGCGGCCGCGCCAGCTGGCTCGTGGCCGCGATGCCGGACTTGGACGCCCTGGCGCGCGCCCAGCCGCCGCCGGCGTGGCCCGACATTCACCGCGGCGCCTGGGCGCGGGCCGGGCGGCCGCTTGTCGCCGTAGAGGCCGACAGCGGTCTGCAGTTCGTCCCGGTCGCGACGCGCGACTCGAGCACTTGGTTCGGTCCGGGCTTCCGCGAGTTCGCCGTGGCGGCTCCGGACACCTGGCCGCGGCTGCGCGCCTCGGGCATCCCGCTCGCCGGCTCGTGGCGGCGCACCGCACTCGCCTGGGCGCTGCAGAGCCCGGAGCTGACCCGTGGGGAGACCGATGGGTTGCTGCTCTTGTGGCGTCGCGACGTCGTAGAGCGGCTCCAGCGGCTCGCGCCCTTCGCCACATTCGACGCCCCGGTGCCGCTGCTGGTGGAGGGCGCGCTGTGGTGGGTCACCTACGGTTACCTCGAGTCGGAGGCCTTTCCGCTGGTGCGGCGCGTCGAGTGGCAAGGGCGTCCCGTCCGCTACCTGCGCGCCGGGCTGCTCGGCACCGTCAGTGCGGCGAGCGGCACGACACTGCTCTATCTGGCGCCCGGCGCCGATTCGCTAGCGGCGGCGTGGGCCCGCGTGCTCGATCCGCTGGTGCGGCCGACCGACAGCCTGCCGGGGGCCCTGCGCTCGCAACTGCCGTACCCACGCCAGGCATTCCGCATCGCGGCGGCCCTGGTCGCGCCGCCACGACCCGACTCGGTTGCGTGGCTGCCCCGTCCGCGGGAGCCGTTCGAGCTCGTCGCACCCGCGATCGACGGCGGCCGCGACGGGCGCGCCTGGACGGCCCAGGGGTTTGAGACCGGCACGCAGCGAGAGTTCGCCGCGCTCGTGGCCGCAACGATCGGACCGCGCGGGCCGGAGCTGTTCGCGTGGCACCTGAGCCCGGCGGTGCGCTTGCCGAGCCTGCTCGTGGGCTCACCGCAGCCGCCGACGGCGCCCGGGGTGCTGCGGCTGTGGAACGTGGGTGGAGGCCTGTTCTCGGAGCAGGCACTGTTCAACGAGCCCACGCCCGGCGGCCCGCCGGCCGGCATCGACACGGTATTCCTCACGTGGAGCGACCGGCACGGCCAGGGCGCGACACCGTGGGCCGCCCTGCGCGACCTCCTGGCCGCCGAGCGTGGCGGCCGGTTCGCGGCGGACACCTCGCTCGCCGGGCGCTGGGACGAAGCGCGCCACCTCGCCGCACAAGCCGACGCCGCCCTCGCCGCCGGTGATCTCGAGGCCTTCGGACGCTACTACCGGCAGCTCAGGCAGCTGCTGGATCAGGGCCGGCGCGCGCTTGCTCCCGCCCCGGCGCCACGCTAGGTTGCGCCGCCGTGACTCCGGGGACGATCGTCGTGGCGCTGGGCGGGAACGCGGTCGCGCCGCCGGGCGAGCGGCCCACCATCGCGAACCAGTTCCGTCACACGCGCGAGAGCCTCGCACCGATCGTGGACTTGGCGCGCGAGGGGTGGGGGATCGCCCTGGTGCACGGCAACGGCCCCCAGGTGGGCGACGAGCTGGCGCGCAACGAGCTCGCCGCCGAGCAGGTCGAGCCGCTGCCGCTCGGCGTCCTGGTCGCCGCGACGGCCGGATGGATGGGTTACATGATCCAGCAGTCGCTCCAGAACGCCCTCGCGCGCGCCGCCCTGGAACGGCAGGTCGTCACCCTCGTCACTCAAACGCTGTGTGACGCAAACGATCCGAACCTGCGCCAGCCGAGCAAGCCGATCGGCCACGCCCTCGACCCGGTCCGGGTGGCGCGGCTGCAAGCCCGGGGCGTCCCGGTGCGGGAGGAGCTGCCCGGTCGCTGGCGCCGGCTGGCGCCCAGCCCCCGGCCGGTCGCCATCGTGGAGCGGGACATGATCCGCGACTTGGTCGCCGCGGGCCACATCGTGGTCGCGTGCGGGGGTGGTGGGCCGCCGGCGTACCGCGACCCCGTCCTGGGACTCGAGGGGATCGACGCGGTGGCCGACAAGGACCGCGTCGCGGCGGTCCTGGGCCGTGAGATCGCCGCTGACGTGCTGCTCATCCTGACCAACGTGGACGCCGTATACCACGGCTACGGCACCAAGCATCAGCGCGCCGTGCGGCACCTCGACCTCGCGAGCGCGGATCACCTGCTCGCCGGGAAGGAGCTCGGTACGGGCAGCATGCGCCCCAAGGTCGAGGCGGCGGCCGACTTCGTGCGGGCAGGTGGCCGGCGCGCCATCATCGCCGAATTGGCCCAGGGTCTCCCGGCCCTGCGGGGTGAGGCCGGCACCACCATCACGCTGGAGCACGCGTGAACCTGCACGAGTATCAGGCACGGGACATCCTCAAGCGACACGGCATCCCGGTTCCGGACGGCGACGTCGCCGAGACCCCCGACCAGGCGCGGGCCATCGCGCAGCGTCTCGGCGGGAAGGTCGTGGTGAAGGCCCAGGTGCACGCGGGCGGCCGGGGCAAGGCAGGCGGCGTCAAGCTCGCCGCGCAGCCCGACGAGGCCGCCGCGCACGCGTCCCGCATCCTCGGGATGACGATCAAGGGCCTCACCGTCCACAAGGTCCTGGTGGCGCCCGCCACCGACATCGCCTCCGAGAGCTACGTCGGGATCATCGTCGACCGCGGCTCGCAGCGCCCCGTGCTCATGGTGAGCGACGCGGGCGGGATCGACATCGAGGAAGTGGCGGGCACGACGCCCGAGCGGATCCACCGCCTCGCGATCGATCCTCGCTACGGGCTGTTGCCGCACCAGGGGTTGGGGCTCGCGCTGCGCCTGTACCGAGACCTCGCTCAGGCGCGCAGCGCGGCGGCGATCATGGCGAACCTGTATGCGGCCTTTTACGCCGTCGGGGCCTCGCTCGCGGAGATCAACCCGCTCGCCGTCACGCCGGATGGCCGCGTGGTCGCACTCGATGCCAAGATCGTGATCGACGACAACGAGCTGGGGCGCCGTCCCGAGATCGCCGCCCTGCGCGACACCTCGGCCGAGGCGCCGTCCGAGGTGCAGGCGCGCGAGGCGGGGCTGACGTTCGTCAAGCTCGACGGCTCGGTGGGGTGCTGCGTCAACGGCGCGGGCCTCGCGATGGCGACGATGGACCTGGTGAAGTACTACGGCGGCGCGCCCGCCAACTTCCTCGACATCGGCGGCAGCTCCAACCCGCAGAAGGTCGTCGACGCGCTGCGGATCATCACCGCCGACCCGCACGTGAAGGCGATCCTCTTCAACATCTTCGGCGGCATCACGCGCGGCGACGACGTCGCCAACGGCATCGTGCAGGCCACGCGGCAATTCCCGCTGGCGGTGCCACTCGTGATCCGGCTCACCGGCACGAACGAGGCCGAAGCCGTCCAGATCCTCAGGCAGGCCGGGTTCTCGGCCCTCACCGACATGGACGAGGCCGTGCGCCAGGCCGTCGCGCAGGCCGCGGCGTGAGCGTCTTCGTCGACCTCGCGACCCGGCTGCTGGTACAGGGGATCACGGGGCGGGACGGCTCGTTCCACACGCGGCAGATGATCGCGTACGGGACGAAGGTCGTGGCCGGCGTGACACCCGGGAAGGGCGGGCAGCGGTTCGACGGCGTCGTACCGGTGTTCGACACGGTCGCGGATGCCGTGCGGGAGACTCGTGCGAACACCACGGTCATCTACGTACCGGCCACGCTCGCCGCCTCCGCCATCTACGAAGCGGCCGACGCCGGGATCGCCTTGATCGTGTGCATCACCGAAGGCATCCCGGTGCTCGACATGACGAAGGTGCTCCCCTACCTGCACGAGCGGGGCGCCCGTCTCATCGGCCCGAACTGCCCCGGCCTGATCTCACCGACGCAGAGCAAGGTCGGGATCATCCCCGGCAACATCTGCACGCCGGGGCGCGTCGGCGTCGTGTCGCGCAGCGGCACGCTCACCTACGAGATCGTGCACCAGTTGTCCACCAACGGATTCGGCCAATCCACCTGCATCGGCATCGGCGGCGATCCCTTGATCGGCACGAACTTCATCCACTGCCTCTCGGCCTTCCAGGCCGACCCGGCGACCGATGCCGTGGTGCTGATCGGCGAGATCGGGGGCACCGACGAGCAGCGGGCCGCGGAGTTCGTGCAGCAGGAGATGACCAAGCCCGTGATCGGCTTCATCGCCGGTCAGACCGCCCCGCCCGGACGCCGGATGGGCCATGCCGGGGCGATCATTTCGGGCTCGGCCGGCACGGCGGCGGAAAAAATAGCGGCGTTCACACGCGCCGGCATCTCGGTGATGCAGCGCCCGGCCGACGTCGTGCCGCTCCTGCGGGAGCGCGTGTGAAGCTCAAGGATGTCCTGAGCCCCGAGCACGTCATCGTGCCGCTGCGCGCCGGCACCGTCAAGGAAGCGACAGAACTGCTGGTCGAACGATTGATCCAAGCCGGCGCCGTCGCCGAGCCCCAGCGCTTGAACGCCGTGATCCGCCACACCTGGCCCGAGGATATGGTGTCGGTGGGGGAGCACGCCTTCCTGCCGCACTTCCGCACCGAAGCCGTGCGCAAACTCCTCAGCGCGGTCGGCATCTCGCCGACGCCGATCCGCTGGGAGAAGGACCCCAACCGCGCGGCCCGCATCGTGATCTTCATCGTCGCCCCGCTGCGCGACGCCGCGCTGTATCTCCAGGTCGTGGGCGCGTTCGCCCGCGCGCTCTCCGCCCCGGATACGGTGCTCGCGCTCCTGGCCGCGAAGACGGCCGAGCAGGTGGTCCGGCTCGCGGCGCTCGACGCCGTGGAGCTGCCGAGCCAGCTCACGGTGCGCGACATCATGACGCCCGACGTCCTCACCGTGCACCCGGCGCAGACGCTGGGCGAGGTCGCTCACACCATGATCGAGCACGACATCCGGGCCATACCGGTCGTGGACGACGGGGGCTCGCTCATCGGCATGGTGACCCATCGCGAGCTGCTGCGCTACCTCATTCCCGACTTTCTGCAGCGCACCAAGACCGGCGAGTTTCGGGCGCCGACCCGCACCCAGCTGCAGCGCGGCACCGCGGACCCGCGGCTCATCGCGGTGAAGGACGCCATGGCGCGCTCGGTGCTGTGCCTGTCGGAGGACCAGACGCTGAGCGACGTCGCGAACTTGATGAGCTCGAAGGACGTCGACCGCTTCCCGGTCGTCCGGGAAGGGGTCGTCGTGGGATTCCTCACGCGCGCGGACGTCGTCCGCCGCCTCATCGCGCCCTGATATGCTCACGCTCGCCATCATCAAGCCCGACGCCGTGCACGCCGGCAAGACCGGCAAGATCCTCGCCCATCTCGAGGGCGCCGGCTTCCAGATCCGCGCGGCGCGCCTCGTCAAGCTCACCACCGCGCAGGCCGAGGCGTTCTACGCGGTGCACCGCGATCGGCCGTTCTATCGCTCGCTCGTCGCGTTCATGACGTCCGGGCCGGCGCTCGCGCTGGCGCTGGAACGCGACGACGCCGTGACGCGGCTGCGCGAGGTGATCGGCGCCACCGATCCGGCCGAGGCGAAGCCCGGGACCGTGCGAAAGCTGTACGCCGAATCGAAAGAGCGAAATGCGATCCACGCGTCGGATGCACCCGAAAATGCGGCGCGTGAGGTCGTGTTTTTCTTTCCGGAGCGAGAGCTGCGCGACCTTGGTTGACTCAAGTCCCACAAGGGTTTAGCTTCGCTCGTCTATGTTGCAAGTCGACCTGCGGGAGCTGTCCGGCGGTCCCGCAAACACCCCAGCCGAGCTCGGGGCGGCTGACCCCCTGTTCGAGGGACTCGGCGTCGTCCTGGCCGGTCCGGTGCGGGTGGGCGGCCGACTGCACGCGGCGGGAGAGGGGCGATTCTACTGGCAGGGCTCCCTGCGCGCGCAGCTGGCGGGGGAGTGTCGCCGTTGTCTCGCCCCGGTCCCCGTGACGGTCGCCGCCGACATCCGCGCCCTGTTTACCCAGGATCCCGACGCGCTGGACGACCCGGACTGCTATCCCGTGGCGCGGGACGCGACGCAGATCGACCTCCGGCCCGCGGTGCGGGAAGAGCTGTTGCTGGCGGTGCCGCGGTGGGTGGTGTGCCGGGAGGACTGCGCCGGGTTGTGCCCGCGCTGCGGGCAGGACTTGAATGCAGGCCCCTGCGGCTGTCCGCCGGCCGGCGATCCCCGCTGGCAGGCCCTCGCCGCCTTCAAAGGCAAGCCCCGCGACTGAGACAAAGGACAACCCCATGGCCGTACCCAAGCGAAGAACCTCCAAGCGGAAGAAACGCGCCCGCCGCACCCACTACAAGGCGGCGCACATCACGCTCCAGCCGTGCCCGCGCTGCGGTGATCTGAAGCGGCCGCACCACGTGTGCCCGACCTGCGGCTACTACCGCGGCGAGCAGCGAGTGGCGGTCGAGGACTAAGGTGATCCGCATCGCGCTGGATGCGATGGGCGGCGACGACGCACCGCGCGTGGAAGTCGAGGGGGCGGTGCAGGCGCTACGCGAGCTGCCGCCCACGTTCCGCATCCAGCTCGTGGGTCGGACCGCGGACGTCGAAGCCGCGCTCCAGGCTCAGGGCGAGGTCGACCGCAAGCGGCTCGACATCGTCGAGGCCCCCGAAGTCGTGGGCATGGGGGAAAAGCCGCTCGCCGCCATCAAGAGCAAGCCCCGCTCCTCCATCGCGGTCGGCCTCGGCCTGCAGAAAAAAGGTCAGTCCGACGCGTTCATCTCGGCCGGCAACACCGGCGCCGTCATGGCGGCCGCGACCCTGCTGTTGCGCGTGCACGAGGGCGTGGCGCGCGCCGCCATCGGCACGGCGTTCCCGACCGCGGGCCGGCCGGTGCTCGTCATCGACGCCGGCGCGAACGTGGATTGCGACGCGCGCGAGCTCGTGGGCTTCGCCCACTTGGGCTCGGTATACGCCCGCGACGTGATGGGCCGCCCGAGCCCCGGGGTCGGGCTGTTGAACGTCGGGGAAGAGGACGAGAAGGGAAACGCCGTCGTCAAAGAGGCGCACCAGCTGTTGAAGCAGACCCCCGGGATCCGGTACGTCGGGAACGTGGAAGGGCGCGACATCCTCGCGGGCCGGGGCAAGGGCGGCGAGATCGACGTCGTGGTGTGCGACGGGTTCGTGGGTAACGCCATCCTCAAGTTCTACGAGTCCGCCGGCCGCATGTTCGCCGGGATGCTCACGCAGGCCCTCCCCGACGTGCTGGGTCGTCCCCAGGTGAAGCAGCTGTTCAAGTTCCTCGACTACTCGGAGTACGGCGGGGCCCCGCTGCTGGGCGTGAAGGGCGTCGCCATCATCTGTCACGGCGCATCCCTGGCGCGCGCGATCATGCACGCGGTGCGGGTCGCGGCCCAGATGGTTGAGAGTCACCTCGACCAGGACATCGGCGCGGAGTTCGCGGAGGGAGGCACCGTCCGGTGAAGCGGCCGATCGCCGAGCTCTGGGGCACCGGCAGCTACACGCCGAAGCGCGTGCTGACGAACGACGAGTTCTCGAAGATCCTGGACACCTCCGACCAGTGGATCCGCGAGCGGACCGGGATTCGCGAGCGGCGCGTCGCCGGGCCCGACGAGTCGAACGCCTGCATGGCCAAGGCCGCCGCCGAGCGGGTCCTCGAGGAGACGGCACTCACCCCGCTGGACTTGGACGCGGTGGTGGTCGCCACCTGCTCCCCCGACCGGCTACTGCCGTCCCAGGCGTGCGACCTGCAGGCGATCCTGGGCGCCAAGAACGCGGCGGCGTTCGACGTCGGCGCGGCGTGCACCGGCTTCCTGTACGCGCTGAACGTCGCCGAAGGACTGGTCGCTACCGAGCAGGCGCGGCACGTGCTGGTCGTGGCCTCGGAGAAGCTCACGAGCATCATGGACTGGAGCGACCGGACGACGGCGGTGCTGTTCGGCGACGGGGCGGGAGCCACCATCGTCCGCCGGAGCGATACGGGCCGCGGGATCCTCTCGAGCTTCATGAAGTCCGACGGCACCCTCGCCGAGCTGCTGTACCGGCCGGGCGGGGGCGCCGCGCACCCGCCGGACGAGGCGCTGCTCAAGGACCACTCGTACTACATCAAGATGGCGGGGCGTGAGGTGTTCAAGGCCGCCGTGCTGTCGATGGCGGACGCCTGCGCCACGGCGCTGACCCGCGCCGGCCTGACCGCCGCCGACGTCGATCTGCTGATCCCCCACCAGGCGAACATCCGGATCATCGAAGCCACCGCGAAGCACGCGGGCGTGCCGATGGACAAGGTCTACGTGAACGTGGACCGCTTCGGCAACACCTCGGCCGCCTCCGTCGCGATCGCGCTCGACGAGGCCGTGCGGTGCGGCCGTGTCCAACCCGGGATGAAGCTGATGTTCTGCGCGTTCGGCGCGGGTTTCACATGGGCGAGCATCGTCGTGCAGTGGTAGCTGCCACCGTGTGGCTCTGCCCGGGGCAGGGCGCTCAAAAAGTCGGGATGGGTAAGGATCTGGCCGAGCGGTTTCCGGCAGCCCGTGACACGTTCCAGGCGATCGATCAGGCGCTCGGCTTCGACTTGAGCCGGCTGATGTTCGAGGGACCGGAAGAGGAACTCACGGCGACCCACAACGCCCAGCCCGCCATCCTCGCCCACAGCGCGGCCGTGTTCGCCGTCGTCGCCCCGCGGGCGGGCGCCGGCACCGCCGCGGCAGGCCACTCCTTGGGCGAATACTCCGCCTACGTGACGGCCGGGGCGCTGGCGCCCACCGAGGCGGCCACGGTGGTGCGGCGCCGCGGAGAACTGATGCATCAGGCCGGCACCGAGCGACCGGGCACGATGGCCGCGGTGTTGGGGCTCGCCACCGCGGAGGTCGAAGCCGCCTGCCGCGACTCGTCCACCCGAGGCGAGGTCGTCGTCGCCGCGAACCTGAACGCGCCGGACCAGACGGTCATTTCGGGCGATCCCGCCGCGGTGGCACGGGCGGCGGAGGCGTGCAAGGCGCGCGGCGCCAAGCGGGTGATAGCCCTCAAGGTGAGCGGCGCGTTTCATTCGCCCCTCATGGGCCCGGCGGCGAATCAACTGCGCGTCGCGCTCGAGCGCGCGCCGTTTCGCGACCCGCGCTTTCCCGTGATCGCCAACGCCACCGCCGAGCCCGTGCGGGACGCCAACCGGGCGCGCCGTCTGCTGGGCGACCAGCTGACCACCCCGGTGCGCTGGGTCGCCTGCATGCAGCGCGCGGCCGAACTGGCCGCCGGCGACGCGCGATTCATCGAAGTCGGACCGGGCAATGTGCTGGCAGGGCTGTTGAAGCGGACGGTGCCGGGGGCGAGCGCCGTGAGCCTGGGGACGGCGGATGAGGTCGCTCGCTTCCTTGAGGCGGCCTGACGCAATCGGGATGAAGATCGACCTCACCGGCAAGGTGGCCCTCATCACGGGGGGCAGCCGGGGCATCGGCTTCTCGATCGCCCAGGCCCTGGCGGGCGCCGGGGCGACGGTGGCGGTGCTGGGCCGGGACGGAGCCAAGGCAGGCGAGGCGGCCCAGGCGTTGGGCGACGGGCGGGCGCGCGGCTACGCCTGCGACGTGACCCAGGCCGCCCAGGTCGAGCGGGCGGTCGCGGCCGTCGAGGAGGAGTTCGACCGGATCGACGTGCTCGTCAACAACGCCGGCACGACGCGAGACAACCTGTTGTTTCGGATCAGTGAGGACGACTGGAATACCGTGCTCGACACCAACCTGAAGGGCGCGTTTCTGACGACCAAACACGCCGCCCGCGGGATGATCAAGCGGCGCTGGGGTCGGATCATCAACATCACCAGCGTCGTCGGGATCTCCGGGAACAAGGGGCAGGCGAACTACACGGCGTCCAAGGCGGGCCTGATCGGGTTCACCAAGTCGGTCTCCAAGGAGCTCGCCTCGCGCAACGTGCTGGTGAACGCGGTGGCGCCGGGGTTCATCGACACCGAGCTGACCCGCGCGATCACCCCCGAGGCGCGGGATACCTTGATCAAGGCCATCCCGCTGGGCCGGTTAGGGCAGGGGCAGGATGTCGCCGCCGCCGTGCTCTTTCTCGCCTCCGACTTCGCCAGCTACATTACGGGGCAGCTGCTGGTCGTCGACGGCGGGATGGTGCTGTGACCCATTTCCCACACCTCCATTGAGGACACCCATGGCAATGGAAATGAAGCAGCTCGAAGAGAAGGTCAAAGACATTATCGTCGAAGAGCTGGGGGTCGAGCGCGACAAGCTCACGTCCGACGCGAGCTTCATGGAGGACCTGGGCGCGGACAGCCTCGACACCGTGGAGCTGGTCATGGCCTTCGAGAAGGAGTTCGACATCGACATCCCCGACGAGGAGGCCGAGAAGCTGCGCACGGTGGGGCAGGCGCTGCAGTACCTGCACGAGAAGATGGGGAAATAGCGGGATGCGACGGCGGGTGGCGATCACGGGTCTGGGGACCGTGACTCCGCTGGGGACGAGCGTCCAGAGCACGTGGGAGGGTCTGGTCGCCGGCCGATCGGGGGCGGGCCCGATCACGCGCTTCGACCCGGCCCAGAGCCCCGTGAAGTTCGCCTGCGAGGTCAAGGGCTTCGACCCGGCCCAGTTCTTGGACAAGAAGGAGATCCGCCGCTACGACCTGTTCGCGCAATTCGCGATCGGCGCGGCGGAGCAGGCGGTGGCCGACGCCTGCCTCGTGAACAATTGGGACAAGGTGGACCTGCGGCGCATCGGCGTCCTGGTCGGCACCGGCACCGGGGGGCTCCAGACCTTCGAGGAAAATTGTCGCGCGCTGTTCGAGAAGGGGCCGAGTCGCGTATCGCCGTTCTTCGTCCCGATGTATATGCCGAACGTCGCGGCCGCGCTCATCTCGATGCGTTACGGAGCGAAGGGGCCCAACTACTGCACCGTGTCGGCGTGCGCGTCGTCCGCCCACAGTGTGGGCGACGCACTCGATCTCATCCGCAACGACAAGGCCGACCTCATGATCGCGGGCGGCGCGGAGGCCGCGATCACGCCGCTCGCCGTCGCGAGCTTCGCCAACATGAAAGCGCTCTCGGAGCGCAACGACGACCCGCCCACGGCGAGCCGCCCGTTCGACAAGGATCGCGACGGGTTCGTGATGGGGGACGGCGCCGCCGTGCTGATCCTCGAGGAGTGGGAGCACGCCAAGCGGCGCGGCGCGAAAGTGTACGCCGAAGTCGTGGGCTACGGCATGACGGCGGACGCGCACCACATCACCGCGCCCGCGCCGGACGGTGCCGGCGCGCGAGACGCCATGCAGCTCGCGATGCAGGATGGGGGCGTGCAGCCCGACCAGGTCGGCTACATCAACGCGCATGGCACGTCGACGCCGCACGGCGACGCCGCCGAAACGGCGGCGGTGAAGAGCGTGTTCGGCGGCCAGGCACGCAAGCTCGTGTTCGGCTCCACCAAGTCCATGACCGGCCACCTGCTGGGCGCCGCTGGCGCGCTCGAGGCGGCGGTCTGCGCGCTCGTCGTGCAGACCGGGATCATTCCGCCCACGATCAACCAGTTCACCCCAGACCCGGCCTGCGACCTCGACTCGGCACCGAATCGGGCCGTGAAACGGCACGTGGACATCGCGCTCTCGAACTCCTTCGGGTTCGGCGGGCACAACGTCACGCTCGCGATCAAACGGGCCGCGTGATGCAATTGACTCCGATGACCGCCCAGGATCCGGGCCTCGCCCCGATCGCGGACAAGGTCTCGCGCCACGAGCGCCTCACCCGCGACGACGCGCTCGTGCTCTTCAACTCAGCGGATCTGCTCGCCATCGGCCGGCTCGCCGACCTCGCCAACCGCCGGCGCAACGGCGACCGGGTGTACTTCGCGGCGAACCAGCACTTGAACCCCACCAATGTGTGCGTGCTGCGCAACACCTGCGTCTTCTGCTCGTTCGCGCGCATGCCGCAGGAAGCGGGGGCGTACACGCGGAGCCTCGAGGAGGTCTTCGCCGAAGCGGACGCGGCGCGCGACAACCCGACCCGCGAATTCCACATCGTCGGCGGGCTGCACCCGAAGCTGCGCCTGGCATATTACTTGGAGATGTTCCGCGGCCTGAAAGAGCGGCACCCCGGCGTCCACATCAAGGCGCTCACCGCCGTCGAGGTCGCGCACCTCGCGCGCCTCGAGCGCCTGAGCGTGCGCGACGTGCTGCTCGCGATGCGGGACGCCGGCGTCACGAGCCTCCCGGGAGGCGGCGCCGAGGTATTCAGCCCTGCGGCGCGCGCCACCATCGCCGACAAGAAGCTGTCCGGCGAGGAGTGGCTCGCCGTGCACCGCGAGGCGCATCGGTTGGGCATACCTTCCAACTGCACCATGCTCTACGGCCACGTCGAGACGATGGCCGACCGCGTGGACCACCTGCTCGCGCTGCGGGCGCTGCAGGACGAGACCGCCGGATTCCTCACCTACATCCCGCTCGCGTACCATCCGGATCACAACGAGCTGGGCGAGGCGCTGGGGCGGACCGGCACGGCCACGACCGGCTTCGACGACCTGAAGAACATCGCCGTCGGGCGGCTCGTGCTCGACAACATCCCGCACGTCAAGACCCACTGGCCCATGGTGACGCCGTTCATCTCGCAGGTGGCGCTCACGTTCGGGTGTGACGACCTGGAGGGGACGGTCGTGTTCGAGCGGGTCTACCACGAAGCCGGCGCGGGCACGCCGATGTGGCTCGGCTACGATCAGGTCGTCTCGTTGATTCGTGGGGCCGGGAAGGAGCCGGCCGAGCGCGACTCGCTGTACCGCACGGTGCGCACCTTCGAGGGCTACGTCCCGGACCCGCTCCCGATCAGACCCGCGGCCCCATTCGACGGGCCCGCGGGCCCCACCTTCCACATCGAGCACCGAAGGGCGGCGGCGGCCAGGAAGCGCACGCTGCCCGTGCTGGACGGCGTGGAATGAGAGTCGGCCGCATCGGCTACATCAACTGCTACCCGGTGTACGGCGCCATCGACCGGGGCGTCGTCCCGCTCCCGGCCGATCTCGTGACCGGCACGCCCTCCGAGCTCAACGACCTGCTGGCCGCCGGCGAGCTGGACGTGAGCGTGGTGAGCGCGGTGGAATACGCCCGCAATGCCCGCGACTACGTCCTGCTCCCCGACCTGGCCATTTCGTGCGACGGGCCGGTGCGCAGCGTCGCCCTCTTCTCGCACCGCCCGGCGGTCGAGCTCGACCGCGCGACCGTGCTCTTGACCGCGTCGTCGCGGACGTCGGTGCATCTGCTCGAGCTCCTGTGCAAGGACGTGTGGCACGTGCAGCCGCGGTTCGCGCAAGCGCGTGCCGAGGCCGCGGACTTGGACGGCCTCGCCGGGCTGCCGCACGACGCGGTGCTCGTGATCGGGGATCCGGCGCTGCTCCTGGCCGCGCGGCACGCGTACGCGCACCGCTATGACCTGGGCGAGGAGTGGAAACGCTGGACCGGTCTGCCGTTCGTGTTCGCGGTGTGGGCGGCGCGCCGGGCGGCCGCGCGCCATGCGGTGCACGAGGTCCATCAGGCGCTGCTCGAGTCGCGGGCGTGGGGGCTCGAGCATCTGGACCTCCTCGCCGAGGCAGCCGCGCGTGCTTGCAACGTGCCTCGTGAAACGTGCCTCGAGTATTTCGCCGGTCTCGACTATGCCTTGAGCTACAAGCACCTCGCGGGTCTGACGGACTTCTTCCGTCGGCTCGCCGCCCGCGGGATCGTCCCCGACGGGTCGCTCCGATTCCTGCAGGTGGCGTGAGCGTGGTCGACCGCACGTCCTCCGAATTCCGCTCCGCGCTGGAGCTGTACGAGCGGGCCACGCTGCTCGAGCTGGGTGCGCTCGCCGATCAAGCGCGCTGGCGCCTGCACCCCGAGAACGTCGTCACGTACATCATCGACCGGAACATCAACTACACCAACGTCTGCGTCGCCGACTGCAAGTTCTGCGCGTTCTACCGCCGTCCCAAGCACGCCGAGGGCTACGTGCTCTCGTTCGAGCAGATCGGCCGGAAGATCGACGAGCTGCGCGCGCTGGGCGGCGTGCAGATCCTGATCCAGGGCGGCCACAACCCCTACATCCCGTTTGCCTGGTACCTGGACCTGCTGCGCTACATCAAGCGGCATCACCCGATCCACATCCACGGCTTCTCTCCGTCCGAGATCGACTTCTTCGCCGGCCGTTTCGGAATGACGCTCGAAGAGGTGATCCGCGAGCTGGTCGCGGCGGGGCTCGATTCGGTTCCCGGCGGCGGTGGTGAGATTCTCGTGCAGGAGATCCGGGACCGCGTGGCGAAAAAGAAGGCCGGCGCCGACCGCTGGCTCGAAGTGATGGAGACGGCCCACCGGCTGAGGTTGAAGACGTCGGTCACCATGATGTACGGCCTGGGCGAGACCGCGGCCGACCGCATCGAGCACCTGTTCCGCGTCCGGGAGGTCCAGGCGCGCACCGGCGGCTTCACCGCCTTCATCTGTTGGCCGCTCCAGCCCGAGCATACCGAGCTCGAGCACCTCCCCAAGACCGACGCCGTCACGTACCTGCGCACCCAGGCGATCGCGCGCATCGTGCTCGACAACGTCCCGAATATCCAGGCGTCCTGGGTGACGATGGGCCCCAAGGTCGGGCAGGTGGCGCTCCGCTTCGGCGCGAACGACTTCGGCTCGCTCATGATGGAAGAGAACGTCGTCTCGGCGGCGGGCACGACGTGGCGGATGACGTTGCCGGAGATGCAGCGGCTGATCGCCGACGCGGGCTATGTGCCGCGCCAGCGCCGCCAGGACTACAGCGTCATCGACGAAGCAGCCTGATGCCCGACGTGCTCATTCTCGTCGGCTCCGAGAGCGACAAGCCGAGGATCGAGCCCGCCTTCGAAGTGCTGAGCAAGGCGGGCGTTTCATACGAATTCCACGTGTCCTCGGCGCACCGCCAACCGGAGCAGACGGCCAAGCTGGTGTCGGGTGCCAGGGGTCAAGGATTCAAGGTCATCATCGCGGGCGCGGGGCTGTCGGCGGCCCTGCCGGGGTTCGCCGCCTCGCTCACGGACCTGCCGGTGATCGGCGTGCCGTTCGCCGCCGGACCCTTGAACGGGCTGGACGCGCTGCTCGCCACCGCGCAGCTGCCGAGCGGCGTGCCGGTCGCCACGGTCGGAATCGACAACGTGAAGAACGCGGCGCTGCTCGCGATCCGCATCCTCAAGGTCTGACGTCGCCAGGTCATGCGTGTCGGCCTCGGGTACGACTCGCACCGCTTCTCCCCCGGCCGCAAGCTGATCCTCGGCGGGGTCGAGATCGCGCACCCGCTCGGTCTCGGCGGCCACTCCGATGCCGACGCGATCGCCCACGCGCTCACCGACGCCGTGCTGGGTGCCGCCGGGCTCGGAGACATCGGCACGATGTTTCCCGATTCCGATCCCCGCTGGCAAGGCGCCGACTCGCTGGAGCTCTTGAAACAGGCGTACCGCGCGGTGCTGGCGGCGGGTCACAGGCTCGTGCAGGCCGACGTCACCGTCATCGCCGAGCAGCCGAAGATCGGGCCCCATGTGACGCAAATGCGCGAGCGGCTGGCCGGAGCCGTGTCCGTGGCGCCGGGCGCCATCTCGGTGAAGGGGAAGACCAACGAGGGGATGGGGTGGATCGGGCGGGCGGAGGGGATCGCGGTCATCGCGGTCGCGCTGTTGGAGTGACCGATCTCGTCCACTCGCTCGAATCCCTCCCGCCAGGCCCGCTCTACGCCCTGATTGCCGTCTTCGCCGCTCTCGAAAATATTTTTCCCCCCGTTCCCGCGGACACCGTCGTTGCGCTCGGCGCATTCCTGGCGGGGCGAGGGACGCTGGATCCATGGGCCGTGTTCGGACTCACGTGGAGTGCTAACGTCGGCTCCGGGGCGGCCGTGTATTTCGCCTCCCACCGGTTCGGCCGGCGATTTTTCCAGGGGACACTCGGACGGCGCCTCCTCTCCGAGCGCACCATGGGGCACATCGAGCGACAGTATCATCGCCATGGAACGTACGGGATCTTCCTGAGCCGGCTGCTGCCGGTGTGGCGTGGCGTGGTGATGCCGTTCGCCGGGATCGCTGGCGTCCCGCCGGTGCGGGCACTCGTCCCGCTGGCCCTCGCGTCGGCGCTGTGGTACGGGGTCCTCACGTACCTCGTGACCGGGCTGGGCACGAACCTGGACGCAGTCCTGCGGGCGGTCGCGCGCGTCAACGGCGCGCTGGCCGTCGTCGCGCTCGCCGCGGTGCTGGGCCTCGGGCTGTTAATTCGGCGCCGCCTGAGGCGCTAGCACCCTGGGCGGTACGTTCTCCTCAAGTCGAGCGGAGTTGGTCTTTCACCGGGAGCCTGCGGATGCGCTTGCCGGTGGCTGCGAAGATCGCGTTGGCCAGGGCCGGGGCAGTGACCGCGGTGCCCGGCTCGCCGATCCCGCCGGGCGCCTCGCCGTTCCGCACCAGGTGCACCTCGATCGTGGGCGTTTCGTTCATCCGTAACGTCCGGTAATTGTTGAAATTCGACTGCTCGACCCGCCCGTTCTTGAGCGTGATCTCGCCCCACAGCGCGCCGCTGATGCCGAACACCACGCCACCTTCGATCTGCGCCTTCACGATGTCCGGGTTCACGATCGTGCCGCAATCGACGGCGCAGACGATCCGGTGCACCCGCACCTCACCCGCCTTGGACACCTCCACCTCGGCGACTTGAGCCACGTAGGTGTCCCATCCGCTATAGAGGAGGGACACGCCGCGGCCGCTCCCGGCGGGTAGGGGACGCTCCCAGCCGGCCTGTTTCGCCGCGAGGTCGAGCACCGCGCGGGCCCGCGGCGCCTTGCCCAGGAGCGCACGCCGGTACGCGACGGGATCGGTCTTCGCCGCCGCGGCGAGCTCGTCGATGAAGCTCTCGATCACGAACACGTTGTGGGTGGGCCCCACGCCCCGCCAGAAACCGGTGTTGAGCACCGGCTCCTCGTGACGCACGTACTCGACCCGGATCGCTGGAATGTCGTAGATCAGGTGGATGGCTGCGTCCACCGCGTCGCCGTCGATCCCGTCCTTGAACGCGGGCGGCGCCCAGCGAGCGAGGATCGACGGACCGACCAGCCGATGGCTCCACGCGACCGGCTTGCCGCGGGCATCGAGCCCGGCAGCGATCCGGTCGTAATAGTACGGGCGGTAGACGTCATGCTGGACATCTTCCTCGCGCGTCCAGACGACCTTGACGGGTCCCTCGACCTGCTTGCCGATGCGGACGGCCTGCGTCACGTAGTCGACTTCGAGCCGCCGGCCGAACCCGCCGCCCAGCAGGTGGTTGTGCACCACCACCTTCTCCAACGGGAGTCCGGTGACCTGGGCCGCCGTCGCTTGCGCCCGGCTCAGCACCTGCGAGCAGGTCCACACCTCGCAGCCGTCCTTGCGCACGTGGACCGTGCAGTTCATCGGCTCCATCGTGGCGTGGGCCAGGAAGGGGACCTGGTACACCGCTTCGAGCTTCTGGGCCGCGCCGGCGATGGCCGCGGCGGCGTCGCCCTGCTTGCGGGCGACCACGCCGGGCTGCTTGGAAGCCGCGTCCAGCTCCTGGACGACATCGGACGTGCTCACTTTGGCGTTCGGCCCATCGTCCCAGCGGATGGCGAGCGCCGCGAGCCCCTGCTTTGCCGCCCACATGTGGTCGGCGACGACGGCGACGGTATCGTCCAGCCGGACGATCTGCTGCACGCCGGGGATCGCCTTGGCCTTGGCTTCGTCCAGGCCAGCGACCTTGCCGCCCAGCACCGGGCTCGCCGCGACAGTGGCGACCTTCATTCCGGGCAGGCGCACGTCGATGCCGAACTCGGCCTTGCCAGTCACCTTGTCCGGCGTGTCCAGCCGCTTCGCGGGCGTGCCGATCAACGTGAAGTCCTTGGGATCCTTGAGCGCCACCTTTTCCGGCACCGGCAGCTTGGCGGCCTGGTCGGCCAGCGCGCCGTAGCTGAGCGTACGGCCGGTCGCCGCGTGGGTCACCACGCCTTGGTGCGCCCGGCACGACGCCGGGTCGACCTCCCACGTCCGGGCGGCGGCGGCGACGAGCATCGTCCGCGCAGTCGCGCCTGCCGTCCGCAGGGGGGTGTACATCGCGCGCACCGACGTCGAGCCGCCCGTCACCTGGAAACCGATCAGCGGATTGGCGTACAGCTTGTCGTTCGGTGGGGCGTGCTCGAGCTGGACCTGGTCCAGCCCGACCTCCAGCTCTTCCGCCAGGAGCATAGGCATCGACGTATACATGCCTTGCCCCATTTCGATCTGATTCATGACGAGCGTGATGCGACCATCGGTGCCGATGCGGATGAACGCGTTCGGCGCGAAGCCCGGCGGCGACCCCGCGCCGGCGGCAGGTGGCGCGCCCGACCGATCACCCATCCGGCAGCCCAGCAGGAGGCCGCCTGCGGCGCTGGTGAGCACCACCACGAAGTCGCGGCGCGATACGGTGTGCATGGTCAGGCTCCCTTCCCGACGGCGGGTCCGCGCGCCGCCTGCTTGATGGCGGCGCGGATGCGCACGTACGTGCCGCAGCGACAGATATTGCCCGACATTGCCGCATCGATGTCGGCGTCGCTGGGATTCGCGGTCTTCGCCACGAGCGCCGACGCCGCCATGATCTGGCCCGACTGGCAGTAGCCACACTGCACGACCTCGAGGTCCAGCCACGCCTGCTGCACCTTCTTGCCGGCCGGCGTCTCGCCGATCGCCTCGATGGTGGTGATCCGCTTGCCGACGGCCGCGCTCACGGGCGTGACGCACGACCGGGTGGGCTGCCCGTCCAGGTGCACGGTACATGCTCCGCAGGCGGCGATGCCGCAGCCGAACTTCGTGCCGGTCAGGCCGACGACATCACGCAGCACCCACAGGATCGGCATATCGGCGGGCACGTCGACCGTCACGTCGCGTCCGTTGATGTTCAGCGTTGCCATGACCGGTTCTCCATGAGATGGCGAAGGGTGAGCTTGGCGGCTACAGCGCAGCTTCTAGTGAAGGACCTTGGGGCTATCGGGGTTCCCGCTCGCCCCAAGTCGATGCCCATGCGCACGGAGGCAGGCAGAGCTTACCTGCTCCGGGCGTGTCGCTGGCGCCTGGGCTTCGGGCCTTCCGTTGCCTGTCGCGGCGCACGCTGCGCGAGCCGCTCGCGCCGGCGAAACGTGCCCGGCCCGACGCCCTGCGTCCGCGCGAACGCCTTGCTGAACGCGACCGGATTAGCGTAGCCGACCGCCTGGGCCACGTCGGCGATGACCGCGTCGTCTTCGCGCAGGCGCTGAGCGGCGAGCGTCATGCGCCAGCTCGCCAGGTACTGCAGCGGTGACTCTCCCACGAGCTCCGAAAATCGCGCCGCGAACGCCGAGCGCGACATCGCGACCGACGAGCCGAGCCGCTCGACCGTCCACGGCTCGGCGGGACGCGCATGCATCAGGCGCAGCGCGCCGCCGATGGCCGGATCGGCCACCGCGCCCAGCCCGCAGGCCGGCGCGTCCACCGTCGAGATCCAGAATCGCAGGGCGTGCACGAAGAGCAAGTCGGCCAGGCGCGCGAGCACGATCGAGCTTCCGGCGCCCGGTGACCCGCTCTCGCTGAGAATGAGCGGCACGAGGCCGGCGAGCTGCGGGCTGGCCGACACCGCTCCCGCGGGGAGATGGATAGCCGACGGGAGTGATGCGAGCAGCGCGTTGCGCGGCGCGCTTCCCAGCGTGAAGAGTCCGAGGATGATGGACGTCACCGGTCCATCGCCGCCCGCGCGGGCCGCGTGTGGCTCCCGCGGACAGGCGTCGAAGTCGAAGCTCAGCGGGGGCACGTCACGGCGGTCGACGTCGCGCAGCTCGTGTGCCGAACCGAGCGGGAGGATCACCGCGTCGCCCGTGGAAAGCGGAAGCGGGCGCCCGCCGCGCACCTCGAGCCACGCGCTGCCGCGGGCCACGACGTAGAAGCTCAAGTAGTCGCGTTCGGGAATCCGCAGCCGCCACGGCGCTCCAAAAACTTCGCCGCGCAGCTCCCGCCGCCCGGAGCGGCCACGCCGTGAGCTGCGCCGCAGTCGTCCCGGCCGTCATGAACAACGATCACTCCACCTCCTTGCTGAGGTTGAGACCGGCCTCGAGCGCCGCCACGATGCGATCGACGTCGTACACGCAGCCCGCCCACGTGCCGCCGCTCACCCGCTGCAGGGCCGCCCACAGACGGGTGTCCGCCGGCAGGGCGGGGTGGGGCGCGAGCCCAGGGTGCGGGCTCCGTTGCGCGAGCAGCGCGGCGCACCCGGCCGCGTCGAGCGGCTGCCCGGCCGCTCCCACGAGGTCCACCGAACCCATGAGCGTGCTGCGGTCGATCACAATCTCGATCAAGTCGTCATCGCGCAGCCGGCCGATCGGGCCGCCGTGCAGCGCCTCCGGTCCGATGTGGCCCACGCACGCGCCGCTTGAGAACCCCGAGAAACGGCCGTCGGTGAGGAGCGCGACTTGCTTGCCCCAGGGGAGATATCGGAGCGCGGTGGTGATCTGCGCGGTCTCCTGCATCCCCGTGCCCGACGGCCCCGTCCCGATCAGCACGATCACGTCTCCCGGTCGGATGGGCCGCTCGGTCGCTCCTTTCACGGCCCGAATCGCGTCCCGCTCGTCCACGAACACGCGCGCGGGCCCTCGGTGGCGATAGACCTGATCGTCTCCCACGACGGAGGGGTCGAGCGCGGTGGCTTTGATCACGGCCCCCTCGGGCGCCAAGTTGCCGACCGGGAACACAACGGTGCTGGTCAGGCCGGCGCGACGCGCGGCGTCGGGACCCATGATGACGTCGTCGGGAGCGACCGCCGCGCCGGCGGCGAGCCGCGCCCGCGCCTCGCGGCGCCGGTCGCTCGTCGCCCACCAGTCGAGCGTCGTATCGAGGGTGTCGCCCGTCGCCGTGAGCACCTCGCCGTGCAGCAGGCCCATGCGACGCAGGTGCAGCATCACCTCGGGCACACCGCCAGCCATGAAGACCTGCACGGTGGGATGGCCGCGCGGGCCGTTCGGCAGGGCATCGACCAGACGCGGCGTGGCCCGATTCACGCGGATCCAGTCGTCCACGATGGGCGGCCGGAGCCCCGCCGCATGCGCAATCGCCGGAATGTGCAGCACCAGGTTCGTCGACCCGCCGAAGGCCGCGTGCACCAGCATCGCATTCTCGACCGCGTGCTGGGTCAGGATTCGCTTGATCGGAATTGTGAGCGAGTGAAGGCGCAGCAGGGCGAGGGCCGAGCGGTGGCCCAGCTCGAGCCACGCCGGCTCACCCGACGGCGCCAGCGCGCTGTGCGGTAGCGCCAGGCCGAGCGCCTCCGCCACGACCTGCGACGTCGCCGCGGTCCCGAGGAACTGGCAGCCGCCGCCCGCAGACCCGCACGCCCGGCACCCCATGGTGGCCGCATAGTCGAGGCTTACCAAGTCCCGGGCGAAGCGCGCCCCCAGGCTCTGCACGGTCCCCGCGTCCTCGCTCCCGACCGCCGGCAACGTGACGCCGCCGGGCACAATCACGCCCGGCAGGTCCCGGCATCCCGCGAGCGCCAGCATGGTCGCCGGCAGCCCCTTGTCGCACGTGGCGACGCCCATCACGCCCGACGCCGTGGGGAGGGAGCGGATCAGCCGGCGCATCACGACGGCCGCGTCGTTGCGATACGGCAGGCTGTCGAACATCCCCGTGGTTCCCTGGGTGCGGCCGTCGCACGGGTCGCTGCAGTACGCCGCAAAGGGGATCGCCCCCGCGGCGCGCAGCGTCTCGGCCGCCGCCCGGACCAGCAGCCCGATCTCCCAGTGCCCCGTGTGGTATCCCAGCGCCACCGGGCTGCCGTCCTCGCCGCGCAAGCCGCCGTGGGTGCTGACGATGACATACTGCGGGCCGCCGAGCGACGCGGGACTCCAGCCCATGCCCACGTTCTGCGTCAAGCCGAAGAGGTTGCCGCTCGGCTCCTCGCGCAGCATGTCCGCCGTAAGGGGGAGCCGCCCCGCGGGTCCGTCACCGGCGAGCCGGCCGGCGGCGACCGCGCTGGCCGACCCGAGCACGGAGTCGAGGGGAGGGAGATCCAGCTTCGCGTGCATCCCGGGAACGTTGCTGCAATGGGAGGCGGATCGCCAGACCGCGAGCACGCTTCAGCGTTGTGCTGGGCCGAGCACACGCTTCAGCGTGTGAACACTGGCCGCTTAGCGGCGACTCGCTACCGCAGCGGCACCAGGAGCGCGAGCCCGATGGTCATCACCATGCTGGTGACGCCGACGGCGGCGAGGACGGGAGTCCACGACTTGAGCGTCTCGAGCTCCGTCACTCCGCCCATCTTTGAGAACAGCCAGAACCCGCTGTCGTTCATCCACGACCCGACGAGCGACCCGCTGGCAATGGCGGTCGCGACATACACGGTGTGAAACGGAAGACCGTGGCCGCTCGCCGGCAGCATGGCCGAGAGCATCGCCGCGGCCGTGATCATCGCGACCGTGCTCGAGCCTTGGGCGACTTTTATCAGGCTCGCGACCCCGAACCCAAGGAACAGAAAGATCAGGCCGGAGCCCGTCCCCGACGCGGGTCCCCCACCGTGCCCGACGAACGCCCGCTCGATCACGGGCCCGATCCCTGTGGCCTGCAGCGCGACCCCGAACCCCCCGCTCGCCGCAATGATGAGGATCATCACCCCGGCGCTCATCAAGGACGTGTCGACCATCTCCGCGAGGTCGGCCCGGCTCACCCCGCGCTGCCGCGCGTACACCCGCATGGCTACGCCCGCGGATACGAGCAGCGCCAGATTGGGGTTCCCGATGATCGCGGTGTAGGGCGCCAAAGCCGACCAGCCCGTGGGGTGCATGCCCGGCTGCGGCGTCATGGACACGACGATCGTGTGCGTCGAGATCAGCAGCACGGGCAACACGATCGGCAGCAGCGAGGGGATGAGCCCGGGCAGCGGGTGCAGGCCCGCCGGCCCTGCCGCCGCTCCGCCGGAGTCCGTTCGAGGCACGACGGGCATGCGGTGGTCCACCCATCC